>WNFL01233511.1_pt1 | contig 11509 bp, 12 predicted proteins | sample 5400361 | NCBI WGS metagenome assembly WNFL01 (sample SAMN13153351, study PRJNA577476) | soil metagenome | isolation source: 40 cm soil on Douglas fir-dominated hillslope | place: USA:California | collected 2013-09-17
TGGCAGGAACTCGTAGTCGCCATCGCCGGACCACTCGTGAACGTAGTGATTGCCGCGGCGTTAATCTTTGTGGTTCACAGCAGCGCCGAGCTTGAACAACTCCAGTACCTGGAAAGTCCAAGAGTTGAGTTACTGAGCAAGCTGGCGTCCGTGAACGTGATGTTGGTGTTGTTCAACTTGATTCCGGCGTTTCCGATGGACGGCGGCCGAATACTCCGCGCCCTCTTGGCGATGGCGCTGCCGTACACTCAAGCAACCCAGATTGCGGCTCGGATTGGCCAGGGCCTGGCGATTGTCTTCGGCATCTTCGGGCTTTTCGGCAATCCTCTGCTGATCTTCATCGCATTCTTTATTTTTGCCGGTGCGCAGCAAGAAGCCGCGATCGTGCGGGCCAAGGAATCACCCCGACCCGCGGCGAAGGATTAGCGCACGCGAATCCCGCACGCCATATTCCATCCGCCTACCCTTCGCTATTTGCTATTCTGCAGGACGGCTAGTGCCAATGATGACGGTGGTGCCAGCCGTGATAGTGCCGATAACCCCACCGGTTATAGTACCAATAGTGATAACGCGGTCCGTAGTAATAGGGATATCCATAGTAATAGTCCGGATAATAACCAGGGTAGTAATACGCCGGTGGACCTACGAATATCCCAAAGTGGACACCTGCTTTCGCAGGTTGTGGAGTGAAAGCCATTAGACCGAGAGCCATCAGTCCAATTGCAAGGTATTTATTCATAGAATCGTGTCGTTCTCTCAGAGCAAATTTTTGTGCCCGAAAGATTAGACGACTGGAGCCGGTTGATTCTTCAGTGATATCTCCTCCGGGACAGAATGAAGCGCTGGCGCCAACGCCGCGCATGCAGATTGCAAGCCCGGTAGATGCCATGGTGCTTGTCAGGCTGCCGAATAGCAGCAACCTGACAGCAAATGAAAAACTACACCTTAGAAGCGGCACGCACCGCCGGTGCAAAAGAACTAAAGAATCAAAAGGCGGCAAAGGCAAAGCGAATCGTCATTGGGACTGACGTGCACAAGAACAGCTATCAAGCGGCGCGCAAGATCGACAACGGACCGATTGGAGCGGTGGCAAAGTTCCGGAGCCAGGAAGAGCTGTTGCTTTACGTGGAGAAGCAAAAGAGCATCAGGCTACTTTGTATCACCAGATCTGGACGCGCTCATCGGGCGGGCGTACCATGGGGCTGCCATCCAGAACGTCGAAGGCGTGGGCAAACTCCGGCAAATTGCTGAAGGGCCCGTTGACCCGGAATTTTCCCGGGCTGTGCGGATCTATCTGTAAGAAAAGCCGAATCGTCTCGCGGCGGGTGTTGTTTCTCCAATCTTGCGCCCAAGACAGAAAAAATCGCTGTTGCGGGGTGAATCCGTCGATCTTCTGGTTCTGCTCAGTTGCGGATTTTCGTGCCAGCGCTTTTTCCAGCGCGGCGTACGAGATCTTCACTCCCCCAAGATCCGCTATATTCTCGCCTTCGGTGAGCCGACCGTTGACATGGAGATTGTCGATCATCACATAGCTATTGAATTGCTGTACGATTTTTTCTCCGCGCTCCTGAAACCGTTTCGCGTCCTCGGCCGTCCACCAGTTCTTGAGGTTACCTTGCGCATCGTATTTCCGACCCTGATCATCAAACCCATGGGTCATCTCGTGGCCGATCACCGCGCCGATGCCGCCATAGTTCACGGGATCATCTGCTTGGGCATCGAAGAATGGTGGCTGTAGAATACCGGCTGGGAAAACGATCTCATTGCGAGTAGCACTATAATAAGCATTCACCGTGGGCGAGCTCATCCCCCATTCGGTCCGATCGACTGGCTTCCCGATCTTTGCTAGTTGCCGTTGGGTTTCAAAGGCAGAGGCGGCCAGCACGTTCAACACATGGGGTTGTGCCTTGACTTGGAGGTTGGAATAGTCACGCCATTTATCCGGGTATCCGATTTTGATGCCCAACCCATCAAGCTTCTTTAATGCGGCTGCCCGAGTTTCTGGCCCCATCCAATCCAGGTTCTGAATCTTGTCGTGCAGCGCGCTCTTTAGATCATTGACCATTGCCAGGGCACGTTGTTTTGCCTCCGGCGGAAACTTCTTTTCTACGTAAAGCTGCCCCAGGGCTTCGCCGAGATTGTGATCCACTTCCTGCAGGATCCTTTTCCAGCGAGGAAGGTTTTGCTTCACTCCGGTCAGCTTCTGTTTGAAGAACCGAAAATCCTCGTCCACGAAAGCGGTGCTGAGGTCTGCGGCGGTGGCGTGGATCAGATGCCAACGGAAATAAGTCTTCCAATCATCTAAGGGCGTATCGGCCGCCAGCTCGGCTACCCGCTGGAAGAATTCAGGTTGTTCGACATCCATCTTGGCCAGTTGCTCATCCGATATCCCGAGGCTTTGAAAATAAGTTGACCAATCAAAACCTGCCGCCGTCTCGGCTAGATCGGCAACTGACATTTTGTGATAGTTAGCTTCCGGATCACGGAGCTCCACTCGACCCTTCGAGGCTTTTGCCAGCTCCGTTTCAAAAGCGAGCACCTGTTTTGCTTCCGCTGATGCTCTCTCTTCCGGGTCTCCGAGCAGTTGAAACATTTTCGTGATATGCTCGAGGTACTGATCGCGTATCTGGCTTTCGCCATCCTTGAGGTAGTAATCGCGATCCGGCAAGCCCAGGCCCCCTTGCGAAACGATGGCAATTTGGTTGGTGCTCTCTTTAGCGTCCTGCCCGCCAGTAATCTCAAAGAGGGCTCCAATTCCGAGTTTGTGCAGCTGGCCAAGGACTGAGGTCAGTTGTTTCCGATCGTTGATCTGCGCGATTGCATCGAGGTTCCCTTGGAGAGGTTTCACCGCGGCGGTATTGATCTGCTCGTCGTTCATTCCGCTGGCGTAAAACTGTCCGACCAATTGCCGAACGGTGCCGGCGGCGGTTTCCCCTTTACTTACTTGAGCAACGCTCTCGTCCAGGATCTGGTGCAGCGTTGCGTAGTTGCGCTCGATCAACTCCTGGAACGAGCCCCATCGACTGTATTCTGGAGGAATCGGGTTACGCTCGAGCCAACCGCCGTTGGCGAACTGGTAGAAGTCATCGCCCGGTTTTGCCCGCAGGTCCATGTTGGCTGGATCGATTGCGGGGGGTTCGGTCGCAATGACCGAGAACGGAATCATCAGCAGGATCGGAAAAGCGAAGCGAAAGATTCGGGCTACGCGCATCGCGAATGCTAAATTGTGTGATCCGAGCTTGCAAGATGGTCGCGGATAGGCTTGCAACCGTTATCGTCCTCGAAGCGCCGCTGAACTTATTGCGTTCCTGCGCTAGCGGCATTCCCGGAGATTGTCTTCAATAGGGCGACTAGCCTGTCCGATATAGTCCGTGGCTTTCACGTGGCGGGCTGTTGCATTGAGACGACGTCGGATCCCAATACGCCTCTTGTCTTGGCGGGTCCTCGAAATTGACGCGGAGCTGCTCGCTTGGCGTTACAAAAACCCCAGTTGTGGCCCCATTCTTACGGGCAACTAATTCTTCATCCCAATTCGAGCCCGATATGTTTCATCAGCGCGATCGCGTTTCGACTTTGTGCTTCGCCTGCTCTGATCCGGTAATCGAAACTCATCTCGGCCTTTCCATTCTTTACTACGAAGGTCTCTTGAAAATGAACCTTATCGGCGAAATTTGCGATCTCGGGAATGTCCAACAGAGACAGGTCATGGGTCGACATGGCTCCGATCGCTTTGCACTCAAGCAGATTGAGGATCAAACCGCAGGTGATTATTTTTCGCTCGTCAATATTGGTGCCGAGCAGGACTTCATCCAAGAGATATAGCGCCGGATGACTTCCTTTTTGGGTTGTTTGATGTGCCGCCAGCAGAACATTAGTGCCGATCGCACGAAGGAAGGTCGTTTTACCGGACATGTTCGAACCGGTTACCAGGAGGATTCGTCCAGGTGGTCCCAATCTTGCGTCGTTATCAACACGAGCCCGCTCCGGGATCATGGGATGACCTAACGCCTGACCGAGAATCTGGTCGGAGGAGATAAAGTTCGGAAATGTCCAACTCGCATTATCATGTAATAACGAAGCGAAGGAGCAAATCTCCTCGACCCTACCGATGGCCCTTAGCCAGCGCTCAAATTCGCCACCGTTCTCGGCCCACCATCTGCCGAACGCCCTTCCGAGGTTCAGGTTCCAAAGAAAGAGGATATCAAGGACGAAGCCGCCTGGAAACCTACTTAGACTGACGAGGCCTTCCAATTTCTCCATCTTGCCGATCGCTTCTCCCAGCAATTCTTTGAGTTCGACCAATTCCGGGGAGATTAGAGACTCCGCTGTCACGCAACGGAAGGCCTGGATAAAATGCCCGATGATGCGATCGGCGTTCATGGCCGATTTGAGATTCTTCCTGACGCTTCTTCCCCGGAGGAAAGACACCACATAATTCAGGGTCATTACAAGTCCCCAGGGCCATTTTGGCAAATAGCCAATCAAGTTTAGGGCGAACAGGAAAACCAGTAAGAACGGCGAGAGGACGCAAAACAACCTTGCCAGCCCTTGCCCAACGAACGCTGAACCGGAATGAAGCGATCCCAGTAACGCATCGCTGTCCCACGTCGAATTCCGCAATGGAAGCGTTGCGCATTCTAGCTCTTGCCGGAAATCGAGCTTTGCTGCTAACTCTTTGACGGCAGCCTGGCGATTCGGGATGCGATCTTGCTCGATCCCGCCGATCAGTACCTCCGCCACCGCTTTTCGTCCCTCCCATGTGTTCGCGGTGCAGATCAATTGGAACAGAGAAACGGGACCGAATAGATCCAGATCTCGGGCCAGCATACCGTTGACCGGTGCTGAGGGTGCCGACCGATTAGGTAAAGCTTTCCACTGGCGGTCAACCCGCGCCTTACCTTCCGCATTCAGGTTCGTCATCGCCCGCGCGTGTGATAACGCTTCTTCCACCGACTGATGCCGAAACGCGACGATCGCAAAGAGTATCACTAGAAGAACGAGAAATCCGGCGAGGACACCAACTCCGAACGCATTGTCTTTCGGAGTGACAATGACGGATCCCGCCCCGAGTAAGACGATCGCCAATCGCAGGTTTGAATATCGTCGCGATCGAGCGTCAAAGGTCTTCGCTTGTTCACTGAAATAGGCGATCCGTTTTTCGTATCGTTCCGCCGGCGACGCACTTGTTTCTGATTCCATTATTCCTAGGAGGGATCCAGAAAACTGGGGCTCATCAGCACAGGTTCATTTTGCGCCTTCACTTTCTGGCGACAACGCCCCACGAAAGGTCCGAGAAGCGTGTGGTCTCTACCTGAAATCCTAGCTCCTTGAGATCCGGTACCGCCGTATCGATCGACCAGAAAAACTCCTCTTCAATCGCTTGCGCCGTCTTCGCGTCGCCTTTGGTGAGGTATTCCTGAACCTTTGAGGCTTTTTCTGCTTGGTTCTGCAGCATCAAATCGCCGAACACTGCGCGTCCACCCGGAACTAGGCCAGCGAAAACTTTGCCAAATAATAGGCGCTTCTCTTCGTCAGTCAGATGATGAATGGCGTACGTACTGATGACGGAATCAAATGGCGCACGCTCGTAATCAAATACCTCAAGAATGTCAGCTTTGAAAAAGCGTCGATTTAGGATGTGACCTGACTTGGAACGCGCGATCGCTTCCATCCGCTCAGATAGATCGACACAGACCAATTCGCCACATCGATCGAGGAAGCAGGAAAGATTGCCGGTTCCGGAGCCGAGCTCAAGCACTCTGGAAAACGAGTCGATGCGCGCTTCGCTTATCACCCAGGCGAGGACATCGTGATACGCGGCTCGGATGGGATCTTTTTCGTTCCGTACGTCGGCATCGTAGCCGTTCGCGCCATCATCGTGATTGAAAACTGGCCCATGAACACTTCGCATACTGAATGTCTGACCGGTTGGAATTCAGGATCGGGCAATATCTTCGTGGGATGGAAGAGATCCTGAAGGTTTTAGGGGGCACTCGCAGCCAAACATTAGACCAATACCGCCCATGAAGAACACTACAACAATTCCAGCGGAGTAAAATCCCTCGCCGTGCCGATTGTGTCATCGTCCCCCATTGCAAAGATAGAAAACTTGATAATTATGCCTTCCATGCCGCCACCTGATTCATCGGGTACTCGTGAGCCAAAGGAAATCAAACAGATCGCTACCCTAGGCAGTGGGGAAATTGTTGCCCTCTGCAATGACAGCACAGTTTGGATTTATGCGGGGAGTGGCTGGCAAAAATTGCCAGATCTACCAAACGACGATGGATGCTGAGATCAATCGCTGGCCGAAGCGTTCCGATCGATTGAGAAATCATGATCAACGAACTCAGGAGGAGTTACGGTATGCGCCCGGCTATCCACGTCATTTTGATTTCCATCGCCGCAACGCTCTGTTCCGCTGACGAAGCAAGTCCGACCGCTCCGCTCAAAAGCGAAATACCACCGGTTTTCACGGCCAACACAGAGAGCTTTGATTTTGTCCGGCGTACCGAGATGATTCCGATGCGCGACGGGATCAAACTCTACACGGTTATTCTGATTCCGCGGGGCGCGGGGCGCGCTCCGATCCTCCTCACTCGAACTCCCTATGACGCAGACGAACGAATCACTCAACAGCAAAGCAAGCACTTGTCGGCCGTGCTCGGCAATAAGGATGTGGCCGACGAACTGGTTCTAGACGGTGGCTACATCCGGGTTATCCAGGACATCCGTGGTAAGCATCATTCGGAAGGTGATTATGTCGTGACGCGGCCCTTACGCGGCCCACTCAAGCCGACCGACGTGGATCATTCAACCGATACGTATGACACGATCGACTGGTTAGTGAAGAACATCTCAGAATCGAATGGGAAAGTTGGAATCCTTGGTATTTCCTATGACGGTTTTACCGCATTGATGGCGCTGTTTCATCCGCATCCAGCATTGCGTGCGGCTATGCCAATCAATCCAATGGTTGACGGATGGGAGATGATTGGTCGCATAATGGCGCTTTTCGGCAATTATCGCTGGTCTATTGGTATGATCAGGAGGCGACACGCCAAAACAAAGAGAAATGGTGGTCCGACCATTTCGACGATTACGAATCTTGGCTCGCTGCTGGCCCAGCCGGCGAAATGGCCCATCAACGCGGCCTGGATCAAGTCGGGTTTTATCAGAAATTCCTGGCACATCTGGCGTATGATGCCTTCTGGCAAGAGCAAGCGCTGGATAAGCTGCTGGCGAAAGAACCGCTCTCCGTCCCGGTAATGCTCGTACACAGTTTATGGGACCAGGAGGATATCTACGGCGCGTTCCATGTATTCCGGGCAATCAAGCCGAAAGACACAGATAACAGCAAAGTGTTTCTGGTCATGGGACCGTGGTTCCATCATCAGCAACTCCTGCAAGGGAATGCCATCGGCGATATCCGCTTCAGCGAGGACACGGCAGCATATTTCCGCCATACGTTGGTTCGCCAATTTTTTGATCACTTTCTCAAGGATGCCGCGCCGCGGGCCGATTTAGCACCAGTAACCGCCTTTGAGACGGGAACCAACCGGTGGCAGCGGTTGTCTGCTTGGCCGCCTCGCAGCGAAGATGGCCATATAGATATGGTGCGGCTTTATTTTCAGCCGGCTGGAAAACTCGGATTCTCCGCGCCGGGTCCGGCCGAGCCCGATTTCGAACAATACATGTCCGATCCGGCCAAGCCAGTCCCGTTCTTGCGGCGACCAATCCATATCGAGGGCGATAAGGGGGAGCATGATTGGCAAACTTGGCTGGTCAGCGACCAGCGCGAGGCCTCCAGTCGGACCGACGTACTCACCTTCACCTCCGAAGTCCTGACTGAGCCATTGAAAATCAGCGGATCGCCGATCGTGAATCTGATCGCCGCGATGACCGGCACGGATGGTGATTTCGTTGTCAAACTGATCGACGTCTATCCAGACGAAGTCGGGCGCGAACCGAAAATGGGAGGCTATCAGTTGATGATTTCGGCCGATATTTTTCGAGGGCGATATTTGGATGGCTTTGACCAGCCGCGGCCAATTCGAGCAAATGAGAAGGAACGTACCGGTTCAGTCTGCCGGATGCGAACCACGTTTTCTTGCCTGGCCATCGGCTAATGATTCAAGTGCAGTCAAGCTGGTTCCCCCTTTACGATCGTAATCCGCAAACTTACGTCAGCAACATTTTGCTGGCCAAACCAAGCGATTACCGGAAGAGCTCTATCAAGGTCTTCGACGCCGGCGACAACGCCAGCTTCGTGGAATTGCCGGTGGTGAAGAGCAGATAGGGCCCGAGGGTTTATGGGCGTATGGGCGTATCGGCGTATCGACGGGGTAGGCGAAACCCGACTCCGCCAAGCCTACGTCGCGGCTCAGTTCTATGATCTTGCCCACGCTGATTGTCAGGGCGCGCCGTAGTCTGCGAAGGCGGCAGATCCAACGAAGGCGGGATCTGTGAGCCTGGAGAACGACCCATGGGGATGTCGGCGCATGGGCGTTTCGCCCTCTCCGGTAGCGGCGACTGTCCCGTTATGCCCCTGGTGTTACGCAACCTCGAAAATTCACGCAGAGCTGCGCGATTGGCGTTACCAGAAACCGCTGATTGCTTCAACACGCCCGCTACTCCATTCTTCATCATGTTCGTCACCAAACCGCGACTATTCCTTAACTTCATTCTCAAGAACAAGTTCGCAGTTCCTTCTTTCAACGTCAGCAATCTGGAAATGGCCCGTGCTGTTATCGAAGCGGCAGAGCTCGAAGATGCCCCAGTGATGGTGCAGACCGATTTCATTAATTTTGACTATGCCGGGATGACCGAGCTTGCCGGAATCATTCGGAGCCTCGCCGAGCGAGCGTCAGCGCCGGTGCTGATGCATCAGGATCATCCGGGGAAAGATGAAAATATCTATCACAGCCTTCGTCACGGTTACTTCTCGGTAATGTATGACGGCGGACATCATCCGTTGGCGGACAATATTCGTGACACTATTCGATTTGCGGAAGCCGCTCATGCTTGTGGAGCGATCCTTGAATCCGAAATCGGTCAATTCGGTGGCGAGTATCAGGGCGGTCGAGCCATTCGAGCGGCCGCCGAAGAGACCGCCGAAATGGCAGCAAAGAGCGGAGCTGATACGTTGGCGGTTTCGGTTGGTTCCGAGCACGGTCAGAAAACACGGCTCGATCTTGAACTGTTGCGCGAGATCGCCAAGAGCACGCGCATCCCTTTGGTCTTACATGGCGGGAGCGGTATCCATCCGGAAGATGCGAAGGCGGCCACCCAACTGAATGTCTACAAAATTAACATCGGAGCTGCCTTGATCAACGGCTTCGTTGATGCGTTAACCGAAGGAGCAGCACTGCCTCCGGCGCACGATCCAAAACACCAGGTTATTCTCCGACACGTGATCGAAAGGCTGCGGGAAATCGCTCGAACTCGACTGTCGTTGTTCGGTGCGTCCGGTCACGGAAAAAAGTTGCTGCAAGAGTTAGTTGTTGCCCAGAGTGACCTGCCACATCGGATCGAAATAACGAAGCAATGATCTCCCTAGCCGGCACGTTGGTAGCCGACATCATGGCACGTCCGATTGGCGATTGGCCAAAGCGTGGAAACGTCGTTTCGATTGAAGAGATCGAAGTTCAACCGGGTGGCGCAGTCGCAAATACGGGACATATTCTGGAAAGACTGGGGGTGCCGGTGTCGGTCTATGCGACGGTGGGCGGCGACAATCTTGGCCAGATAACCAGGAGCTTGGTGGAATCTTGGGCCACACGATCCGGGATTCAAACTCTGGTTGGACATCGCACCACCGCAACAATTGTCGCGGTGGGAGAGGATGGCGATCGCAGCTTTATCAACGCGCCTGGCGCGTGTGATCAATTCCGGTTAAGCGAAGCGCAGGTAGACGAGGACGTGCGGCTTGGTGCACGTGCTCTTCACGTGGGTTACGCTCTTATTCTGCCGGCATTTGACGGTCACCCGATGAAGCAAGCCTTTCGTCGAGCGAAAGAGTTGGGCATCTTGACCTCTCTGGACGTGACCTATTCCGACTCGCCGCTATGGCCGACCCTCCTCGATCTAATGCCAGAAATGGATGTTTTTTGTCCAAGCCTTTCCGAGGCAGAAGCAATTACGGGAAAATCCGGAGCCACCGCCGCCGCCCAAGCTCTCGAGCGTGCCGGAGTGAAACAGTTTATCGCGGTCACCAACGGAGCAAACGGAGCGGTAATTCGGATTCCCGGTGAGTTCGAGGAAAGCTTGCCGGCATTGCCGGCCATGGCGATCGACACGACCGGGGCCGGCGACGCGTTTATCGCAGCGGTGCTCGCAGCTTGGTATCGCGGACTCGATTGGCGCACCGCGGCCCGAGCCGGAATCGCAGCAGGTTCGTTGGCGGTTACCAGTGGAAAACGATACGAAAATCTGCGGAGCTGGTCGCAGATCGAAGCGTTAATCGGGCAACGGTAGGGTGAAACCCGACTCCGCCAAGCCTACGTCGCGGCTCAGTTCTATGATCTTGCACACGCTGATTGTCAGGGCGCGCCGTAGTCTGCGAACGCGGGATCTGTGAGCCGCGCCCTACCTGCACAACGATTGGTTTGCCACAATCACCGACCACAGGCGTCATTTCTCGCGTTCCAACCCAATGATTGATCTAGATTCCGCCAAATGGAAACTTTCTTTACCAATTTCCGCTCAAGCAAAGTGGTACCTACTGGATGCACTCGCACTTCGGTCTCCAGGAACAGTTGTTGGGCACCGCTCCGCTCATCCTTCAGACGGAAGAACAGCCGGACAAAGCGGACGAACAATACGTGATTCTGTTAGGCGACTTTTCATTCAAGCCGCCCGGCCAAATTCTAACGAAACTCAAAGCAGGCATGAAAAAGATGAAAGGCATGAGCGGCATGACTGCAATGCGAAACAATCGAAGACTAGTGGCCCAGAAATGGGACGATGTCGCGCATGCGTTCTTGGCGGCAATATGGCAAACTATAGCTGGACGATTAACGGCGCTGCTTATCCCAATAAGAACAGTCTCAATGTGAAGGAGGGCGAACGCGTTGAAATTGTGATGCGCAACGACACGGGCATGTCTCACCCAATGCATCTGCATGGCCACGACGTCCAGGTAATCGAGATTGATGGCAAAAAGTTGAACGGCGCAGTGCGCGACACGTTGATTGTCCCACCAAAATCAACCATCAAAGCAATCTTCGATGCGAACAACCCTGGCGTCTGGGCGTTTCATTGCCATATCCTCTATCATTTGGCGGCAGGTATGTTTACGGTCCTGAAATACGATGGAGTTAATACCGAATTCTGGCAACCGGATAAGACGCTTGGTGAGCTTGCAACTCCGGGACCAACGCGCTGAACTTACGAAGTGCTGGGTGCGCGCTTCGGTAGACTTTCTATGGGTCTTCAAGGGAAAAATAGTTGGGGTTAGGATTGCTGAAGCTGAAAGATCCAGGAGCCGTGTTGGAGTTGATTGCGGTGA
>WNFL01399742.1_pt1 | contig 11509 bp, 10 predicted proteins | sample 5400361 | NCBI WGS metagenome assembly WNFL01 (sample SAMN13153351, study PRJNA577476) | soil metagenome | isolation source: 40 cm soil on Douglas fir-dominated hillslope | place: USA:California | collected 2013-09-17
TCATCTCCGACATCCCCGACCTGCACGACTACGTCACCGAGGAGGCCGCCGTCTTCTGCACGCTGGGCGACGCCGAGGCGCACGCAAGCGCAGCGCTCGGGCTGCTCGAAGATCCGGCGCGGCGCGCGCGGATGGGTCACGCCGCGCGCGCGCAAGCGGAGGCGCTCGCCTGGCCCAAGGTCCGCGCGCGCGCGCGAGCGTTCTTCGATTTCGTCGTGGCACGATGACGAGTACGTCGGCACAACAGCAACCGCCCACCGGAGCGAGCTTCTGGTGCGCAGCCGTGACATTTCTGTACCTCCCCGTGCTCTATCTGCACGGCTATCGGGCGCTGGCACGCCCACTCGCTGACTTTCCGAGCTTCTATCTCGCGGCGCAGGCCGTCCTCGGCGGGCAGATTTCGCCTTACGACATCGCTGGCCTGCAGGCCCTGGCGCAGGCGCAGGGCATCGATCAGCGCGTGTTTCCCTTCTTGTATCCGCCCCCGAGCCTCGTGCTGATGTTGCCGCTCGGCACGCTCTCTTATGCTCGCGCAGCGCTGCTGTTCATGTGCCTGAGTCACTTAGCCCTCCTAGTCGCTGCATGGTTCGTGTGCCGTCGACTGTTGTCGGGCGCGTGGCAGCGAGCCGATCTCCTCCTGCTGGTCGGCTTGGTCTACTTCTTCGCGTTCTTTCCGACTCTCGCCACGCTCGACCTGGGCCAGAACAACCTGCTGGTGCTCGCCTGTGTCTCCGCGGCCTGGGTCGCGATGCGAGAGCGGCGCGGGGATTGGATCGCGGGGGTCCTGCTCGCGCTCGCATGTCTGTCCAAGCTCTACCTCGTGCTGCTGCTGGGCGCGCTGCTCGTTCGCGGCAGGACACGCGTCGTGATGTGGAGCGTGGCTACTCTGGGAGGGTTTGCGGCGCTCTCGCTCCTCTTGCTTCCGCACTCGACCTGGCACGAGTGGCTCACGGAGATCGCGCCGAGTGGAGGGTACGGACGTTCGCCGCGCGGCCTGTTTTCGGCCGCGGACGCGGTCAATCAGAGCTTGGCGGGCTTCATTGCGCGGCTCTTCTGGGGGGACGAGGCGCCGCTCGGCCACTACGCGGCGCTATGTGTTCCGCTCACGTACGCGGCCGCGATCGCCGTGCTCGCGGGCTGGACTTGGGCGCTGCTGCGCGCCCGGCGTCGACCGGAGCTCTCGGACGACTTCGACGCGGTGATGTCGCTGACGCTTCTCACCGTATTCCTGGTTGCGCCCTTTTCCTGGGACCACCACCTCTCGGTGCTCTCGGGGGTGACACTGCTCGCGCTGTGCCACGCGGCGAATCCGGCGCGCACGCCGACGATGCCGACGCTCGAGCGCTTCACCGTGGTTGCCTCGGCGATCCTGCTGGCCTGGGAGATTCCAATGGGAGCGCCGTTCATGAAGCAGGGAATTCCGGTTCTGCTCGGATCGGTGAAGTGCGCTGCCGTGTTTGCACTCTGGTGGTCCAGCTTCCTCCGCGTCGCCGCGTTGCGAGCCCTGCCAGCGAGCTGAGGTCTATCTCGGCGTCTCGCGCAGCTTTCGCAGAGCGGCTTCGACCGTCCGCTTCGGATTCAGGATGTGATCGAGGGCGTACGCGGTCGCCCAAGCGGCCAAGCGCAGGCGCCCGAGCGGGTGGCCTGCTTCGGCCAACTTGCCGCGGTGGTAGGTCCAAAACTCCCGCTCGCGGCGCTTCCACACCTGCCCGCCGAGATACCGGTAGTAGTCGGCAAGGTGCTCGTCCATGCGCCGCGCGAGCTCAGCGTCCGTGAGGTATCTCGACCCGAACTTCGCCAGCTCGTACAGCACGTGACTGAAGTAGGTTTGGTGGCGCTCGGAGAACGAGGTGAGCGAGCCGGGGGCCACGGAACCCTGGATGGTCAGGATCTGCTGGATGAAGCCGAAATCGTTGTGCTCGAGGACCTCGAAACACATCTCCGAGTCGGCGTGCAGATTCGACTCGTTGAAGAATGGGTTCTTGCTGCGGACGACGTCGGAGCGGAGCAGGATCGTCGTCGGTGTCCCGAACACGTACGGACCGCCCAGGAGTCTCGCTCGGCAAGCCTCGCGCCCCGGCAGGAAGCTCGTCCAGTGGGGTATGCCGCGCCACAACACGTGAGTGTCTCGGATGCCGTAAGCGCCGACGATCGCGACGCTGGGGTGCTCCTCGGCGAAACGCACCATGCGTTCGAGGCACTCGGGCATCATCGCGTCATCGGCGGCGAGCAGCTTGGTGTAGCTGCTGTCTGGCGACGTCTGGCGGAAGGCGTTGTTGTAGTTCTCGATCACCCGCACGAAGCTCTGGTTGCTGACGACGCGGATCCGCTGGTCCTTCGCCGCGTATGCCTCCGCGATCTCCAGCGTTCGGTCGGTACTGCAGTTGTTGACGATGGTGTGATTCCAATGCGGATGGGTCTGGGCGATCACGCTCTCGATGCACTGCGCGAGATGACTCTCCCCGTTGAACACGGGAGTCACTACGCTCACCAGTGAAAGCGAGTCGTCGATGCTCAAGGTCGTCTCCCCACGTGCACGTGGAGCACGGCGTCCGCGGCGAACGGCGCGCGCAGCTCGACCCGGCTGCCAGCCTCGATCGGCTCGCCGGGGACGAGCACTCCCCGCTCCGCGTCCACCCACTCGACGTCCGCGGGTCCGCTCGCGGCCGTGAGGTCCAGGGTGAAGGCCTCGCCGGCGAGTCGCGGCGAGAGCGCTCCGAGCAGGTGGCGGCGGCGCCGGTGCAGGAGCGGAGCGAACACGAGATACTCTTCACCCGGATTGGCCAGACAGTACTCCGTGGAGCAGAGCTCGATCATCGGACGCAGCTTCGCGAGATCGACGCGGTCGACGAGCGCACGCGAGAATCCCATCGCCGCGCGCACGTCCTCCCACTCGGAGGCCGGACACGGCTCCGGCAGGCTGGGCGCAGTGTCTTGCGTCGACCACGCCGGCGAGTTCAGTCGCACCCCGGTCACGCACGGGTCCATGAACCAGGGGTTCGCGCCGCGCATCAGCGTCTTCCACACCCAGCCGCGGCTGCCTCCGATGCCCCAGATGTGGTCGGTGTCCGAGAGAATCACCTTCTTGCCCGTCGCGGCCGGCGGATCCTCGCCCCGGTCCGCAGCGATCTCCGGCGAGATCCAGTCCGCCGTGCTCGCGAAGAGCGGGGCGTTGTTGTTCGGAAGGAACGGGAACGGGCTCGTCATTCCGACCGGGTGGCGAACGCGCTGGCTCGACTCGAGGTCCTGGACGGTGCGGATCATCTCGTACTGCCAGTCGATCGAGAACGCGTCGCTCTCGTTGCTGATCTCGAACAGCACGTTGTCCAGGTCGCGGAGCGTCTCGACGACCTTGGCGAGGTAGGCCTTCTGCAGCGCCGTCACGGCTGGATTCTGGAGAGAGTGGACTTCGGGGGCTTCGCCGTCCCCGTTCACGTCGCCGTCGATGCCGTTCACGTTGTTCTCGCGGTTGAACGGGTGACCGCGCCAGGGGTTGCCGGTCTTCCGTCCTTTCGACTCGATGCTCCAGCCGTTGAACAGCATCACGGAGACGTAGATTCCGCGGGCCCCGGCGCGCTGGACCCGATCGCGGAGGCGCGTGAAGTACGCCTCGTCGAAGCGATGCAGGTCGAAGCGCGGCTCTCCGTCGAGCGCGAGCCCGGGGCCCGTGCGCTGGTAGGCCAGCGGCGCGATCACGACTTTCTCTTCCGAGCCCGGGAACCACGCCGCCTGCTCCCAGACATAGAGCCGGGTCAGGTTGTGACCGTGGCGTTCCAGAAAGTCGAGGAAGGCCTCGTAGTCGAACGGCCGCGGTGGGCGCCGGTTGTCCCAGTCCTGGAAGTTGTTCCAGGTGTGAGAGCCGGTGAGATAGACGGTGCGCCCGGTGCGCGAGCCGCTGAAGTAGAGATCGCCCTTCGCGCGCAGCACGAGCGGCTCGACCTGCACCGCTCGGGGCACGAGAGGCTCCCCACGCGGCGGCTCACCGCAGGCGAAGATGGCGGCGGCGAGCGCGGCGCAGGCCGACGCACGGCCGCCGGCGGCTATTCGACCCGGCGCAGCCAGATCTCGCGCCAGTACGGGTAGATGGCCCGCGGGCAGAAGAGCCGGTACTGGCTGAGACACCCGCCGCAGGTCACGCCATCGAGCACGATGCAGCCGCCGGGCATGCGCATCATCGCGCCGGTCCGCTCGTTGATGATCCTCTCGACCCGCCGCAGCACGCGGAAGGTGCGGCCGCAGTACGGGATCATCTCGACGTCGAAGGTCAGCCCGCGGTTTTTCCGGTCCCTGTTGACCGTGGGCATGATCTCCTTGGCCGGACGGACCTTCACCAGCTCGCCGGGCACGAGGTGGAGGGATTCCGTCGGCGTCGTCTTTCCGGCGAGCCCCTTCACCTCTGGGTAGGTGCGGCCGCGGCCGTGCCAGCGCTGGAAGACGTTGAGCAGGGCGAGCAGGAGGTATCCGAGGAAGGCGAGCGGCCGGATGTTGCCCGAGGTCACGTCCTTGACGTACGGTTCGATCTCCCACCAGTGGAGCGGCGTCGTGGCGCGCAGGTGCTCCGTCGCCTGACAGCGGTAGCGCGCCTCTCCGGCCTCCGAGGCCAGCTGGGTGCTCTGCGCGAGTGACTCGAGCGTGCACGCCGAGCCGGCGACGGGTTGCGCTGCGCTCTGCGGCGCGTCCGGGCCCGAGACCGGCTTCAGCCAGTCCGTCTTCCAGAAGAGGAGGCACGCGGCCTGACAGCCGCCGTGCGCGGCTCCGTCGCAGCGAAGGCCTTCGAGGTGCACCGCGTTCTCCATGCGGCGCATCGTCTTCCAGTCCTGGATCGTGTCGCAGGCCTTGTGCGCGGACTTGAACACGCGATAGCGGCTGCCGCAATACTGCAGCATCTCGGGCATGAAGGGCAGGGTGTCGCGGCGCCCCTCCGCGTCGAGCGTCGCGAGGATCTCCTCCCGGCTTCGCACCTCGACCCAGTCACCGGCGCGCAGGGAACTAGTCTCCATCCGACTTCTCCTCCGCCGCGTCGTTCTTTGCGCCGCCGCCGATGCTGCACTGACTCAGCTTCGGATGGAGGTCGACCAGCCCGCGCACCTCGGGAACACCTGCCACGAAGAAGGTCGCGGCGGTGAGCCACGTGTCGTACGCGCGGTCGGTGCGGTAGCGGTGCAGAAAAGCGTTCACGTGATAGGTGCCCTCGGCGAGCGTCACGTCGAGGTCGAACGCGCACTCGAGCGTCTCGCCGGCGACGAGCGTGATCGCGCTGGCGCCCAGCCGCTGCGTGCAGGTGTCGAAGACCGGGTACTGGTGGTCGTCGACGATCTGGATCACGAGGCTCATGTCCTCGTGTCGCGTGCGCGCCTGCGCCTTCACCGTGATGCGGAGCTTCGTGCCCGACTCGAACCTGACCTTGCCGCCGCCCGCGTCGCTCGTGGTCACCTCGGTGATCGCCACGCCGCGATCCCCGTCGATCACGCGCGCCTGCTGGCCGCGCTGGTAGTAGGTGCGGATGACGTCTTCGGTCGGGCCCACCATCTGTACCTTGCCGCGCTCGAGCAGCAGGCTCCGCGGACACAGGTTCGCGACGGCGCGCAGGTTGTGTGACACGAACACGATCGTCGAGCCCGATGCGATCACCTCGTTCATGCGGTCCACGCATTTGCGCTGGAAGATGTAGTCACCGACGCTGAGCACTTCGTCGACGAGCAGCACGTCCGGGTCGACGTGCGCGGCGACCGAGAAGCCGAGTCGCGCGAACATGCCCGACGAGTAGCGCTTCACCGGTGTGTCGATGAATTCCTCGAGCCCGGAGAACGCGACGATCGTGTCGAAGCGGCGGCGGATCTCCTCGCGCGACATGCCGAGGATCGCGCCGTTCAGGTAGACGTTCTCGCGGCCGGTCAGGTCGGGATGAAAGCCCGCGCTGACCTCGATCAGCGCGGAGATTCGCCCGGCCACGCGGATCGTGCCGCGTGTCTGGCGCATGATGCCCGTGAGGAGCTTCAAGAGCGTGCTCTTGCCGGCGCCGTTTCCGCCGATGATCGCGAACGCCTCGCCGCGCCTGACGCTGAACGAGACGTCGTGCAGCGCCCAGAAGTCGCGCTGGTCCAGAGCGTCCTCGGGTTTGCCGCGCAGCACGCGGCGCACGACCGCGGGCACGAGATCGCGCAGCGAGGTGTAGATCTCGCCGCGCCGGAACTTCTTGTATACGCCGTCGATCTCGAGAACGTCTTCAGCCATCTCGATTCAAATGCTCTCTGCGAAGAACGGCTCGAGCTTCTTGAACGCCGTGAGCGAGACCGCGAACAGCGCCACGGACACGCCGAAGCTGTACGCCACCCACGGCAGCGCCGGGCTCGCGTGGTAGATCACGACCGTCGAGATGCCCTCGATCAGCGGCGAGACCGGGTTCGCGAGCAGGAGCGGAGCCATGTCGCCGAACAGCGACGATTCGTAGAACACGGGGGTGAAGAAGATCGCGAAGGTGAGGAACACGTCGACGATGAACTTCACGTCGCGCATGAAGAGACTCGCCGCCGAGAACAGGATCGCGAGCGACGTGGCCAAGAGGACGAGCGCCCCGAGCAGCAGCGGCAGCCACAGGAGCTCGATGCTCAGGCCGGCGCGAGCGATCACGAGGAAGACCGCGACCGCGGCGCTCGCGATCGCGAAGTCGAGCAGCTGCGAGAGCACCGAGGCGAGCGGGAAGATCAGGCGCGGCAGGTAGGTCTTCGTCACCAGATGCGAGTTGTTCACCAGGCTCACCGTGCCGAAGCGCAGCGCCGAGACGAAGAACGCCCACGGGGCGGCCTTCACGGCGACCGCCGTCAGGTCGGTGAGCACGACGGGCTTGCCCGAGACACCGGCCAGCGCGTAGCGAACGATGAAGCCCGAGCCGACGATCACGATGGGCATGAGGACGGCCCAGAGCATGCCCATCACGGACTGCTTGTATTTCACCTTGATCTCGCGCGAGGCCATGATGAACAGCAGGTCGCGGCGCTGAACCAGCTCTCGAAGCGCGTGCTCGTTCATCGGTCTCCGCTCCGGAGCCCGAGCACGAGCTTGCGCGCGTAGAACGCCTCGGCGTACCGCTCCGGGGCCGCGACTTCCATGCCGCGCATGCGAAGCAGCGAGCGGAACGTCTCGGGCTCGAACCACGCGCGGCCCGCCTGCGTGCCGTACTCGGCGAGCAGGATGTCGATCTTCTCCTGGACGTGGCGCTCGGCGAGCGGCACGAACGCGTTCGGCGCGCCGAGATCGCCGTCCCACTTCGGGATCTCGTACTCGAGGATCAGCGGGCCGCGGAACGTGTTCCAGGTGAGCTCGGAGACGAGCCGGTGGTCCTGGTGCAAGTCACTCCGGTAGTGGGTGAAGACCACGTCGGGCGCGAACTCCGCCTTCAGGCGCTCGAACTCCTGCTTCACCTCGGCCCAGTGGTCGGGCAGGAAGCCGTCGCGGAACTCGCACAGCGTGACGCACTTGTCCGGCTCGCGGCCCAGGAAGCGGCGCGCGCTGGCGCGGGTCTCGGTCGCGCGCCGCGCGTCCGACGAGAACACGGCCCAGCCGTCCAGGTCCGGTCGCTCCTCGAGCCAGCGCAGGAGCGTCCCGCCACAGCCGATCTCGATGTCGTCGCAGTGCGCGCCGAGACACAGGATACGCTGCGGGGTCTCTTTTCCGGCGCCGAGAGACAGAGCGATCAAGTCACTTCCAAACTTGCCACGGCGTCGTGCCGTTCGCCACCAGCGCCTCGAACTGCTGCTTGTCCTTGAAGGTGTCCATCGCCATCCAGAATCCGTCGTGCGGGTAGGCGACCAGCTGGCGCGCCTGAATGAGTCGCTGGAACGGCTCGACCACCAGCTCCTCGCCCTCGCCGATGTGGTCGAAGATCTCGCGGCGAAACGCGAAGAACCCGGCGTTCATGCGCAGCTCCGAGCTGCTGACGTGCTCGATGCTCTGCACGACGCCGCCCTTCTCCGCGTGAATCATGTGGACCGTCTGCGGCGCCGGAACGCTCAGCATCGAGCCGATGCGCCCGTGCTCGCGAAAGTGCGCCAGGTAGCGATCGAGCGGGAGATCGGAGAGGCCGTCCGCGTAGTTCGCGAGGAACGCCTCTTCGCCTTCGAGGTGACTGCGCACCGCGCGCAGCCGCATGCCGATGTTCGCGCGCAGGCCGGTATCGACGAACGTGATCGTCCAGTCGTCGATGTCCCGTCCGAGCAGCTGAACGTCCGCGCCGCCCTTGCGCAGCACGAAGTCGTTCGAGAGCCGCTCGTCGTACTCCAGGAAGTAATTCTTGATCGCCTCCGCGCCGTGACCGAGACACAGGATGAAGTCGCGATGCCCGTAGTGGGCGTAGTACTTCATCAGGTTCCACAGGATCGGCCGCGGGCCGACGGTGACCAGCGGCTTGGGGAGACTCTCCGCGTGCTCGCGCAAGCGCATGCCCATCCCGCCGCAGAACAGCACGACCTTCATCGCACTCGTACCTCCGGGATCGGGATCACGAACTGACCCTGCCAGGAACGGATCACCGCCATTTGCTCCATGATCTCGTCCTGCAGGTTCCAGGGCAAAATCAGCACGAAGTCGGGCTTCGTCCGCTCGATCTCCTCGGGCGCCTTGATCGGAATGTGCGTCCCGGGGAGGAATCCCCCCTGCTTGTGGGGGCTGCGGTCGACCGTGTAGTCGAGAAAATCGGTCCGGATTCCGCAGTAGTTGAGCAGAGTATTTCCCTTTCCGGGAGCGCCGTAGCCGACCACGGACTTGCCCGCGCGCTTCGCCGAGATCAGGAACTCGAGCAGCTTCCCCTTGGTCTCGCGCACGCGCTCGCCGAAGCGCGAATAGTACGCGAGGCCGCGCATGCCGCGGCCGTCTTCGGTTTGGAGCAGGCGCGTCACGCGCTCCGTCCGGGCTGGCTGCTCGCGTTCGGCGTGACGCGCATAGATGCGCAGTGACCCGCCGTGAGTCGCGAGCTCGTCCACGTCGAAGATCTCGAGGCCGTGGTGCGCGAAGATGCGCTGCACGGTCCCGAACGAGAGATACGAGAAGTGCTCGTGGTAGATCGTGTCGAACTGGTTGTGCTCGACGAGCTGCATGAGGTGCGGGAACTCCATCGTCAGCACCCCGTCCGGGGCGAGCAGGATCGCGAGGCCGGAGACGAAGTCGTTGATGTCCGGCACGTGCGCGAGCACGTTGTTCCCCAGCAGGAGCGAGGCGCGGCCCTGCTGCTCGACGACGTCCGTGGCCGTTGCGGCACCGAAGAAGCGCACCAAGGTCGGCACGCCCTTGCGCACCGCGGCCTCGGCCGTGTTCGACGCGGGCTCGATGCCGAGCACGGGAATCCCGCGGCGCACGAAGTTCTGCAGCAGATAGCCGTCGTTGCTGGCGACCTCGACGACCAGGCTCTTCGGCCCCAGGCCGAAGCGCTCGGTGACGAGCTCGACGTACTGCGCCGCGTGGCGCAGCCACGAGTCCGCGAACGACGAGAAGTATGCGTAGCTGCCGTCTCCGAAGATCTCCTGGGGCGGCACGACCTCCTCGATCTGCACCAGGAAGCACTCGGAGCAGACCCAGGCGTGCAGCGGATAGAAGGGCTCCATCTCGGAGAGCTGCTCGGGCCGGAGATGTCGCTGGCACAGCGGCGACATTCCCAGATCCACAAATGTGTGTCGCAAGGGCGCCTTGCAGAAGCGGCAAGCGGGTTCGTGCGGACGGATTGCGGTCGTCATGACACCTCTCGCGAAGGGAGCTCGGGTGCCGCCGGGCATGAGCAAAGCGCATGCCCCCGCTCCATCGCCCCTGCGCAAAGGAGTGCCGGATCGCGATTGTCGGCGCAGGCTTTGCCGTGGGGTTGCGGCACCTCGGAGGCACGCAACTCGCGGGTGAGAGGTGCGATTTCGCTCCACGAGTGGGGAGCGCGGCTCCGCTTTGAAGAGGCTCCCTCCACCCGCACGGCCCGTCTCACCAGGGCGATACGCCAGAGCCCGCGGAGGTCCGGCGCAGGTCGGAGTCGAGCCAGCCCGACTCGAGCAGTCGCACGATCCGCCGGATGCGCACGTAGCGGTCGCCCTCGAGCTCCTCGGCGGTCATGACCTCGCGCCGGAAGGCCGTGTGCAGCTCCTTCACGCCGTCCGCCACGGTCCAGCGCGGCTTGTAGTCGGGCAGCGTGCTCTCGATCTTCGTGAAGTCGACCCGATAGCAGCGCGGGTCCGGGCCAGCGCCGTCCGCGAAGTCGATCCGGCTCCCGGCCACCTCGGCGCCCACCAGCTCCGCGACCTGGCGCACGCGGTAGTTCTCGCCGTTGCGGCCGACGTTGAACGCCTCGTTGTGGACGAGGTCGCGCGGGGCGCGCAGCACGCACAGGAACGCGTGGCAGACGTCCTCCACGTGCACGAGCGGGCGCCACGGGGTTCCATCGCTCTTGATGAACACGCGTCCGGTGGCGAACGCCCAGCCGACCAGGTTGTTCACGACCAGGTCGCCGCGCAGGCGCGGCGAGGCGCCATACACCGTGGCGTTTCGCAGGTACGTCGGGCTGAAGTCGTCGTCGGCGAGCTTCGCGACGTCCGCCTCGACCCGCACCTTCGATTGCGCGTAGGCGGTGATCGGCGAGAACGCCGCGGTCTCCGCGAGCACGTCGTCCGGGCTCGCTGCGCCGTAGACGCTGCACGACGACGAGTACAAGAAGCGCGGCACCCCGGCGCGCTTGGCGAGCTCCGCCAGCCGCACGGAGGCCTTGTGGTTGATGTCCCAGGTGCAGCCGGGGTTCAGGTCACCCAGCGGGTCATTCGAGATCGCGGCCAGATGCGCGACCGCGTCGAAGCCTTCGAGGTCGGCCTCCTCCAGCTCGCGAATGTCGCGACTCAGCACCTCACTCGGCGGCTCGTAGCGGCCGAAGTCGCAGCCCGTGAAGAGGCCGCTGTCGACGCCCACGACGTCGCAGCCCGCAGCGTCCAGCACGCGCGTCATCACGGCACCGATGTAGCCGCCGTGTCCGGTCACCAGAACCCGCATTTGGCCGTCTCCTGCGCGCTTCGCCCCCAGAGGCGGCGCGCTCAATCGCACTTCTGGATCAGGTCATGGCGCTCGAGCAGGGTAGCCGCCGAGCGCACCACCGTGAATCCCAGCCCCGAGCGCTCCGCGGCGTCGACGAGCGAGTGCTCGCCGTCGGCGAGCGAGAGCACCCAGAGCATCGCGAGCTGCAGCGCCTCGGGGTCGCTCTCGCCGCCCATCGCGCGGTAGATCCCGCGCCGGCCGAGCTGCGGCTCGCCGTGCGGCGAGAGGCTCCGGTAGCGCGCGTCGCCTTCGAGGATGTCGAGGATCGCGAGCACGGACTGGTAGGCGTCGACCAGCTGCGGCCCGCGCACGAAGCCCAGGTCGTCCGCCGAGGTGTGGTACTCGTCGAAGCGCCCGTGCCGGCCGCGCATCAGCGACCCGACCGGGATGCGGAACCCGGGCGAGTTGAACTGGCGCTCGTCGTAGCCGTACGGGAAGAAGTCGATCACCTCGAACG
>WNFL01024643.1_pt3 | contig 11508 bp, 7 predicted proteins | sample 5400361 | NCBI WGS metagenome assembly WNFL01 (sample SAMN13153351, study PRJNA577476) | soil metagenome | isolation source: 40 cm soil on Douglas fir-dominated hillslope | place: USA:California | collected 2013-09-17
TTCCCTTACGACGAGGGCATGCGTTTTCAGGACGCCGTATTCCACCGGCTGGGCCCGAAAGCCTTCGACGAAGTGTTCAAGCACCCGCCGCGTACCACCCAGCAGATTCTGCACGCGGAATCCTATCTCTCCGACCAGAAGCCCGCCGATCTGCAGCCGCCGCCACTTCCCGCCGAGATGGGAAAGGACGCCAAGCACTTTCGCGTGCTGGTGGAGGGCAGTGTGGGCGAGCTGGACCACTCCATTCTGCTCCGCCAGTTCACCAGCGATCGGGAAGGTCGCGACGCCGCCAGCCACTGGAAAGGCGGCGCCTTCCGCATTTTCGAGCACAAGAAAGAAAAGTACCCGGTGCTGTCCTACGTCTCCGAGTGGGACTCCGCCGAGTCCGCCAAGACGTTCTTCGAGATGTACCGGCGCGTGCTGCGCGGCAAGTGGAAGAAGCTGGAGATCGCTTCCGAATCCGCGACGGAGATCACTGGCTCCGGCGACACCGGACGCTTTCAGGTGCGCTTATCGGGGACCCAGGTGCTCTCACTCGAAGGCCTGCGCTTAGAACCGACGTTAGCCTCGCAAAGCTCTGCGGTAAAACCCCGGGGCCTGCGGTAAAATAAGGTCATGCGACTTTCTGCCTTGGCTGCCCTGGCGACTCTCGCCATCCCCGCGTTCGCCGAAAAGCCGGCGCCCGAACTGCGCAAAGCTCCAGAATTCGAATTTGTGGAAGGCTCGGGTAAGAAGTCGCTGCTCTCGCAGTACCGCGGCAAAGTGTGCGTCGTGGAATTCATGTTCACCACCTGCCCGCACTGCCAGCAGACGTCGGTGATGTACCAGAGGATCTACAACGATCTGAAGGGTAAAGGGTTCCAGATGTTGGCCGTCGCCTTCAATGAGCCGGTGAGTCCCATGATGGTAAACCAGTTCCAGGGGCAGTTCGGCGTTACTTTTCCAGTCGGCATCGGACAGCGGGAAACGGTGATGAACTTCCTGGGCATTCCGCCAATGGCGCTGGATTGGGTGGTGCCCCAAATCGTGGTGATCGACAAGAAGGGCATGATTCGCGCTCAAAGCGAGCGCAAGGGAACTGCCCAGCTTCAGGAAGACCCCTACATGCGCAACTTCATCGAGTCGCTGCTGAAGGAAGGCACTGCGGCCAGCAGCAGCGGGTCGAAGAAAGCCCCGGCCCCAGCCAAGAAATCCAGCTAAAAACCGCTCCCTGTGGTCACGGCTCAGATAACCGCTGGCTAAAAACCGCTCCCAGTTTTCGCGGCTCAGATACCCTCTAGCCGAGCCGCGACCGAAGGAAGCGGTCCTACGCCCGAGCCTCCTTAAGCTAGCGCCGCCTTGCAGTACTCGAAACACTTCCTGACTTCCGCCACCGTATCGGCGCTCTTATATTCGTACTCGATGTTCGCCGGAATCGGGTAGCGCTTCGTCTTCAGGACCTGCAGCACCTCTTTGATTTTGGTGTCGCCCTTGCCGAACTCCACGTTCTCGCCCTGATCCTTCTTGCGATCCTTGATGTGCAGCGTGAGAATCCTGTCGTGATGCTCCTCAAGAAAACTCACCGGATCGTAGCCGGCCGCCGTGAAGTGGCCGATGTCCAGATTCATCGCAATGTACTTCGACGCGCCCTGCATTGCTTCCGCGAAATCCTCCGGCCGCGCGAATTCGTTGGGCTTGATGTCCGAGTGATTGTGAAACGCGACGTAAATCTTGTGCTTCTCCGCCATCGGGCTCAGCCGTTTCGAGGTCGTCACATTGGACGACGCGGTGATCTTGTTCACCCCCAGCGCCTTGGCGATCTCGAAGCCGTGCTCCAGTTCTTCGTCGGTCCAGTTCTCGCGGAAGCTGTAGTTCAAGGCGTATAGCTCGACGCCGGTATCGTCGAATTTCTTACGAACGCCCTTTAGTTCCTCGATCGGAGGATTCTTGCGCCACGCGGCCAGTGCCTCGCGTCCCTTGGGTTCGATGTGTCCCTGATACAGCTCGGCATAGCCCAGCCCGATGTCTTTCATCGCCTCCAGGCACTTGTCGAGCGGCATGTCCCGAAAACTGTAGGTCTGCGCGCCGATCATCACGCCGTGGATCCTCGAATTAATTTTGGGCGCCGATCGCGCAAAGGGTGCGGCGAGCGCGGCCGCCGCTGCGAACTTGGTGAAGTCTCGTCGGGTTTGCATCACGTCGAGATCATATCACCGCCGCACCCGTGGCGCTTAGATCACGGAACGGATCGCCTCGGCGATGACCTTGCCATGGAAGCGGCCGTTCTCGATGAAGATCTCGTTGGTGTGCATTCCCGCTACCAGCACACCCGCCAGATATACGCCCTTGCGATCGCTTTCGAGCGTTTCCGGATTGGTGTGCGGCCGGCGTGAATCGGGATCGAACCGGATGCCGTGCGCCGCCAGAAACTCGACGTCCGGCCGGTAGCCGATCATCGCGAAAACGAAATCGTTGCGCAGCGCCCGCTCTCCGTCCGGCGTTTCGATGCGCACCGAATCCGGCAGAATCTCGAGCACCCGCGACTGAAAAAACGCCGGAATCTCCGCGCTCTTGATGCGATTTTCAATGTTCGGCTTGATCCAGTACTTGACGTTCTTATGAATCCCTTCGCCGCGATGCACCAGCGTCACGCGCGCGCCGCTCCAATGTAGTTCCAGCGCCGCCAGCGCCGCGGAGTTTTTCGCGCCGACGATCAGCACGTCGTGATTGTAGTAAGGATGCGGCTCCTTGTAGTAGTGGATCACCTTGGGTAAATCCTCGCCCGGAACGTTGAGCCGATTCGGCAGATCGTAATAACCGGTGGAGAGAATCACCTTCTGCGAGCGGTATTCGCCGCGCGCCGTGTGCGTTACGAACGCGCCGTCTTCACCACTGATCCGTTCCACGTGCTCGTACTGATGAATGTCGAGCTGGTAGTGATCGGCCACCCGGCGATAATACTTCAGCGCTTCGGCGCGCACCGGTTTTTCGTTCAGCGACGTCATCGGGATGTCGCCGATCTCCAGCAGCTCTGGCGTGGTGAAGAAAACCAGGTTGGTGGGGTAATTGTAAATCGAGTTGACGACGCAGCCCTTGTCGAAAAGGATCGCGTTGACGCCGCGGCGTTTCAGCTCGATTCCGCAGGCCAGACCGGTAGGCCCCGCGCCGATGACCACCACGTCGCAGGATTTCATTGCTAGGAGAGCATCCCCTCCACCGACGAGTAAACGTTCTCCAGCGCTCCGGCCAGCGCCGACGGATCTTTCCCGCCCGCCTCGGCCATGTCCGGACGCCCGCCGCCCTTGCCGCCGACCGCCTGCGCGATCGCACCCACCAGTTTCCCGGCCTGGACCTTCGCGGTCAGATCTTTGGTGACGCCTCCGACGATCGACACGTTCGAATCCTCCGCCGAGGCTAGCACCACCACCGCGCTTTTCATCTTGTTCCGCAAGGTGTCCACCAGCGTGCGGAGCTGCGCGCGATCGAAGCCGTCGATTCGCACCGCCAGTACCTTGGCGCCCTTGATGTTGCGCGCCTGCGATTCGAGATCGCCGGCCTGCGACTGGGCCATCCGCGTCTTGAGCTGCTGTACCTCATGCTCCAGCGCCTTTTCCCGGCTTTGCAGCTTCTCTACATCAACACCCGCGAAGCGCGCGAGTTGCGCCTGCACCTCCTGGAACTTGTGCAGCGCGCCTTCCCCGGTGATCGCCTCAATGCGGCGTACACCCGCTGAAATCGAGCCCTCGTAGACGACCTTGCAAATACCAATATCGCCAGTGCGCGCCACGTGCGTACCGCCGCATAGTTCCTTGCTGAACGAATTGATCGACACCACGCGCACCTGGTCGCCGTATTTCTCGCCGAATAGCGCCATCGCCCCCGTCTCTAGCGCGCGGTCGAGACTCATCACGTCGGTATGCACTTCGCGATTCGCTAGGATTTCTTCGTTCATTAGGCGCTCGACTTCGGCCAGCTCTTCGGAGTCGACCGCCGTGTAATGTGTGAAATCGAAACGCAGACGCGACGGTTCGACCACGCTGCCGGCCTGTTTCACGTGCGTGCCCAGCACGCTTCGCAGCGCTGCGTGTAGCAGGTGCGTACCGGTGTGATTACGCATGGTCGCCCGGCGCGATTCCGGATGCACGCGCGCAATGACGGCGTCGCCTTCCTTCACCGAGCCGCGCAGCTTAACCTTATGTACCGATTTCCCCGGCGCGGCGGAGTACGTCGAAAGTACGTCGGCCAGCGTTTCGCCGGCGGCACTCAGCAGCATCCCTGTATCGCCTACCTGCCCGCCCGCTTCGGCGTAGAACGGTGTGCGATCCAGCACCACTTCCTCGCCGATCACGGCGATCACTCTAGCCGGCGCCTCCAGCGTTTCGCGTCCGACGAATTCCGTCTTCGGCAGCGCCTGGTACGCCGGATTGATCTGCGTTTTATCCGCACCCTTCCAACTGGCGCGAGCGCGAGTGCGCTGCTTCTCCATCTCCGCCTCAAATCCCGCGCGATCGATCGACAGCCCCGCCTCGCGAGCCATCTCCTCCTGCTCGTCCAGCGCCAGACCGTAGGTGTCGTACAACTTGAACGACGCCGGGCCTGGAAGCAAGCCCCCGACGGCCGTCTTGGCCTCGTCGTGGAAGAATTTCTCCGCCACCTGGAACGTGGTCGCGTAGCGATGCTCTTCGTCCTTCACCACCCGTGCCACGCGCTGCACGCTCTCCATCATTTCCGGATACGCGTCGCGCATCAGCTCCGCGACGAACCCGGTGACCTTGTGCAGATAAGGCTCCGTCGTCCCTAGCATGCGGCCGTTCCGCATCGCCCGCCGCATGATCTTGCGCAGCACATACCCGCGACCTTCATTCGACGGCGTCACCCCGTCGTGAATCAAAAACGCGGCGGCGCGCGCATGATCCGCGTTGATCCGCAGAACGGTGTCGGCCCGCACATCCTCGCCATACGACTTGCCCAGCAGCTCGCCGGCTTTGTCGACGATCGGCCTTAAGAGATCCGTATCGTAGTTCGAGAGCACGCCCTGCATCACCGCCGCGATCCGCTCGAGCCCCATGCCCGTATCGATCGACGGCTTGGGTAGCGGCGTCATTTTGCCCGAAATATCGCGCTCGAACTGCATGAAGACCAGATTCCAGATTTCGACGACCCTTCCGCCGCCGTCGTCCGGAAATTTCTCGTGCTCCCGCCCCTTCTCCGCCGCTTCCGCGCCCAGGTCGTAGTGAATCTCCGAGCACGGCCCGCACGGACCGGTATCGCCCATCTGCCAGAAATTGTCGGCTTCGTCCAACCGGAAAATCCGATCCTTCGGGATCCCGGTGACCTCCTGCCACAGCTTCTCGGCGTCGTCGTCTTCGCGAAAAACGGTGACGTACAGCTTGTCCTTGGGTAAGCCGTACTCTTTGACGATCAGCTCCCAGGCGAAATCGATGGCATCGCGCTTGAAGTAATCGCCAAAACTGAAATTACCCAGCATCTCGAAAAATGTATGGTGACGGCGCGTGTACCCGACATTGTCCAGGTCGTTATGTTTGCCGCCCGCGCGTACGCATTTCTGCGAGGTGGTGGCGCGCGAATAGTCGCGCTTCTCCTGCCCCGTGAAGACGTCCTTGAACTGATTCATGCCCGCGTTAGTGAACAGCAGCGTCGGGTCATTGGCCGGGACCAGCGACGAGCTGCGCACCACACGATGGCCGCGAGCGGCGAAATAGTCAAGAAATTTCTGGCGAACCTGGGAACCTGTCATTAGCTTTGTCGCGTGCGCTGCACGCGGTACTTCTCATTGTGACAAATCGGTTGGGGCGGGCTTTCAGCCAGCCGCTTTCGGTGCTCTACAAACGAAAAAGGGACGGGCCGAAGCCCGTCCCTCAAATTCACGAGTACCTGCCAGCCACAGCGCCGGAGGCGCCAGGGCCCACGCAAGTAGTTAGAACTCGTAACGCAGCGCGAACTGCATCTGCCGCGGCGTCGTGAACGTGCCGGTCAGCTTGCCGAAGCTGCTGCCCGTGGTGATCTGCGTACTCGCGCTGGCCGGATCGAACCGCACGCTGTTGGTGAGGTTGAAGGTCTCCCAGCGAAGCTGCATCGAGTGATGCTCGTTGTACGGCATGGTCCAGCGCTTCGAAACGCCGGTGTCGATGTCGAAGTTGCCGGCGCCGCGAATGGTGTTCCGCGACCCGCTCTGTCCGGGCAGCGTGAAGGTGAACGCCGCCAACTCCGCGGCCGGATTGTCCCACAGGTTGGGAGCACCGGTGGCGCCGCTGGCCGGCGGGGCGTTGTGATTGTTGGAAACGGCCTGCAACGGCTGACCGTTGGGGGTCGCGTTGGGCGTCACGTTCCAGTTGGTGGGCCACAGGCGGCCATTGGTGATGCTGATCGGGAACCCGCTGGTCTGGGTGTAGGTCCCGCTGATCTGCCATCCACCCAGCAGAGCGTCCACTAACTTGCTGGAATGCCCCAGGAACGGCTTGCCGCGGCCTACCGGGAGTTCCCACACACCCAGCGCGTTCACGATGTGCAGCGTGTCGAAGCTCGAAACCTCGCGCTGCTGGCTTACGTTCCAGGTATTCTGCACGAAGCCCGAGAAGGATCCGGCGTTTTCCTGCGCTGAGCCCAGGTCAATCGTCTTGCCCAGCGTGTAGTTCAGGTCGAACGTCAGACCCTGGCTGAAGCGCTTGCGAACCGTGAACTGGAAGGAGTGATAATCACCCTTGCCAATCGAGCTCCAGGCCGAGAGTGCCGAGAACTGATTGTTGAACATCATGTTGGGCCCCTGAATACCGCAGCCCAGCGCATTGATTTTGCCGCTCGAGGTGAACGACGTGCCGCCCGGATCGCACAGGCTAGGCAGGTCCATATCGGTCAGCGTAGTGGTGAAGTCACGGCCCAGGCTGGAATAATCGTACGCATCCAGGGCGATGTTCTGGGTAGCGGTCTTGCCACCCGCGGCGGCCGTCGCCCACATATTCTCGAAGAACGGCTGCTTGGGGACGTTGGCAATCACCGTGGCCTTGGCGACGGACGCGTTGGCTTGCAGATAGGCCGCCACGGCAGAAGCCGCTTGGAAGTAGGTCTGCCCCGACTTAGGATCCTTCATGTCGGTCGGCATCGCCAGATCGCGGTTGAGCAGCGAGTGGCGCGACAGCCGGCCCACGTAGGACGCCTGGAAGAACAGCCCCTTGCCGAACTCGCGGCTCACCGTGAAATTCAGATTGATTGTGTAGGGCGCCTTCAGATTGTCGTCGATCGAACTGGTAATCGCAAACTGGTCCGGATAGAGCGCCGGGAATCCGCCCTTCGGCGCGGGCGACACCAGCGCCGACGGAATCGTAAAGAAGGAACTAAACCGCGGCGCCGTTTTGGAAGTGAGAACGCCCGACGAGTTGGTCAGCGTGGTCTGCAGACCAAACGCCGAGCCGTCGTAGGTCTGGGCCAGCGGCTGACCGATCAGATCGTAGAACATGCCGGCGCCCGCGCGGATCGAAGACTTGCCGGGACCGCCGAACAGGAACTTCGAAAGACCGCTGGTCCCGTTGGGTGAATATGCCAGCGAGAAGCGCGGCGCGGTGTTGATGTGATTCGGATACAGCGGACGGGCGTTGGCCAGGAAGCTGATCACGCCGGCGCCGGTCTGCGACAGCCCTTGCCCCGCCAGTTGGCCGCGCGTATTCAGCCAGGTGTCAAACGGAATGTTGGGCGAGATCTGCTGGCCGTTAGCTTCGTACACCGCCGGCATAATACCTACCCGGAGGCCCAGCGTGATGGTCAGATTGCGTTTGATCTTGTAGCTGTCCTGCACGTAGAACTCATACTCTTCGTTGGCGTAGGTGCGGTTCACAACTGCTCCGCGCGAGAGCAAGGTCCCGTCGATCAGGTAGTTGTAGTTGATGTTGCCCTGGGAAACGATCCCAAGCAACGCCATGGCCGCGTCTCGATAGGAAGTGGTGAAGCTGCTGGACAGGGCGATCGATGTCGGAGCCAGATCGCCTCCCGTTCCTTGCAGCCAGGAGGAGTTGGTGCTCGCGCTGCTGAAAGACTTGCCGAAGTTCGCGCTGGAGTTGCGGATGAAGCGCAGCGTGCCGCCGAAGCGAATATCGTGCGCGCCCTTGGTCCATGCCAGGTCTTCGGTCACATGGTGTACCGGAATAATGCGCGCCAGCCCGGTGGTTGTGGGGAAAATACTCGATAGAGTGCGGAAGGTAACCGCGTCCGTGCTCAGTACACCCGTCGTTTCGTTGCCGAAGCGCGTGTAGCCGTACCGCAGCGTGCTGACCAGGTTATTCGACAAGATGGCCGTATACCCGGCCCCTATCCCCTTGCTGTTGTTTAGCGTGACGCTCGCCGGCGACTGCCCAGGAAATTGCGGATTGCCATTAGAGCTGTCATTCTGCAAATTGCCGCGCACAAACAGGGTGTGCTTGCCGGCTTCATCGAGGCGGTGATCGAACTTGGCGATATAGGTGTTCTGATCGGCCGCGTTGGGGGCGGAGAAACGGAACCCCGCGAAATTCAGCCCGTCGCTGACTCCCAGATCGTTGGCGTGCGGAAACTGATTCAACACCGCCAGGGCAGCAGTGCTGGCGCCGACTCCCAGCGGATCCACGATGTTTTTAACGTCTGCCGGCGAAAGCACCTTGGTTCCGCTGGTCGAAATATAAGTTAAGTTGCCGGCGCGGTACGCGTCGGTCGGCACTGTGCGCACCACGTTGGCTGCGCTGCGATCGCGGCGGCCTTCGTAGTTGATGAAGAAAAACGTCCGGTTCTTCACGATCGGCCCGCCCAGGCGCATGCCGAAGACGTTGATCAGGAGCGGCGGACGAGCCACACTCGCCCGGTTGTTGAACCAGTCATTGGCGGCTGTCAGCGTGTTGCGGTGGAATTCGTAAACCGCGCCATGCAGCTCGTTGGTGCCACTGCGGGTTATCAGCGAGATCTGCGCGCCCGAGCTGCGGCCCATGTCCGCGTTCGCTCCGGTGGTGACCGTGCGGAACTCTTCCACCGAGTCCAGCGTCACGCGCAGCACGCTGGTGAACGCCGCACGATTATTCTGATTGTTGACGTCGATGCCATCCAGCGTCACGTTCGCCTGGTCCGGCTTCCCGCCGTTCACCGAGCCGCTGCGCGAGTCATTCGTAGCGCCTGCGAACGATACGCCCGGCTGAATGGCCAGCAAACCCGTGATGTTGCGCGCAAAAAAGGGCAACTGTTGGATCGCCTGGTTCGAAATCGCATTGCCCAGCGTCGCATCCACGGTGTTGACCTGGATCGCGCCGGCCTCCACCGATACGGTAGTCGAGGTTGCTCCCAGCTTTTCGAACACGATCGGCACAGTGGCCGGCGAGTTCACCTGCAGCTCCAGATTATTGATGATGACATCCGAAAACCCGGCTGCCTTCGCGGTTAGCTTGTAGGTGCCCGGCGTCACCTGCAGGAAGTTGTAGCGGCCATTACCATCGGCCGTGTCCTCGCGCTGTGCGCCCGTGGTCGTGCTAACTAGTGTAATTGTCGCGTTCGGAATCACCGCACCGGTAGGATCGGTAACGGTTCCGCTGAGCTGGGTCTGTTGTGCGAACAGGCCTCCCGCCAGAAGCATGACGAGAGCCAGCGCCCAAAGCAGTCTTTGCATAGGAATACCCCTTTCCAGAGTTCGAACCCGCAGCCAACTGATGTTTATCTTATGTAACAAATCCGAGACTGTCCGTCAACCTGCAATGCAAACATCTCTGTAGTGCCGGCAACAAGGCGGCTGAAGGATGGAGTTCCCCGACGCAGGCGCAGCTTATGATTTCCAGGACGACCCCATACGCGAACCACCAAGTCGCGTTTCCCAACCCGATTCGTGCCCCAACGCAGAACCGGTCCAACTGTGTCTATATTGTGTATCAGATTCGGGACGCCGCGTCAATGGTGAGTTTCGGATCTGGGGCAGCTAACGGTGAGCTGAATCACCAGAGAGGAAGCCGCGGCCACGGGGAGCGTTCGGAACTACCAGTACCGCCAAAAACCGAGCCGTGACCAAAGGGAGCGGTCCAAGCGGAGCGTATTTCAGCTCCGTCACCAGCCCGACGGCTTTCCCTTGTTCTGCTGATCCAGCCACTTCTGCAGCGGCGCGAAATAATCCAGAATCGCGGTCGCATCCATCTGCCGCTGGCCGGTCAGCGCGAACAGCGCGTCCTGCCAGGGACGGCTCTCACCCATCTCGAGCATCGTGTTCAACCGCTTCCCGGCTTCCTTCGAATCGTAAATCGAGCAGCGATGCAGCGGACTGGTGCAGCCGGCGGTTTTCGACAACGCACGATGGAACTGGAACTGCAAGATGTCGGCCAGGAAATAGCGCGTGTACGGAACGTTGGCCGGGACGTGATATTTCGCGCCCGCGTCGAAGTCTTTCTCGCTGCGATCGATCGGCGGCGCCACGCCCTGATACTTCTGCCGAAGCTGCCACCACCCCTCGTTGTACTTGCCCGGCGGAATCTCGCCGTTGAACACCTTCCAGCGCCACTGATCGATCATCAGCCCGAACGGCAGGAACGCGATCTTCTCCAGCGCCTTATTCAAAAGCAGTCCGATATCCTTCGACGCATCGGGCGCCTTGTCGATGAACCCCAGCTTCACCAGGTACTCCGGCGTAATCGAAAGCGCGATGGTATCGCCGATCGCTTCGTGAAACCCGTCGTTGGCGCTGTCGCGGAACAGTAGCGGCTGCTGGTTATACGCCCGTTGATAAAAATTGTGGCCGAGCTCATGATGCACCGTCGAAAAATCCTCGGCGTTGATCTCGATGCACATCTTGATCCGTAGATCGTTGTCGTTGTCCACATCCCAGGCCGAGGCGTGACACACCACCTCGCGATCGCGCGGCTTGGTGAACAGCGACCGTTCCCAGAACGTCTCCGGCAGCGGCGCGAATCCCAGCGACTTGAAAAAGCTCTCGCCGTAGCGCACCATCTGCTTAGCATCCGTATTGCGCTGTTTCAAAATCGCCGTCAGATCGTAGCCCGGATCGGCATCCGCCGGCGCGACCATTTTATATACGTTGGTCCAGTCCTGCGCCCAGATGTTCCCCAGCAGGTGCGCCGGGATCGCGCCTGAGGCCGGCACCACGTCAGCGCCGTATTTCTCACGCAGCTTCCAGCGGACATACGTGTGCAGCGAAACATAGAGTGGACGGACCTGCTCCCACAGCCGGTCCAATTCCTTGGCGAAATCGTCGGCGGGCATGTCATACTTCGAGCGCCACATCGCACCGGTGTCCTTGAATCCCAACTCGTGCGCTCCTTTGTTCGAAAGCTGCACGAAGCGACCGAAATCCTTGCGCATCGGCGGCGAAATCGCATGCCACCCGCGCCACACGTCCAATAATTCCGCCGGATTCGTGCTAGTCGCCATGATGCGCGTGATTTCGTTGATGTCGAGACACGGCTTGCCGCCGGGCGGGCAATATTTTCCTTTGCCGTAGGTCCCGTCGAGCGAAGCCGCGAGCTTCGTGACCTCCGAACTTTCCTTCGGATCGGCGGG
>WNFL01265592.1_pt1 | contig 11508 bp, 10 predicted proteins | sample 5400361 | NCBI WGS metagenome assembly WNFL01 (sample SAMN13153351, study PRJNA577476) | soil metagenome | isolation source: 40 cm soil on Douglas fir-dominated hillslope | place: USA:California | collected 2013-09-17
GAAGTCGGGGTTGTCTTCGGGCGCGATTTTGATGAATGGAAGATCCTGGACGCGAAGAATCGCGAATATCATAAAATACAGGCAGATCAATTGGCACGGTCGGGTAAGGACCTCTATCAAATTACATTAGCAGGCAAAACCGGCCTGGTGGATAAGGATTTGAAAATGGTTTTGCCGCTCTCTTATGATTTTGTTGGGAAAGAGGACCATGGCAACCGGGTCGTCAGAGTGGGTCGTCACTATGGTGTTATCCGGAAGAACACCTCCTTGATCCTTCCTGTTGAATTTGATTCTCTGGAGTTGGATAACAATCTTGTTCGCACCTCACGGCTCCTCCAGGGCAGATCGTCCTGGTCACTCTACGATACGTTTGGAATTCAAAAGACAGTTTCGCCGTTCGATTTTATCGGTCCCTACAATGGTAAATTTTTTCCTGTAAAAAAGCGCGGCTATTGGGGTGCGATAAACCGGTACGGAGAAGAGTATATCCATTGCGTATTTGACTCCTTGCTGACCTATAAAGACGACCAGTTCGCCGTCTTGTTCCGGGGGCACTTTGGGATTATCGACAAAGAAGAAAAATGGTTGCTTCCTCCTCAACGCTACCCCGTCGGGCTGATCAATGAAGATTACTTTTTTGAAAAGCACGACAGCACTACATTCTTAAAAAATTTCAAAGGAGAAATAATTTACTTCACCACCCGTCCCATCTCCGTCGATGGAGATTGCTTAATCGAGGTCTTATCCAATGGGTCCACGAAACTTCTGAGTTTTCGGGGCCATGAAATAAGCCGAACGGAAGAACCTGTTACTGCCATGGACGTTCAGACTGTTTTTGCAGCCAGTGAAGGGTTCCGTGCCATCAAAAAAGACGGGAAGTACGGGTTTGTCGATGCGCGTGGGCGGTTGCGCATTGCGAACCGCTACGATGACGCAGGCGATTTCCATGAAGGGCTGGCCCCTGTCAAACTGATCGGCAAATGGGGTTACGTCAACGTCCGGGATCAAATCTCTATAAATCCCAATTATGAATCGGTAGGGCCCTTTATCAATGCAACCGCCATTGTTTGGAGAAATGGAAAGGCGGGCTTGATCGATCCGGAAGGAAAAACGGCGCTCCCATTCCGGTACGACGCCCTCCAACGCCTGAGCGATCAAACATTTCTTTTGAAGGTTTCATCCCTCTATGGATTGGCCGATCGAACGGGAAATGTACTCATTGAACCGCGTTTTAGTTTTTTACAAAATCTTGGGAATGGATATGTTATCACTGGACGGGACGGAAAATTTGGATTACTAACCCTGGGTGGGATAAGTTCCTTGCCCATGATCTACGATGCTCTTGTTTTCGACCCGGGAACCAATCAATACCTCGCCCTGATGAAGGCCCACTGGAAGGAATTGAAGGGCGGATAAATAATTCTGGTTCTTAGTTCTTAGTCCTTGTCGCCTTGAATAAAATTGAATCCTATAACCACGAAATAGTAGAGGTTGCAAAAAAGGAATTCCCGATCAGCCGGATGTATAGCCTCGAAGTTCGCAGAGCACTGAATACAGAGTGAGCTAACAAAAGGGAATATACCTTTGCTAAAGATAGTGGACTTGAATTGTGATTAGTGAATTGCGAATTGAGATTTGAGAATGGGGGCGGAGTATTGTCGACGGGTTTCCCCAATTCTAAATTCGCAAATCTCAAATCACTAATCACAATTCAAATTGTTATATACTGAGTTAGGAAGGTTTCGGTGTACCCGGTTGGCTCTTGCCGGATCCGGCGATGGATTGGCGCATCTCTGTGTCGGCTTGAACGTTTTGCATTTTGTAATAATCCATGATCCCCAGATTTCCACTGATAAATGCAGCAGCGATCGCCTTTGGTATTTCCGCCTCCGCCTGAATTACATTGGCCCGCGCTTCCTGGGCTTTAGCAATCATCTCTTGTTCTAACGCTACTGCCATCGCCCGACGCTCTTCAGCCCTGGCTTCTGCTACTCGCAAATCGGCGGCCGCCTGGTCTGTTTGAAGCTTGGCTCCGATGTTGGCACCCACGTCCACGTCGGCAATGTCAATGGACAATATTTCAAAGGCAGTTCCGGCGTCGAGACCTCTGGAGAGGACCAATTTCGATATCTTATCAGGGTTGGCCAAGACTTCCTTATGCGACTGCGCCGAGCCGATGGAAGTAACGATACCTTCCCCTACACGGGCAAGGATGGTGTCTTCCCCGGCGCCGCCGACCAATTGCGCCAGGCTGGCACGCACCGTCACTCTTGCCACGGCGATCAATTGAATCCCATCGGCTGCAACCGCCGCCACCTTGGCCGTTGTAATCACTTTCGGGTTAACGGAAATCTGAACTGCCTCAAACACATCGCGCCCCGCCAGATTGATGGCTGTGGCTTGTTTGAACGTAAGACTGATATTTGCTTTCTCGGCAGAAATCAAGGCGCGGATGACGTTGGGAACATTGCCTCCGGCCAGGTAATGAGTCTCCAACTCACGGGTAGTCACCGTCAAGCCGGCCTTGGTGGCTGTAATTAAAGAGTTGACGATTATTCCCGGGGGCACTTTGCGGATCCGCATTCCAATCAATTCGCCAATCGTTACTTTCACTCCGGCAAAAATGGCCGTGATCCACAAGCCCACCGGCACGAAATACATGAAAAGGAAAAAACCGATAATACCGATAAAAACAATAAAAATAAATGCTAAGCCTTCCATAAATTTATGTTGTAGGTTCTACGATAATTTGATTTGATAAAATCCGAATGATCTTGATTTTGGTGCCGCTTGTCACATAGCCTCCCAGCGTTTTAACTTCGTACGTCTTGCCTGCTACCTCCGCTTTTCCGACGGGTCGCAAAGCCGACAACGCGACTCCCTCCTGCCCCGTCGTCAGGCCATCGAACTCGCCCTCGTTTAATTTGGCTTGATTCGATGATTTAAGAGCAAACCTCCCCCACACATTTGCCTTAAACGAATAATAGAGCACGAATCCTGAAGCAAGGGCCGCACCCCCTGTCGTTATCCAGCCGATGTCTTTACCAAAATAATGAAAGCTTAGTCCTATGCCGATAATGAGGAAAACAAATCCCAAAACGCCGACCACGGTAGTTCCCGGCACAAAAATGATTTCCGCAACAATCAGCGCGAGGCCGAACAGAATGAGCGAAATAACGGTGAACCATTCCAACATAACTTCAAAGGTACGCCGATTTGTGGTACCTCAATACGCTCTTGCAAACAATACCCTTTTGCCCGAGGGCTTACCGGAATAGATGCACTTTCCCTTTTCCTCCACTGCATCCAGTGGGATACATCGGATTGTCGCTTTGGTTTCCTCCTTGATAGCGGCTTCCGTTTCTGCCGTTCCGTCCCAATGTGCCAAAACAAATCCCCCTTCTCCATCCAATACTTTCTTGAAGGCATCGTAGGAATCGACGGATGTTGTTTTCTCGTTTCTGAACTTCAGGGCCTTTTGATAAATGTTTGCCTGGATTTCGTCCAGAAGGCGAGGAACGACACCGGCTACTTCATCCATCTTTATGACTTGCTTTTCTTTTGTATCCCGTCGTGCTACCTCCACGGTTCCGCTTTCTAAATCGCGTGGGCCAATAGCAATCCGTAAAGGCACTCCTTTTAATTCGTATTCGGCAAACTTAAATCCTGGTTTCTGCGTATCGCGGTTATCGAACTTCACGGAATATCCCTGCTTACGAAGTTGCGCAACAAGTTGGTTTGCTTTTTCGGAAACCTTATTCAGTTCCTCTTCACTCCTGAAGATCGGTACAATCACCACATGGATAGGCGCAAGCTTTGGGGGCAACACGAGGCCATCGTCATCGGAATGGGCCATGATCAATGCGCCGATAAGCCGCGTGCTCACGCCCCACGATGTTCCCCATACCCATTCCAGCTTGCCTTCCTTGGTGGTGAATTGCACATCAAAGGCTTTCGCGAAATTCTGACCCAAATAATGAGATGTCCCGGCCTGAAGCGCTTTGCCATCCTGCATGATCGCTTCAATGCAGTACGTGTCGACGGCGCCCGGGAATTTTTCGCCTTCCGATTTCTTGCCTTTGATCACAGGAAGCGCCATAAAATTCTCAACGAAGTCGGCATAGACGTCAAGCATTTGACGTGTTTCGAATACGGCTTCGGTAGAAGTCGCGTGGGCAGTGTGTCCTTCCTGCCACAGAAACTCCGAAGTTCTTAAGAATAGTCTTGTCCGCATTTCCCACCGAACGACATTGCACCATTGATTGATCAAGACCGGTAAATCACGATACGACTTAATCCATTTTTTGTAACTGTTCCAGATGACGGTCTCTGAAGTGGGGCGTACGATTAATTCTTCTTCCAGTTTGGCCTCAGGATCGACGATGATTCCGCTGCCGTCCTCTGCATTTTTCAATCGGTAATGTGTAACAACAGCGCACTCTTTCGCAAACCCTTCTACATGACTGGCCTCCTTTGCCAAAAAAGACTTCGGCACAAAAAGCGGAAAGTAGGCATTGACGTGGCCGGTGTCTTTAAACATCGTATCCAGGGCTTGTGTCATTTTTTCCCAAATGCTGTACCCATACGGTTTGATAACCATACAACCCCGGACATCCGAATTCTCTGCCAAATCGGCCTTTTTTACAATATCGATGTACCACTGTGAATAGTCTTCGGATCGCGCCGTTATCTCCTTTCCCATTGCTTCGGTAATTATTTTTGTGGTTTTAGCGTTTAAACAGGGGGCAAATATAAATCAGGATTGATTGGATTTAAGGACCCTCACCGGTTTTAAGCGGTGAAATACAGTTTGACGTAGAAAGGCTGATTTTATTTATACCGTGCGAAGGAGTGACCTTTGGCATAACTACCCATCCAAATCATGGTTTTGGAACCAAATTTGTTGTAATTTAGTGATTGGAAGAGGACCTAAAAAAGCTCTTTTTACGTTTAAAGTAAGGGAACAAACAATAAAGTTTATGAAAAGCAAGTCGGGAATATTGCTCGCCGTGACACTGATGGCCGCTTCGGCTGCCTACAGTCAGGTAGAAGTGGATGACATGTATTTCAATTCAAAAGACCGTGCAAAATTGGCAGTGTCCAAGCCGGTGTCTTTTGCCACGATGTCGCAAGCGGATGACGCCAGGCTTGGGACGTCGGTTCCTTTGGTAAACCCTACGGACAGTTATTCAGGGCGCGGGGAGAATCCCGACTATTCGTCTTCAAAAGGTAGTCAGGGCGACCCTCAGTATTTCGTTTCGAATTATCAGCCCACAGGGGTTAATCAAAGCTTGAGCAATAGCTATTCCGGATATGGCAATTCCTATTATGGCAATTCATACAACCCATACGGGTACGGTATGAATTCAATGTATGGCATGAATTCGATGTACGGTATGTATAACCCTTACAGTAGTTTCTATTCTCCTTATAGCATGGGATACGGTATGGGTTATTCTTCTTTCGGGATGGGTTATGGAATGGGATATGGTCTATCTCCTTACAGCATGATGAGCCTCGGTTATGGCATGGGATACCCCTATGGGTATGGCTACGGCATGGGATATTATGGCGGATACGGGAGTTACGGTTATCCCTCTACAGTCGTTATTGACAATAGTTCGTCTTATGGAAGGCGCGGTTCACGAAGCAGTGCAGTGAATAATTCCTCCTATTATAATCCAACTTCCGCCGTCAGCACGAGCAGAAGGTCCAGCGTTGCCGGTGGAAGAGTAGGAGACACGCAGTCCTCTCAATATTATCAGCGCGGATGGAAAAGCAATCCAAACATTGTAACCGGAAATTCCTCAAGCCGAACATCGTTCTGGGGTAACTCGGGCAGCAATTCCAACTCGGGGTCCAATTGGGGCGGCAGGAGTTCATCCTGGAACAATAGCAACTCCAACTCTAACTGGGGTGGAAGCAACTCCAGAAGTTCGTTTGGCAGCGGCAATAGCGGAGGAAGTAGTTTCTCCGGTGGCAGCCATTCCGGTGGTGGATTTTCAGGTGGTGGTGGTGGCGGCGGTGGTAGAGGAAGACATTAATCGTCTATCGCCAGACAATCTTCATTTAATTTTATGAAAAATTTTGCGGGGCTCGTGCTCGTTGGCTATGTCTTGTTCAATTCTTTCGCCGCGGAGGCCCAAACGTATACAGAATCAGCCCTTATCTTTAGCAGGATAAGACCGGGTGGAAGTGCTCGGATTCAAGCGTTGGGTGGAACCCAGGTGAGTCTCGGCGGGGATTACAGTTCGGCTTACTCCAATCCTGCCGGACTTGGGATGTACAACCGCTCTGAATTTACGTTTACCCCAGGTTATAATTCCGCTAACACTTCCTCCGATTATCTTGGAACCAGCACAGGAAGCACCCAACCCAAATTGATCGTCCCGGGCCTTAGTTTTGTATTTCATTCCGATAAAAGCAAAGGCGCCCTCATCGGCGGAACCTTTGGCATTACATTCAATCGAATCAATGATTTCAATCGCACCTTTGAATACGGTGCGGTGAATCCGGACAATTCTATCATCGACTATTTTGTGGGGGATGCCAATTTTTCCAACTACTCGGGCAGCGGAAGCCTCGTTGCACGAAATAGAAACCCAGCGCAATTATTCAACCAGGGGGGAGATCTCTACAATACCCCTACGGAATTGGCGTGGGATAATTACCTTATCAATACGTTCTCTCCAAAGGATACAACCCATTACGCCACTGATTTTACTGGCATTCCAAGCCAGCACGAAAAAGTGCAGGTCAGCGGTGCCCAAAACCAATGGAGTTTTTCATACGGGGTCAATCTGAGCGATAAGTTTTTCCTTGGCGGGGGAATTGGGGTAACCTCGATCAACTACAACAGTGTAAAAACATACACCGAATCATTTCCATCGGATACACTTTTGAGTTCCTTGAAGTTAGTCGAAAACCTCAGAACCCGGGGGAGCGGATTCAATGCAACACTGGGTGCCATTATTAAACCCATGGACATCTTCCAATTCGGAGTTTCAGTAGCGACCCCAACGGCTTATGTGCTATCGGATACCTACAATGCAGGCATGAGTACCGACTGGATCAAGTTTCCATACGGTGCCGTCAACCAACCAAAAGGGACCATCCGCACCGACGATGTCCTCACGGATTATTATCTGACGACGCCGTGGCGTGTGAGTGGCGGCGCAACGTTCTTCATTCAAAAACATGGATTTGTTTCCGCCGACGTTGAATACCTTAATTATAGTGGAAATCACTATTCAACCCAAACCACCGGTGTCTCTTTCAGCGGTGACAACGCAGACATCAAAGATCTTTACCATTCTGTTTTTAATTACAGATTCGGAGCGGAATACCGGGTGAGTGCCTTTCGGGTGAGAGCAGGATATAGCTATATGCCCGACCCCTATAAATCAATCCAAAACAACGTTTACAACGATGTACAATCCTTCTCCGGTGGTGTCGGTTACAGGGCTTCCAAATTTTTTGTTGACCTCACTGGTGTTTTCACTCAAGGGAACACGACGTACCGCCCTTACACGTTTAGCCCACTGGTCTCCAACCAGAATAAGAATACGCTGATCATGGCGACGGTGGGCTTTCCCTTCTGACATTCAATTTACTGATGATCTCTTCCGCGGTGATCGATTCACCCGATACCGTGATCGTAGCGCGTTGGTAAAAATCGATTCGCTCAATGAGCATTCGTTCGATTTTGCCCTGAACTTCGTCCCGCGGCAGTGAACCCAGCAAAGGCCGCTCTAAAAGCGAAGCGCGCTCCATTCTTTTGACAATCTCCCTGACAGGCACGTCCAAAAAAATACTTTTTCCCGACCGGCTAATCCATTCCATATTGTCGAAGAAGCAAGGTGTGCCGCCCCCGGTAGCCATAATGAATCCGGTCGGCGCAGCACACCATTTTTTTAGTTCGGAGGATTCCTGTTCACGAAATCGATCCTCTCCCTGCCCGGAGAAAATTTCTTTAATTTTCTTTCCTGCCTGGCTTTCAATTTCCAAATCCAAATCAACAAAAGGCCATTGCAGTGCTTTCGATAGCTCTTTGCCAAGGGTCGTTTTTCCGGATCCGGGGAGTCCAAGAAGGAAAATTTTCACCGGATTTAAGGATTTTGGGGATTTACAAGATTACAACCGGTCTTCATTAATCAAGTCGTTCTAGCACAACATTTGCCTATCTCAAAAGATCAAGGATCTCGCCGGAAGTTGGGGTATCACGGTGGTGCCAATTGCCCAACACGGTGCCCTCCTTCCATAACGAGATTCCGGGATTGGAGCGTATCATGGTCTTAAGCACCGTGGCATCGGCGAAGGCATAAGGCACGGCAAGCTGATGCTCGTGACGGAAGGCTTCCATGTCTGCTTCTGAGGAAGCGGTGAGTACCAGGATTTCAACCTTGCCATCCAATTCCCGTGTTAAGGAACGCAACGCTTCGATATTTTCAATCGCCGCCTTCCTGACATCGACCATCACAAGGATCAACCGGGCTCCCTGAAAAGTAGCCTGTGTCAGGTCCTCGCCCCCGGGGCCCGTCACAAAATAATCTGTAATCTTTGGTTTGATCTTGTCTTCATTCAGTATCCTGGAGGAAACATAGAGAACCCCGCTGTCCATCAAATATTTTGTTGAACGGATCTCCTCACCGTTCCGGGTAAATCGATATTCGATGACGGGTTTCTCGTCAGGGATCATCTGCTTTGGGATATTATTTCCCACCTTGTAGGCCCTGAAATCTATGAAGGGTAAATGACGGATAGCATAAATCCCCAAAAACAAACTGAGCATCACTGTTGCAAGAACGACCGCATGCCCTTCACGCGTCCGCAAAACCGGGGTGTAGCGCTTCCGGTACCACACCAGGTGGCTGACAAAGACCATCAAAATCATGTCTTTCCAAAACGACTCCCAGGGGGTTAGCTTGATGGCATCACCAAAACAACCGCAGTCCGTAACTTTGTTGAAATAAGCCGAGTAGAACGTTAAGAAGGTAAAGAAAATCATGAGGCCCAGAAGCACCCACGTGGTAAGAGTCATCCGGTAAAAAAGGAGAATCGCCACACCCAAAGTAATTTCCAGCACGATCATGGCCATTCCAATCTCCAGCGACCAGGGAATGAATACATGAAAAAAGGAACCGAAGTCCTGAGCGAAGACTTCAAAATACTCCTCCATTTTGATTTGCGTGCCTACCGGGTCATTCAGTTTGATCAGACCTGAAAAAATGAACAACCCTCCGACAAAAAACCGTGAAAAATGATCGATGTATTTTTGCATAGTCATTATCTCCGGTCCACGGCCTCCGTCAGTTTGATCGAAGCAAACACTGAATAATTGATGATGTCCTGATAATTGGCTTTCACCCCTTCACTCACCAGGGTTTTACCCCGGTTGTCTTCAATTTGTTTCACCCGCAATAATTTCATAAGGATAATATCGGTAATCGAATTGACTCTCATCTCACGCCAGGCTTCCCCATAGTCATGGTTCTTGTCTTGAAGGAGCTGAAATGTTTCCTCCACGGCCTCGTCGTACAATCCTTCCAATTCCTCAAACGCCATATCCATTTTGTCCGATCCCGTCAATTTGATCTGGATCATCGCCATGATGCAGTAATTAATGATTCCGATAAATTCATCTTGTGCAGGGTCCTCTATTTTTTGCACACCTTTTTCCTGGATACTGCGGATCCGTTGCGCCTTGATATAAATCTGGTCGGTAATAGAGGGCAGGCGCAGTACCCGCCAGGCGGTACCATAGTCTTTGGTCTTCTTAGCAAACAATGCTTTGCAGGTGGCAATTACCTGCTTATATTCGGTGGCAGTTTTCTCCATCATAGGCAATGCAAAGTAAAGTATTTTCGAGCAACAAAACATTGAACCTGCGCGGCCGATTGCTGGACCTCAGCACACCCAAAGTAATGGGTGTCCTCAACGTCACCCCGGACAGCTTTTACGATGGCGGACGTTACATCGATGAGCCATCCATCCTGGCGCAGGTTGAAAAAATGCTTCGCGAAGGCGCCGACATGATCGATGTGGGCGGCTACTCTACACGGCCGGGGGCCACAGAAATTTCCGGGAAAGAAGAATTGAACAGGGCGGTCGACGCCATCCGGATAATCATGAAAGCGTTTCCGGAAGCCGTCCTTTCGGTCGATACCTTCCGCTCCATTGTAGCCAGGGCAGCCATTGGTGAGGGGGCCTGCATGATCAACGATATTTCCGGAGGAGAATTGGATAAGGAAATGTTTGACACGGTGGCTTATGCACATGCGCGGCACGCCCCAAACGATGGCACAACTTTCACAATACGATAATCTTTTGAAAGACATGACGGATTATTTCCACCAGAAGGTAAATCGTCTTCACGAACTCGGTGTCAGCGATATTATCATCGACCCCGGATTTGGATTTGCGAAAACCGCCGAGCAAAATTTTGAAATAGTAAAGAACCTGAATTATTTGCACATCCTGGGAAAGCCTGTCATGGCCGGGCTCTCCCGTAAATCAACTATCTGGCGCACGTTGGAAACCAGCCCGGAAGAGTCGCTCAATGGAACAACGGTATTGAACACCGTTGCACTCCTGAACGGGGCTAACCTGTTGCGCGTACACGATGTCAGGGAGGCGGTGGAATGCATCCGGTTGATCGGCCACCTTTAACATCGTTAATTTAAAATATTTAGAATTTAAGATTCCCTATGAGTAAATTATTACTTTCCTTTTTGTTCTTACTTTCTTTTTTGGCACAAGCCCAAAGCCCGGCCAAACGGAAACTTCGCCCCAGCGATGTTTACCGGTTTCAGTCGGTGAGCGACCCGCAGGTCTCACCGGACGGAAATTGGATCTCCTACGTTCTGACGTCTGTTGATACCGCGAAAGACAAGCGCAATGGCGATGTGTGGATGGTCAGCTGGGACGCACGTCAATCCGTTCAACTGACCCATAGCCCTGACGGCGAATCCTCACCGCGCTGGAGCCCCGATGGAAAATACCTGTCATTCCTTTCCTCCCGCCAGGGAGCAAAAGGAAGCCAGGTTTGGCTCCTGGACCGGAGGGGCGGCGAAGCGCGCAAATTAACCGATGTAAAAGGAGAGTTGACAGACTGCAAATGGTCGCCCGATGCAAAGAAGCTAGTGCTTGTGATTCAGGACCCGCCGGATACGTCCAAGACCAAAACGCCTAAGCCGTACGTTATCGATCGCTATCACTTCAAACAGGACATCAAGGGATACCTGCTGAAACAACACACCCACCTGTATCTTTTCGATGTCGTCACAAATAAACTGGACACCTTAACAAAAGGAAATCACGACGAAGAAACCCCGGAATGGAGTCCCGATGGGAAACGTATTGCTTTCGTGAGCAACCGTACGCAGGAGCCGGACAAGAATGAAAATACGGATATCTGGATAATGGAATCCCACACGGGAGCACCCGTAGCCCAATTAACTACCTGGAAAGGATATGACACCCGGCCCCGATGGAGCGCCGATGGTCAAC
>WNFL01127810.1_pt2 | contig 11505 bp, 11 predicted proteins | sample 5400361 | NCBI WGS metagenome assembly WNFL01 (sample SAMN13153351, study PRJNA577476) | soil metagenome | isolation source: 40 cm soil on Douglas fir-dominated hillslope | place: USA:California | collected 2013-09-17
TGCCGGGACCAACCAGCGCGAACCTGCCGGCCGCTGCCCGGCAAAGCAATTTCGAGCCGCATATCAGCAGAACGCCCGATGGGGGCACCTTGCTGACCTTTCGCGATCTGTCGGCGCTGCGAAGGATGGAAGACGGCTATCGCCAGCAGATCGACGCATTGAAGGAGGAATTGGCGGCTGCCCGCCACGCCCGGCGCAAGGCGATGGATATGGCGCGGGCGCGCAAAAACTTTCTGACCTCAACCAGTCACGAATTGAGAACGCCGCTCAACGCGATTTTGGGATTTTCGGAAATTATCGCGAAGGAAATGTACGGACCTTTGCAGAACGAGCGCTACCGCGAATATGCCGAGCTTATTCACAGCAGCGGGTCCCATGTCCTGTCGTTGGTAAACGACCTGCTGGATCTCTCAAAGCTCGACGCAGGAAAGCTGGAATTGCGTGTCGAGCCTGTCGAGATCCTGAAGATCATCATCGACTGCGTTCGCTCCGTCGAGACACAGTCCACCCGCGACCACATCGGCATCTCCGTTCGCGTCTATGACGGCGTCGATCGTCTTTGCGGAGACAATAAGCGCCTGCGCCAGATGCTGCTCAACCTGCTTTCCAATGCGCTGAAATTCACGCCCGTGGGCGGTGATATCTCGATTGACGTTTTCCGTCGCGGGCCCGACATCGCCATATCGGTGTCGGACAGCGGCATCGGAATCAAGGCGGAAGACATTCCAAAGGTGCTCGAGCCTTTTGGACAGGTTGACAGCGCATTGAGCCGCAAGCATCAGGGCACCGGCCTGGGACTGCCCCTGACCAAGGAACTGGCGGAATTGCACGGTGGGTCGCTCACCATGGAAAGCAATGTGGATGTTGGTACGACGGTGACCATTACGCTGCCACCCGATCCGATGGCGCACGCCTCGTCCGCCCACTAAAGCCAGATTTCGCACCTGCAACCTTATTCCGGCAGCTTAAAACGTCCCTGGCGGGGTTGCCCCTTTTTTCCGGCTGGATGAAACTGGCGCCAGATCGACGGGCAAAAAAGCCCGTCAAAAAGGCCTCCAGGGGGATCCGCACAAATGCGTCAGCCGCTTGTCTTTGCCCTCGCCCTGGCCGGGATTTGTTGCCTTGCCCTCACCCCGGCACAGGCCGAGATGCTGCAATTCTCCACGCCGGACGGCATAAAGTCCTGGCCCAAATTGCCCGACATTCCCGACTGGCATCAGGATCAGGAATCCAGCCTGCGTTTGGGGGCCAATTCGCTGATCCCCGACGGGATGGATCCCGCCAATGCCGAAGTCACCATCCAGGCGCGGGGCTTTGCCCGCCGCGGCAATGCCGGCAGCACCAGCCTGTCCCAGATCGTTGACAAGGACCGCGCTGCCGCGCCCGCGGGCGCCCAGGTGAAGCATCTCGCGGATGTCGCCGACAAGGACGGCACAGCGTTCAACCTCTACGCCTTTGCACCCGCACCCGGCAGCAGCGGAGCCTGGAAGGCGGTGGCCTATTCGGAAGAGGGAGATTATCTGCTGGCCTTCACACTGAACGCCCGCTCACAGGCGGCTTACGATACCAACTTTCCAGTGTTCACGGCCCTGATTCAAAAATATGCCCGGGACATTCCCTGGTAGCCGCTATGATAATCTTTCAACGATAACCAGGCGACAAAAGCGCCGTAACTAGGGGACGAGACATGATTCGCATGAAACAGATTTCCCGCCGGGGAATGCTTCAGACATCGGGAGGAGCGCTCTTGGCCGGCGCGGCCAGCCTGCCTGCCTGGGCGCAACAGGGGCCGGACGCGCCCTATTCGCCCACGCCCAACAGGCGCATCGGCCAGCCGCAGGAAGGCCCCGATACCCCCAAGCTCACCATATATATGGACAACCTGCTGGACGAGGCGGAGGCGATCCGCATCAAGCAGCTCGGCATCAACTGGATCGACGCCCAGGCAGTGCCCGAACAGCCCTGGGGCATGGACTATCTGCAGCCGCGGGTGGACGCGCTGAAGAAGCACGACATGCATATCGGTATCATGATGATACGCTGGTCCTACCAGGGCGGCATGGACCCCGAAATGTCCAAGATCGTCTATGGCCTGCCCGGCCGCGACGAGGAAATCGCCAAGATCAAGCAGACCATCGTCAATTGCGGCAAGCTGGGCATTCCGGTGGTGGAATGGAATTTCTACAACCATCGCGCCACGGACGGCTACAAGACCGTGCCCGGCCGCGGCGGCGCCGGCTATTCGGAGTTCAAGTATGAGCGCATGAAGGACCTGCCGCCGCTTCCGGCGGAAGGCGTCCATACCTATGACGAGACCTGGAAGAACATGACCTACTTCCTCAAGGAAGTGGTGCCGGTGGCCGAAAAGAACAACGTGGTGCTGTCGGTGCATCCCAACGATCCGCCGTCGCCGATGAGCCGTGGCTCGGCCCAGGTCCTGAACAGTTTCTCGGACTGGAAACGGCTGGTCGAGACAGTGAACTCGCCGTCCAACTGCATGACCTGGGACTGCGGCGTCACCCGCGAGCTGGGCGAGGACCCGATCGTGGTGGGCAACTGGCTCGCCTCGCGCAACCGCATCGGCCAGGTGCATTTCCGCAATGTCGTGATGCGCAAGCCGCGTGAGGACTATACCGAGGTCTTCCCGGACGATGGCGACAACGACATGTTCGAGGTGATGAAGCTGCTGGTGAAAAACAATTACAAGCGCCTGATCTTCCCCGAGCATCCGCGCGGGCTGGACATCGACAAACTGCTCCCCAAGGGCGTTGGCACCACGACTGCCGGCTGGGCCTATGATGTGGGCCATTGCAAAGCCATGCTGCAGATCGCCTTGCGGCAGGTGCGCGGCCTCTAAGCCACCAACGATAGGCACAAAAGAAAAGGCCCCGCATCTTGCGATGCGGGGCCTTCTTCTTTGCAGGCCTTACTGCTTGATGATCTGGCCGTCCGGCAGACGCACTTCGCCCCAGCCGCCATTCATCGGATCAGTGCGGTTGAAGGGGTGTTTCGCCGCCGCCGCCTCATCAATCTCAATGCCCCAGCCCGGCCGGTCGTTGGCATAGAGATAGCCCTTCCTCATCTCCGGCAGGCCGTGGAAGATTTCACGGTGCGCGTCATTGAACTCCGAATATTCCTGGATGCCGAAATTGGCGATGTTGAGATCCAGATGCACCATCGCCATATGGCCGATCGGTGACACGTCGCCGGGACCGTGCCAGGCGGTGCGGACGTTGAAGATCTCGCCAAATGCGGCCACCTTGCGCGCCGGCGTCAGCCCGCCCATCTGCGAAATGTGCATGCGCATATAGTCGATCAGCCGGTCCTTGATCAGCGGCGTCCATTCATGGGGTGAGTTGAACAGCTCACCCATCGCCAGCGGCGTGGTGGTCTGGGCGCGGATATTGGGGAACCACATGATGTCTTCCGGCGACAGGGGGTCTTCGAGGAAGAACAGGCGGTACTGTTCCAGATCCTTGGCCAACTGAACCGCCTCGGTCGGGGTGTAGCGCTCATGGGCGTCGTGCAGCAGTTCGATCTCGGGGCCCAGCTCCTTGCGCGCCGCCTCGAACAGCGCCACGGCGCGGCGCTTGGCGCCTTCACGCTCGAACACCGGGGCATTGTGCAGGGAATCGATGCGGGCGCCGCCGGCGCGGGCGCCATAGCCGGCCATGCCGGGCACCCCGACCTGGATGCGGACGTGGCGGAAACCTTGGGCGATATATTTCTTGGCGCTGTCGATGGTTTCGGAAATTTCATTGCCCGACGCGTGACCGTAGGTGTCGACGGCCTCGCGCGCCTTGCCGCCCAGCAACTGATAAACCGGCAGGCCGGCCATGCGGCCCTTGATGTCCCATAGCGCCTGATCCACGCCGCTGATGGCGTTGTTCAGGGTCGGCCCGTTGCGCCAGTAAGACGAGTTGTAAAGCATCTGCCAGGTGTCTTCGATCCGGTCGGCGGGCTTTCCGACCAAGAACGGCTTCAAATATTTTTCCACCGCCGGCTTCACCAGATCGGCGCGCTGGGTATAGGTGGCGCAGCCATAACCATAGAGGCCCGGCTGGTCGGTGGTGATTTTCACCACCGTGAGGCGCACGCCCTGAGGAGCGCATTCGATCACCGACACATCGCGGATTTTCGGCGATGGCATGCCGCGTGCGGCACGGGCGCCGGCTTCCTGCGCCCCGGCTTCCTTGGTGGTCAGCAATGCCGCAACGGCGGTACTCGCCATGGCCGCACCGAACAATTCACGTCTACGCATAAAAACTCCCCTAGTGGTTAAATGTTTTTGGTTGGCGCGACCGTAAGTGGGACGCAAACAAACGGCAAGTTTACGGTGCCTCCGCTATTTGGCCGCCATGTTGCGGCGCAATAAGCAAGGCTCAGCGACAGGTGCCCGCGGTCGGCGTGTGCGGCAGCGGCCGGCCGGCGGTGGCGCCGGTCGGCTTGCCGTTGTCGACCGCCGCAACGCCATTGATGAACAGTTCCTGCACCCCTTCCGACAGCACCGCCGGATGGACATAATCCGCCTTGGGCACATAGCGGCCAGGATCAAACACCAGCACGTCGGCAAAATAGCCGGGCTTGAGATAGCCGCGCCGGTCGAGCTTGAAGATATCGGCGGTCAGTCCGCTGGAATGGCGGATGAAGAAGGCGGTGTCGATCACATGCTTCTGTTTCACATAGACCGCATATTTGGTCTGGAAGGTCGCATATTCGCGCGGATGACCGGGACCGCCATCTGAACTGGTGACCGTCCAGGGCTGCTTCATGAAATTTTCCAGATCGGGCTCGGAGATATTGAAGGAGACGACCGAAGCCCTGCCCTTGCTTTCGCGCAGGATTCGAATGGCAGCGTCCAGCGGGTCCACTTTCCATTCCTTGGCGATCGCCGACAAGTATTTGCCGGTCCAGGGCTTGGACGGCGCGGTATTCGCCGTCCCCGCATCGGACTCGCCGCTGGTCAGCAGGATGGTCTGGGCGCCGCCGCGGCGATCCAGGTTCTGTGCCATCTCGACCTTGATCTTGGCCATCAATGCCGGATCGTCGAACCGCTTGAGCATGGCGGGATCGCCGCCGTCCGAGGCCCAGCGCGGAATCAGCGCCGCATCCAGTCCGGTATGCGAGGCCAGCCAGGGATAATGGTTGGCCGTAACATTCTGCCCCTGTGCCCGCGCGTCATCGATCAGCTTGATCACGTCCTTGGATTTGCCCCATACGTCATGGCCCAGCGCCTTGATGTGGGAGAAATGCACGGGAATGCCGCCCTCTCGCCCGATCTGCAGCACCTCCTTGGTCGATGCGAGCAGTCCGATGGAGTAGGAAGACTCATCGCGTTGATGGGTGTCATAAATACCGCCGCGCATGCCCGCTTCCTTCGCCAGGGCAATGACTTCGTCGGTCTTGGCGAAATTCTGCGGCGCATAGAACAGGCCCGCCGACAGGCCGATGGCGCCTTCGCACATGCCCTTGACCACCAGGGCTTTTTCTTTCGCCAGTTCATCCGGCGTCGGGGCTCGTGCCGCTTCGCCGATCACCGCGTGGCGAATGGCGCCAAAGCCGACATAGGACACGACATTGGGACCTATGCCCTGCGCATGATAGCGCGCGAACTTGGCCTTGAGATCGGGCGTGCCGTTGCCGTCGATCCCCAGGAACACGGTCGAAACGCCTTGCATGGTCCAGGCCGGATCGGAGCGCTGGGCCTTGTCGGGCGAATCCAGGAAATGATCGGTATGGGTGTGGGCGTCGATCAGTCCGGGCGAAACGATCATGCCGTGGGCATCGATAGTCCGCCTGGCGCTCATGGGCGCCTTGGGACCAACATAGGTGATCTTGTCGCCGGTGATCGCCACGTCGCCGGTGAAAGGCTTGGCGGTGGAGCCGTCATAAATCGTCCCGCCCGTGATCAGCACATCGGCCTGCTGCCCCTGCCCCGACGCCGAGCCAACCAAAGCCGACGACAACAGCAGCGCCACCGCAAGGCGCGATTTCATTCCCAATTGCATGATCGTTCCCCTGATCGGTCTCTTGGCCGGTTTGCCGTCGGCCATTCGCCGCCGTGTCTATCGTTGCGCAAAAGTCTAGGCTCCACGCTTCTTGCGTCAAGCGATGGCGCGCGCGCCGTCCCCCCGCTAAGGTCAGAAAAAACACCGCGCCGGAGAACGCCGCGAAACGGGGAATGTATGCGTAAAGGACTGACTCTGCTGGTTTTTCTGGCAACCCTGCTGGGGGCTGGGTTCGGCCTGGCCTGTCACGCCATGGTCCGGGACCCCGCGGCCATGGCGGCGATTTCTCAAGCCCTGGCATTGATCACCACGATCTTCCTGCGCGCGGTCAAAATGCTGATCGCGCCGTTGGTGCTGGCAACCCTGATCAGTGGCGTGGGACGGATGGGACATGCCGGCGATATCGGCCGGGTCGCGCTCAAGGCGATGACGTGGTTCGTCGTTGCGTCGCTGGTGTCGCTGGCGATCGGCCTGGTCTTGGTCGAGCTGATCGGTCCAGGGGTCGGTCTTCATCTCAAGGCCGGCGCCGGTGCGGCGGCGGACGTGCTGAAAGCTCCGCCCATGAGCGTCAGCGGCTTCCTTACCAACCTGGTCCCGACTTCCATCCTCGACGCCATGGCCCGCAATGAGGTGTTGCAGATCGTGGTCTTCTCCCTGATAGCGGGCATCGCGCTGTCGCGGCTGGGCGAAAAGGGCAAGCACCTCCTGACCATCGTCGAACAGCTCGCCAATCTGGTACTGCAAATGGCGATGTTCGTGATGAATCTGGCGCCCATCGCGGTGTTCGCCGCGGTGGCGCTGGCACTGGCGCAAGGCGGCACCGAAATCATCGCGAAATACGCCTCCTATGTCGGCGGCTTCTATATCGCGCTGGCGCTGCTGTGGCTGGCGCTGATGGCGGCCGGCATCGCCGTGCTGGGCGTGGCGCGGCAAAAGACGTTGATGATCGCGATACGCGAGCCTGCCCTGATCGCGCTGGCGACCACCAGCTCGGAGTCGGCCTATCCGGTGCTGCTCTACAAACTCGAGCAGATCGGCGTGTCCAACCGCATCGCCAGCTTCGTGCTGCCGTTGGGCTATTCCTTCAACCTGATCGGTGGTACTGCACCTTCGCCGCCCTGTTCGTCGCCCAGGCCTATGACGTCCCCCTGACGACCGGACAGATCGCCCAGCTGCTGTTCCTGGTCTTCGTGGCCAGCAAAGGCATCGCCAACGTGCCCCGCGCCTCGCTGGTGGTGGTGGTTTCGCTGCTGCCCTATTTCCATCTGCCAGAAGCCGGTGCGCTGCTCATTCTGGGCGTGGATCATTTTCTGGACATGGGCCGCACCTGTACCAACACCGTCGCCACCGCTATCGCGGCGGCCAGCGTGGCCACATGGGAAGGCGAAAAATTGGCCAAGGCCCCCAATGCCGCTGCGCTGGCCTGATTTCACTCCAAGGACCAAGAAGGAAATGTCATGAAGCTCGATACAACCGCCACCGGGGTCTATTCCATCGCCCCAACGCCATTTCACGAGGACGGCAGCATCGACTGGACTTCGGTGGACCGCATGACCGATTTCTATTTCGAAACCGGATGCAACGGCTTCACCATATTGGGCGTGCTGGGCGAAGCGCCAAAGCTGGACGCCGAGGAAGCGCTGGCCCTGGCCTCGCGCGTGATCAAGCGCGCCGGCGGCAAGCCGATCATCGTCGGCGTGTCGGCGCCCGGCTTCGCCGCGATGCGGTCGCTGTCGCGCAAGGTGATGGACATGGGAGCGGCGGGTGTGATGATCGCGCCGGCTGCGGGCCTCAAGACCGACGACCAGATCGCCGCCTATTTCCGCAACGCGGTGGAAGCGATTGGCGGCGACATTCCCTGGGTGCTGCAGGACTATCCCCATTCCACCGGCGTGACCATGTCCAACGGCCTGGTGCGCAAGGTGGTGATGGAGAACCCATCGCTTGCGATCCTCAAGCATGAGGACTGGCCGGGGCTGGACAAGATCACCACGCTGCGCGGCTGGGAAAAGGACGGCTCGATGCGCAAGATCTCCATCCTGGTGGGCAATAACGGCCTGTTCCTGGATTTCGAACTGGATCGCGGCGTCGATGGCGCCAATACCGGCTATGCCTTTCCCGACATGCTGGTGGAAGCGGTGAAACTCAACAAGGCCGGCAAACGCGACGAAGCGCATGACCTGTTCGACGCCCATCTGCCGCTGCTGCGCTATGACCACCAACCCGGCGTGGGACTGGCGGTGCGCAAATATGTGCTGCAGCGGCGCGGCGTGCTGAGCACGGCGGCGATGCGCAAACCCGCACCCGCTTTCTCGGCCGAGACGCGTGCCGAGGTGGATTATCTTTTGGCCCGGCTGGCCAAGCGGGACCCACGCGCCAAGGTATGACGCATCAATGGATGCGGCGAACCTTGTAGGCACGATCCGAGCCCGACACCTTCATCAGGAAGGTGTGCATTACGCCGGGTGAGATCGTGACCAGGGTGTTGGGCCCGGCTTCGCGAAAGCGGGCGGGATGGTAGATCTGGTCCTCCGCCAACTGCGTCCAGACCTGGCCGTCGGCCAGGGTGACGGCGAAAGCGCCGCTGCGGTCCAGGGTGAAGGACTTCATCGGCATATTCTGTACGATCGGCTTGATCTCGTTGAACATGCCGTTGAACAGGCCGGTGTTGCGCGGCATGGGCGGCGGGCCTGCCGGCGCCGTGGGACGCGGCGGGGCCGGCGGTACATAGGCAGGCTGCGGCGCCGGGGCTGACGCGAGCCTGGGCGCGGCTTGCGGCGCCGAAAGCCCCAGTTGCACGCGCATCGGCGTGGCGGCGGCGTAGTAGCAGTCCAGCCAGGGGCGGTCGCTTGCGATGCGGATGCAACCGGTCGCGCCCGACATCACTTCGTCGCGTACTGCTTCGTCGCGCGGCTGGCCGCCGGACGGCGGCGATGCCGCCAGCTTGAGCTGCGCGGCAAGAGCGGGCGACAGTCCCAGTGCCGTGCGCACCGGCTGCGCCGCGCCGTAATAACAGTCCAGCCATTGCCGGGAATCGGAAATGGCCGCGCAGCGAAACGCTCCCGCCAGGGCGTCGTCGCGGGGTCGCGCCTGCGCCGGCCCGATCATGGCCGCAACCGCAGGCACCAAAAGCCACCAGACATGACGCATGCGCTTCCCCTTGTTGCGCGATCCGGCTTTCTTCGCCGCATGGATCGCCCGCTTGCACGGATTGAAACAAAAACGCGGTGCCAGGGCAACCGATCAAGCCGATATGACGAAGCTTTCCGGCGCGCGGCCCTGGCGCGATATCTCCATCATGTGCAGATAGACCGCCTCGAGTGACTTGCGGAACCCCTCGGTGTCATAGAGCGGACTGGTAAGACGCTTTTCCGCCAAACGCGCACGCAGGCCCGCCAGCCGTGGCGGATCGCAAGCCAGCGCCAGCGCCAATGCTTCGTAGTCTTCAAGGCTGCGCGTTACCAGTTCGGCCAGCCCCACATGCTCCAGCAGGCTTGCGGCCACGCGCCCGTTGCGTCGCTGGCGGTGGTATGGGCATTGTAGGGCAGCGTATCCACGAACAGGTTGGCCAGCCTGTGACGCGCCAGATGCGCCGCCGAAGGAATGCGCGGCGCGAACACCAGGCGCGCGGGGTCTATGCCGCGTGCCGCCGCCAGCGCCTTAAGATTGTGCCGTGCCGCGGGATTGTCGTCCAGCAGCCACAACAGGCTGCCCGCGACTTTTGCCAGCAATCGCATCCAGACATCGAATATCGCCGGCGTGATCTTCCAGGCCGCGTTGAAGCAGCAAAAGACAAAGCCGTCCTCCGGCAGCCCAGCCTCGCCTCGGGCGGGGACGGCGCCGATCGGCCGGGTAACATCATTGACCTGGTAGCAATGCGGCAGGTGAACGATTTTCTCGCTGTAGAAATCCTGATCGCTGAATGGCAGCACCCTGGCGTCGGCGATGATGTAATCCAGCCAGGGCGCGGCGATAGTGCCGGGATAGCCCAGGTAATTGACCTGCACCGGACAGGGACGGTGCGCCAGGATTGCCGGGCGCGAACCTTCGGTATGGCCCTTGAGATCCACCGCGATGTCGAATTCGCTCTCCCGCAGCAGCTGCGCGACCTCCCTATCGCTTTGGGCTCCCACCTCCAGGAAACGGTCGAATCCCCGCATCAATCGCTGGCGCATGGCGCTGTCATCATCGCGGCTGAAGGAGATCGCCGCTATTTCAAAGCGTGTGCGGTCGTGGCGCTCAATCAGGCCCGCGATCAGCTCGGCGGTGGCGTGCTGGCGAAAATCACCCGACAGATAGGCGATACGGATACGGTCGTGATTATAATGCCCGCCGGTCCAGAGCGGCGCGGCCGGCTGCGGCAGCCGGTCGGCGACAAAACGCGCGCTGCATTGGCGCCGCAGAGCGCCGTCATCGCAGAAAGGCAAAAAGATCAGCGGTGCGATGACGGCGCTCTGGTCTCGCACCGCCTGGACTGCCTGGGCCTGATAGTCCGGCCAGCGCACCAGATCGCAACCGCCTTGCACGGCACTCGCCAGGCCGCCCAGCACATAAGGATGTTCAGGCTTCAGTGCGCGCGCTTTTTCAAAAGCGGCAAAGGCTTCGTCAAAACGTTCGAGCTTGAGCAGCACCGTGCCGCTGTTGAAGATGGCACTGAAGCGGCCGGGATTGCGCTCCAGCGCCTTGGCATAACTGGCGAGCGCCTCCTCGTACTTGTCCATCAGCCACAGGGTGCTGCCGCGGCAGAACCAGGCCTCGTCATAGCCGGGCGCCACTTGCAGCAGACGGTCGTAGCTTTCCAGCGCCTGGACAAACTGTCCCGCCTCTCGCAGCAGATTGCCGCGATATAGCAAGGGCAGCACATTGCCGGGTTTCAGTGCCAGCGCATGATCGAAGTCGGCCAACGCTTCGTCGCGGCGTCCCACCTCCTTTAGGGCCTGGCCGCGATGAGCGCGGATGTCGGCGTCGCCCGGCACCTCCGCCGCCAGGGGCTCTATCATCTCCAGCGCCTCGGCGGCATGGCCTTGCTGCAGCCGCAGCACGGCGATCATGTGACGCGCCTCAAGATCGCTGCGATGCAACTCCAGGATACGGCGGTAAAGATGTTCCGCCTCGTCCAGCTGCCAAGCCGCGTGCAGCGCCTTTGCCTTGGCGCGCAGCCGTTCAACCTTTTCGGCGTTGCTCATCGTGCATCAGACAGGTTGGCGAGACATCATTCCAGGATCAGCTTGCCGTTGAAGGCGATGCAGATGCGCTCACCTTCGCCCTGAAATGCCGACACCGAATGTTCCAGCCAGGCGGGAAACAGGTACATGTCGCCAGGCACGGGCGCGATGCGCTGCCGCGTCACCTGGAAGGGAAGCTGGGCCATGGTGGCGCGCGGCCTGGGGTCGTAGAAGGAAATCTTTCCGGCATCGCCCGGCGCAAGCGCGGACGGCGGCGCGGCGACATAATAAACCCCGCTGACATTGGCATTGGGATGGACATGCAGCCCCTG
>WNFL01324582.1_pt5 | contig 11499 bp, 14 predicted proteins | sample 5400361 | NCBI WGS metagenome assembly WNFL01 (sample SAMN13153351, study PRJNA577476) | soil metagenome | isolation source: 40 cm soil on Douglas fir-dominated hillslope | place: USA:California | collected 2013-09-17
TAGCTTAAGGCCAAAGCAGCCGGCTTTCAATCCGGATCGACACCAGTTAAACTCTGGTCAGGGGTTCCAATCATATGTCAAGATACCTGAAAATCAAGCAATGGCTTTGGTGCCGTTGGTTCCACAACAAAGATCTCTGCTACCCTGAAGTATGGAACAGAGGGCTTGATGGTCCATTCCATTGCACAAGATGCTACCCTTGTGGCAAAGAACTAGAAGATCTACTAGCCCAATTGGCTAAGGAAGAAAACATGACTTGAATGCAAGCGTAACCGTGACCCGCCATATGTGAATCTAGCTAGAACTTCTCCGTTCATCTACATTCACATATCAAGGAAACATCATGGAAGACCAAGCACCCAAGGACGAACGTTTCGCCCTTAAGATCAAGATCAAAAGCCTAGCGGAAGAGGCTCGAATCATCCGCGCAGACGAGAACAGACTAGACTGCACCGTACAACAGGATCGGTATAAGCAGCAGAGTCTTGTTAACCACCGCAAGCATGTGGTCCGGCCTGAGGCCAGAGCAACCCTTCTTGCGTATGCCTACATCCGTGGGCGGACCTACCGTAAGGTAGAACCTATCTCCGACACTGAGCCAGAATGGCGCAGAGTACGGAAGATGGTGGAAACGTATGGCCCCAAGCCGTTCGATGAGGCCGCCTTCAATGCCTGGAAGAATGGCACGGTAGTCCCGGCTCCTGCCCCAAAGAGTTTCCTATCCAAGTTGCTTAGTTGCAGCTTTCCCTAATACAGGGTACAATATAGATAGGTAAAAGCGCCCATTAGTACCGTAAACGTACAGGGATTCCAAATAAGGGATGAGCCTCGACTAGAGGACTCCTTTTTAATCAAGAGGTAATATAAATGGCACGAACAGTCCAAACTCGATTTAAGAGTGCTCTCCCAGGTTCAGGTTTCGATTCCAGCGGCTCCGCACGACAAGGCAAGCGGCGCGTAGTTGGTCAGATTTCGGTCACATCGTACGGCAGCGGCGGTGAGTCCCTGACAGCAGCAGATCTTGGTCTATCAACAATCGACTACATCGCCATCCGCCACAACGACCAGGCCGGCGGTAAGGAAGGTTCAGAGGCACGATTCGTTGAGTATAACAACTCAACATCTGACTTCTACATCGTCCAGGCAGGCAAGCCAGCAACGGCCGGTTCACACACCCTACAGTTCGAAGCTTTCGGTGATGCACTTGACGCTCCTGAGCTAACCTAATCGATGGTTCAAATCAACCCCACTGAGCTAATTGAGGGAGCGTAAAAAACTCCCAACAATGACCCTCAGTGGGGTCTTTTCTTCTAAGGAGATTGCATGGCAACATGTATCGTAACAGACAGCGAGATTGAGACTCCGTTCAACCAGGCTCATATCTGCTGGAGCAAATTCAACTATTACGCTTCTGGAGACACTGTAAAGGTCCCTGTAGGTTGCGTAAGTGCAAACGTAATGCCCCCAGCCGGCGCTACTGCACCGACAATCACAATTGCGGCCGGTGCAACTGAGGACACTCTGACCCTAACGGGCGGTACTCTCGGCACAGGTCTGCTTCTAGTATCCCGCCACGGCGGCAATCCAGCCGGCGCGCGGTAACGAGGTAATCAATGGATAATCCGGTTTCATCACAAGAAATCTTGTACTTCAAGGGCTATGTATACGTGCTCTCAAGCTTCCACTATGGTGCAAGCGGCGACACGGTAAAGGTTCCCCTTGGCTGCATCGGGGCAGCGGTTCTAACTCGAACAGGTACAGCACCAACTACATCAGTAGCCCAGGGCGACGGCACAAGCGCATCAGCGTTTGATACCGTAACTCTTACAGGTGGCACACTTAATAACGCAGGCTGCACGCTAGTGTCTAGACACACAGGCGGCGCGGCGCAGAGCCGATAAGGAATAGACAATGGCAGCACTAGTCCCAACACTACAACAGTTTCTTGATCTACGAGATGGCACTATCCTTGGTATCACCAAGGTAAAGCTTCTTACAACAAGCGACACCCTGACAGTCCCAGGTCCAGCCAATACGACAGCAAACGCTTCGGCCGCTGGTGTTCGCAACGCAGGTGAGGCAACAGCAACCGTTACACAATCAGGCAACACTGTTACCATTGCAGGTACAGCAGGCCAGACGCTAACGGTAGTAACGCTTCACAGATTCGTAAACTCAGGCGCAGAAGCCTAATAGGAGTTATCCATGGCAGCTACAGTAGCATTCCAGAAAAAGGCTTCGGTCGGTCCTTTCCTGCTTGAGGTGGTTCACCTTACAGGCGTTACCGATCTAGATACATTCACCACAATCATCCAGCGCCCTCTATTCGTATTCGCATGCGAGCAGGGTGCAGATGCCGCAAGCACTGTCCAGGCGGCAGTTTCAGGTCGTACAGTAACTTTGCACGATCAGACAGCAGCCGGTGCAACAGGCGACATCTCAGTAATAGTAGTCGGCTTCTAATCCAAGCCTTCTTCGGGGGAGGAATATGGTGGGTAGTCATCTACCGACAGATCTCCGGCCACAGGGACTTCAAACGAAGACTCTCGTGGCCGGTGTTCATTTACCGGCAGGGTTCATTGCGGATGTAAGAGCCATTGATGAGTCGCTCTTCTTCGTCTACCACCCCTACAGAATCCAGTACGACGAGTTAACCAATCAGTACTACGGGAGTTTAGAAGATCCCCGTTGGCTGATTGGAGAACGGTACGGCAAGGAAGTTTGGGGCTGGGTAATGACGGATAACAAAGGAGCCCCTATCCCGGACGAGACATGGCATATTTGGAGCCTGAAAAAGGACTTTGGATATTCACACGTCTCGAACATCGCGTCACAGAAATCAGAGTACCTAAAGCGAATCGTCGAACGCCTTGGTCGTGAAAAGCGGTACAAGGAAAAGTACGGTTCCCTCGAATGGAATAAGCAAATGCGTCGAGATGATGAAGATCTCCGAGCCAAATTGCAAGATGCCAAAGATCAAGAGTACATGGATATCCAGAACGAGAACAAGTGGCTAACCAAACGCGCCATGGAGAATCTAGAGCGCGGAGAAACCAGAGCGACGAATCCTACCAAAGAGATCATCTCAAGCTACGAGGGCCAGACGAATCGAACCAAGATCGTACGGCCGATCACAGATAAAGAGGGCGGACTCTACCTGCCCGAATAATAGGAGTCCTTGATGGCCCGTAACCTAGGACAATTCAGAGCAGCATGCAGACGTTATCTCAAAGAAGCTGACGCCGCCACATCGTATTGGGACGACATCTTCCTCGACTCTATCTTCAATGCTCAATACCGTAAGCGCAGTGCTGAACTCATCATGGCATTCGAAGGTTGGTTCGTTTCTGTAGTCACCCGTGATGTCACGGCAAATCAGGCTCGTTATGCTTTCCCTGACGGCATGCAGCGAGTCCAGAAGATGGAACTTGTGCGCCTAGATGGCCGAACAGTTCCCATCCTGCGCTATGAGCGCCACCGGGAATACAACCCGGCATCAAGCAACTCCGGTTCATCTGGAGAGTCGTACCTACCAACCTGGAGACTCCAGGGTAACGGCTTCGTGCTTGAACCCACTCCACAGGAGACCGTAACAAACGGACTTCAGTTGGAGTATGCGGGTATCCCTGTGACTGTAGCAACTGAAACCGATTTCCTGCACCCAAGTTGGCCTGAACTCTTTGAAGAGCTTCTAATCATGGATACCGTTGTGGCTTGTTTCGATGCAGAGAGCAACCAGGAATCCGGTCTTGTTCGTTCAATTCTGCGGCAGCGCATGGAATGGGAAGAGCAGTTCGAGCGCTTTATTGAACAGCGTTCAATCGGCACTCAAGAGGTAGAGCCGTTCATCGTCTATGCGGATAGCTAATGGGTGAACGAGCACCACTAGCATTCATCGATCTGCTGAACTTCATTGGCTTGAACACCAAGTCATCGAACGAAGTAAAGCAAGATCTGAGCGTCTCGGAATCGATCAACACTGATCTGTTCCGCAAGTACGGTGCGGTATCTAAATGCTTCGGCTCTTCTCGCGTCCTAAATGCGGTCTACACCGAGTCAAGCGCACCCAAGAAGATCTCATGGCTGGGCTTCTGGAAGAACACTGCCCTCAATGGTCAGACAGATCGTCAGATCCTTGCAGCCGCAGGCACCAAACTTCAGCGAGTCGAGACTAACGGCACGCTAACCCCTCTCACAGGCGTCGGTCAAAATATCACCGAGAACTGGCTAGAGGGTCGAGTTCACCAGCATCAAAAAGCTGGTGACCTCATGTTCATCACCAATCAGAATCCAGATCTGATCGGCGATGGCAATACCCTTGTAAAATATGATGGTCTAGAGATCTCACGCTGGGGTCTGCTTGGTCCTAGTAACGAACCCAACTTTACCAAACGAATCGATACTGTAGGTAGCGCCCCTCCCGCTGGCCCAAACGGCACATGGATTCCAACCAACTGCACTGCTGTATCCGATTCCATCACTACACGAGACGGCCAGGCGATTTCGTTAACGAAGACTAACGTATCGGTAACCAACGCCTACATTGAAGAGTGGATGTCGAGCCCACTGATTGGTCACGCCTTCCATACGAGTGTTGTGCGCGTGTACGCCTTCATTCCTCTTGGTGAACTAATAAAGCTGGCGAATGCGGATGCTATCACTATCAGGCTGACCTCGGACAGCCAGGTAAGCGCAGGCATCACGATCCCTGACTTTACTTCGAACTCTTACGTTTGGGAAATCCCGATCGGCGAGCTATTCGAAGGTTGGAATCTCATTGAGCTTGGCTTTAGTGATGACGAAACGTCCATTGCATTCGACGAGCATCTGACAATCTTCAATGCTCCGATCATTAATCAGTTACGGGGTGTACGCCTAGGCTTCAACTCCCGAACGAATGCAACCCTGCCAGCAGGCATTCGCTTCAGTCTACTTCAGAGTTTCACAAGAGGCAACGCTACTGTATCTGAAGGTGCGGCCGGTTCAGTATTCGATAGCGGTGGAACGTTCAGCTACAAGATCACATTCATCTCCAAGCAGGGCTTCGAGAGCAATGCTGGACCTCAAACTGCGAATCTGCTAACGGGTTCAGACGTAGCTTCTCTGGAACTGACAGCTATTCCCGTATCTGCCGATTCACAGGTTATCGCCCGTGGCATCTATCGCACGGTTGCAGACGGCAACCTTTGGATCTTCGTTGATCGAATTAACGATAACGTTACAACCACATTCAGCGACACTCTTGCTGATGAGGCTCTTGGTTCATTGACACCACCGGAAGCCGGTGACGTATCTTCTGACAATAGTCCGCCACCCCCATTCGCAATCATCAAGTACTGGAAGCGAACGATGTTTGGTGCAGGCGACCCTGAGAATCCAAACTCATTGTTCTGGTCAAACCCTGATGACGTTGAAGGCTGGCCACAATTGAACACAGCCGTACTGGACGGTAAGATCACTGCAATTTACGAGACCTATTCGTCCCTGATCGTGGCCACAGAGCTTGGCATCTGGCAGGTATCAGGCGATAATCCTGACTTCCGCACAGATAAAATCATCACGGGCATCGGCTGCGTAGGTAGACGAGCGGCAGGTGAAACTCGCGTGGATGGTTGGCAGACCGATCGTGATGGCGTACGAGTCTACGATGCTAACAACCCCAACAAGATCTCGGAACCAATTCGCGACAAGTTCGATATTTTCGATCATACTTTCCTTGAGCTAACACATTCAGCACATAGCAAAAACAATAACTGCATCGTGTTCTGTTTCACTGGAGCTACCCCGTTCTCGTACAATGCAGACAATTTCATCTACCAGTACCCTGTAGATGAAATTGGCCAGGGCTGGTGGTGGCAGTTACAGCTTCCAACTAGCGTAAACATCCTGGATATGGAAGAGACCGAAGATGACAATGGAGACTTCCACTTGCTATTCGGCAGCACAGATGGTATGATCTATGAACTGTTCGACAAAAATGCCAAGTCCTGGGCTACAGCTACAGGCACCGAGGCCATCGAATGCCGCTTCAAGACCAAGTGGCTGCGTCTCGGTCAGCTAGGCCAGAATTCAGACGGTGTATCAGGTAGAGTATCCCCACGGCAAATTGAGGCAATCACCGATGGTGATCCATGCACATGGAACATCACAATGGAAACGGCAACCGGTCCTAATCAAACGACTGCGACTGCTAGTGTGACCGTTCCCGTTGTGTTCGGTGATGAGAACGAAAAGTTGATGCGTTATCCCGTCCGACGAGTTCAATCGGGAGAATACATCCGTATTACAGCCGAGCAGGGTACTATTGACGTTGATTCTATGCTTCTAGCTATGAGACTACTGTTCAAGGTTCAGCCTGGCCAGTTCCCCATTGAAACGGGAGATTTTAATGCGGACCTGTAATGGCATCTACATCGGGAGCTAAATACACGATCGGTCGGCCGATCCAGGACGTACGCCTACGTAACTGGCCGGCGGGCAAAGTCGCCCAACTAAAGCGTGCCGTTGAGTTGATGGAAACAGAACTCAACAAAACAATGGCCACGCAGGTAAACCAGGGACAGGCACGAGTACTCTCTGCTAAGGTCCCCAAGGTCACAGGTTTGGCCGTAAGTGCCGGTTTCAAGAACTTCCTAATTACGTTCAACGCCTCCAAGGGTATTCAAGACTTGCTGTTCTACGAGATCCAAAAAGACTCATCCCCTAAGTTCTCATCCCCTACAACATACACGATTCCGCAGACTACCCTAACAATTCCCACAACAGTAGAGCACGAAGCAGTATGGTTTCGAGTGCGCGTGATGAACTCAAAGTTCGAAGTGGGTCCCTGGTCTAAGACTGTTAATGCAACGGGTAGTAGCAATTTCCGCATCTCCGTTACCCGTCAAGTCAAGCAGACTGTAAACCTGACTTGGGCTACACGGGACACCTGGTTCGATGTCGCCAGTGCGACATATGCTCCAACAGCCGCAAGCATGTTCCTCCATATCCATGCTGGGGTATGGACTAAAAACACTGCTGTCAAAACCCCGACTACTCTATCTGCCACCCGGTACTCTGTAAGCAATACCAACCTGGTAGACTTCCGTATTATGCGCGATGGAGTTGAACTAACCAACGCTGGTACTATGGAGATCGAAGGCACAGCGACCTACCTAGTACGTGCCAACTCAGAGGACACGCAGTACCAGCAGGAACGAGAAGAGGTATATGATGCTCATACTATCATCACACCATTCGAAACCTTTATTGGTAACGAAGCCCCTGTTGTCTTCGTACTACAAGCCATCCTTCGAGGTAGCGGCAGTAGCCGAACGGCCAGTGGCATTGGTGTTGTAAAACTGGATGAAGCGACTGTTAACGTGGATTGTTTCGATGTAGTCGAACTAGTGCAGAGCTTCTAATGGGAACCCCAAGCGATCCAAAAATCCCGTTACGTGGCATTGCGGCCCTATTTGATCACCTTGACCCTGGTATTAAAGCTAAACTAGCCTCAGCCTTTGGTGAAGCCGAAGACTTGATGGACTACCACAACTTGTCAACCATTGACAAGCAAGACCGCCGCAAGCTGTCTGCTTTGGTAGACGCACCGGTACTTACAACCACTACAAACAACCGAGGTTTCGAAGTATCTTGGAAGCGTTTGGATGATCGGCGTATTTCTTCATATGAAGTACAGGTATCGTTTGCTAGCAACTTCGCCAATCCTGATTCATACAATGTAGTTGATACGTCGCTATCTCTTGAAGGAATTGGCACTACAGTATACGTGCGAGCGCGAGGAGTTCGTTTCAATGGGGATTGCGGTCCCTGGTCTAGTGCTGCCACAATCGATGCTTTCGCTACATCGGCTGGTCCCGTAGTCTACACCCGAGGCATGAACGATATCCCAGCGTTCTATATCGATGGTTCAGTCCTATCCGCACCTGGACCCATTCAGCATATTGACGTTACCCCCCATCGAATCAATGGTGGTATCCTAGTATTCGGCTCATGCAATCAACCTGTTGAAGTAAGATTGAATGGTTCACTAATGACCACTTCATTAGGCGGTGGATTTGGTCCTGTATTCCTAACCCATAATCAATTCAACTTCTCAGCAGCCGATAACGTATTCCCCGCTACTGCTGCAAACGCTGGTGCAGGTATTGGTACTTTTACAGGCTGGTCAAACCTGGCTAATGCTACCGGCACAATGGAGACAGATTATTCCGACGTGGGCATTGCCAGCACCGATTACCTGCAACAGAACATCGCGGCAGGCCAAACTTTGGCTACCCGATTCATTCGACTATCAAACTACGGTCTAGCTGTTCCTGCTCCTAACACCATCGTAGGCATTGAGGTCTCGTTTACAGGTGGTTGGTTCGGTGGCGATGTTACTAAGTCCGTTCCATCCGTACGGGCGATACAATTAATCGATGGTGGTACACCTCGTACTTTCTCACAGACAACCGACTTCCCATGGCCGGGTGATGGAGCAACAGATAAGTTCACCTTTCCTCCTGTAACGGGCGCAATTCCATTCGTTACGTTCGGTAGCGTGAACGATCTGTGGGGCGAAAACCCCGGCTTCTGGACGGCAGCCAAAGTGAACGCGGCCACATTCGGAGTACAACTACAGGGTCGTACAAAGCGTAAGTTCAACGATATTGCTGGTGATCAACGCATCTGGCTTTATGGTATGACCGTAGTTGTCTACTCCATTAGCCCGGATTTCGTTGCCCATATCGATGTATTCTCGGAAGGACCTCTTCTCAACCTCACCCTCAACGTAGCCGAGTTCGGCCAGGAATTGGTAACCTAATGGACCCGGTAGTCCCACGTAATAGCATTCCATCTATGGCAGCTAAGATGCAAGGTCTTCGTGTTGACGACAAAGCCGAGAAGGCCCTGTTAGTGCGCATTGGTACGCTCATCGATGCTATTGTGGCCGCCCAGCGAGGTTCTACCAACGCCCCCGGCAGTGTCCCCCGTAAGGCTAACGTAAACAATTTGAAAAAGCCTAAATTACTGACTGGCTCGACAGAGAATATTTTCAACGGAGCTTCTGTCACGATCAATGCTAGTTCGTCGGCCATAAACCTTAGCCATTACGAAGCTCAACTTGATAGCGACCCGAACTTTAGTGCGCCTACTAGCAAGGAAGTGTTTACAACGGGCACTACTTTCAAGGGCCTGGCAACCTCTACACAGTATCACATTCGCATTCGACCTGTGACCAAGAATGGTCAAGTTGGTGAATGGGCTCTTCTGGATACCGTACTAACAACGGGACAGACACAAGGTGCAGATTTCGACGGTGACAACCTAGGATCGGTTGTGTTAAGCAAGACGTTCACTTTCAATAGCAGTACCCAGGATATTTTCTGTGCATCGGCTGTAGGGGCTATTGACATCGATGCCACCCATCCGGCATTAGGTACAGGCGTTGCAATCAACCATGCGGCTATCGATACACAGGTAGATATCATTGATCGCCGAATAAACGGCGGCACCGTGCCTATTGAAGGTATCACCCTTGAGGGTGTAGTTCCTACTGTCGTGGGTCCAGTTGTGCCCAGCGGATCGTCTTTTTCAGATATGCACCTAACGCGCGCGAATCCAATCATCTTTTTCAATCTTATGCAAGCCGCAATAGGGGCTTTTTTCCCTGTTGATTATACTTTCGATGTCCAAATATCCATTTCCGGCGGCGGTTTCGTTTCCAGCACCAAGGACACCGTATGGGTGCAATTCTAAAAGCAACCCCCTAGCAATATAGGGTAAAATAAGATAGAACTAACCTTATTTCGAGGAACTATGGCAGCAGCAGACTCCGCAAGCATGCTCCGGCTGAGCAACCAGGCCAGCCAGCAGCCCAACGAAATCCGAGAACGACGTTCAGCAGCCGAAGATACCCTTGCGGGCATTACCGCAGATATCGGCAAGTCTGGTACGTTTGATCTACCTGCGCCTTCGAATCCAAATGCACCTTCGGCCGCTCCAGTAGCTCCACCTACCTCGACTCCAAATGACTTGTTAACACGAGACAACGTATCATTCTACCGCAAAGAAGATGCGACGAAGTACGATAAACTATTGAGAGCGGGCTATTCTAAAGAACAAGCCATCAGCAAGATCCCAGGCGCTACCGACCTTACCCAAGATAGCATCTTTTCAAGTAGAGTCACAAAGGGCCAAGGTACAGGTACGGGTTTCGGTGCAACAAATCGAACTACGGCATTAGATCCTAACAAGGCCAAAGCAAAGCTAGAATCAAGCAGCGAGTTCCGCCAAGTCAGCCAAATGATGGCCGAGTCGGAGCAGATGTTGAATCGTACAGGTCCACTGTACGATGAAATGATAAAGAGCACCCAGCTTCCAATCATCGAAGGTGCAGCAGCCGCAGCGCGCGAGAATACTGAAAACATTCGCCAGGCAATGGCGCGAGGTGGTGCCGCACGCACAGCAGCCTTCGCAGCCGTCCAGAAGATTCGTGCTCAAGATCAGATCAACATGCAGAAGGGTCAAGCCCTCGCGCAGGCGCACATGAACCTAGATATGTGGGCACGAGACAACGCAAAGAACGTAATCAACTTCGCAACCAATTGGGCTCAGAACCAGGCGGGTATTCGCGAATCGTATCAGAAGGCAATGGATCACGCATCTGATCTAATGTCAGAGAGCGCCCTGCCTTTCATGTTCGCAACTCAGCAAAAGAGTTTCGAATACAACCAAATGCACTCAGCACAGCGCAGAAGCAACGTTACCAAGTGGGTTAACTTCACTCTAGGTATTGCAGCAGCCGTCGCGACCTACGGTCAGAACACTGGTCTCCTTGAGCAAGCCAACTCTCAGATTGCTGGCGATAATAACAGGGTAGGTTCAAGCGCATTCGCTGGCTCTAATCCTGACGCACCAACCAGTGCTCTCGGCACCGCAGATTCAGGCCAGGGTGGCCTATTGACATCTGACCTTGCAAGCCAGAGTGGCGCATCATTGTTCGGACTATAAACCATGCCAAGTGGAATCTACGAAGGTAAACCCAACGACTACGGTGTAGGCGAGATGGGTCAAAACATCCAGAAGGTTACTGCTGCTATCGGTGGTATCTTCCAGGAACGCTACCAGCAAAAGCAGTACCAAGACTTTCTTGATGGTCCACAGAAGGACTATGAAGCCAAGCTTCATCAGGTACAGGATCTCCTATTAGACGAGACTAACCCTGAAGGGCCATCCCAGGGCATCAAGATGATGTCAGGTGCGCTATCTACCTATATGGACGAAGCTGGTCGGTACAAGAACAATCCGCTCATTGCAGGACGCGCGCAGGCTGCCTTCCAAGGTAACAACTTCATGATTCAGCAGATCTTCACTTCGAAGATGGATGAAGCTAAGACTACTTCAATGGAGGCCGCTACCAAGCGCCTTGGTGCATCATCTGCTGCAACGATCGGCGAGACTCAAGCACGAACTGGCCTCATCCAAGAGCAGACTGCACAACTCAAGGCCGGCAAA
>WNFL01172448.1_pt2 | contig 11498 bp, 13 predicted proteins | sample 5400361 | NCBI WGS metagenome assembly WNFL01 (sample SAMN13153351, study PRJNA577476) | soil metagenome | isolation source: 40 cm soil on Douglas fir-dominated hillslope | place: USA:California | collected 2013-09-17
GAGGACGAGCGCCGTGGCAAGGCGACCGATTGGTTGGAGCTTCCCGTGCAACATCGCTCGAGCGGGGCGGCGAAGCCGAAATTGATCGAGCAGTTGCGCAAGCAATATGGTCCGGCCGCGAACGACCTCCTCGACCTCTACCGTAAGCACAACGGCTGCGATCTTTTCATCGTGCAGGACAATCCCGGCTTCATGTTCGTGCCGATAGAGAGCTGGCCGGCCCATCTCGAACGAGTGTTGGATTGGGCGCACAACGTGACGTGGAACGACGAACCCGACGAAATCCCGGATTACCTGGAAAGCTCGATTCCGTTCGGATGGATCGATGGCGATAGCGAGCGCTGGATCCTGGTGACACAAGGACCGCACGCCGGCCGGGTCATGCTCTCGGACAGCGACGTGATCGAGGACGAGCCACGATTCCAATCGATCGGCGAGGTGGTGGCGTCACTAACTCTCGACACCCGAAGGGTCGTGGGCTGCGGCGGCTATGTCTCATACGACAAGCGGGGCAAGGAAGGCGGCTCGTATTACCCCGAGGAATACGTTCACGACTGACAGCGATTGCGTCCCGAGGTCATCGCCGCCGTGCGTACGGCCTTGCCGATACGTCGAAGTAGACTAGACTTATTCAAGTCCAATCTCGGACCGCATCATCGTGAAATCGATCAACATCCATGACGCGAAAACGCACCTGTCGCGACTGGTCGAGCGCGTCCAGGCCGGCGAGGAGTTCGTGATCGCGAAAGCCGGGCGTCCGGCGGCGCGCCTCGTTCCGCTGGAAGCGAGGCCGACGCCCGTGAAGACCGGCGGCCTGCGCATTCCCGGAGGCGTGCCCGACGACTTCGACACGATGTTCGCCGAAGAAGTCGAGACCCTGTTTTCCGGGTCCACCGCTAAGCGCGCCGCGACGACACGACGGCGCCGGTGAGCCGCTTCCTCACTTGAGCGCGGATTCTTGCGCGTTATCGCAATGGTCCGTGCCGAGCGCAGGGCGTAAACTGCGCCTTCGCCCAACAACAGGAATGTCCTCAGGAGGATTCAATGTACAAGAACATCGCAGCAGTTTTTGCAATGACGTTGTCCGTAACCGCGTTCGCGCCGCACGCGATCGCGAAGGACACGAAGGACGCGAAGGGCGGCACAGCCGTCCTGATCCCTGCCAGTGACCTCAAGTGGGCCGATGTGGCCGGTTTCCCGGGTGTGAAGATGGCGGTCGTGGAGGGGGATCCGGCAAAGGGACCGGCTCATTTCCTGATCAAGTTCGCGGGCGGATTCGCGGCGCCCTTGCACCATCATTCAGCCGGCCATCATGGGGTCGTGATTTCCGGCACGCTCGTGCTCACGGTCGACGGGAAAGACAACAAGCTTCCGGCCGGCTCCTACTTCTCGTTCAAGGGAAAGAAGCAGCACGTGACGAAGTGCGAGGCAGGCGCCGATTGCCTCATCGCCCTGGACGCTGGCGGCAAGTGGGATGTGATTCCGGAAGAAACCAAGGCTGCCGAGAAGAAAAAGTAGTCAGAGAACTCGCAAGCTCTTCGCCCCCGGGTCGATCTCGACCCGGGCGCCATTCGCTATCGCGGCCGTCACGTCCTCGTCGAAGCCCGCGAGCATCGTGATGTCGCCGAACGCGGCGCCCTGCACCAGGATCGGGTTCACGGAGTTGAAGACGATCGCGAGCGGAACCTTGTCGCGCGAGCGCATCTCGTGGAGCATCCAGGCGCTGGCGACGCCGCCCTTGGCGGTGTCGACCACTAGGACGCGGCCAACGTAGGATTGCCCAACGAGCTTGTGCGTGGGGCGCGAGAAGACGCCGGCGATCCGATCGAGGTCGTAGCGCGCGGAGAAACCGTCCTTCGCGACGAGCGCCTGGCCGGTGACTTTGGCGCCCATGGCGTGATGAGCGATCAGCACGCGCCCGCTCATCCCAGTCTCCCGGTCTGCGCGGCTTCCACGCATTCCTCCATCGACGCGAGCATCGGCACGTAGCCGTAGCCGCCGAGGATGTTGACCATCTTGGCGCTGTTGGTCGCGAGCCGCTTCCAGCCGTTGGCCTCCGCGATCTCGCGCGCATACGACTGGTAGAAGCACATGCCGGAGTACACCGTTCCGCCCGCGGCTTCGATTCGCTGCGTGTAGCCGAAACGGTCGGCGTCGGGCTTCACCTGCGGGCTCGTTACAGCTAACAGCGGGATCGTGAACTTGCGCCCGTCGCAGAGATCGGCGAGCGCGCGCAGCTCGAAGAGGCTCAGTTGCGGCGCGGAGAAGACGACCACGTCCACCTTGGTGTCGACGGCACCCCTTCCATCCTTGCCGTAGACGGCATAGGACTTCTGCAGCGCCTTCACCTCGTCGCGGCCGACGCGATGTTGCGGCAATCCATCATCGGCAACATCGGATAGGCGGGAAGCCTCGGGTGTGATCCCGACTATGTGATACATCGCAACGGAGCCGAAGCTCGCCATGGCCGCACCGAAATGCTTGAGCTCGTCGGAGGAGGGCGGCCGCGCGACACCTTCAATGACTGGCACTGCCCAGTAGTTGCCGGCGATGCGTCCGATCACGCCGCCCAGCGCGCCCCAATCGTTGAGCGACTCGGGCGTCCAGTCGACGCGCACATGCAATGTCGCCTGCCGCTGGGAATCGAGATGGAAGCCGTAGCGCGGCGTGCGACCCGTAAGACCCGCCGAAAGCGCCGACGGCCCGCCTTCGAAGTTGGAGCGCGCGCCGCAGACGGAATTCGAATAGATGACGACACCCGTATCGCCGAAGGCCACGTGCTCGCCGCGCGTCGCCGCGAGCACCGTCTGGTAATTGATGCACGTGTCGGTCATCGAGACGCCGAGCTTCACGAAGGCCGCGACCGTGCGGCGCTCGAGATCGACCATCCAGTCGGCCTGGCCGAGCTGCTTCGACTTCGTGAAATCGGTTCCGCGCGGATCGGTGATCGTCGGAATGCGGACGGTGCGGCGGCCTTCCTTCGTCGCGGCGAGGGATTCCAGCCAGCGCACGCCGGCTTCGCCGAGGCTTTCGGTATCGGCCATGATGTGCGCCTGCGTGACGGGGACAAAGTCTTCGGCGTGGAAGAAGTCGCCGACTTTGATTTGGTGGGAGAGGGCGAGTTTGGGGACGGCGCCTTGGTCGCCGGCGAGGATCGATTTTTCTTCTTCGGTTAAGCGCATGGCTAATGATTTGTTCGTTGCTCTCTCGTGGATTCCGGCTCGCTGCCCTCACGGGCGGCCGGAATGACAATCCCTAGTCCTGCACGGCGCCGGAGTCGCGGACGGCTTTGCCCCACTTCACGATTTCGGCCTTCTGAAACTCGGGAAGAGATAGCGGTGCGGTTGCGGGCTGCACGCCGAGGTCGCCGAGCTTTTGCTTGAACGCTTCGGAGCGCACGAGGCGATCGAGCTCGGCGCGCAGGATCCCCACCACGTCGGCGGGCACGTTGGCCGGCGAGAACACGGCCCACCAGGCGGTGGTCTCGAAATCCTTTACACCCGCTTCATCGAGCGTGGGCACGTCGGGCAAGACGGGAGAGCGCGTCTTGCCGCTGATCGCGATCGCGCGCAGCTTGCCGCCTTTCACGTGCTGGAGCACCGCCTGCATCGGGTCGAACATGACCGGAATCTGGTTGCCGAGGAGATCCGTGATAGCCGGCGCGCTGCCTTTGTAGGGAACGTGCTGGAGCTTCACGCCGGCTGCCGTCGCGAACATCTCGCCGGTGAGATGGCCGGGTGAACCCGCTCCAGCCGATCCGAAGCTCACCGTGCCGGGGTTTGCCCTGCCCTGCGCGATCAGGTCCTTCACCGAAGTGATCTGGCTGGCGGGATTCACCACGACGGCCACCGGCGCGCTCGCAACCAGCGCGATCGGCGTGAAATCCTTGACGGGATCGTACGGAAGCTTGCGGTAAACCGCCGCGTTGATCGCGTGCGTGCCGACGGTGGCCATCAACAAGGTGTACCCGTCGGGCGCAGACTTCGCGACCGTGTCCGCACCGATCGATCCACCCGCGCCACCCTTGTTCTCGATGACGACGGGCTGCTTGAGCGCGTCACCGAGCAGCTGCGCGAGCGGACGCGCGACGATGTCGGTGGGACCGCCCGGCGGGAACGGCACGACGAGGCGAATCGGTTTGTTCGGAAAGGACTGGGCCAGCGCGGCGACGGGCGAAACGAGCGCGATAATGGCGGCGAGGATGAGGTGAGCCGGAGCTCGACACACGAAGCTTCTCCTTTCGATCAAAGCCGCCAGCTTAACCCGCGCAGCCGCCGGACCGCGAGCGCCAGGAGAGGAGGCAACGAATGACCACCAAGCGAGGAATCGGAATCTTTTCGGACATTCACGGCAACCGCCGCGCGTTCGCCGCGGTGATCGAAACGGTGAAGCGGCGGCAGGACCTCGAGTGGCTCTGCCTCGGCGACGTCGTCGGATGGTTCTTTCGGCCGGTGGAGTGCGTGCTCATGCTCAAGGCGCTCGTCGATGAGGGGCTGGTTCGGGCCGTCGTTCCCGGCAATCACGACCTGATGGCCTTGAATGTCTTCGCCGACAAGCCGCAAATGATCGACCGAATGCTCGCGACCGCATTCTCCGCGGGCATGCTCACGCAATCTCCCGAAGCGCGCGCGTTCCTTTCTTCGTGGAAGCAGCACGTGCTCGAGGGCGATTCATGGCTCGCCGCGCACCACTCGCCCTTCGGCCTGCCGCGCGAGGCCGAGCCGCCGAGCGCCGAACACTACGGAGTGATGGACCAGGATCTTCCGGGGCAGCTTCCCGCTTGGGCACGATGCCCCAAACCGGTCGTGCTCACGGGCCACGGACATGTTCCGTTCGTCTACGCCATGCGGGCGGATCTCGAGTCACCAGGCGTCGCGGATGTAACGACATGGCGACCCAATCCGGATGACCTTCAGACGATCGTGCCGGTGCAAGCGGGCTGGCGGTACTGGGTGCGAAACGGCACGGTGGGAGGCCCCTATAGCGATGGGTGCGTCACCAGTCACTGGAGCGAGTACCTGCCGGGGGAGGCGATCATCCTGCATCGCGCCGATTACGACACCAGCGAGCTCGAGGCGGACATTCGCCACCATCGCCACCTGATGACCCATCGGGACACCTGGCAGAAGCGCTTTCTGCAACTGCTGCCCGTTCGGACATCGGCGTAACGTGCGCCACCGCTCTCGCGTATGAGCCGATACCGGAACGCCGGAGGAAACCGCCATGCGAATCTCTCACTACTTTCTCGCTTCGATTCTCGCTCTCGCGATTGCCGGCTGTGCAGACGTCGGCACCCGGCCTCCGGCGGACGTGCGCCAGGCTTTGGCCCCGACCGGAAAGCTTCGCGTGGGGTTGCAGCTGGCCACTCCCCACAATGTGCTGAAAGACCCGGCGTCGGGCGAGATGAAGGGCGTGGCATTCGAGCTCGGCAAGGAGCTCGCGCGGCGCATCGGCGTTCCGTTCGAACCGGTGCTGTACCCGTCGGTCGGCGCCCTTCTCGAGGCCGGTAAGTCCGGCGCATGGGATGTCGCCTTCGTCGGATTCAGCCCGGCGCGAGCGAAGGAGTGGGACTTCACCGCGCTCCATCTCGAAATTGAATTCGGCTATCTCGTCCCCGGCGGGTCTTCCATCGCGACGATGGCTGGCGTCGATCAACCCGGCGTTCGGGTTGCGGTTCAGGAGAAGTCGGGTCCGGACGCTTTCTTTTCCCGTTTGCTGAAGAATGCGGTGATGGTCCGTCTGCCAAGCAACCTCGGCGCGTTGGAGACGCTGAAGGCCGGGAAAGCCGACGTGATGGGCAGCATCAAGCCGGTCCTCTTCGAGATGTCGAATCAACTACCCGGTTCGCGGGTACTCGACGATCGCGCCGGCGTCGACCCGCACGCCATGGTCATACCGAAGGGGCGCGGCGTCGCCTTGCCTTACGCGCGGCAGTTCATCGAGGACGCCAAGTCCGAGGGTCTCGTGAAGGCGGCGATCGAGAAATCCGGCATGCGCGGCGCGACCGTCGCTCCACCCGGCTGACGCCGGTTCTCATCGAAACCACAGCGAAATCGCCGGCACGAATGCGATGACGACCACAGCGAGGATCATCGCCACGCACGACGGCCACGAGCGCCACGCGATGTTGAGGTAGGGAACGCCGCTCACCGCCGCGGCGGCGAAGAGGTTGATGCCGACCGGGGGCGTGATGAACCCGATGGTGAGCGCGCACACGATGAAGACGCCGAAGTGGACCGGATCGAAGCCGAGCTTCGCGGCGACCGGCAGGAGGATCGGCATGGTGATGATGATCGCCGCGATGGTCTCGAGGAAGCAGCCGATCACCAGCATCATGAAAAGGATCATCAGCACGGTGCCGACGAAGCCCAGCGGAAACGAGAGCAGGTAAGTCGCGAGGCGATCGGGCAACCGCAGCACCGACAGCACCTCCGCGAAGAGGACGGAGAAGGCGATGACCGGGCCGATGATTCCGGAAATCGAGCCGCTTCGCACCAGGAGCTTCGGCACCTGGCGCCATTGCAGGCCGCGAGTGAGGAAGATCTCGACGAAGAGACAGTACGCCACCGCGACCGCCGCCGCTTCGGTTGGCGTGAAGATGCCCGAATAGATGCCGCCCAGGATGACCGCCGGCGCGCCCAGGCCGTAGCGCGCGTCCCATGCCGCCTTCATCGCATCGCCGAATTTGAAGGCGTCGCGATCGGGCGCGCCCCAGGTCGAGAATCGGCAGACGAGATAGTTCGCGATGCACAGGCTCATCGCGAGCAGCACACCCGAGAAGACGCCGCCCAGGAACAAGTCGCCGACCGAGGTCGACGTCACCACGCCGTAGATGATGAATATCAGGCTCGGTGGAACGATGATCCCGAGGCAGCCGCCGGACGCGGCGAGCGCCGCCGCGTACGACTTGGTGTAACCGCGTTCCACCATCGGCGGAATCATGATCTTGCCGATCGCCGCGGTGTCCGCCGAATTCGAGCCGCTCGTACCGGCGAAGAAGAAGCAGCCCATGATCGTCGCCATGCCGAGCCCGCCGGTCATCCAGCCGACGGTCGCCTGCCCGAGCCGCACCAGCTGCCGCGCGATCCGTCCGCTCGAGATGATGTCGCCGGTGAGGATGAAGAGCGGCATCGCGAGGAGCGCCCAGTTGTCCATGGCGGTGAACGGCACCTCGCCCACGATGCTGATCGAATACACGCCCACCGCGGAGATCATCGCCAGCGATCCGAGCCCCAGGACGATGAAGAGCGGCACCCCGATGGCGAGATGAACGCCCATCAGGAGCGCGATGCCGAGGACGATGAGGTCGTTGCTACTCACCGAAGCCCGCTCCGCCCAACGGGACTTCGTTCCTGTCGCGATAGGCCTGCACGGTGCGAATGAACCGCTGCACCACGCGGTAGGCGAGGAGCGTCCAGCCCAGGGGCAGCGCGGCCTGCGCGAGCGCCACGTTCAGGTCCAGGCTGATCATCAGCGTGCCGGTCGTCGCCGAAATCTGCATCACCTTGATCGAATAGAAGATGACCAGCGCCGCGAGCAGCAGGTAGAGAAGGTCGAAATACAGGTAGAGGTAAAAACGCGGCCTGGGACCCAGGAGGCTGGGCACCAGGTCGATGCGGATGTGGTCGCGGCTCTTCGCGACTTGCGCCGCCGCGATGTAGACGAGGAAGACGAACGCGTAGCGCGCCGTCATTTCACCCCATGGGCTGGACGCTCCGAAGAAATAGCGGCGCACCACCTCGACCAGGATGATGACGCAGAAGTACGCGTAGAAGAAGCTGACCAGCCATTGCTCGAGGTTGGCGTCGATCCGCGACCAGAGGCTGCGCATGCACGGACTAGGCGGAGCGCGCGAGCGCGGCGATCCGATCGTAGAGCGCGGCGCCGTACCGCTCCTTCGACTCCTTCCATTCGGGCCGCGTGTGCCCGATCGCCGCGGCCCATTTCGCGTGCTCGTCGGGCTTGAGATCGACGATCTTGATTCCCGCCGCTTTCCACTCGGCCCACATCAAGTCGTTCGCCTTGCGCTGCTCGCTCTTCTGGTAGGCCCACGACTCGGCTGCCGCACGCTCGATCGCCTGGCGAATCGGCGCGGGCAACGCGTCGAACCACTGCTTGCCGACGACGGTCACGTGGGCGTTGAAGCTCATGTTCACGCGCGTGGCGGTGCCGATCGTCTCGTGAATGCGCATCGACGTGAGCGGCCCGAGCCCGACGTTGAGAGCGTCCACCGTGCCCTGCTGCATGGCCTGGTACGTCTCCGCCCAGTTGACCGACACGGGGCTGCCCGGCGTCAACGCGAAAGCCTGCTGCTCGACCTTGGAAGCCGTCACGCGAACCTTGAGCCCCTTCAAATCCGCAGGCATGTGCACTTCGCGCTGCATCTTCTTGCTCACGCAAAGCACGCGGTATCCCGCATTGGCCCACATGCCGCCGAGCACCTTCAGTCCCTTCGACGCCGGTTCCGTGGCGAGCGCGGAATCGGAGAGGATCGGGCTTTCGAGAAACTTCTCGAACGCGTCATTCGTCGGGAAGAGATAAGGGAAATCGAGCACGTTGTACGCTTCGGAGAACGGCGTGAAGTTCTGCATCGACACCTGGCATGCATGGATTCCGCCCTGCTGCACTTTCTGCGGCAGCACATTCTGCCCGCCGAGCTTTCCGCCCTCGTGCACGTCGACGAGGAGGCGCCCGCCGCCGTACTTCTCCGCGAGCTGCTTGAAGAGATCGATTCCCGTGACCACGTACTTCTCGGTCGCCTGCGTGAAGGCGTGCGCGAAGATCATGGTGTGCTCCGCCTTTGCCTGGGCGTGGGCGGTGCGAATCCATGGCGCGAGCGAACCGGCCACCGCCAACCCGCCGCCGATGACGAACTTCCTCCGATCGATGCCGTTGTCTTTGCTCATGGTCTCGCTCCCAGGGTTAAGAAAGGCCCAGCTCACCGACGATCTGCCTCAACTTCGACTTCTGCTCCGGCGTCAACTCCGCATATGGCTCGCGCGGTTTTCCCAGCGGAAGGTCGGTCCACTCCGACATCGCCTTGATGGATTGCGGGACGCCGTTTTGCCTGAAGAAAAGAAACAGCGGTTGCAGCTTGCGAAAACGCGCTTCACCGGCGGCGCCCCACGGATCCGCGCGAAGTGTCTCGAAGAGCTCGATGCATGGCTTCGCGATGAGCGGATGAAGCATCACTTCCCATCCCCCCGCGCCCATCCGCATTCCTTCGAGCGCCTGGAAGTGGAAGCCGCAATGGATGTTGTAGCGCGATGCGCAGACGGCTCGAATCTCCAGGATGCGCAGCACGTCGCCGGAGGCCTCCTTCACCGATTGGATGGCCGCGATGCCGCTCATCTTGGCGATTCGCTCCGGCGTGAAGTCGAAGTGCGTCGGACCGGGAAGGTTGTAGAGGCGGATCGGAAGCGCCACCGCGGCGGCCACGCTCTCGTAGTGCCGATACGCGGCTTCGAAGGTGACCGGGAAGTACTGCTGCATCTCCATCATCAGGCAGGTGGCCCCGGCGTCGCGCGCGAGCTGCGCCTTGCGGATCGCCTGCCGGGTGGAGAGCGCGCCCACCCCGATGGCGAGGCGCGCCCGCCCATTGACTGCCTTGCCGACAGTTTTCGCGACGGCGACCCACTCCTCATCCATCAGGTAAGGGCCCTCGCAGGTGCTCGCGAGGCAGGTCACCCCGGCGACGCCGCTATCGACGATCGCGCTCACGTATTCGTCGAGCAGTCCCAGGTCGACGTCACCGGCGGCGTCGTACGGCGTGGCGAGGTAACTGTAGAAGCCGCCGCCGTCGAGTTGCACGGAATCCGGGATCGCGCTGCTCATGATGCGGCTCACTGCTAGGCGGTCTTCGTTTTCGGATCGGGAGGAGGAAAGGTGTCGCGCTCGGAGCCGACATCGACCGTCTCGCCGGTGCTGCTGAACGTCCGGGTCACGTGGGACGCGCCATAGACGACCATGACCAGCGCCTCGCCCACGCCGATGTTGCAGAACTCGTGCTGCACGCCGGCCGAGATGTAAGTCGAATCGTACTGGCCGCACTCCACTACTCGGTCTCCGAGCGTGAGGCGCAACCGCCCCTCGAGCACGGTCACCACTTCTTCCGCGTTGTGGGAATGGCGCGGCACCGAGGTCCCCGCCTTCATGCGCGTGATTCCCGCTTTGACATTGCGCGTTCCCTGCTTGGGGCCGGCGATGACGTAGTTCACGATGCCATCGCTGCGCTTGATGGCGGGAAGCTCGTTGAACGGCAAATGATGTATTTGCGTTTGCATGCCATCCCCCATGAGTGCGAGTGGTTCGCGGAAGATTCTTTCACGGGCCCTCCTCCGGCTCAACAAATCCCGCGCGAAATGAGGCATGGAATTCCGTTTTTCACGCATTTGGTCGAAACGCGCTCGTTTCTTCTTTAGAATCAATCCATGAAGAAAAGACCGCGGTCCAATCCCAGCGCACGAAGCCTCGCCGTGGTCGAGACCGTCGCGCTCGCCCCCGGCCCGGTCGCCCTCGATCACATCGCCGCGGCAACGGCCATCCCGAAGCCCTCGCTTCACCGATTGATCCAGGGGCTGGTGGAATCCGGATTCCTGCTGAGGGAGCCGCACGCGAAGACCTACTCCACGGGCGAGCGCATGGCGGCAATGGCCGTGGGCATCATGAGTCACTCGGCGCTTCGCAATGCGCGCCGCGCGATCCTGAATAGCCTCGTGGAACAGATCGGCGAGACGTGCAACTTCACGACGCTCGATGGACACCAGATCGTTTACGTCGATCGTGTCGAGGCTGCGTGGCCGTTGCGTGTCCATCTCCAGCCCGGATCGCACGTGCCGATCCACTGCACCTCGAGCGGCAAGTTGTTTCTCGCCCACATGGTCCCGCGCCAGCGGCACCGGCTCCTCAATGGCGCCCCGTTGAAGCGCTTCACCAGGAAGACCATCACCGATCCGGCGCGCCTCGAGCTCGAGCTCAAGCGAATCCGCAAATCCAAGGTCTCGACGGACGACGAAGGCTACCTTGCGGGGCTGATCTCCGTGGCGGTCCCGGTGCTGGGGCTGAATCGCCGAATGATCGGCACGGTTGCCGTGCATGCGCCGTCGGCGCGCCTGAGCCTCAAGAAGGCGCTCGAACACGTGGGCCTGTTGAAAGGCGCGGCGAGCGAGCTCGGCCGGATCTACCGCCAATTCAAGTGACGGGGCTCCGCGTTACGCAGCAGCCAGCAGGTCGACCAGCTTCAACCGCTGCACCTTTCCCGAAGGCCCGCGCGGCAGCTCGTCGACGAAGTGGATCACCTTGGGCGTCTTGTAGCGGCCGAGGTGATCGGTGCAGAACGCCTTGAGCTCTTCCTCGGTGCAGGAGTGGCCCTGGCGGCGAATGACGCACGCCATGATCTCCTGCCCGTAATGCTTGTCGGGTATTCCGACCGCGGCGGCATCGAGCACCGCGGGATGGCGCAGCAGCACCTCGTCGATCTCGCGCGGCGCGATGTTCTC
>WNFL01081987.1_pt2 | contig 11497 bp, 15 predicted proteins | sample 5400361 | NCBI WGS metagenome assembly WNFL01 (sample SAMN13153351, study PRJNA577476) | soil metagenome | isolation source: 40 cm soil on Douglas fir-dominated hillslope | place: USA:California | collected 2013-09-17
CCTGAGGCCGTGGCCGTAGAGCGTGACCGCGCCGGTCAAGACAGAGATGATCGAGAAGCTGATGGCGAAGCTCGCGAAGCCGCCCATGTCCCGGAGCAGCTGCTGCGCGTAGCCGAGCCGGCGGAGCTGCGCCGCATCCCGATCGAGGGGGCCTTCGCCCATCTCCCCGCAGTCCTACCGCACGCGGGCCAGCCGGAGCGAGCGCCCATTGTGGCCGCCGCGTCCCATCTCCACCCTCACCGGCAACAGGAGGCCCCCATGAAGGCCATCGTGTTCCACGGCATCGGGGACGTCCGGCTCGACACGGTCAAGGAGCCGAAGATCCGCGAAGAGACCGACGCCATCGTGCGCCTGACCGCGAGCGCGATCTGTGGAACGGACCTCCATCTCATCCGCGGAACGCTTCCCGGCGTGAAGCCGGGCACCATCCTCGGCCACGAAGGCGTAGGCGTGATCGAGGAGCTGGGGAAGGGCGTGCGGAACTTCAAGGTGGGAGAGCGGGTGGTGATCCCTTCCACCATCGGGTGCGGCTACTGCTCCTACTGCCGCGCGGGGTACTACGCCCAGTGCGACAACGCCAACCCCAACGGGCGCGAGGCGGGGACCGCGTTCTTCGGCGGGCCGGTCACCAGCGGACCGTTCGACGGCCTGCAGGCCGAGCGACGAGGTGAGCGACGAGCAGGCCGTCGTGCTCTCGGACATCTTCCCCACCGCGTACTTCGGCGCGGAGCTGGCGGAGATCAAGCCTGGCAACACGGTGGCGATCTTCGGCTGCGGCCCGGTCGGCCAGCTCTGCATCGCCTCGGCCAGGTTGATGCGGGCGGGGCGCATCTTCGCCATCGACTGCATCGAGTCGCGCCTCGAGGCGGCGCGCGCGCAAGGCGCGGAGGCGATCAACTTCGACGAGGAGGAACCGGTCGCGGCCCTCAAGCAGCTCACCGGCGGCATCGGAGTGGACCGCGCGATCGACGCCGTCGGGGTGGACTCGGTGGCCCCGACCCGGGGGCCGGCGCGCAAGGCGCTCGCGAAGGAGGAGAAGAAGGCGCTGGCCGAGGAGGTGGAGAAGATCGCGCCCAAGCAGAACCCGGACGGGGACAACTGGCACCCCGGCGACGCGCCTTCGCTGGCGGTCAGCTGGGCGGTGATGTCCCTCGCAAAGGCCGGCACGCTGTCGGTGATCGGAGTCTATCCGACCAGCGCCAAGGTGTTCCCGCTGGGCATGGCGATGAACAAGAACCTCACCGTCAAGATGGGGAACTGCAACCACCGGGCGTACCTGCCGCCGTTGCTCGAGTTCGTGCGCGCCGGCGCCATCGACCCCAGCCGGCTTCTCAGTCAGCGCGCGCCGATGTCGGACGCGATAGAGGCGTACAAGGAATTCGACCGGCGGCAGCCGGGCTGGATCAAGGTGGAGCTGCAACCGCAGGTCCACTGAACCGCATTGGCTGTCGGTTTTTCGCCAGCTCCAGAAGGCGGGCCGCAAGCCGGGCCCCCTCCTGTTAATCTGTTCCCGTGGCTACGCCTCGAGTCCCACTGCAGCTCATCCCGCCGTCCCGCCGGCTCGACGCGGCGCTGCGCCTCGCGGCCGGACCCAGCTCGGGCACGCTGTCCGCCACGCTGAGCTACCTATGCCAGCAGCTCTCCGCGCTGTGCGCGTCGCCGATCGCGTCGGTGTACGTGCTGGAGGACCGCGACGACCTGGTGTTGCGCGGCAACCACGGCTTTCCCGAGGCGGTGCTCGGCGAGGTGCGGCTCAAGGTGGGGCAGGGGATCACCGGCACCGCGCTGGAGACCATGCGGCCGATGACGGTCGACGACGCCGGCGTGGTGGAGCAATTCGAGTACTTTCCGCAGCTCGCGGAGGAGCGCTACCCGGCGTTCCTCGCCCTGCCGCTGCTCGCCGGCCCCCGGCCGCGCGGAGTGCTGGTGCTGCAGCGGGAGAAGGGACCCTTCTCCGAGTCGGACGCGCTGCTCGCCACCGCTGCCAGCCGCGCCGTCACGGCGGTGCTCGAAGCGCAGCATCCGGCGGGAGCGACCTTGCTCCTGCACGGCGGAGGGAACGCACGCGGGCGCGTGCTGGGCGCGGCGAGGGTGCTCTCTCGCGCCTTGCCGCGGCGCCAGCGCACGGGAGACACCTCCTCCGAGGATCCGCACAGCGACCTGATGAACGCGTTCACCGCCGAGCGCGAGGAGGTCCGCGCGCTGGCCGAGCGCGCCCGCTCGTCGCTGCCCGAGCGCGTCCGCGAGCTGGAGGAGGCCGCCACCGTGGCGGAGGACCGGCGACTCCAGGAAAGGGCCGTCGAGCACCTCACCGCCGGGCTGCCTCCCTCGCTCGCGCTGGAGCGCATCGCCGCGGAGTTCGCCCGCACCTTGGCGAGCCACGGCCCGGCGGCGCGGCGGGCCGTCGACGTGGAGGCGTTCCTCGGCGCGGTGGCGCACCGCTACGCCGGCCTCGAGCCCTTGCGGGTGCGCCGGGGCGAGCTGATCGTGGCCGTGCACCTCTCCGCGCTGTCCGCGCTGCGCGCGTGGGCGAGCGGGGCGGTGGGTGCGCTCTGCGCTGGCGCGCCCGAGGACTCGACCGGGGCCCCGGTGCTGGCGGCGCTGGGAGTGCCCTGCGCGTTCGGGGTGCGGCAGCTGTTCGACGCGGTGGGGAACGGGACCCGTATCGCGCTCGACTCCGACGCCGGGGAGATCTACGTCAACCCGACCGCGGCGCAGGCCGCTTCGTTCCGGCGCTGAAGCGCCCTCCTTCGAGTATGCGGTGATCGGTATCCGATCCTCAGGATCGGATACTCAATGTCGCGCCTGCGGCCCGCCGCGGACGCCGCCGTGCTCGTCCAGCTCGATGCCGAAATACTTGAGCAGGCGCTCGTGGCTCGCGTCGCCCAGCTCGTCCACCGAGGCGAAGTCCAGCACCACTTCCTCGGTCTCGTCTTCCTTGACCAGCTCGCGCTCGAGGAGGAGCGCGCTGGCCGGGTCGAACCTTCCGGTGATCCGGAGCAGGACCCTTCCGTCCGTCATCTCCCGCTGCATGGGCCGCAGCCTGTACCCTGCAGGGGGGGCGGCTCAAGAGGCAGGGCCCCGCTCTGTCGCACCTCGGGCGCAGACCCGGAGATGGATGTCCATTAGCGGACGCCCCGGACCGCTTTCTCGAGCGAGGCCGCATCGGTGCGACCCAGGAAGCTCTTGTGCAGCCTGCCCTGCGAGTCGAACACGAAGGTCGAGGGCAGCGTGCCGTCCCACGCTGGCTCGCCCATCGCCTTGACCACCGGATCCGGGTCGGGCGCATCGAGCACCACCGCGGGCAGCCGCGAGACGCCGAACCGGCGCAGGTCGCGCTTCACCTGCTCCAGCTTGTCGGGGCGGTCGATGCTGACGAGCAGGACGCCCACGTTCCGGGCGGGGAGCCCATTGAGCAGCTTGCGGATGCGAGGGAACTCGTCGCGGCACGCGTCGCACCAGGTGGCCCAGAAGTGGAGCACGGCGGGACGGCCGTGCCCGGCTTCGCGGGCGAGGCTCGCGGCCTCGGAGACGGGGCGGACGGCGAGGGGGCTCGAGGGCGGGGTCGAGGAAGAGGTGGAGGACGAGGGTGGGGTGAACGCGGCCAGGAGGGCTGCCAGGAGGGCGGCGCGCATCAGTCCAGCTCGATGAGCTCGAAGCGGTCGCGGCTCGGTGCGGGATCGGGGTTGCGCGACGGGTCGGGACCGGGAGCCGCGTCCGGCGGCAAGGGCGAGACTCGCGAGAGCAGCGCCTCCAGTTTGCGCAAAGCCTCGTCCTCCCAGGCCCGGACCTCTTCCTCCTGGGCGCCGCCGGACCCTTGCGGCAGCTCGCGGAAGAACAGGTTGATCAGCGCCACCGGCCGGCCCCGGTTGAGCACGATGGCGAACCGCGCGTCGTCCTCGTCGCGGAGCAGCATCGGCCACGCCTCGCGCGAGACGCCCAGCGAGCGCAGCAGGATCTCGCCGTCGCGCTCGCGCTCGTCCTGGGGCCATTCGGCGAGGACCAGCACGTGCATCCGGTCCCGGAGCTTTTCGGCGAGCGGCGCGAACGGCCGCAGGCTCGATTCGCTCGTGTACCGGTCGGCGAGGAGCGCCAGCAGCGTCGGCTCGGCGCGCAGGTGGTCGGCGACCAGCTGGACGATGGGCGTCCGCGACTTGCGCGCTGTGGACCAGGAGAGGACGGTCAGCACGGCCGCGGAGCATAACCCGGGCGAGGTCCAGGGCGAGGGCAAGCGCGGCATTGCTTGACCGGTGCCGGCCGGCGGGACACCCTTCCGCCCCCCGTGCACGTGACCCTCCTCAGCCGCGGTCTCTCCATCTACACGACGCGCAGGCTCGCCCAGGCGGCGCGCTTGCGGGGGGCGCGGGTGAGGGTGCTGGATCCGCTCGGGGTGGAGATGCACCTCGATGGCCGGCCCTCGGCGTTCTACCGGCAGCGCAAGCTGCCACCGACAGACGTGGTGGTGCCCCGGATCGCCCCGTCCATCCAGGCGTACGGGCTGGCGGTGGTGAACCACTTCGGCATGATGGGCGTGCCGACGCTGAACGACGCCTCGGCGATCGCCTCCAGCCGCAACAAGATGCGCTCGCTGCAGCTCCTGGCGGCGAGCGGAGTTCCCGTCCCCGCCACCGTGATGGCAGCCACCGCCTCGGACCTGCGCGCGATGGTCGAGTTGGTGGGCGGGGTGCCGGTGCTGATCAAGCTGCTGACGCCCGCCGAGCGGCCGGGCGTGATGGTCTGCGAGAGCCTGCAGTCGATGGAAGCCGCCATGGAGGCCGTGCTCTCGATGGGGCACAACCTGCTGGTGCAGCGGTACGTCCGGAGGCGGCGCGAGCGCGACCTGCGCGCGCTAGTGGTCGGCGGGCGCGCCGTCGCCTGGGTCGAGCGGCGGCCCCGCCCGGGCCGGCTGCTGCACACGCTCGCCCGCGGGGCCCAGCTGAAGGCGGTGAAGGTGCCGGCCGCGCTGGATCGGATCGCGGTCGAGGCGGCGCGCGTGGTGGGGCTGGACGTCGCCGCGGTGGACCTGATCGAGACGCACGCGGGCCCCATGGTCTTCGACGTCAACTCGAGCCCCGGCCTCAAGGGCCTGGAGCGCGCCACCGGCAAGGACCTGGCGCTTCCCATCATCGGCTGCGCCGAGGAGCTGGCCCGCTCCCAACCCCGCCGCAAACAAGCCCCTTGAACCCGCCGGAGCGGCCGAAAAGCGGAACGCGGAGGCGCGGAGTTGAGTTTGGTTCTCCCGATGCGACTTGCAACATTCCGGGGTTTCTGGCGTCTAACAACCATGCGGACCTGGATGGCGAGCCTCCTAGCGGCCTGTCTGGTTGCGGTACCTGCATTCGCGGAGGCAGACGCCCATGCGGATGCGGCGACGGCGTACAAGATCGAGACGAGCCAGGGTCCGTTGAGGGTGAAGAAGGGCGAGAAGGGACAGGCCAAGGTGACGGTGGTGCCGCGCAGCGACGCGCACGTCTCGCCGGAAGCGCCGCTCTCGGTGACCGTCTCCGCGGGCCCGTCGCTGGAGCTTCCCAAGCAGAAGCTGGGGCGGCCGGACGCCAAGGAGACCGCGGGCAAGGGTGTCGAGTTCGACGTGCCCTTCGTGGGCAAGCAGTCCGGGACGGACGAGCTGAAGGCGCAAGTCACCTTCTTCATCTGCACCGAGAAGCTCTGCGAGCGGCAGAAGCGCGAGGTGGCGCTCGCCGTCGTGGTGGAGTGAGCCGGTTCGTCTACGGCCTGAACCCGGTCCTCGAGGCGCTCAAGGCCCATCCGCAGGACGTGGTGCGCGTGCTGCTCGAGCGCGGCCGCGACGGCCGGCGGTCGCACGGGGGTGAGCGGGTCGCCGAGGCGGCGGCTGCCGCCGGCGTCCGTATCGAGGAAGCGCCGCACGGCGACCTGGCCCGGAGGTCCCGGGGCGGCGTGCACCAGGGCGTCGGCGCCGAGGTGGCCGAGTTCCGCTACGCCGAGCTCCCCGACCTCCTCGACGCCGCCAGGGAGCGGGGCGAGCCTCCCTTCTTGCTGCTGCTCGACGGCGTCACCGATCCCCAGAACCTGGGAGCGCTGGTCCGCAGCGCCCATGCGCTCGGCGCACACGGGGTGGTGCTGCCCAAGGACCGGGCGGCCGGGATCACGCCCGCGGCCTCCAAGGCCGCGGCGGGTGCCCTGGAGCACTGCCCCGTCGCCCGGGTGACCAATCTGTCTCGCGCCCTCGACGATCTGAAGAACGCGCAGGTCTGGGCGGTCGCCCTGGACGCCGACGCCGATCGGAGCCTGCTCGAGGTGGATCTGACCGCCGGCACGGCCTTGGTTCTGGGAAGCGAGGGCAAGGGGGTCCGTCCGCTCGTTCGCAAGACGTGCGACCACGTCGCGCGGATCCCGATGGCGGGACGAGTGGGGTCGCTGAACGTCGCCGCGGCCGGCGCGATCGCTCTTTACGAGGTGGCCAGGCAGCGGCGCGCCCGAGGGAAGGCTTCTTGACAAGGCGCGCAAGGTCTTGTAGACCCCCTCGTCCCCGCAGGGTCCGGGGAAGGCGCGCGCGCAGTGAACATGAATGATTCCGGGGACTTGAGGCTGGCGTAGCTCAGCCGGCAGAGCACCTGCCTTGTAAGCAGAAGGTCGCGGGTTCGACTCCCGCCGCCAGCTCCAGAGGCTTCCAAGGGCCGGTGCTCGCGACCGACGCTTCGAAGGCCGTGGCCGCCGCCCCGGACGAGGAGGACGAACGACACGGATGCGGAGGACAGGCTGACACGACGCCGGAGGGGTTCCCGAGCGGCCAAAGGGAGCAGACTGTAAATCTGCCGGCTTACGCCTTCGAAGGTTCGAATCCTTCCCCCTCCACCAACTCCGCCATCGACCACCGCGGGAATAGCTCAGCTGGTAGAGCGTCAGCCTTCCAAGCTGAATGTCACGGGTTCGAATCCCGTTTCCCGCTCCAACGAAGGACCTACAGGAGAATGCGGGCCCACCTAGCTCAGTTGGTAGAGCACGTCCTTGGTAAGGACGAGGTCACCAGTTCAATCCTGGTGGTGGGCTCCAACCTGGTTTCGAGAAGGGCAACCCGATGAATCGCACGATCATCACGCTTGAATGCAACGTGTGCAAGGAGCGGAACTACACCACCACGAAGAACAAACGGACCATGACCGACAAGCTGGTCAAGCCGAAGTTCTGCCCCCGATGCCGCAAGCACACGGACCACAAGGAGACGAAATAGAAGTTAGGCCAGTAGCTCCAATGGTAGAGCGGCGGTCTCCAAAACCGCATGTTGGGGGTTCGAGTCCCTCCTGGCCTGCCAACTCGTAACGGGAGGCGCCAAGTCCGGCGCAGAAGCTGAAGAGAGATGACGAATACGCGCATCGTGCAGATCGGTCTGGTGGTGCTGGCGATCCTCGCCGGCCTGTTCCTCGAGCACGTGCTGCTCGCGGCCTTCGGCGCCTGGAGCGTCACGCAGCCGCTCACGCGCCCCCTCTGGAACGACTGGACCTGGTCCTCGTTCATCGGGCTGGGCGTCTCGGCCGCCGCGGCGGTCTACATCTGGATCACGCCCAGGACCCGGGACGTGGCGATCGACATCGTGGCCGAGCTGCGCAAGGTGAGCTGGCCCAGCCTGCCGGAGACCCGCGCCGCCACCGTGGCGGTGATCGTGGCGAGCCTCATCGCCGCCGCGCTGCTGGGCCTCTTCGACGTGCTATGGCAGTTCGTTACCGACAAGATCCAGAACCCGACCCTGTAGAGAAAATGACCGCCATGGCTGCTGCCACGAAGATCGACAAGAAATGGTACGTGGTCCACACGTACTCGGGCTTCGAGAACAAGGCCAAGAAGAGCCTGGAGGAGAAGATCAAGCAGAACGCCCTCGAGGAGTTCTTCGGGGACATCCTCATCCCGATGGAGAACGTGGTCGAGATGGTGAAGGGCGAGAAGCGCGCCTCCAAGCGCAAGTTCTTCCCGGGCTACATCCTGGTCCAGATGGAGCTGAACGACCGCACCTGGCACCTGGTGAAGAACACGCCGAAGATCACCGGATTCGTCGGCAATGCCACCAAGCCCCCGGCGGTGAGCGAGCACGAGATCGCGCGGCTCACCACCCAGCTCTCGGAAGGCGCGCTCAAGCCCAAGCCCAAGGTGGAGTTCGAGGAAGGGGACAACGTGCGGGTGGTGGACGGGCCGTTCTCGAACTTCAACGGCACCGTCGAGGAAGTGAACCCGGACAAGGGCCGGGTGCGCGTGTTGGTCTCGATCTTCGGCCGCGCTACGCCGGTCGAGCTGGACTTCATGCAGGTGGAGAAGACGTAAGAGGTGGGAGGCCGCTCTCAAGCCGCTCGGACCACCAAGAGAAGAGGAGAGCTAGATGAAGAAGGTCACCGGAATGGTCAAGCTGCAGCTCCCCGCGGGGAAGGCGAACCCTTCGCCGCCGGTGGGGCCGGCGCTCGGCCAGCACGGCGTGAACATCATGGGCTTCTGCAAGGAGTTCAACGCAGCCACCCAGGCGCAGGCCAAGGAAGGCCTGATCGTCCCCGTGCTCATCACCATCTATTCGGACCGCAGCTTCACCTTCATCGTGAAGACGCCGCCCGCGGCCATCCTGATCAAGAAGGCGCTCGGGCTGCACACCGAGAAGAAGAAGGGCTCCGGCGCGCACAACCCGGGCAAGGAGAAGGTGGGGAAGCTGACGCGCAGGCAGCTCGAGCAGATCGCGAAGACCAAGATGCCCGACATGACGGCGGGCTCCCTGGAAGCGGCGATGAACAGCATCGCGGGCACGGCGCGCTCGATGGGCGTCGAGGTCGAGTGAGGAGCGCGCACATGGCCAGGCACGGGAAGAAGTACGAGGAAGCGGCGAAATTGGTGGACCGCAACAAGCGCTACACCGTCGACGAGGCGTGCGCGCTGGTGGGCAAGACCGCCAAGAAGAAGTTCGACGAGACGGTGGACGTGTCCATCCGCCTGGGCGTCGACCCCAAGCACGCCGACCAGATGGTCCGAGGGGCCGTCGTGCTGCCTCACGGCATCGGCAAGACGGTGCGGGTGGCGGTGTTCGCCAAGGGCGACAAGGCGCGCGAGGCCCAGGAGGCCGGCGCGGACACGGTGGGCGAGGCCGACCTCGCTGCCAAGGTGCAGGAAGGCTGGCTGGAGTTCGACGTGGCGATCGCCACGCCCGACATGATGGGCGTGGTCGGCCGCCTCGGTAAGGTGCTGGGCCCGCGCGGCCTGATGCCGAACCCGAAGGTCGGCACCGTCACGGCGGACGTCGCGCGCGCGGTGCGCGAGGCGAAGGCCGGCAAGGTCGAGTTCCGCGTCGAGAAGGCGGGGATCGTGCACGTGCCCGTCGGCAAGGCTTCCTTCGAGGCGAAGAAGCTGCTCGACAACACAAACGCGATCCTGGAGACCATCCTGCGGGCCCGTCCCGCGACGGCGAAGGGTACGTACCTGAAGGGCGTCTCGATCAGCACCACCATGGGGCCGGGAATCCCCCTCGACGCCGCCGCGATCACCGCCGCGCATAAATGAGAAAGGTTTTCGTCTAACTGGTCCCTGACAGCAGGGGGGTCGGAACGACCCTTAAACGCGCACCCTGCCGAGACTACAAGAAGCTGGGCCAGGGGTTCGAGGCACGCGCTGCGTGACCGAACCAGATCACGCGCAGGGAAGGAGGTGAGGTCATGCAGCGCAACGAGAAGCAGGAAATGGTCGGCGCTCTCCACGCCAAGATGGCCAAGGCGAATTTCGCCGCGGCCGTGGCGTACAAGAACATCGACGCCGAAGCCACCGTGAAGCTCCGGAGAACGTTCCGGGAAGCGAAGGTCGACTACAAGGTGGTCAAGAACACCCTGGCCAAGCTCGCCGCGAAGGGTACGCCGCTCGAGCTGTTCGCCGAGCAGCTCACAGGTCCCAGCGCCATCATCCTCGGGTACGACGACGTCGTCGTTCCCGCCAAGGTGCTCCGGGACGTGCTCAAGGAGCAGGGCGAGAAGATGAGCGTCAAGGCCGGCGTGGTCCAGGGCAACCTGGTCGACGCCACAGGCCTCAAGGCGCTGGCCGACATGCCGGGCCTGCCCGAGCTTCGGGCGATGCTGCTGGGGGTCCTTTCCGCCCCGGCCAGCAAGCTGGTCCGCCTGCTCAACACGCCGGGCAGCCAGCTAGCCCGGGTGCTCCAGGCACAGAGCGAGAAGGCCGCGTGAGGAGCGGCGAACGTCCTACGGTTGTTCAACCCTTTGCGTCCCACGCGACGCGTCGTTAAAAGGAACGGATCCGATGGCAGACCTGAATCAGATTGCTGAATCGCTCAGCTCGCTCACCGTCATGCAGGCGGCCGACCTCGTGAAAATGCTCGAGCAGAAGTGGGGCGTCTCGGCCGCAGCCCCGGTGGCCGTGGCAGCCGGACCGGCCGCTGGCGGGGGCGCCGCGGCCGCCGCCAAGCCGGCCGAGGAGAAGACCGAGTTCACCCTCGTCCTCAACGCGGCGGGCGAGAAGAAGATCAACGTCATCAAGGAAGTTCGCGCGATCACGGGGCTGGGCCTCAAGGAGGCCAAGGACCTCGTCGAAGGTGCTCCCAAGACCGTGAAGGAGGGCCTGTCCAAGGAAGACGCGAACAAGTTCGTCGAGCAGCTCAAGGCTGCTGGCGCTACGGTCGAGCTGAAGTAGCTGATTTGATTAGGAATAGGCCGGCTCCGGCGGGGGTTCTTCGAGATCCCCGCCGGTGCCGGAGTCTTTGCTTCGAAGGCCGGAGGGGTTTTTCCAGTTTGTCCAGGATGTCCAGAGCGCAAGGGAGCGATCGCTGACATGGCGGCCACGATCCAGAACAATTTCCGCACCCGTAAGAACTTCGCGAAGATCCAGAAGATCATCGACATCCCAAACCTGATCGATATCCAGAAGCACAGCTACGACAAGTTCCTGCAGGCCGACTCGGCACCCGAGCAGCGCGAGGATACCGGCCTCCAGGGCGTGTTCAAGAGCGTCTTCCCGATCAAGGACTTCAACGAGACCAGCTCGCTGGAGTTCGTGTCGTACCACCTGGAAAAGCCCAAGTACGACGTCGACGAGTGCCACCAGCGCGGGATGACCTACTCCGCGCCGATCAAGGTGGTCGTGCGCCTGGTGGTCTGGGACAAGGACGAGGAGACGGGCGCCCAGTCGATCCGCGACGTCAAGGAGCAGGAGGTCTACTTCGGCGAGATCCCGCTGATGACGGAGAACGGCACGTTCATCATCAACGGCACCGAGCGCGTGGTCGTCTCGCAGCTCCACCGCTCGCCGGGCGCCTTCTTCGACCACGACAAGGGCAAGAGCCACTCGTCCGGCAAGCTGCTCTACAACGCGCGCATCATCCCGTACCGCGGCTCGTGGATCGACTTCGAGTTCGACCACAAGGACATCCTCTACGTCCGCATCGACCGGCGCCGGAAGCTGCCGGCGACGGTTCTCCTGCGCGCGCTAGGGGCAGTTCCCGACACTGCCAAGAAGAGCCCGCTGGAGTTCAAGGGCACGCCCGAGGAGA
>WNFL01419988.1_pt2 | contig 11495 bp, 11 predicted proteins | sample 5400361 | NCBI WGS metagenome assembly WNFL01 (sample SAMN13153351, study PRJNA577476) | soil metagenome | isolation source: 40 cm soil on Douglas fir-dominated hillslope | place: USA:California | collected 2013-09-17
AAGAATGCAAATAACACCGACCGCATCGTTGGCCTCATCTAGCGACTGGTCGTACCCACTTAAACTAACAAGGAAGAGGATAGCAGTGACATCCTCAAAACAGTGTATCCATTTCCTGCGCTCGCATCTTTGACCACCCACATCGATCATGTGCAGGTGGCGTGGACCGAAAGGCCGCACACTAAACATGTTGGAAACGATGGCAGAGCGACTCCGCTTCGTTTTTAGTGTACCCGTGTCGCCGGCGTGGCTTCCCGATGGTAAAGTTTGGGGGGGGCTAGGGGGAGAGAGGGATTGCGGGTCTGCGGACAAGGACTTCATCTTGGTGGAGGCCGAAGGAGATGAGTCACGGAACGCTAGGTCGAACATTTCAGTATTGAAGATATACTCGACGATTCCCGTCGTGCGTGCGCGGGTGTGAAGGATATCCTGGTTTGACGGGAAGTAATCTACCGCAAAGAGACGGTCGAGTTGGGGGAAGTAGTAGTGAATACTGGTTGGGTGTAGGGTTGGTCAGCCGTAGGGTTCAAATAAGCCGAAAGTGGGCAGGAAATTGAGAAACGCACTTGTCCGGTAGTGGGCGTGTGGAACGCGTAAGCCCATCTTGGACTTGAGGGTGTGACCAGAGGAAATGGAGGGCTTCGTAACATGCCTGTGGAAATGGCTCGCCTTCTTGCACGTCGGAGGCTCCTAATATACACTAGGAGGTTGTAATGAGGTTGGCTGCTGGCTATCGTGGACGGTGGGAAGCGGCCTACTTTGTATGCATTCAACGCTCCCAGGTCTCCATTGAGGGAGGTGTCTCGCTCTTCGAGACTCTGAATTATACCCTTCATCCCGTCGATGAGGTTCACGAAGATAATTTGGCGGTAGGACTCGAGTTCGATGTAGGTCCATGGTATTTTTGTTAGAATGCGCATTTGCTTAATAACGGTTGATTTTCCAGAGTCTCCTGGACCAAGGAGGAGAACCTGGGCAGGTTCCAGTGAGAACAGCGTATCATCAAAGAAAAGCGCAAGGGAAATAGTTGGAAGTGACCAACCTTAGCCTCGGCATCCCTTTTACGTTTTGCCTGTGAATACAGGTGGTCAGCAAGGTCTAAGGAAGCTGAAGATGCCGGCGCAGAGGTAGTGCGCTCGTCGGTGCCACACCAGAAGTGCTTGGCTCAATTTCGCGTCTACTACGCAATTTGAAGCTCTAAATACATATGGTGCGCTTCTTAGGAAGTCTCAGAAACGGGGTGGGGGCGACAGAATACGGCAGAAGAGCTTGCCACACGCGGTCTGGCCGAAATTAAGAAGGAGAACTGACCCTTTTGAGGACTTCTTCAGCCTCTGCATGGAGTTTGAGTGACTCTGGGTCCACATGGGATATGCAGGAGCCCATTGGAACCGCAGGAAAAGGATGGGAGAAGGATGGACGAATGGCGGGAAAATGCGGGCGGAGATGAACGGTGAAACAGCCGAAGGGCGGGGGAACGGGCCGATTGGTGTGATGGATGACAGGAGATAGACGAGAAACCGAGAAACTGGAGGGCTGATAGTGCAGGCAAGGAAGCACTGGATGAAAATGTCAGCTAGCTGGAGCACAAGATAGGGAATATGGATGGGGAAGGAGTCGTGCCTTTGGGAAGGGAAGGGAAGGGAAGGGAAGGGAAGGGGGCAGAGGCAAATAGTGAATACAATAGTGAATACACCATGATGTGATGACGATGAGGGCATCGAGCGCGTCGAGCGCGTCGAGCGTCGATTTGGTGCCCGGACGAATGCCCAAATTATAATTTGATTTGACCGCAACCCAGCGGAAGGTGCAGGCCTTCATCCACAGAGGCCACAAGGCCACAAGGCCACACATGGAGATGTCCTCCTTGTCGGTGTTACCCAGCCAACCCCTGTCGCAGCAGCAGCCCGCTCCCTGAGGCATGAACCCTGCTGGCGTCTGGAATAAATGAACTTGCGCCGGTCGAAGCCCTGGAGGCCACCTGCCACTTAGTCCGTCTCATGTCATACGTCTCCCGGGTGACAGCACTAACGCATTTGCATTCAATCTAAGTTCTACATCAAGTTCGCAGGCTCATGATCCAGTTCTCAAGGTCGTTGTGGCGGGCTCGCTCTGCAATCTTCATCCTGCACAACCCGCGGGGGCCGGCATCCTTCATCCCACGGTAGGTTTGTCAACCACGACCTCCTCAAACATCCTGGCCACCACCGCACCCTGTCGTTCTGCTACTTACGGGAGGTCTGCACCGCCTCACTCAATTGATTGAATTGTCGAAGCACTTCCGTATCTGTGACAGCCCCTATATATGGGAATCTCGTCCCAACTAGTCATGACGTCGGTGGTTTTGTACGTCCTCCCTTGACTTCTTGGGGACTTCCATCTGAGTTCATGCTGATACGATAGGTTGTCCCTTATATTACATCTCACACACTCAACCACACAGGTCTTATCATCGAATACATGCCGTCAGCTCGCGGGCCGTAATTTGCTTTCTCTCCCCACGAATGGACGCAAATTTCCTATTGCAATCATCTCGCGAATGTGCGGCGCTGCCTCTGTTCTTCCGTTGCCCCTTGGAGCAGTGCAGTCCCGGCCCGATACCATCGTCAAGATCGGTTGACCTAGCGATTCAGCCTTGCAGACGGCAGGCGTTCCGGGGCGGACCCCAGAACCTAAGGCAGCCATAATTTACCTTTATAGTGGTGTCGAGGATAAATACAAGAGTTTCACGGAAAGGAGCCCATTAGTTTGTGCCAGATGCCATTATATTCATTCAGAGATGGTCATCTTGACGTAAATGGCTGGGGTCAAGTCGCGAGGTTTGTCGTTTCATTCGCGAGTTGTCCACGTACAGCTCGTCATCTTCGTCACCACAAATTTGTTTCGGTCGATCGACGGGCTGTCAACCGTATTGCGTTGAGTGACACAACGGGTTATAATTCAGAGGGAACAAAAGATATGGCCTTGGGAGATTCCTCGTGAACAATTGACACTTGGGTCGATATCGCATGACCGTCACCAGAAACACAGTACTGACATCAAATGCTTGACGGTGGCAAGGGCGAGGTGTTTGGGGTCCTGTGTTCAACCGGATGAAAAAGGCAAAAGGCACGACGGGACCGCGAATGACTGTGGAGTCAACCGATTTTGATTTTGCAATGGACCCCTACCACGATCTCTGAATCCTCTAGTTTGAAAGACAAACATCCTTTGCTCCATCTGGTTTGAACCTCCCCGCGTACAGTTTGGAGACTGGATCGCTCGCACGGAACGGGACTGATACACCTGCCCTGATGCTTACGTGGTGATTTTATGATGTACTCGACGCAAAACGCTGTCAATGACTGCAGTCTTTTTGGCAGCTGGCTTTGGCAACTGGGTGTTTTCCGATAGATGCCGGGCGCCCTTGATCGTTTGGGGTCGGATCTTTCCGAATTGCACCTGCAAAAAGTCCTGTAAAAATAAATATTTTTCCCATTTTCTCCCAAGCACGAAACTTTTCAAAATTGTCAGGTGTCAAGCTCTCAACCATAGAGCTGATGCCGGTGTCATCCGGATGCCATCCCTCGGGCTACCCTACCCACGTTCATCTATCCCTCCTTCGGTCCCTCGAAGCCGGTCCCTCGAAGCCGATAATTCAATCTCATTAAATGAATTCAATTGCCATGTGCGTGGGCATCAGCGCTCCCTCGTTCCGTTCCTTGGCCTTGGCCCACTCCCCGGTATCTAATGCAAAACTATCACCCGTTCTGCTCACATCGAGGGTCTTGGGAAAGGAAATAACCCAAACAGAGACACGTCCCTTTTCTCTGGCCCTTCTATGCTGCCAACGGACATTTCCGTCCCAAGGGGTCCAATTTCAATTCGCGGCTCAGGTTCCCATTTCTGTCTTTTTTTTGGTCAAGATATTCCAGGTTTTTGAATCATAATTTCCATTGTCCGTGCCACAAGAATGACATGAGAGGTTTGTTCGGAGTCTGCATTCGAAAGCTTTCCCCTGGCCAACCAACCCAAATGTTGGCGAGGATTTCCTTCTGCCTCACTTCCAGGGCCGTCCTTGCCTATTGTCTTCCTATCTTTTCCACGTAAGCAGTTTGAGTTGTCGTCAGAGAGAGACGAGTAAGCAACTCAAACTGCGCCATCGAACGAGGAGCAAAGTTGAGGTAGTGATTTAGGTTTATAGCGACATTGGGAATTTTTGACAAGGGTCTAAAACACTTAGCATGCCCAGATGAATCGATATGCCGCTAGTCTAGTACTCGTACAGAGAGGAATTCAGAGGAGAACTCACATGAGGCGCGTTTAGGGAACCGAGACGAGACTATCGGAAAGAACCCGGCCTACCGGTCCACACCAACCAACATAAGATGTAAATACAAAAGTACGTTAGGTAACGTAAGGTCGTGGACGGGTGGGTATGAGTCAACCAAGGAGGTAAAGAATCAAATGATATCTAAGAGTCCATACGAACAGAATACGTACGAAGGTGTTCGCTGCAGAGTTCAAAGGGGTGATGAAAGATGGACCAAATAAAACTAAACGACGGACCTACCATCCGTCCGACTGATTTGACATTGACAGCGTGTCCAAATTAGGTGTGCCGAATTACTCCCATCAAGGGAGGCGCGGAGACCCGAAAATTCGGAGGGTCAGGGCGATCGGACCGGACCGAACCACCCACAACGGGCTTGGCTCGGGAGGCTGTCGCTAACGTCCAAGTCGCCCTAGCGACCCCAAAAAACGATGTGATGTGTGGCGTCGGAGGCGTCGGAGTTGCCCATAGCGATGGTTCCACGGGAACCGAAAAAAAAAAAAAGACAGAAAAGACAGAAAGAAAGGAAAAAAGAAAGAAAAAAAAACCCCCGGAGAATTGCGCCGAGGCACCACGATTAGAAGCTCTCTAAATGTATGGCCTTTTTCCATTTAAAAAGGCCATACATTTAGAGAGCTTCTAACTGTATATACCATCGTCTTCGGAATCGAATTGGATTAAATGGCTGGACAATTTTGCATAAGATAGTCCAGATCAGATTTATTTCTATTTCTTTGAATTCGGCGGGTTCGGATTCGGGTTCGATTTGGATTCGACGCGGGGAGTCGGGGCCACAGAGATAAACCTTGGCGCTTGGCGTGTCCAGGCCAGGCCCCAACAAGTGTTTTTGGAGTGCTGGATAAGGGAGAAGAAGTAAGAAGAAGCCCTGCTTGTGCGCTTGGCATAGGTGCCCCAAAGGGGTTTTGAGTGGGAAACCCTCCGCCCCCATCCCCCCATGGGCCCATGGGAAGGTGCCAGTGAGAAAGGAATACTATGATGTGATTACGTTGGCGGACGTGTATCATACCGCATACATCACGCATCATACATCATGTGATAGGTGCCGGCAAGTAACGCCGTCGATAGGGGCTAGGACTAGGGACTGAGTTGATTGTGATACGGGGCACTATGCAGTTGGCTGTCGATCTGACCAATGCCACTTACCCTAACCCACCCTGCTCTTCATATTTATTTATTTATTTATTTACTTTCGGAGTAACGATACGTAGTAGCCCGGGTGCGGGTGGCCGGTGGGTGGAGTGGTGCCTCGATATTATGATGTTCCGAATGATCTAGCTAGCTACAGTAGACGACGACGAAAGGGGTGCATAAGGTGCATAAGATATCAGGTACCAGAAGGCGAACCTGTGATGAGCAAGAAAGACGAAGCAGTCGTGGGTTGTTCTACAGACTCCGAGCGAGACCACCAAAAATGCTGTGACAAATCTAGAACTTGTGGCTACAAATATTGTATCAATTTGCTATAACTTGCGTTGAATAACTAAACACCGATGAGGCGAAAAGCGGAAGGCGGAAGAACGAAGGAAGAAAATCCAAGTCCAAGTCAAGAAGAGGAGTGCCGATGGTGTTGACGATTGAGATAAATCCATGACGCATGATGATGTTGACATTTCATGAAGAGCGGTTTCGATTCTGGCTCATCCATCCTGAAACCACCCAATACTAACACTACTCGCCCTCCTCCTCCTGCCACCACCAGCACCACCAGCAGTAGCAGAACTCGCAGCACTGTTACTCCTCTGGCGTCCACCGCTCCCGCGGGCCCATCCATGCTCGCGCTCACGATCGCGGCGCTCCTCGATGGCGCGCACCCGCTCCCACAGGTTCTCGCCGAACATCTCATTGTCGCGCCACTTGGCGCCAAAGTACACAAGCCGCGCGTCCGACTTGCGCAGCGCGTCGAGCCGTGGCCAGATTACATTGAACTTGCTCAGCACCTCTGCGCGGGGGCGAAGGATAATCTTCACAACGACGCGTTTGAGTGCCGGCTCCACGCCCAGTTCGTTCAGGTAATCCAGTGCGTCCGCGTCCGCCGCGTCCAAAGTCCCATCTCCTCCCGCGCCATTCGCGCCCTCACCCTCACCCTGCCCCGCTCCGGGTCCTGGTCCTGGTCCTGGTCCTAGTCCCGATACCAATCCCGATCCCTGCGCGTTCCTCTCTCCCTCCCCATCCTCCGCATGGGGCGCCAGGGGACCTCCGTCAAGCGGTGCAGGTGGCGCAGGCGACCCACCAGCAGCAAGCGCCTCACGGACGATACCCACAAAGTTTCCCGCCCCCCAGACCCCAATACCCATCCCGCTATGCCCGCTCTCGCGTCCAATCTGGTAATCAAACGCGACGTGTGTGAGACGCCTCAGTAATCTCCCTCGTCCCGTCGCTCCAATACCACCAGCCCCAGCTCCAGCTGTTGCGGCTCCTTGAGCGTTGTTATCCAATACAGATGCAGCGGCAGCGACGTTCATTTGCGCCTGAACGTGTCCGCCCATCGTGTTGGCCCCCGCACCCGCACCGAGGCTGGCCGATCCATCGTTGTTGTTGTTACCTCGCCAACTGAGGATCCGCGGCGGACAGATGGCGTACCGGAGGTGGGTGACGTGCTGCAGCATCGGGAGGTGGAAATTGACGTTGTTGTGTGGCGCGAGGAGAGTCAGATGAGTTGGGCGCATGCGGGCTGTGTAGAGGTCTGTTGGAAGCTGGAGCGTTGGTGCGGCGGTGGCGGGTGTAGCAGGCATCAGGGGGGCTGAGGCGAACGTTGCAGTTAGGTGTAGTGATGATACAGGTGGATTTGCGGTTGACATTGAGGGTAGGAGGGCATCGCCGTTGAGGTGGGAGCACTGGTGGACCCATTCCCGTTCCTGCGAGACCGCCTATCGGTGTACTGGGAGAAGCAGGCACTGAAATTAGAGCCGGCACGGGTGCGATCATCGAAGCAGGGTCCGTCCGCCTGATAAGATCACCCGAGATCTCAAGCTCGCGCACGGCATTGCATGTGCAGAGGATGAGCCGCGCGCACTCGAGAATGTCGGGGAAGAGGATACGGAAGTGGTCCTCCTGGACTACGAGCGTCAGCGAGCGGACGGTGGTGGCGAAAAAGCCGGGGGTAAGGGTGGATCCCATCGGCGTTGCAGTTGTTGAGGACATGGGGGCAAAAGAAGCAGATGGGGACGGTGGGACGGGGTGAGTTGAAGAAGAGGAAGAGGAAGGGGAAGGAGGAGGCTGAGACCACCTCCGTATCATTCGCAGTGGTTTGATCCTTGGAGTAGCGGGCTTCTCGACCGGTGGCAAACGCGATGGGCTCGCCACGAGCGTCGTACTGCCCTCTTCTTCCTCTCTCAAATCGCCCAGGACCCTCTCGCGACTCGGCTCTGCACCGCGTGCGCTTATCCCACCGAGCCGGAGCTCAGGCAATCGGGGGACCGCAGATGCCTCCCGGACGGTGCGTGCAAAAAGGCGTATGGAGGTCATGTCGCCGAGGTGAACGTTGGCATAGAGCACCTTTTGGACTTGCCATTTGACTTGGCGACTGACGAGGACGAGTCGGCGGGCGGAAAAGTGGTCGTGTGCGGCCTCGACGAGGATGACGTAGACGAGCTCTATGGGTAGGATTGGGAATGGAGTGAGTTCGAAGAGGTTGGGATTTGTGTGGGCGGTGTAGGGGAGGGGAGCAGAAGAGGAGCGGCGGCGATGGGAGAATAAGGAAAGGGAGGAGCGATGATTTGGAGGAAGTTGATGACTATGAATAATCTGAAACTCGTTCGGGTGGGCATCCTGAGTACCGTTCTGGTGTGTTTGAGGTTGGGGTGTTCGCTCAGACGACGAACGGGGCCGTACGAAGAATGAATTGCGCTTGGGTTTCGGTTTCGATGAAGGGTGAGAGTTGTCATTGGTTGGTGTGGAAGAAATGGGTGCGGGTGTGGGTGTGGTAGGCGAATTATTTCGTGTGAGCTTGCGTGTGACGCGTTTGACGAAGTGGCGGAGGGTGGTCCCCGGAGACCTTTCACCGTTGCGGTCATTGCCATTGCCATTGCCATTGCCATTGCCATTGCCGTCATCTGGCCAGGACATGACCAGTGAGGGCAGTGGGGATGAACGGAGGCGCTTCAGCTTCAGCTTCGGTTTGGGTTTGGGTTTGGGTTTGGGCTAGCCAAGCTTCAGGCGTTGTTGAAGGTCGTGGTCGTGGTGTCGTGGTAGTAGTAGTAGAAGTTAGAAGTGGCGATAGTGATGGGTGTAGGGGTGGGTGTGTGGACGAGGGTAGTGGGTGTGGGTGGTGGGTGGTGGGTAGTGGGGAGGGGTGGATGGATAAAATGAGGTTGTCCGATAAAGAGGCGGGGAGGTCGGGTTAGATATGGGTGGATGGGATGGATAGATGGATGGATGGATGGATAGATGGATGTATGGATATATGTATGGATATATGAATGTATGAATGTATGCATGTATGCATGTATGTATGGATGTTTGTATGTAAGGACGGATAAGACGGAGAAGACGGAGAAGAGGCGTGACTTGTGTTTGTGCCTTGTATTTAAATAAAAATTTTAAAAGTGAGTATTCAACCCTGCGAGAACACGTGTTCTCTAGAATGTATCGATTTGAATACATCTGCTGCTTCCTCTGCTTCCTCTGCTTCCTCAGACGCTTCGGACAACTACCGAACTCATCTGTCCCTCTTGTTCCCGTGCCCTGAATAAAGTACTGCAGTGAATGAGTGAGTGGATATCATCATGATCAGACTTGACGAGACGACTTGACGGACGAGACATGAAACCGAGAACATCTATTGACAACCGACGCATGCAACACAATGCAACGCAACGGTGACGACGTGACGGGCGACTTGAACACAGCAGCGGGCCGGTTGTTGCCTAGGCGTTCGAGTGGCGAGCGAGCGAGCGAGTGAATGAGAACCAGTGAGCAACATTGAGCCGCAGAGCCGTAGAGTTGCAGAAAGCCAGGAATGAGAATGAGCCACAAGTGAGCCAGCAAATGAAAGCCCCTGCAAGCCACTGCAAGCCAGCCTGCAAGCCAGCCTGCAAGCCAGCCTACCTACCTGGCAGCCTGCCTGGTGTGGGAACTCACCGGCTCTCGAGTATCGGGTCCTCGGTGGCGTTCAAATGTAGAGATAGGAGATCCGCCGATTCCACTGGCGCTATAGCTATGGCGGCGGCGGCGGCGGCGGGCGGTTGCTGTGATGGGCATGACATATAATATGCTAGTGGCTGTGCTGCGCACTGGACAATTCGCCAAGCCAAGCACGAGGGCTTCTAGTTCGTTAGTTCGTTAGTGTACTTCGTATCTTCCGTTGCCACTCGCTACGCCGTTTGCTGTTCTCGTCGTCGCTGGTCGCTCGGCGGAGATGTCCTCAATTGTCCTACGATCGACCGCGCAACCGCAAAACCGCAAAACCACCGACAACCGACAACCAACCACCGACAAGGAATGCAGATAATTAACCTAGCAATCAAAAGGGTCTAAGGGTCTTATCTAACCATACCCCAATTATTTACGTTAGATTACACACATCACACATGTTCACCCGCCGTCTTCTCGCCTTTTCTCCTCGAGTCCGTTCAATGGCTGCACCCACACCCTCCAATTCCAATTCCAATCTCAATCTCAATCTCAATCTCGGCAACGTCAACGTCAACGGCAACGTTGGTCCACGCGAACGTCTCATCCGCGCAAAGGTCTCTCCAGCTTGACTATCTCGTCTCGTACACCAAATGACACGCTATCCTCTATCCTCCACAGTTGACAGACACCTTCACGCCCACCTTACTTCAGATACGCAACGACTCCTCGAATCACCGCCATCATCATGCCATGCACCAAATTGGTGGGGGCGACGGCGAAACTCGTATGTTCCACGGCCCCTTCGCCTCTGATTCTCACCTTTCAGCTCCATTTCGCTATATCAATCCTAATTTTCACAGATTTTGCTATCGAAATCGTCTCTGAACAGTTTGCTGGTAAGGTCCGTCGCCGTTCCGTCCCTTCCTCCTCTCCTCTCCTCTCCCCTCAACACCCCAATGAATGATTCACGCTGCTGATTTCCTTTCTTTTTTTTTTTCTCTCCCCTACCTCCTGGTCGGTTGGACGCCGCTCGCTCGGGTTTTCCACTCATACGAAATTGTAGTCGACAATGCAACGCCACCGACTCGTCTACGCCACTCTAGCAGAGCAGCTCGCCTCGGGTTTGCATGCGCTCCAGATCAAAGCCAAGACACCTGCAGAGATCGACGCAGTCGACGCCACGGCCGCCGAGCCACTCGCACCTTCCCCTACTTCCTAGTCCCCGTATCCCCGTATCCCTCGCTAAGGGATTATCCACGTAAAGAAAGCTTGAAAACATTTGAAACTCTTCCTGTTACGACACTCGGATTGACTTTTTGCCTAAGTGTCAAGCATCCGCGTGGGCCCCTCAATCCTGACATCGTCGCGTCTTGATCTAAGCGAAATAATGCACTCATTATATTCAAATCATCCTTACACGTGCTCGCTTCAACAGGTCCGATCTCCTCGCAGACATTGATCGTCAATGGTTCCCTCTGGTGCCACTTTGACCTTTAACAATTCTACGACACCGCAATAAACCCGTCTCCCTTCAGGGAAGCTTCCATGAGAAGCGTGCATCCGCTCCCTCGAACACGTCGTTGAGTAATTTTCGCCCGCGTGAAGATCCCTCAATTTCATCACACCAAACCAGCCCTATACTAGCCAGTGTATACTACACCCACGTCTCGGAATTTTCTCGGTACCTTCTCGGGGTTATTTCGGTAAACACGTCGTTCTACTGACCTCCTCTCTCGCCACGCTTCACGTGGAAGGATCAGAATCGACTCGTCGGGTGAACCAAACAGAATAGGATGTCACATCGCCGACGCCGACGCCGACGGGTGAGGTCTCGGGCTGCCAAAGCGCATGTCACCTACCGAACGCCGGACATTCTATGTACGTACGTACGTACTCTCGCTAACGTGGAAAGTACAGGTTCCACAGATTTAATCTCCCCAGCTCGGGGTGATAGCCGTCTCTTTCCGAGTACTCTATCAGTTTCTCCGATATTTTCCGAAGACTTCACATTATGCACACATTTGTTGGTTGTAAGCACCTCTCTTGACGGTGTCTTGCAGTTGAACTCGGGAGATGCGATACCACCTGA
>WNFL01006543.1_pt1 | contig 11493 bp, 13 predicted proteins | sample 5400361 | NCBI WGS metagenome assembly WNFL01 (sample SAMN13153351, study PRJNA577476) | soil metagenome | isolation source: 40 cm soil on Douglas fir-dominated hillslope | place: USA:California | collected 2013-09-17
TTTCGCCGCGAAGATGTGCACCGCCGCTTCGAGTATCCGTCCCTCTGTACGGGCTCGCCGCCGCTTGCCGACCCTGGTGCGGTAACTCTCAGTCGGTATGGTTTTTTTTTGCATTCTAGCAATTTCCAACAGGCCAAAGCGAAGCAAGCGACCGGAATTCATTTGAACCGCCGTCCAAGATGGACTTATGTATCATATGACTATTGCATCGTCATAAAAAGGGTCCAAAGATCCCTGAATCGCGATAACCTTGGGAAAAGTAGTAGAGTACCCCTCCTATCGTCGCAATGTACCAACTCACTCTGGCCGGCCGCAAACCCGGCGGCGAACCGACGATGGCACCACTCCCACGAGCCTCCGCATCATTGTCGCCATGTGTTGTTGGCTGGAAAAGCCGCAAGCTACCGCGACTTCGGCCATCGGCATCGGGCTGTCGCGCAGCAGGCCCATCGCCGCCTCGACGCGCCGGCTGAGGACGAATCGACTCGGCAACACACCTGTCGAGGCTTGAAAACGCAGCGCGAAGCGTCCGACCGACAGGTCGGTCAATGCCGCCAGCTCCGCGACGCGGATTGTCTCGCCCAGATGCTCCGCGACGTAGTCTCGCACACGACCCAGCGCTGCCGCCTTTAACGTCGGCGTGCGTCGTTCAGGGACGCATGTCAGCTTGGCGACGATCAAGTGCGCCAGGACCAGAGAGGCATCGTCGGCGAACGGACCGGGCTCCCCGATGGAAAGTTCCAGCGCGTCGATCCACGGCTTGATGCCGCGCACGTGGACATCGAGCAGCGGGCAGTCGGGGCTCAGCTGTGCCGTGCGCCCATCGGCCAGCTCTTCGATCAGGTCTTCTCTGAAGTAGATATTGCAGTGCCGGCTGTGTCTCGGCTTGGACCAGTGCGCATCGCTGCCGGCCGGGGTGTAGAAGAGCGAATAGCGCCGGCCGTTGTAGTTGCGGCTGCGGGAGGAAGCGATTGCCCCGAAAACGGGGACGCCGGCCAAGTTGATCGACAGTCGCGCGAAATCCATCGGCGCCACTTCGAGGTCGTATGGGGGCGATTCGTAAAGGGCAACCAGCACTTGGTTGCTGCAGGCCGACGACTTGCTGCAGGCCGACGACGTGGCCTCTATTCGCCGCCCGCCGAAACGCTCGAGCGCGCTGTCATAGGTGGCGGTGCTGGCCAGGGTCCGGTGGTTGTCCCCGGACGATAACGATACATCGGCATGCCGGGTCTGTTGGGTCCGCACCGACTTCCCCTCTGCAAAGTGTGAATGAGCTCCTTCCGAAGACTAGACCGGACTTCTTGTGGAAACCTTGCACTGAAGGTCCGCCGCCGATCGGGGACATTGGCGGGGCCGGCGGCGCCGTGAAAAAAATCGGGCCCCGGATAGGGGCCCGAAGGAGTTCAACAGGACGGTCTCGATCGCAGACAGGCTATGGCTTGCCCTGCCCGGAAAGCAGCACGAACGAATAGCCGTTGGCGCTTTTCCCTGGGTCGCCGGCGAACCGCAGCTGAATCGCCACGCTGTCGCCGGGATTCAGCACGCCATCGCGCAGGAACAAGCGAAGATAGGGATCGCCAGCGCTCGTCGTGCCGTTGCCGTTGAGGAGCCGGACGCCCCTGGGAACCCCTGAAACAACCACGATCAGATTTGTGTCGATGACGGAGGTTCCGCTGTTCGTGATCCGATAGGCGTTGCCGTCGAGACGCGAGATCGTCGCCTGCGAGGTTACATCCAGGAACTCGAGACCTTCGTCACGCCGTGCCAGATGATCGTTGTCGTCGATTGCCAGGCCGCTGGGCATCAAGCCGTCCTTCGCTCCCAGCGCAGCGAGGTCGGGGCGGAACTTCGAGTAAGTCAGGTCGCGTTGGTTCGGCTGAAACGTATCAGTCGAGGAGGTGGGATCGTAGTGCACTAACGCAGGGTCGTACAGAGCGTTCTCCAGGAAGTCGGTGATGTCGTTGACTTGCTGATCCGAAAGGCCGAGACCTCTCGGGGAACCCCGCCCGCGAGGATTCGTGAACCGGGCCGACAGCGTCGGCGCGGCTCCAGCGGTGGGGTCCTGGGGAACACCGGCGTTGAAATACTCCACCACATCACGAAACTTTGTGAACGAGCCGTTGTGGAAGAAAGTCCGCCCGCCCTTGAGCTGACGCATAGTCAAGGAACGGAAACTGAACGCACCGCTCGGGTCGTGGGTGATCTCTTGCCGCCCGACGTCCTCGGCATGGTAGGGAAAGCCGTCCTTGCCCAGCTTGGCGGACTCGAGATGGCCTCTCGCCAGCGCGGCCAGCGCTTGGATCGGATGGTCGCCGATTCCGACGTTGAGGAAATTCTCCTCGACGAACGCACCAATGCCGGCGACATCCGGATCGTTGTTCTGCTTGTTTAGCATCGGACCACTGTGGCAGCTCAAGCAACCGGCCCCGCCGGCTCCGCCGGCCGCGGGGGTGAAGAACAACCGCGCTCCGCGCAGCTGAGCGCTCGTCAGGGCGCTGTTATCCCCGGCCAGGTAGCGGTCGAACGGCGTGTTTCGGGTGACCACAGTGCGCAGGAAGGTCGCCGTCGCCCGGAACTCGGTCTGATCGTTCACGAGGAGCGTCAGGTCCCCTTTGGCATCGGCCTGAGCAGCTTCCTGAGGAAAAGCATCCCGGAACAGTTTCACGAAAGCCGGGACCTTCAGCAGCTCCGCTGACTGAAAATTAAGCATGCGGTGGGCGTCAAGGAGCAACAGTGTGAGGTTCTCCAGCGCCGGGTCGCTGAACGGGTTGAGCGACCCAGGCACGGACTGCGGGTTCCCTGCAAAGCCGCCAAGGAGGAGCCGGTTGTTGAACGCGCCACCGACCAGGCCCGGCGACTCGCGCCCCACGCTGTCCAGCTCGTCGAGCCGGCCGGTCTCGAGGAGGGCGGTCGGGGCCGGCGTGTGGGCGAAAGCGGCCGGCGTCGTAAGCAGTGGCGTTCCATTGAAGGAGTCAAGGTCGTTCAGGGTCGGGAGCACATCGACCAGCGCGTCGCCGGGAAAGATGGGCGCGGTGCGCTGCTTGGTGAGGATCGACTGCGGCCGACGCCGGGCGAAGAAGTTGCCGTCCTCGTCGGTGTAGCCGCGGCCCTCGCCGCCGACATTGAAATTGATCACCTGACCGGCCTTGCCTGCCGCCTCGCCGATATGGCAGCTGCCGCACGATCCGGTCTGTTTCGTGGCGTCGATGATCTTCTGGATGTTTGGGTCGGAGGCGCTCACAGTTCCGCCGAAGGCCGTCCCCGCGGGCAGGTCAACAGGTACGCCCTGGTTGATGTCGATGCGTGCGGTCCGGACCGGGTCGTGGAAGAGCAGCTTTCCGAGAAAGCGCTTCGCCTCGGTCGTCTCGAACCGATAGGCCACGGAGCCGTCCGACTGCTTCGGCGTCGGAAGGTCTTCATTGCGTGCGGGCACCTGCAGGTTATGTAGGCCGCCGACCTGCTCGCTGATGTAGTTGCGCACCGACGCGGCCGCTTCCGACTTCGATTCACTGTCCTGAGCCTGGGCTATCGCGCAAGTCAGCGACACGGCCAGCAGACCGGCTCGGACGAACGGGGCGGCGGCGCCGAGCCGTCGCCTGGAAGGCGACTTCGCAAGCAGATCGGCGTAATCCCGGCCGCGACTGCCGCGAGCCGGTGATGGGATAGTGTACAGGCTCATGAGTAGGTTCTCCGTGTAATGGTGGGGCATTCGAGCGGATGCCACGACGCCGGGTATATGCTCCCGTGTTGCATCAACCGTGTCGTTCACGAATCCGCTGCGCACAATGGAGGGAGCGGCAAAAAACTTGAACGCCGGGCGTAGTGTGCAAAACCGGTGGCGATTAACACGCTTCAAGAGGAGGGTCTCCCGGGGAACTCCCGGGCTCCGTAAACTGTGTTTCTGATTCGTTCTTCATGTTTCATGAACCTCACTAGGTTGACGATTGACCACGTGGTCCTGACTACGAATACGCCAGGCCCGCCTGGCGAGGCGTCGCTCCTTTATCCGGATTGGTGTTGAAAGAACAGAACATATACGTCCCGCCTTTAAGGGACCCGGGGCGTGAGACGCGGCAGGCGTAGAAAAGTTACAGCGGGGGTGCGGTGCGCAGTCCTCAACGGCGATTTACTTGCCGGCTTTCGTCGCTGGTTTCCAACCGTCGGGGAGCGTCGAATCATGCTGCCCTGGGATTGGCCACCCCAGCAATAGAAACGGTTCCAAACGACAGCCACAGCATCTTCCGAGGTGTCCTTGGGGGCCGATTCAGCGACCGAACCGATCTCGGCGCCGAGCGCCGGTTCAGCGAGAAGTTAAGCGCAGCATGTCATAAATCACTCGCTGCTCCGGTCTACATTCAAACAACTCTTCGGAGCCACCATGCGATCCTACGCTCAGCTAATCGGTCTCCTTGCCGTGCTGTTGACCGAACCGGCCCTTGCCAGTATCCCAGACGATCCGGCGCAGGTGCATCCGCTGTCCGTGGGCAACCCCGCCCCCGTCTTCTCGGCGCGGACGGCCGATGGCGTGCTGCGGAAGTTCAGCCCCGACGGGTACAGCAAGCCCACGATCGTGTTGTTCTACCGCGGCGGCTGGTGCCCGTACTGCAATATGCAACTCAGCGACATGCGTCTCGTTGAGCCCAAATTGCGTGCCAGTGGGTTTGAGATTGTATTCCTGAGCACCGATCGGCCCCAGCTATTGTACTCAAGCCTCAAGGCGACTGACATTCACTACACGCTCTTGTCGGACAGCCACTTGAAGGCGGCAAAAGCGTTTCATATCGCGTATCACCTTGACGGCGCTACCTTGGCCAAACAGCGAGAATATGGCGTCGACCTGGAACGGACGACCGGCACGAAGCGGCATGAATTGCCGGTGCCGTCGGTCTTCATCATCGACACGTCGGGTACCATCCGTTTCGTCTACTCGAACCCCGACTACACCGTTCGCCTGGGCGCGGATGCGTTGTGGGCGGCGGCTGCACCGCTCGCGACGGTGAAATGAACATGGGGCTGCGCGGCATTGAACCCCACTGCGCTCACAATGTCGTCTCGATTGTCAGCATTTCCGTGGAGCATGATTGATGTTGGTGTTGATGCGCAAAGTAAACGAAGTAGTGTGCATCGGCAATGATATCGAAGTTATCGTGCTGGCCGTGAAAGGCAATACGGTTCGGATTGGGATCAATGCACCCCACAATGTCACGGTTGATCGTCAGGAGGTTGCCGAGCGCAAGCGTCGTGAGCGCGGGACCACTGGCGACGTTCCATAGTTTTATGGAAGTCCCTGGTCTGGCGCAGCGGTTGAACCTCGCAGTTCAAGATGCATGTCCGTCTTCCGCCCGCATCCTTTCTATCGGACGGACCCTGGCGGTACGGCCGGCGGCGCCCTCTCCCACGGCTGCTCCCTTTCCAGCAAGACATTGAGCAGGTTGTCCTGGAAGTTGATGTTACCCGTGAGGTGTTCGTGATCCACGCATAGAAAGAAGGCATAGGCCAACGGGAAGAAGACATCGTCGGAGCGCGACACCGTGGGGTCCAACGACTGACGCGCCAGCAGTGAAGGTTTAGTGACCTCCCCGTCGCCGGGTTCGAGCATCAGGCGAGAATAGTCGACCCCAGGTTCCGGGGTCTGGATGGCATTCGGAAGGAGTCGGACGGCGGCCTGGCCGTCGGGCGCGGATCCTGGTTCCCGCTCTACGAGCACGCGCGCGGGCGTAAGCGTGCAGTCGCCGCCAAACACAACAAGCCGAACCGGGGCATTCTGGGCTGCGTTGTAGGTCAATGACCAGACGAATCGTCTTGCACGCTCGATGCGCTTTGCGAAGTAGTCATGCAGGAGACTTACGTATTGCTGCCCCTCGGCTGCACTGGGGAAGCGCGCTTTCACACGCTTCTCGACCGCCGGGTCAAATACGGACCACTGGTATGCAATCCAAGTGCCGACAAAGAAAAGATCTCGCTCGAGCGGTCGGCCTTTGATATCCACGATCCAGTTTGTGACCGGGTGTGGCAGCAGTTCGTACACGCTCGGCATGGTTGCCAACGCTTCTGTAGGGATCGCCTGCCAGCCGACTCGGTGCCCGACCAGCAGACTGTGCAGAACGTTTACCGACCCCAGATTGGGAGTGCCAAGCAGGACCGCTGTCCGAATCTTGTCCGCACCGGCGAAATTGGCGGGGAACTCGTTTCCGTCGAGCACGTCGGTCGCGCCGTACTGAATGTAGTAGCGGGTGATGAGCCCGCCCATGCTGTGAGCGACGATGTCTACCTTGAGCCGGGGATCGCCGTAGTCTCGCCTGCCGCCAGTCGTAAGGGAAGACGTAGTAGCGTCGCGTGCCGGCCTCAGCGGCGCGTCCGGGTTGACCGCGCACATAGCCGCCCTGTCTCTCGAGCGTGTCGATGATCGCCCCGTAAAAGTCGCTCCCAAGCAGGCCGCGAAACAGATCGTAGGCTTCGACGTCATCCGCACGCGGCTCCAATGTCTCCGGATCAATATTGAGTGCCAGTGACCGTGCGGAAAGCAGCACGTTGTAGATGGATCCCGGCCAGAGCTCGTGGCCGCTGCTGCGCTGGCGCAGTCGTGACCCAAGTATGCCGGGAATGATAATCACAGGCGGCACTCGAGCGCGCTCCATGCCACTGGCGTAGAGCCGACGCAGATCGGGAGCGCGGGACCGCCACACCTGCGCGCCACCAAGCGCAGCGACGGCCGCGATTCCGACGATCGTTACAGTCCAGATTGCGCGCCGGGTGAATCGCACTGCCAACCTATAGGGAGTCCACGCGGGAATGTGGATATCCCAAGATTACGCTAGCCAAGACAACTCCTAAGAAGGCCACCCCTCTCCCCAATTCCCCGGATCTCAATCCCCATCACCCAAAGGTGCAACAAATGCGGGTCGCGGTACCGCCCGACAACGAGCGGTTCCCCCCGCTCACCGTTTGAGCCTCAGCCACCAAGTTCCGACATTCCAATCACGATTCAGCCGGCTGGCCCGACCGTCGCGCCAGGCGTACGAGAAGGTGGTCGAGCGAGATGACACCGGCTCCTGCGATCGCCAGCCACAGGAACAGGGCAAGATACTCGAACTCATCGAATCCGAGCAAAGTCTCCAGCGAGTCAACGTCGGCCCATTTGGCGGAGCGGATGGCTACAATCATGGTGACACCCAGGGCCCCGGCGGATATACGAGTAAGCAATCCCAGCAGCAGGAACAGACCCCCAAAGAATTCGATTCCGGAAGTGAGCGGCGTGAAGAAGTGCGGGAACGGAATTCCCCAGCCAATGAAATTCTCGGTAACCTGCGGCAGGTTGTTGAGCTTGCCCCAGCCGCTCCAAAGAAATACCCAACCCACAGTAATACGCGCAAACAATGGCGCCAGCCACGTGAGATGTGCAGCAACCTGCTCGGGCCAAACAATCAGCCAATTGATCAACCGCCGCATACGTGTCTCCTAGTCACGGCGTCCGACGCGCGACCTGCGCTCCGGAATTATTCGACTCGAACGTTAAGACTATTGTGAGCGCGATTCATGAGCATTATGGCATGATTGAATGCGCGCTATCTATCCTCGCCAAACAAACTCTTGATTCTGCACGCCATGCGTTTGGAGACGATTTCGCCGATGTTCCCATAGTTCCCCCTTCGATCACTCGCCCGCGCCGTAAGGCGCGTTTCCTGACCGCCCCAAAATTGAGCGGATTCCCGAAGCCGCTGACAAATGATGCCTGCTTCCGTGTGATGCCTGACCAAGGCGATACAAGCGCCTATGTTCGCGCTGACATTTTGATCTTGGTCATTGCACGTTGGTCATCTTGACGACCGGCGGTAGGGCCTGCGGTGAGCGGAAGGTTGCTCCTCGCCGCGATCTCCCATCATTTTTTTGAAGCCGCTGTAAGGATAACCGGCCTAAGGCGCGGCGTCTGTTGCGCGCGTGCTTCCCGAGGCGTCTTGCCCGTCCAACGCTTGAATGCATGCGTGAATGCACTGACTTCCTGATAGCCAAGCAGCCATGCAATTCGCGATATTGATAAGTCAGGGTCCGACAAATATTGCCTCGCCAGGTCGCCTCTCAAGCTTTCAACAATTGCCGAAAATGTCACACCCTCCAATGCGAGACGGCGCGCTGAAGTTCGCTGGCTCAAGCCGAGTCTCGTGGCGATCTGCGACGCGCGCACCTTTCCATGCGGCAACAGCGGAACAATGGCATTCTCTACCGCCGCTCGGAACGCGCCGCGGTTCGTCCGTCGATGAGAGAGAGCTTGCTCGCAATTCGCCACCAAAAGCTCGTTAAGGTACGGGTCAGCACTAGTGACCGTCATGTCCTTGATCCTCTCGACGAAAGTCAGCTCGTCTGCTCTTGCCCCAAAAATTATGTTGCGGCCAAAGTATGCAGCCAGTTCGGAACCGCCCTGATTGCTGCGGCGATGCGTGATTCGCACCCGGCTCGGCGTCAGGCGCAGGCCGGTCAACTGCCGGCACAAACGGATCAGCGCGGTCATAAGGAACTCAATCTGATGCCGATCCGAATGCCGGGCAACACCGACATACTCGAACACCATCCGAATATCTCCTTCCTTGAGACACTTGAGCGACAAGCCCTCGTTGACGATTGAGCTGTACCGCGCCGCTCGCTGCAGTGCGTCGCCCAACGTTTCTGAGGAGGCCGCAACATAAAAGAGCAATCCCAGCTCTCGAAGATCGGGTAACTGCGCAAGATGGAAGCCGAGAAACTCGTCCCCCAAGGCATTCGCTACGACATTCAAGAACTGGATCTGATGCTGGACGGCAAGTCGAGCGCCGCGGTCTTTGATCTGTTGATCGATCAGCCCCGCCGCCTTCAAAAGCGGTTTTAGCCCAATGCCCGCCCGCCGCGCGCATGTATAGGCAAGCCGGGCGATCCCACCCGTCGCAGTCGGGAGAGTGCCGAGACGCTTGATATCCACATCATTCACGATCTTCGCGCTCGATGGTTGCGGCTGGCCTGCGGCGACAATGCCTTGGCACAGGATAGCAAGACATGCATGCGAATTCGCACATATAAAGTCGCCCACCAGAAGCCTCGCTCGAGACGGCAGTGGAGCCTGCCGCAACGCCGGGTGTCAGGCGCCATACGCCCGCATTCCGGACCACTAAATTCATGCCAAAGAAGCGTGCTGTCGCAGTAATCGACAATAACCTCCGTGTCCTCGGCGCCATGGGCCGTTTGCTGTCGGCACTCGGGTACTACACGGAACTCTATGCTTCCGCTAAAGAGTTCCTGGATGCTGCGATGACGACTGAAGCGATCTGCCTCATTGTCGATATTCAACTTGGCGAGAGTTGCGGTATTGCACTTGCGCAGCGCCTTGCGAACGCAGGCTTCACGATCCCCATCATATTCATGAGTGCGGACAATAGTGAATCGGTCAAACGGCGGGCCATGGAAATCGGCTGCGTCGCTTTTCTTATCAAGCCATTTTCGGCGGCCGTTCTGATCGAGGCGTTGGCTAAATTGTCTCCTCGTCGCGCCGTTTAGAATTCCGCAGACTACCGGGTCCAGCGAAGCGTTAAGTCCACACCGATGGCGTAGTTGGCGCTGAGATCGCCGGATAGCGTGCCCACCAGCGGAATGGTTGTGCTCACGGGTGCCCCTTGTCCCATTGTGCCTGGTGGCGATGCTGTGGGTCGCAGGCTGTGCTCACGTGCCGACGGCGCCGGAGAGCCAATCCGTGCCGGTCACCTCACCGGCAGCGGCGGTCCCGGCGCCCTCTGCCGCGGCCCCCCCGTTCCGCTCGCCCGCGGAAGACCCAAAGGACGGCCCGTGCATCAAGACGACGCACGGCTGCATCGCGCTCAATCCAGAGGTGGACGAGGACACGATCGACGTGACGATTTGCGATGAGCGGCCTCCCCATTTTGTGGTAGCGGGGGGCCGCTTCGAGCGTTATACCCATCGTCGACTGCAAGTGCCGGCGGTTCTGGCGAGCCGCCCCCTGTTAGCAGCCGGTCACCCGCGACTCTTTCGGCGTGACAGCGGCGTTAGCTCAATACGAGCCCCTCGCGCGTGCATAGGCACGCCGAGCAATCCACCCTGCGGCAGTCGGGAGAGCGACGAGACGCTGGTACCGACATCATTCACGATCTTCGCGCTTAATAGCCGCGGTTGCAGTTGGCCCACGGCGACAACGCTTTGGCACATGATAACAAGACAATCATGCGAATCCGCATGTATAAAGCCGCCCACCAGAAACCTTCGCTCGTTCACTCGCTATGTGTAGTTTATGTTAGTCAAATACGCCATGGCTGCCATGTCCGTGTGTACGGCCGCGATCTGCAGCGCATCCCCGATCTATAAATACGATGCCGACGGCGTGGTGCATTTTACGGGCCAGCCGAGTTCGAGAGGATACGAGTTGTTCGATCGAACTCCCAAGGGGTTGACGCGCAGCGGCGATCATTGCGACCTCAGGCTTCCGGCGCGGGCCGCGCAGTATGACGCCATCATTGAGGCGGCGGCGAAATCTGCAGGCGTTGAGCCCAATCTCCTTAGGGCGGTAATCGTCGTCGAATCGGGTTTCAATTCCCGTGCTGTCTCGAAGAGCGGCGCAGTTGGTCTTATGCAACTCATGCCTGCGACGGCCACGCGGTTTGGCGTGTTCAATCGCTACGATCCGCTGCAGAATGTGCGGGGCGGCGCTCTCTACCTTGGCTTTCTAATCAAGCGGTTTCGTCAGAACGTGCATCTCGCGCTCGCCGCCTTCAATGCGGGCGAAGACGCGGTGGATCGAAGTTCGGGGCAGATTCCGCCGTTCATCGAAACGCTTGAATACGTACCGAAAGTCCTCAAGATCTACCAGGCGCTGACCGACCAACAACAGCGTGACGAGTCGGTCCCGTTGTGAGGAGCAATTCATTTAATCGCGACAGTCGATGCCAATGTGGCATCATCAATCGATGATTGCGCTAGTCCGAATCGTGCTGCAGTTGTTGACTGATCTGATCGCGCTGGCCGCTTTCACCTTCCGCCAACGGCGAGCTGTGGCGGCCGAGATCTTGGTTCTGCGACGTCAAATTGCCCTCTACAGAGAGCGGGGAATCAAGCCGCGGCGCATTGACGCGGTAACACGATCGCTTGCCGTACGGTCGTTCTTGTATATACTATGACTATACGTTAGCTCCCTGAGGAAATAAGCCATGTCCGCACAGCCGATCTTGAAGTGGGGAAACAGTCTCGCCTTCCGTATCCCCTCTGCTATCGCCAGGCAAATGGATATCCACGAAGGTGCCGAAGTCGCATTTCATATCGATGGGAAACGCCTCGTCATCGAAAAAGCGGACAACATTCCAAAGTTTACCCATCATGATTTGGTCAAGGCGCTGCGCAAAACGAAAAAAAGCCTAGTCGACTTTGGGGCTCCCAGGGGCAAGGAGATCCTGTAGGTGGTGCCCGCAGAGGGAGATATCATCGGAATAGATACCGACTCGGCGGTAGGCCACGAGCAACACG
>WNFL01072355.1_pt1 | contig 11493 bp, 11 predicted proteins | sample 5400361 | NCBI WGS metagenome assembly WNFL01 (sample SAMN13153351, study PRJNA577476) | soil metagenome | isolation source: 40 cm soil on Douglas fir-dominated hillslope | place: USA:California | collected 2013-09-17
ATATATTTGTTCAAAATAACTGACCATCCTGTAGTACCTCTGATAGCGATCAACACGATCGTTATCATCTACGAGCTCACATTAGGTGGCTAAACCTGCCGAACCATCGCATGCCTCGACTCTGCCGCCTCCTATGTTGACGTAGCGTAACTCAGTCAAGACGCAGCCCTCACACCGGTCCATCGAAGTGCTCGACTGGATTCCCATCCGTCCCTCTGGTATCATTCCTTGGTTCAATCGAAGCACGCTTTATGCCACTCGCATTTTATTAAACTCTCTTGCTTGCTTCACAGCAGTTTAAATCATATCCACCTCGTTTTACTGTCCCCTTGCATTTTCTGGAGTACTATCGAACTACGTGTGTCATACATTTGCACCCTGTGCTTCACAAGTCCTAAGAAGCTGCAAAGGTTGGGCTAGCAACTCATGAACATTTCTTGTCCGATGTTAAATGCCTATAAGTAGCATCGGCGTCCGATATATGCCTTTGATTACTTCTTCTCCATCTGTTCGAACTTTGAGATCAGATAATCTATTCGCCCCTTGAGAGTATTGATCTCCGAGATGATGGCTGCTTCAACTGATATCGCAGTGTTCGGGAACGCCTTGATGAGCTCGTCGAAGGGAACCTTGGATATCTCTCCGTCCTGCTCGTCCTGAGACATCGCAGGATTCTGGCATTCCGGGTCATCTTCTTCGTCCTCCGCGTTGGCCTCAAACCACGCTCTCGTGAACTTGTTTGTACGAGGGTCCAGATAGGTTTCATAGAGGGCGAAGATCATGAGGGGGATGAAGAAGAGAGTGCGCATCAGAAAACGGTTGAGGTGGGCATATGATGCCGGGTCAATGATCCACCTAAACGTTTATCTCAGTTCCTAGCAAGTAAGAACCAACCAGAGAGCAGATTTACTCGAGTGGAGCCACCATGAATATCTCAATTAAATTGAACGGGGCTGGATAGACCTATACGTGGATTAAGAATCACTTTATACTGGTGGAAAATAGACATACATATTCGTCTGGAGAACGGATCATCCCGAGAGTCTTTCCAGCAAAGAAGGCAAGGTAATGAGCCTCGGCTTCTTGAACGACCTAGAGTAGAGGTCAAATTCGATAGATAATGGTAATGGGGACTGTCGACGCACGTCGTCATATGCTGATGAGAACAACGAGATCAAGACGTTGAGCAGGATGATCGTCGTACAAGTGCACCAGCTTTTGGTACGTCAACAACTACCACCCACCCGTAAACGAGCAAGAGATTACTTACAAATAGTAGATGATCAAATTGAAAGGACTACGACGGAAAGCTGTCAATCGCGGGCCTTTCGTGGATTCGAATCGCATACCCAGATGGCGCGTCAAAATTCGGACTCCTGCGGGAGCCTCAGAAATGAATTACAGGTGCTCGTGGGTAACTTACTGCATGAGTGCCTGCAAAAGGATGTTGACCACCTACAAAAGCGTCATTTTTCATCCAGGCGGAGCAATGACGGACGAGCTAACATCACTCAGATTATCCGCAGAACCATCGGCAGCATCAAGCGCATACATGGCTTGAACGAAGCCCGCCAACAGAATCGTCAAGAGCTGGCAGAAAATATGAGGACATGGCAGGCAGCAAAGAAGACGAGCGCTCACCAAGAAGAAGATGGTAGACTCTTGAAACATTCGCGAGATGCAAACCTGCATTGTCCCGATAGTCTTGAACCCATCGACGACCGTGACCAATTCTAGCGGGTGGCATGAACACCATACCGTTGTAAAATAAACTTATATATAATACGTACTCATCCTGACCACATATTAGTACTGATCAATTCACCATAGGAGTGCACGTCACGTACCAGATAAGTGGTGCGACGCAGGAAAGGACCTGGAAACTCAAGAAATGCCATTGCTCTGCCCTTGGATCATCGGGTAACGCAAGTCCGAGGGTGCGAAAGATAAGGGCAGTGATAAGAAGACCATCAGTTGACACGCTGATTACATTCCAAAATCCTATGGCCCTCCAAGTAATGTAGCGGAGGGTCCGATAAAGCTGCACGGCAAGTGAGATTAGTGAGTAGTCTTGGGTGAATAGGAAATACCTTCCAAGACTCTACGAGGGGCTGTCAGTTGGAGATTGCGCCCGCAGCTGATAGATGCGCACCTTCCAGAGAAAATGCAAAAGCCATGATATACATGATGACCTCAGTGGGCTCGAGCGGGTGTCCTGGAGTCGCCTTCTCTAACGGAGATTGGACTAAGGAAGTGTGAGCGGCGTCCTTCGGAAATGTGGTCGGGAATTCATACCAGCTTGAAAGTAGATGAACAAAAAGAATATCCAGACGAGAATTCGAAAGAAATTTTGGTAGCTAGCTAGTGGTCAGTCATGAACGGGACTGCCCTACATGCTATTTACCGTGGAATAGCGAGGCGACGGGGGTCAAGATGGCGCCAGAAGGTCCCCGCGGACGCCTTCTGATAACTGGTTTGATTGCATTGTACATCTAAATCAAATTAAAGAACAGTTTTTCCTCTGATAGGGCTACCACTTACAATCGGTATCACCGTCTTCGGTATATTGCTGCACCCATTCACCTTGGCTGAGGTGAGACCAGGAGTGCAATGCTGCAGAGTTAGAACTTACCTGACCAAATCGCATTGATTACTGCCGGTATGAGAGTTAGATTTTGGATGGTACAAATATGGCCGCTTACCCTCTTGAGATTGGTTGGACGACAGGAATATAATGCAATGTTGATCAATAGCCAACTCCAAGGCCGAACTCCTGTTGCTCGGATCGCCATCCCACTCTCGGTGGCGGAAGTGTGCGGACATGAGAGAATGGAGCTTCTCATGTGGCGACTCGCGAACAATAAGACGTGCAAGAACCTCGCATGCTGTAGCTGCATTGCATCTCAGTGATGTTCATGGATGCGACGTAATGGTTTCCGATACCTCGTCCCATATGCTCATCGTAATCGGCGGCGTTGTGGTTTGCATCCTAAGAAAATGTGAGTAGAAGGGACCCTTGATGTCAGGGGGAGTACTCACCCAGATGAATGTTTGTCGCGCCCGCAGAAGGCAGTACGGCAACTAGAAGTCCCGGTGACGGTGAGAGTGCGTCATCATAGAAGACAGGCCAGCAACCAACCGCATCGCCGAAATCACCGGCTGCCTGAGAGTAGGCCGATACGACCTTGGGGGTGATGATTCTTGAGGTGGGTTTGGAGATTTCGTCGCGGTCGACTTGAAAGGGCAAGAGCTTACAAGTCAGAGCTCGTATTCTCTTGATGAGTTCTTTCAACGAAAATCACATTAGACAACGCTAGCTAGATTTCTGGGCGAATATTTCCTCGTACTTGTAAGGGTTTCGGGCGTTGGCTTCACTGGCTTCGTAGAAAGAAGCGAAGCAGCCTCAGCATCGCGTTCAACGTTTTCTGGGTTCATAGTCCTCTAGTCTCTCGACGTTCAAGGGAGCGGTCGACGCCAAGTTTGCGGGCCAAGAGTTTTGGTAGGTCTAGGGTCACGTGGTGGTCTCAGCGAAAAGATGAGGTCATCTCTTGTCGGTTTATTGCCTGAAGCTAAATCGAAAGAAGTACAATAGCATCCATCGAACGACCAAGAACAGATCAAGGAGCTCCGAAAACCCCTAAGAAATGCAGGTGTTCAAAGATCTGTAATTTGAGTGACTAAGGAGGGTGGACATAAATGCCTCGCACGCGGTGTCTATAGCCAAAGATATGGGAATCCCTTGGTTCACTTTCTTGCGGTGAGCCTCAGCTCCAAGATTCGTCGAGTCAAGTTCGGGTCTGCACTGCCCCGACTAGCTTTCATGACATACCCCACGAGCTTCATCAGAATGTTCTTTTGACCCCTTCGTATCAAATCTGCTTCCTCAGGGAACGTTCTGATGGCTTCGTCACAAAGCGCCTCCATAGATATCGAATCCACGGTGCGTAGGGACAGCTCGTCGATAAGACGTGAGACAGGTGCTGTCGTTTTTGTCCGAAGTATGTGCCTCAGTACGTGTTTCCCCGATGTGCCTGGATGGATGTGAGGCGGGTTAGTGTCGGCCCTGATCCACCAACGGCCACCCTCACTTGTGATAATACCGGCGTGCACCGCATCGATGATAGCACCAGAGCATTCTCAGCGAAAGTTTCATTACGGTATGCGAGTTGACCCAGCAGTTCATGGAGCATCCTGAACGTGGGTGGTCATTGGAACGTCGAGACTGACAAGCCCACTAGTAAAATGAAACGAACCAATTAAGGACAACCTTAGGGTCCCTTCTAGCTCCGCTCGAGTCGACTACGGCTTCAAAGAACCAAACACCACCGTCTTCAAGGGCGCCGTCCCACCCGACCGTTCGCCCCGTATCTATTCCTAGGAGTATGTCGACGTCATTGGATTTCAGACCATATTCCTCCGCCAGTCTTCTCCGTGACTGATGTGACAGCTCTGGCATATTCTCCATAATTTCTGCCAGCAGCGCCTGGCTGATCATTATTGGGGGAATATTGGGGTCTGGCATGTATCGATAATCCTGTGCATCTTCCTTCAATCGTAGTGGGTGGGTGACGGCCGCATGTTCATCAAAATATAGAGTCTGTTGGGTGACGCGAGAGCCCCACTCGAGAAGCCCCATTTGGCGATGTGCCTCAGCGTCTAATGGTCACACAAAGGCCTCGTAAGCAAACTGGCTCAAGAGAACATACTCCGACATACTGGTTGCGATCATGACGCTTTTCACGCTGTTGAGATTCTTTATTTCGCATCGAGCTCCCGACATCGGCACTTCCCCATCTCTGTACACTGATACATTGACATCGCATCGAAGAGAACCCTACCGCGGCCGACATGACGTGAGGGGGCAACGACCCAACGAAGTAAGCTCACCTCTTCCATGTGCCCATCGCTAGTCCCGATACTCCGAAGGACCTGCTGGAGTGTTCTGAGGAATTCACCCGCCTCCTCCGGGGAACTGAGCTATGTTCATCGTTGGTGACGGAAGAGTTCCAAAAGACACGCACTGCATATCAGGTTGAGAGACGATTTCCATAAGTGCTACACCCGCGCGATTGAGATCCAGGAATGTCAGGCCATCTGGCTGGACAGTAGATTTTGCGGTGTCCTGGCCTCATATGTTAGCCCGTAAGCGATGACGTCAAAGACCATGAAATCTCGCACTTGCTCCAGTTGTATTTGCTTGATGCGAACACTTTTACGGGAATTAGGTAGGTCGATCCTCCCGTTTTTGGCCAAAGGTGCTACATGACGTGAGGCAGGCTCGGTGGATAAATCCATGGACAACGAGACGTATAGTCGCACCGTAGTTCTGAGTAATCTGATATCCAGCTGGAAGGTCCGCATAGAAATAGTGTTTTCGATCAAAGGATGAACGCGGTTGCACTTCAGCATTCAACGCCAGTGCAGTCCGTAACGCCAGTTCAACGCATTTAGGGTTCAATGTCTTCCTTCACGGGCGATAATCGTCAGTCATTACCAGCGCGAGTATGTCGAGACAAGCAGGCCTACGGGAAGAGTACCCGGAAAAGCAGCGTCAAATAGGGAGACGTGCTTATTTACTGGCGTTGAAAGTGAATCATGGTTGAGTGAGTCTAAGAATACGCGTCGGACGCGTTCAGAAAATTGTAAAACGGACGACTGGCCCACAAAAAGGACCCACTTGAGAATAGCTTAGTCCTGGACTTGATCTGTGCATGTACCTCGATACCGACGATCACATTCCACCCAGGATTGTTCTCTTTAAAATTGAAGCGAGATGGAGCGATAGAACACGTTGAAAACTTGGTCGGTGATTGTAAACTGTGACGAAATGGTGACCTGGAGATGGTCCCTCGACGTGATATCGAGTGCATAACAAAATGGAATTTTTTTGGCACTCGCAAGGTCCTCAAGTATGCCTCACCGTTCTCTTGGGAGAAGAGGCGGAGGTCAAGCGATGGAGCGACGGCAAGGCAGTGTCTGAGGAAGGGGCGGTCTCTACCCTACCCTGAGGACTATGGACCATGTACACAGGGAACAGATGCCCCGGATGGGTTTACCGTATCATGTATTGGGCCATGCTGCTTCCGAGTAACTCCTGGTCCCACCCAGTAGAGGCCCGCCGTCATCTTCGACACAACGAAGCCAGCAAAGAAAAGAGTTTGAGCACCTTGATGGCGGCGGGACGTGTCTAAGGTGTTCACCGCATGCAGCCACCATGTCACTCAACCATGCTCCCTGTTCAAGAATGTCCCATTTTACGTACGGAGAATCGAGAAAGTCAGGAATGCGTCACATTTCACTCGTGCAGGGCCATTCTGGTCAGATTTTACCGCGGCTTGCGGCAGTCCCATTCGTTCTCACAGAGTCGGTCGCCGCGCGCTTGCTCTCAGCAACAACGAACACCAAACATGTCTAGCTCGTGGGTGTGCTCCCCAGAACAGAAAGTATTGTAAAGGTGTTTCCAAAGCGGCAAGGAGTAGAATATGCCCCCGTCACAGTCTCGAGATGGATCGAATCGTTCACTTCAACCCCATGTCGTAAGGAAACACGACTGACTGACTGTTTCTAGAAAGAAATTATATTTAATGATTCCAGTCGGAGCGGTGTCACTGAGCTGGACACGTCATTGGACATCCAGACGGCCTCAACAACGTGGGCGTGGGTACCGCAGAGAATGTACGTATCAGATCAGAATCTCGTTCGGTCTTCTCTCCTTTGTTGATCGGCTGGCACACTGACCGCCAGACTCTGGCTATTGAACCACCAGATACAACCTAGCTATCCTATGGCTATCACGATTGCCCTTCGGGTCGCCTTCACGATGCAGATAGAGGCAGGCGGCGCGGCAACACACAGACAGTCCAGTCGCGAGCTTATGTCCAGAGTATCTAGACACCTCTAGAGACCTTCTCGAAACGAGCCGGCGCCCCCCAGTTCATATACTCGGTCACCGGCGAGCAACACATGCTCTCTTTGTTCCAAGCCCAAATAGAGGTTGACTGCCGACGAATGGCATTGGGTGGCACCAAAATCAACCTCCAAGAATTCCTGTCAGGAGAAAGACCGTCTCCCATAAGCACCAATACACACGGGACTGAAGCGGACGCGACCCCGTGAATTTTTTCGGCCGCCCCATTTCAGACATGGACAGCTGCGCCAACTCACTGGTTTCGTACAAAAGGCAAGGCCGAAGGGCGAGGATCTGCCATCGTCGCCCCGGGCAAGAACGCGATGGACAACTTCGATCCCCTTCGGTACTTCCAGTGTCACAGTGGGTTGTCTAACGCCTTGACCGGGTGAATCGTCATAACGCTCTTCTAGTTACATCGCACCGTTGGTTGTCGACCCCCTGCGAATGCGCGTTGAAGCAAGCCCCAATGCACCATCACCCCGCCTCGTATGGGCCCCCGAATGCTTGCGCCGGCTACGGAGACGACGCAATGCTCTCTTTTGACGGCATTGGTAATTTCCTTGACAATCTCCCTTCCACTTCATTACCTATGGACGGTGGAATGATCCTCCCTCACAATCAAGCACCCCTCTTGAGCCGTGTAGTTCCAAGCACCATGCAACCACTGCCTGGTATGTGTCTTGTCACAATCAACACATTAAGACCACGTACTGACTTGTACATGTCAAGGTTACCTTGTGAGTTGCGGAGAGGCGCTTGCTTCCACCAAGATGGATGAGGACGTCTTCTCGCTAGAGGAAGACTGGCTCGTCGGACAGCCGCCGGACGTACAACATTTCGATGCACCCCAACAGAATGCCCCAGTCCAGTATCTGACCATCGATACGAAGGAGTTGTTGATGGCCTCCCCAGAGCCCTTCTCACCCCCTATGTTCGGCACGACTGCCATCCCAATACCGAGCCAGTTATCTCCAGGAGATCCGTCGTTACTGATGACCCCCTTATTAACGCCATCGTCTTTCTCGTATCCCACATTCACCTGCCTTTCTCCTGAGGGGACGTCCCCGCATTCTCCCTTCAGCCTCCAGGGCAGTTCACAGGCACCACTTATCGATACCTCCTCTTATGATGAGATATTGAATCAGGGCTACCCCGGTAATTCATTACTCGCTCGCTTGCGGCGCGATATACTTCGCCGCACGATCACCCACGAGATCGCCCAACTTCCCATCTCTGCCCGCGATATCAAACAGCTCGCGGATATTCGAAAGGTCACAGACGATATTCCTGAAGATGACCTTCCTTCATCCGGGAAGAAGACTGCCTCTGCCATTCTTCATTGCGCCTGGGTTGGTTGCGACCATACTTGCAATCGCCCCGACCGCCTCAAGACCCACGTCTACACCCACATCACCTTCAAGCCATTCCCTTGCGATCGAAGGTGTGGGGATCCTCACTGGTAGGTCTTCATTCTTATTAATAGGAGACACGGCCGGTCAAATATCTAACGGGTTATTACAGCATCGCTAAATTCCACTCCAAGGGTGATTGCAACTCGCACCAAACCAAGAACGAGAAGAAGAGAATATGTGAGAACTGGTGCGGCTACAATTCTTCTTTCTCACCCCCACCATGCTCACCCCATTCGTGTGTAAAGTGGAGAGGAATGTACGGGGAAGAACTGGCAGAGGCACGCGCGTTCGGCTAAGTGCAAGAACAACGGGCGCCGTTCACTCTCGTTTTCAATATGATATACCGGCGCCTCTTCTCCCTTACGAAAGTCCGGACTCGACAGGGTGTGTACTCTTGCTTCTCGTCTCGTTCGACCTTGCGGTTTCTTTGCAGCCCACACGCACGCATTGCGGCTGCTGTACATACTTGTACCATACGTGTGCGATGTGTCAATGCCGGCCTCCGTATGCTCTTATGCTACCCTATGCTATACCCACGTATGCGCTCGCCTGCCTGTTGGGTTATTTCCCTTCCAACCTGCATATATTGTCATATCGTTATCCATCGTGTACGTCCTATTTGGCATCTGTCGGAGAGACAGTCATATCGCGGGTGTTTGTTGTACGATAGCCGTACTTGCAATAGAAGAACTCATCGTTCGAGTATTAACTCACTTATGGGAAACCGTTGGGCCTTCTACTTAGTCAGTTGGCAGTTACCTTCTGATCGGTTGGGGTTACCACATGACTTTAAGGTCGGCGCTGTTCGGGGCGCAACCTGTCCACGGAATGCCCAACTAGGCTTTCAACTCAGTTACGGCTGGTTCCAACCTTCCTTTTGTGTGCTCACCCCAGTGCTGGGTGGCCGGTCCCACATGAGAAGGGATAGTCACCCGAGTAAGCACCATCACGGCGCTCATTCGACCAGATACTCGACAAGGCACCCTCTGGCCATTTACTGCGCGGGACAACTGGTCGATCGGAGGCGGGCCAGATAGCGGCATTGGAATCACGTTGGACCTGTTGATGTGGGCCATGGCAAAAGGCTCTCATGAGACAGTCACCATACAGCACTACGTTCGCACGAGACATTAGGCGGACTGTCCTGGAGTGTGGCACACCCATGGTTGACAGGCATCGCTCCAGCCTCAATGAAGACTCCACGGACGGTCGATCCATGCCGGCATGTGAACTGACTCTCCAAATATCGGGTTCATATTCAAGTTAAGACTAACCGATCCATTTTACACAGGTATGCAATCACCTATGGTCAAATTACGATAACTACAGCGGGGGTGGCAGTTGGAATTGCTTCACATGCCGCAGGTGTGGTTGAAGGTATTTGATATCCCTTCTCCTTTTTGACCCTGTCGTACGTCGGTGGCTTCGGCTCATCTTACCTGGAATCCTGTCGAACACCTGCAGGGCGGGATCCTGCCAACCCACAAATTTCTCGCGTCTCAGAATCGCCCCCGGTTCAGCTTCGGGTTCACCTGTGGCTACAGGCGGTGCAGGGACCATGTTTGGCGGTGTGGGGGCTGTCTCGGACACTCCATGAGACCGGCGAAGAGCACGATTGATGGTTCTAAGAAGTTGTAAGTTCGGTATGCTTAGTACAGGTTGCACATGCTAATATGAGAAAGACATGTAGGTTCGAGTTGGCAATTTCGAAGCCACTGCGGACTAACGCGCCGTCAATCAAGACAGATGTCGCCCTTTACAGTTCTACTCTCGCCTCTGGCTGGGATCTTCTAGATCGTCAGGTCTTGGAAGCGCCTCGACACGCTTGTGAGGAGACCCTCAATCAATGGCGACTGCGGATTCACCTCGAGAACACGCTACTTGCGGAGCGAAGTCGTGCATCGGGTTCTTCTGTCCTTGGGTAGCTATGTCACAGGTGGGTAATGAGTACATATTGGCGCGAGAGACTGTATGCTTACCAAAAGCTTCACCGTGTCGGCAGAGTAACCGTACGAATCGACAACGACCACGCAAGAATTGGAAACCAAACGATTAGAGATTATGACTTCCTTGACGAGACCCTTGTTATTCTTAGTGAAAAAGTCGAGGAGTGGCTCCTATGCTCGGTGAGTATTCCTAGTTGGTGCTTCTCTGTCTTGGGGTTCTCGTGTTCTTCCACACGGACGGCAATGGCGAGGATTTCGTCTCTGTTTAGAGTCTTGCACCAAAACTCCACCCGCAACATAACAGACGAAACTGCTCACAATATTACGTCTTTCACGCGAAACGAGAAGAGGAGGGTTTCGGGTCAGTACGGACTATCGCTACTCCTGGGGGAAGGGTTGTACCATCAACAACAACCTTAGGCGCCCTGATCCACTCATGATCGCTAGGGTCCTTAGTAATAAAGACGCAATTTACCACGAGTTGGGCATCCTGCTGCGTGTTCTTGACTCTGTGTCAAAAGTCGTGAGGATAAAGTTAGGAATGTGGGTGGTGGCTTTGAACCAGACAGAGCTAATGCCTGCCATGAGGACCTATTGAAATAAGGCTACCCCAGTAGTGCACCTGTTGCTCTCGAGCGTTTTAAACGAGATCTACCAAGTGCCGACCTGTGCCCGGGATACCAAAATGCTTGGGGATATCAGAGGGGTCACTGATGTTATTCCCGAAGATGACCGCCCTTTGTACGGGAAGAATAAATACATCCTCGTTCTTAACTGTGCCTGGGTCGAGTTCAATCAGATGTGTAGTCGTCTCGAACGCCTTAAGACCCATGCTTTCACTTACATAGGCTTCAAGCCTTCCCCTGAGACAAAATTCTGTGGCGATTCTACCTGGTAAGCTCATTTTAATTGATAGGGGTTATGGCAGGTCAAATATCTAACTGATTCTTACAGCGCGTGTAAGCTCTAGACAAAGGGTGGTTGTAACGCGCGTTCGACTAGGTGCAGAAACAACGGTTGCCGATAGCGCAGATCGGAGGAGTTCAAGTGGTCCCCTTTGCGTTGGCTGTGTTGGAACCGACTATCTAATTTGAGGTGGTGGGTGGTGTGAAGAACTTGCTGCATCCATGGGAGTGGCAGTGAAGTAATGGAATTGTCGATGCGTTGGAGGAGGCGAAGTGTATTAATACACCGTTTAGGTGGGCTGTCACAGCCGGCTGGCTGC
>WNFL01172782.1_pt1 | contig 11491 bp, 7 predicted proteins | sample 5400361 | NCBI WGS metagenome assembly WNFL01 (sample SAMN13153351, study PRJNA577476) | soil metagenome | isolation source: 40 cm soil on Douglas fir-dominated hillslope | place: USA:California | collected 2013-09-17
ACTCAATGCTATTCAGCAACTCTTTTTTGGCAAGCAACTCTTCCGTAGACAAGGTTACCACTTTGCCCGTCTTCGCATGATCCGCAGACCTGTCACGGATGTTGTATTTTGCATCCCGGTCATTCCAACTGATCAAGATGAGTTCCTTCGCCCACCACGAAGCAGACTTTGACAACACGCCCATATTCTTAACGATTTCATATTTGAATTTAGCCATCGTTACCTGTTGATATTGAAATATAGTGCCTTTTTATTTGGACTGCGCTTGTCAATCGATGCAAGCTTCCTGGCAACCAACACGTATAAAGCTTGTAACGCTTCGAAGCCTGTAACGAACTTCTTCATTTGCGGATGGCTTTCTATTTCCACTCTTGTGACACGCTTTTGGCCTTTGAATGCAGCGTAAATTCTATCAACTGTGTCTGCCATTACAACATTAAAGTTGCCAGACATATAGGTTGCGTCTCGAAATGAGAAAATCAAATAATCTTTATCAGCCTGAAACACATAGTATAGAGTCTTGTTGGTGGCTGCTTTTCCTATGTATGTGGCTCCGTCTAAAAGTTGATCGATCTTCGGGGTTTTCTTTGACATGTTTGATCCTTTTGTTCAATGGCCTGCATCACTCACCAATCTCGGGATGTTTGTTTCGGTCGTACAACTCATATTTGCCGTCAGGCCGCAACAACAAGGAGGGATGGGAATGTGGCCATTCGTATCTTGCAGGCACAAGGTTGACAATGTTGCTTATGAGTATTCGCCAGATAGTTATAACCTTCCAATCGCCCTTACTTTGAATACCTAGGAGGATTTCAGTATATGTAACGGCGCGATCTGAACTGATTACAAATTCTTGAATAGCATCCGTACAGGATTGTCCTTCATGGCCTTTTGACATTGTCATCCTACTTTCAGTCTTCCATCAAGTGATATGAATAATAATCACTCGTTCTCAAACTTGAACAGTTTCACCAGCATATCAACAATGACTTTATTTCTGGCCACGATATATTCCTTCTTCCATTCCTTGGTCTCTGCAAGTGTCGTATTCTTTCCATTCATGGGGAATTCAATATTGTTTAATGCAAGGCCGTTTTTATAACCAATTTGAATTCTATTCCCCAAGACATTCGCACCCGACTTGCCTTGTTTTTTTGAAAAGGACTGATTTGAAAGTTTGGAGTTATAGCCAGATAATGTTAGATTGCCGAGGCAATGTACCCATTCATCGTGAATCTGTTCCGCCTTCTCCTTATTGCCATCTCCAATCATGTCAATCCATTCTTTGGGAATATTCTTACCTTGAGGAAAGACATGCTCGACCGTCCAGACGTAAAGTCCTTTCTCATTTCTTGCCCATAAATCAGGTGTATATTCCCTTGTGTGGCTTGCTTCGTCCAGTTTTGTGAGTGCATATCTAGCCATGTATTCGTTATTGTCAAATAAATTATCGCTAAGAGATTCTGTCAATGTTTCGATGGGGGATGGCTTGCCTTTTCCACTAAGGATTGCGTTGGAGAGGAATTTGTAGCTAATCTTCTTTCCGTCTGTGATTTGTTTTTGGCATTGTTCAACAAGGTCGATGTTGATGGAATCTAAATCCCTAGTGCTTGGAAAATCTGTGATATTCCTACGGAAGTAATATTTGCACAACAGGTCAACTGTCTCTTCCCATACATCCTCCTCGGGTTCTTCGTCAAATTGTTCGACTTCAAGGGACAAAAGATATAAAAGAAAAGTATAGGATGGCACTGCCCCAATTCTCTCCAAATTAACGAGGGATTCTTTGAGAGCACCGCTTTCATAATCATATGTTTCAGGCTCAATTAATTGATTGTAGGTTCCCGATTTTTCGACGAATTGCTCGAAGATTCTCTTTGCGTCTTTTTTGATCAAATTTTCATAGATTTCAATAATGTTTGAGCGGGTTGCGCGTGTAATTTTCTCAATCTTGATATTTGGGTCGAACTTAAATGCGTTGTAAAACTGTCGCAAGAACCTGTCTTGATCGCTATCTTCTGGTAGGTTTTCGAGGATTTTCTGCCAATCATCATACGAATCTTCGATATTCACACCATGCTTGCTTTCCATTGCGGCCAGTAGTTTATTTTTGATGATATCTATAGCAGAGAGGGGAACTCCCCGGTAATTTAGAGTTTCAAAAAGTAAAAAGGCTTTGGATTGACTGGCTTCGGAAATATGGATAAAGGAGAGTCTATATATTCGGTCAAGTAGATTGTACAAGCCTCCAATATCTTCAGGGATGGATTGAAGAAAATGTTTGTGCGCCTTGTAGATGCGTCTGTTACCGCAGTTTTTCGGATAGGATAACTCTGGGATAATGCCTATTTCACCCATGATATATTGATAATCTTCGAGGTTGCTTTCTTGTGTGGAGGGTTGAACCCGAAGACAATAAGTGACTTTCCCCGATTTGAATACACCCCATGAAGGTTTGACTCCTGTAACGTCGACTTTTTTGATCAATCTTCTACCGATGCTGTCAAGTTTAATAATGTATTCAGAGTCTTTGACAATCTCGGGGTCTTTTTGAACGACTTCATTTGTTAGCTTGGAGTAGATTGCCGCCAAAAGGAGAGAAATGGTGGTCAACCGTTGTTGGCCATCTACAACCTCGTAAATCAATTCGTTTTCAGGGGACATTTCGCCTTTGTCATGTACGCAAATGACAGACCCCATATAGTGCCCAGGATCATTTTCGTAAATATCCTCGATTAATTTACTCCAGTTGTGTTTTTTCCAAATATATTCCCGCTGAAATCGCGGAATATGATAATGCCACTGATTGCCTTCAATACCAATTAAGTTTGCAAAAGTATGCTCGCTCGGTATCATAATTATCACCTCAAATAATGTTTGTTTATGCTTTGTGGCTGCCCATGATTAGTTGATAAATTTTCTGATCACATTTTTCGCAAACTCATTAGGCTTATTGTGAAGTCTTATGGCCATCGTATAGAGATTTTTTCCTGTGTCATCCCATTTTTCATGTTCTGTCTTGTACCTCGTATATTTCACAAACCTGTCGTGAACAAACATAAGAACATTTGACCAATCTAATTGAATGATTCCTTTCTCCAAGTCAGAGTCTCTGTCTGCACCAATGGCAAACAGTCGAATTCGACATGTTTTGGCTTCATACGTTTTGTTAGTGTAAAGATCTTTCGCTGCACCATCTATTTCGCCTGGTGGTATGGCCCCAATAATGTACAACATACGTTCCATATTCTTGCCTTCCGGATTAAGCCAAGAATCATTAATACTGCACGGTTGTTTTGACTTGACTTCTGCAAAGATGATTTCCATTTTGTCCTTACCAAAAACTTCATGATCTGGCATTTCAGTACCAGACAGTTTTAGTTCTTGGCGATATGGGAAGCGAACAGAAAGGAGGTCGATTTCTGTCCCATTCCCTTTCTTCCAATTTTCATTATGGACAAGAAAATTCTCAAGAAAGAGACAACCATTAAGGCGGAAGAACCAATAAGCAACTTTTTCGGCACTAAACAGAACGGGCTTTTCTTCGCGAGCTATCGCTATTGGTCTAGCCATTTCTACTTCAATTCATACACTTTCAACACTTCGTCCCCGTAGTGATTGATAATTTTTACAGCGATCTTGCCTTTGGACGGTTTATCGAAGGGAATAGAAGTGGTTGTATAAAGTGCATTCCACGCGGATTCGTCAATCTCAGCCCGCAAGGCGCGTTTAAGCTTATCGTAGGGATTATCTGCGCCAGTGAAATAGGCGTGACGGACAATAAAGCTCTCGCCGTTGTAATCAGAATCGATGAACCAGCAGGCAATGTCATCGGTTGAATTGGACCGGATTTCTCCCGTTGTTGGGTCGTACACATCCAAGCCCTTGAGGTGGACAGTGATCTTGCCGTCTTTCTGCTTTATATCCAAATCAGGCTCGCCGAAGACCATGAAGAGATTGGCCGCGCCTGTCTTCTTGAGAAGCTCATCGCCCATAGACAGGTCAGGATTCATGCGTGTGATCAGGACGGTAAGATTGCCGTAGCGCTTGGCTTCTTCGCTGACGTGCGGGTCAAAAGCAAAGCCGCACACAATCAGCAGGTCGAAGCCAACACCTTGTACAGCTTCCTTGGCCGCTTCCTTGATTTGTTCAGCATTGACCGTGCCAAGCTCAGGCCCGATTGTAATAGCGGCACGCTTGGGCTTGCCGTCTTTCTCTGTATATTCGCCTACAGCTTGAATCCATGTGCCCGCAAAAGGTTCAAGACGTTCGAATTTGAGGCGTTGATTCTTGATGGTGTTTTGCACGCCAGATGTTTTGAGGTTTTCTACGATCATCTGTGTGAAGTCTTGCGTATTGAGCGCATCTTCCTTGAATGATGTTGCAGGATCATCAGTGGTAAGCACTCGGTGTGGAGATAAACTCTCTACTGTAAATGGACCCGAGACACGCACGCGTTTGTTATCCTGATAAGGCTTGTCGAATAGAAATTCGGTGTCGGCACAGCGGGCGATGCTGGCGTCTATTTCTTTCTGGCGTTCGCGGCGAAATTCCCAATATCGCTTTAATTGCCATTCGACTTCGCTGGAGAGCGCTTCGCTCAGGGCGGAGGCATCTCGCGGAATCTCCCATTCTTCCCATTTTTGTTTTGCCAATTTGTTGATGTCACTACGCAGCTTATCAAGATCAGGTTGATATTTCGCATGAATAACGTCTATCTCTTCATTGTTGGCAATGGACTTGAGTGTGACATGCGGTACGCGTTCGTAAACGAAGCCACGTTTGATGTCATTGGCAGTCGCAACATCACCAGGCGCTTCACCAAAGCTGCCTGTTACTTCGATTTCTTTTTTGCGCCCTTCAATTGAATCAGCCAACAAGTAATATGGATAACGCCCACCCATTAAGCGCGTGCGCGCCAAGGCAATTGAGACTCGCGATGTGTCCATCGTGATCCAGCGCCGCCCCCACTGCTCGGCGACGTACGCTGTAGATCCCGAGCCACACGTAGGATCGAGCACTAAATCGCCTGGGTCGGTGGTCATCATCATGCAACGTTCGATGACTTTATAATTAGTTTGAACTACATAAATTTTAGACTCGGAAAATCCACTAACACCTGTATCTGTCCAAAGGCTGTTGAACGGATAGATCGGAAAATCATCAATATATCTTTTATAGCGCAAGCTGTTTCCAATCAACATTAATCTGTCCGCAAGTGTCAGCCTTTTCATACCGTCTTGTGTCGTTTGCCATTGCCTATTATTGGGGGCTTTGACCATTTGTCCATTTAATTCAATTGGCAATGCAAGATGAGGTGTAGTAAACATTGCCGAGGCATCTCCGGTGTGGAATATTTTATCGTCTTCCTCAATGGTTATATCATCGGTTATTTTGTTTACCTTACCATCCGCTTTACGAATCCAATCATATTGGCTAGCGCCTTCTTCTCCAGAAACTTTTTCCATATAGATTTGACGATATTTTACTTTTTCTTGGTCGCGTGCATACCAAATTAAATAATCACATCGGGATGCTAATAGTTTTGTCCCTAAACCTGTTGTCTTCACAAATGTAATTAGTGAACAGAAGTTTTCACTACCAAAAACTTCGTCTAGCACTGCTCGTACTAAATGTACATTTTCATCGCCAATTTGAACAAAGATACTTCCTGTTTCTGTAAGCAGATCCCGTGCAGTTATAAGGCGGTCACGTAAATAAGCTAAATATGAATGAATACCTAATTGCCAGGTATCTCGAAATGCCTTTATTTGTTCTGGTTGACGAGTTGCATCTTCTGCTCTACCATCAACTACTCTTTTCTTGCGGGTGCTAACCTGCCAGTTCGAACCAAAATTAATCCCATAGGGAGGGTCAAAGTAGATCATCTGCACCTTGCCCTTTAATCCTTCTTTCTCGGTAAGCGAGGTCATCACCATCAACGAATCCCCCAATATCATGCGGTTCGACCAATTCTGTTCGTGATGATAAAAGTCCACACGGTCTTCGAAGGACAGGCCGTTGAAATCGGAGAACAACAAGGCTTGCTGCGGTTGTCCTTTTTGTGCTTCGGCGCGCACTAACTCTACAATATTCTGCGGCTTGATGTGTTCCTGAATATAGATCGGCACGGCTGGCACGGCTAAATCTTGTTTATCTTGTTCGTCCTTCCCCTTCCACACTAACTGCGGGTCAAGCGATGAGTCGCGTGGGTATAACACCGTCTTGGGATTCTTCTCATCCGCAACCACGAAGTCTCGTAGCTCCTCAGTTGGGATATTAGCGCGCTTATCTGCGTGCTTGTGCGATTGAACGGGAGTGGGAAGTTTTGAGGAGGATGGTTTCGATTTACTCTTTTGAGGGGGCATCTTTGCTCTCCTGTGGTTGAACCATCGGCATGCAACATATTTTTAGTACCAACCACCAGATATAAACTGCATCGTATGTAAGAAAGTGATTATGTTCAAGTAAGCCATGAGCCAGCCTATTTCTAAAATTCGCGCCAAACCTACTAATCAAAGTTCCCCTCAGTCCAAAAATCAAATTCTCGTGAAAAATTTTGGCTGTTTCGGGCATGTAGAGCAGTTTGTTTAAGTGGAATTCTTCTTGTATTCCCTCAGGATTAAGTCCAGATGTGATGACTCCATTCCTGTTGAGTAGACTTCTTATGGAATTCTCAATTTGAGGCAGTAGCAAGTGTAGCGCCATCAGATAATCACCCTGTAATCCTGACAGTAATCCTTGGGCAAAAATCCATTCTCTTCCGGCTGGGACAAAAGGATTATTTGTGACTATTTCTAAAGTATCACGAATCGATGGATTATGCTCAATCACGAAATAGTGCCTTGTATGATCAATTACTGCTCCCAAAGTTTGTTGTTGGTAATGAGCCCAATGGAACATTTCAGCTTCTTTTGCCTCTTCCGCTTTATCCTTTGAGTCATCCAAGAGAGAACCTATCTTGCCAATAACTTTTCCATTCGAATCTACAATGTTGTTTGTAAGAAGAGCAAGAAATGGTGACTTTTGCGCCATTTCTTCTATAAAACTTGCCATTCCTGCCCGGCTTACTGGATTCGTAAATGATGCTAAGAGAAATATTGCTTCTTTGAGAGGCTTATCCTTGATAATTGTAATAGTGTTCTCAATCTGTTCCGTTAAATCAATCGAATCGGATGAGATACTTTTCAACTCGTTAACAGATTTCTGCTGATACTCCAGCATCGTCTTATGGAGTTGATCCTGTTGCTCCTTAGTTCCAGGAATTCGTCTGAGAACTTCAATTGCTGATTGAATGTGATACGCTGCAACACTATGCCTTTGTGCCTGTTTCAAAGAATCATTGGCAGTGTTCACATATGTGTTGGCAACCCTCTGAATCGCTTGATATTCCCGGTCAACTTCTTTTTCCATACGATGACATTTAGCTTTGATTTCCCAATAATGACCAGCAACATACCAATTATTGTTTGCTTCCGCATCCAAGGCACCAATTTCTGCAAAGTGTGCAAATTTGGCTGTGTCGCCTGCTCTATATTCAAGTAGCAGTTTGAGGAGGTCGCTCATGGGCGAATTGTGCTTTGGCAAAAATGTTCCAAGCAGGAAGTCTATTTTTTGGATAACCTTGTCATATCTATCAGAGTTTCGTCCTAACGATGCGGCCAGGTGCAGTGCACGAGTCAGCCTTTCCACACCATCAATATATATGTCGCCATAAATCTGTTCTTCTCCAGCGAGTAAGTAATCATCTACAGCTTGTTCAGCGTATTGAATGTTACCTTTGCGCTGCACCGTCCAGATAATGTCCGCGACTCGTGCCCTCAAATCATTCTGCTTTAATACTGAAAGTAATGACTTTAGACATTCAATATCGTCTTCAGTAAAATCACTAATATCTGCGCTTCGTCTACCTTCATATATCCACATTGGTCCAAATGGCGCTTGCTTTTCTGCGGCTTTCAGAAATAACGAGCTTGCTCTGCCAAGTAGAACAAATACTGATTGTGACCTTGTATTTCCTTGTTCTTCTGCAGTCTTTGCTGCTTCAAAGAATCGAGTATAAAAGCGGTCACATGTGTTTGGAGAGACACCAACAATCGAGGCTTCCCAATCAATGCTTTCTAAATACTCAGGGCTTAGTTCATCAATCAGTTCCATTCGCTAATACTTTCTAAACAACGGTGTAACACCGTCAACATTCTTATCCAGTAAGAATGCTCTAATTGTATTTTTCGCGTCCCACGGGTCAACGATCTCCAAGAATGCCCAGCGGCCAAATCCGCTGTGATTATTGATCGCAGGAATCCACAGGTTACGAGCCGTTTCCACCTTCGCAGCTTTGTCCTTGCGCGCTTCGCCGCTTACTTCCAAGACAAGGTTTAGCAAATCATCTCTGCCGCGACCATCATCTATGCGAATCAGGTAATCCGGCAAGTATCCTTTTTCTTCGCCATTGAATGTGTAAGGAATAGTAAAGCCCAACTGGAAATTTTTCACGTAATGGATGACTTCATCCATGTCTTCGAGCGTTTCCGCCAGCTTGCCCTCCCAGCCACTATCCAACACCACATGTGACAGATGGTTTTTATCTGGGCGCGTGCGATATACATCGCGGGCCGTATCAAAATCCACGTAGCGCGTTGAGCCAAGCGTGTCATACGGGCGCAGGATCGGCAGAAGAATCTTTTCTTCCGATGTGGAAGCGACCAGAGACTGATAGATTTTCTCCGCGGCCGTCTTCGCGAAAGCCACCATCAAAAGCATTTGCGGAAAGGCATTATCCTTGCAAGTTAAATGATTTTCCCGCCAGTCTCCCACAATGGTCAGCAATTGCGGGAAGAACCACGGTCTTGTATTTCCGTCTATGTCCTTGAAATATTTTTCCAGCAACAAAGCTGCCAGCCTGAAATCCACTTGCTTCAGGCGCTTCTCTTTCAACCCATACAACTCGTGAAAACTCGACTCGCCAATGATCGATTGCATTTCGGTCTTGCTCGGTACATCCGCGGTGGAAATGGACATCTTTGAATCCTGCGTAAATGTGGCCGCGAGTTTCTCGCCTTCGAATTGATAGCGATACCCAATAATGCGCGGGAACGTGATTTCGCAGGCAATCCGATCTTCGAGAGCACGCACACGCGTGGGTGTGGGCCCGGGCTTCGGGTCTTTTTCGGACCCCGCGCTGGGAATAAATGAGAAGGGTACACCATAGACCTCGGCATATTCAGCGTCAAACATGCCATCTTTATTCGGCGCATAACTTCGACGTCGCAAGCCGCGTCCCACTACCTGCTCACATAATAATTGTGTCCCAAACGCACGCACCCCGAGAATATGTGTTACCGTATTCGCATCCCAACCCTCGGTAAGCATCGAAACCGAGATCACGCAACGAATATACTCGCCCAATTTATCTGGCTTGCCAACTGTGTTCATCACTTCGCGCAGAATGTCTTCATCTGAAAGATCTTCGGCGTCACGACCCGGGAATCGGGCACGATATTCTGTTTTGAATTCCTCAATTTCCGTGGCAGCTATCTTTTTGAACTCGTCGCTCATCCCCTCACCTGATTCCAATTGCTGGCTGTCAATCAAGATCGTATTCGGACGCGCCAGCCACTGTTCCCCATCCACATTGCTGAACAACGCCAACTTGCCAGGCACTGCCACCCTTTCGTCATTCCTTAGCGTCTTTTCCCAGCCAGAAACATATTCAAAAACCATCTTGGAAACATTCGTGTTGTTGCAAACTACGATGAAAACGGGCGGGGTCATTCCGCGTTCGCGACCACCTTGGATTTCTTTCCACTGATTGAATTTCTTTTCATAGTTGCTATATAAGCTTTGTAGTGCGCCTTCCAATTCAGGTGGAAGATTCGGTTCAACAGAAAGCTCTTCAGCCTTGCGGCCCTTCTTGGGCAGATGCTCTCGAATTCGAAACCATAGGTCACGATACGTGGGTTGCTCGCCGATCATCGAATCATCAGAAACCGGTACGCGAGGTACTTTTACAATACCTGATTCAATCGCGTCGATCAACGAGAAATCCGAGACGACCCATGGGAAGAGCGTCCCTTCGTTGTAGCCTGACCCGCGCAAAAAGAACGGCGTAGCAGAAAGGTCGTACACCACCTTCACGCCCAGTTTGGCCTTCACCGCCTCAATACCAGAAATCCAAATCCGCGCTTCTTCTTCACGCTGCTCAGCTTCGCGGCGTTCGTCGCCTTTTAACGCAACGTCATCATCGTCGGCCTCTGCGCCATCCGGCTTGCGGCGATAACAATGATGAGCTTCGTCATTGATGACAATGATATTTTTCTTATTTCCTAAATCACGACTAACACGCCGCACCATCTGGTCGGGCGTTTCAGTAAACGGGGATTCTTGTTGCTGATTGAGAATTTGTTTGGTGATCTTACCAGCTGAAATACGTTCTCGTTGTTTGAAGGCATGAAAATTCGTCAGGACCATTTTAGCTTTGCCAAGCTCAAGCATCAGATCAGAGGGCACAAGATCGTGTTGACGATAATAGTTTTCTGGATCGTTGGGCAATAATACGCGCAAGCGGTCACGAATAGTAATGCCAGGTGTAACGATCAGAAAGGTATCTGAGAAACGCGGGTCTTGTGAGTTTGCGAGCTTGTTCAATGCCTGCCAAGCAATGATCATTGCCATGACAAGCGTCTTGCCTGAACCGGTTGCCATCTTAAAGGCAATTCGATATAGCAATGGATTGGATAGCTGGTTTTTCTCGCGCAGGATGTTTTCAATCCAGGCTTCGCCGTACTTTGGCGCAACCTCCGTGATCCATATCGCGGTCTCCAAAGCCTCGATCTGGCAGAAGAACAACTTCCGCTCGCGGTCTTCCCGTTTCCAATATTCCAACAAGCCAGCGGTTATCTTTGTAATGCCTACATATCCGCCCTGTCGCCAGATCGCAACGCGTTCACGAATCTTATTGATATCTTTATTCTCTTCAACACGATCTGCCGTCCATTCGGTCTCAAAGGACAGCTGTTTTGCGCTCTTCTTTTTTGGTCGGGGAATTGGGATGAAATACTGGCTGATCCGCCGCTCTTCAACGATCTCATCCGTGATGCCCTCTTCCGTAAAACGAAAATGCCGCTTCGGTTCTTTGAAAGGTGAGTTTAGAACTGGATTTTCGATAACAACTTGTGTCATACTGCCTTCATTTAATAATTCCTTGCAAGTATGCCCGCTTTTCAGCTAAGGATACTCGAAAAATCCCCTCGTGTGCACCCCTGCAGGCCCTGCGGGAAAGTTCAATTATTATTGACGGCCCGCACGGGTAATTGACGGGTGTTTCGAAGTCTCAGACACACCTTTCTGCAAGTAGCGACACTTGCCAGAATTTTTTGACACTGCCTTCTCTACTTTTTGTCATCAGTTTTCCTTGAAAAAGTTCTATTAATCCCAGGAGGAATGTAACAGTTCGTCACCTCCACCCGGTTATGTCCCAGCCGGCGCGAGA
>WNFL01172893.1_pt2 | contig 11490 bp, 6 predicted proteins | sample 5400361 | NCBI WGS metagenome assembly WNFL01 (sample SAMN13153351, study PRJNA577476) | soil metagenome | isolation source: 40 cm soil on Douglas fir-dominated hillslope | place: USA:California | collected 2013-09-17
CCTTCGTTGGAGGCGAAGATCGCCTGTTCGATGTTGATGGTGCCGACTTTGGTGCCAGTAGCCTTGACCGCCGCCGCGGCAGCAGCCGAGGGAGCGTTAGGAGTGGTGGCAGCTGCGGCGGGAGCGCCGGCAGCCGGGTCGGCTTGGGCCAGAGTAAATAGGGAGAGGCCGAACACTACGGCCATGGTGACGCCTGCAAACTTCTTAATCATTGGATCCTTTGAACTCCTTCGGATTTTTCGGAAATGCTGGAAGCTTCCAGCTCCCTAGGCTCAACGAAACTGATCGCAACACCGAGCTTATCAGTCATCAAACCTGAAACATAGACAAACCTAGACCTGAAACCGGAGCAGCGAGTCCGCAAGTCGCGCACGATGCCCGGCTTTGTTCACGCTGACCGCAAGCGTGGTGATCAGGGTATGGACGCTCTGCATTATACGGAGCGCACCGGAACAGCGTCAAACGCCAAGAGCAGGGCGCAGGTGTCAGGTCCCAGGAAGAACTCGCACTCATTCTGTCGAGGTACCTCCATCCTAATCACTCGATGCTCAATACCGGAACCGATACCTCAGCTCGACATAGATTTCGCGCGGGTTATTCCAGTGGAAGCCACCAAAGGTCTGGCTATTATCGAGTTCGATGCGGCGGTTGGCGACGTTTAGTGCGTTCAGCGATGCGGAAGTTCGCTCGCCGAAATCCTTGCCCAGCGAGAGATCGAAGGTGGTGTGTCCGGGGAGGTAGCCGCCGGGATAAGGACTGCCTGGGTAGGCGTTGCTGAAGCCGGAGCCGTAGTAAACGTTGGTCGATGCGTAGGAACGCCACGGCAGAGAGATGTCGGTGCCGATGTTGAGCGTGTTGCGCTGATCGTGGTCGAGCTGGCAGAGTCCCGGGCTCGGATCGCAGAGATTCGTGGTGCCGTCGGTCAAACCTCCGGTGATGGCACCGCCACCGTAGGCAACCTGGTTCGAATAGGCGAGATGAAGCTGGGCGCGACGGGCGATGCGCGGTGAACGGAGCGTGAGTTCCCATCCGCGGATCAGGGCCTTGTCGATGGTCAGAGGGAAAAAGAGATTGGATTCTCCGATGGTGTTGTGGTCGAAGAAATTATGGGCGCGGGTCCGGAAAGTGTCGGCATCGAGCGTCCATCCACGGAGGGGGATGGTCACGCCGAACTGATGCTCTTCATCACGCTCGCCGTTCAGTGGGATGAACTTGCATTGGTTCTCTTTGCACAGACTAACGAGTGCGCCGGACGCGGTGAGCAATGGGGGCGCTTGATAGTAGTGTCCGTAGAATGCTCGGAAGGTCCAGCGCAGATGCGGTACCGTGACGGTTGCGCCGAAGCGCGGACTGATAGCGCTCTCGGAGATGTTGCCCGAGAAGTGGGTCGGACGGACTCCGGCGGAGAGCGTGAGCCAAGAGAAGGGCTTGAATTTTTCGTCGAGGAAGAAGGCGGCCAGGCCGCCGGACGCGGGCTCGGAGTCGGCAAAAGGTGGCGCCAGCTTTGTCGGATCGCAAGTCGAAAAATTGGGGTCGCCGTTGGTCGGGCAATTGAAGAGGATGCCGAGCTGGTGATTGTCATTCTGGTGAAATCCGAAGAAGCCAACTTGAAGATCATTCTTAGAGAAGTTCGCGCCGAAGCTCACCTGGCCTCCGGCATAGGTTGACGAGTGATGATCGCTGGTGGCGGTGGGGTAATCGTTTGGTGCACTCTCGTAGTCGGTCGTGTTGCGATGGAATAGGGGTGAGACGGTCAACAACAGCTTCGAGTTGAAGGTATGAACCCACGAGGCATTGATCAGGGCGTCGGCTTCCCGGTCGCTGTCGCGGAGGCCGCTGCTGTCGCACGTCGTACAAAGCGAGCTTTGCAGATCATCAAAGTTCGGATCGTAGGGGACCTGGTAATAGTCCTTCCGCAGTGCGGTGACTAGGCGCATTTGATTAGAAGGATCGACATTGAAAATGAACGAGCCGAAACCTCCGTAGCCGTTGGCGGCATCATGCACGATCTGGAGAATGGGCGGCTCGAGTCCTAGATCGCTGCGGTTCCCATTGACGCTCCCGTAGTATGCGAAGCGTTGGGTATGACTGCCGAAACTGAACGAGTCGTTCGTCTGATAAAAGTTGCCCACACTCAACACGAGCTCGGCCTGATTGTTGCGTTCGAATCCTGAGCGGGGGACGATGTTGAACACTCCATACGTCCGGTCGCCAAATTCCGCGCCGTAGCTGCCGCGATTCACTTCCATGTAGTCGATATCCTTGGGGTCAAACTGCGGTCCAAGATTGGACGCAATGTTGGTGTTGGGTACTGGGACACCGTCCACCAGCCAGCTTGTCTGATGGCCGCCGCGGACGTGGAGTTGGTCATGGGTGACGTAGGCGCCAGGGACGTTGTCTGTGATCACGGCCAGGCTGTTGGTGCGGTCGGCGCCAGGAGTGCGCTCGATGTCAAGGCGGCTGACAAGCGTTGTGGGTGTGGCGGAATCGGTTGGGGCCACCTCGGGTGCCGCGGAGACAGTGACGTTGGCGTTCGCGGTTGCGACCTTCAAAAGAAAGTGCAAGACCGGCACGGTTCCCGAACTGACCGTGACGTTTTGTGAAGTTTGGGCGAAGCCTTGGCTGGCAATACTGACGGAATAATCGCCGAGCGGCACAGCGTTGAACTGGAATTCGCCGGTGGCATCGGTGGTGACGCTTTTTGCCCAGTCCGACGATTTTGCTTTGAGCATCACCATGGCGTCTTGGATGGGACGATGCTGGGGATCGTGCACGACGCCGCGGATCGCACCGTAGATGTTGGCGAACGCAGCGGAAGTCATCAACAACAAAGCAGCAAATGCGAGCAGCTTGAGGCGAGCCATGCTTTAAATCCTTACGAGTTTGTCGATCTCCTCGACACCAAAACAGAGCGGTGAAAAGGGCCGACTTTCGGCGTCGTCTTCAGAGAGAGCCGAATCATGCCGATTTCTATCAGTGCGTCGCTTCAGCGATGCTGGAAGATTTGCGAAATCGGGCGCCCCTTTTAGGGGCTGGACACGCGCGCAACCGTAAGGTGTTTTTCCCGGGGGCGCTATTTTCCAGAGTTTGGCGAGAGGTACTTAGCTGCGAGGAGGGGCGCGGGCGGTATCGTGTCCCGTAATGTCGCTTGAGAGCAGGATTGCTCTTTGCTGCGTACGCACGGGTTCGATCGGAGGACTAAAGAAAGAGAGCAGACTGAAAGCGGGATGCGCCCACTCCAGGGTGGCTACGCGGCAGCAGCAATCGTGGTTGAGGCAGCAATTGGCGACGGCGTGAAACGAGGGCCCAGATTCTTCGGGTTGGGGAGTTTTCGACTGCGCCATCGGATGATGGCATTGCATTGCGGGCTGCGCTGGGTGGCCCGATAGTGGCCGACGCATGCAGCGCATTGCTCCTGGCTGGGCAGCGCGGGCCATGGCCAGCGGCCCGAAGGCCGGGGCGAGCATGACCAGCAGGAGAAATCTGGCAATCCAGCGGAACATTTGCGAACAGCATAGCAGTTACTAATGTTGGGGGGCTACTTCTCGGCAAAAAGTGTCCCTGCTGAGAAGCGAGGCCCGGGAACTGAGAACTGGCTTCCTGCTGTAACATTTCTCCGTGCAGAGCTTGGCCGAGCGACTGTTGAAGACAATTCGGAAGCAGCAGTCGGTTCGGGCGGGGGACCGCCTGGCGGCGGCGGTTTCGGGTGGGGCGGATTCTGTGGCGATGCTTTGCCTGCTGCTGGAGTTGCGAGCCGAGTTAGGGATCGTGCTGTCGGTTGCGCATGTAAACCACAAGCTGCGTGGAGAAGAGGCGGATGAGGACGAACGGTTTGTCGCGAAGTTGGCGCGGCAGCACGGGCTCGAACTGCATGTTTGTGAAGGGAAGGTTGATCGAAACGAGCGGTCGGGCGCTTTCTCCGGAATCGAGGCGGCCGCGCGTGAATTGCGCTACAGGTTTTTTCGCCAACTGGCGCGGGAAGGTCGCGTTACCAAAATTGCGACGGCGCACACGCTCGACGATCAGGCGGAGACGGTGCTGCTGCGCATCTTTCGCGGAACCGGCATTCGGGGGCTTTCAGGCATTCATCCGCGAATCGTCTTCGGAGAGCAGGGAGCGGCGTTTGGCGAGTTAGTGCGGCCGCTACTGGGCTTCCGGCGCGCTGCGTTGCAGGAATTTCTGCACGAGCGCGGTCAGAGTTGGCGCGAGGATTCGTCGAATCGGGATACGGCCTTCCTTCGTAATCGCGTGCGGCATCAGCTGCTGCCGATTATCGGGGAAGAATTTGGCGAGGCCGCGATCGAACACATGGGCGAGCTGGCAGAAATCGCGCGGGCCGAGGAGGAGCATTGGGCGCAAATGCATCCGGAGATTCGGGGCCAGGGCGGTGGCGCTGCCGAGACGCGGCAAGCCGCTACTCTAAGGGTGGGGCGTTTGTCGATGCTTCCGTTGGCGGCCCAGCGACGACTGGTGCGCGCGTGGCTGGAAACGAATGCGCCCGATTCGAGGATCTCGTTTCGGCTGATCGAGGAAGCGCTGGAACTGGCGCGTGGGGCGGCAGGCAAGAAATTGGAGTTGCCGAGCGGACGGAGTCTTCGACGTGGACGACAGGAACTCGGGTTGGAATTGGACCCCTCAGGCGACAGGGAGGTGGCGGATTATGAGTACGCTTTAGCCGTGCCGGGCGCGGTGGACATTCCTGAACTGGGCGCTTTTATTGAAGCTCGGGTGGTGGATGCGGATGGCATTTCTGAGGATGAGCGCGGAGAGTTACTGGATCTGGGCCGCATGCCGAAGGAAATTCTGATCCGAAACTGGCGAGCGGGAGATCGCTTCAGACCAGCGCACACGGCGGCGACAAAAAAAGTGAAGGAGCTGCTGGGTGACCGTCATGCTACAGGAGCGGAGAAAAAACTCTGGCCAGTTGCGATCGCGGAAGGCTGCGGGTTGATTTGGATGCGAGGATTTGCGGTTCCGGCCGCTTTCCAGGCGCCTGCGGGAGCTTCAAAAGCAATTTGGATTCGGGAGATTGCGAGCATGATGTAACATGCCATGAGTTAGGGTTACTGCTGCACGGTTGCAGTTACCACGCATGGAGGCGCCACTTCCACTATGAATGTTTCGCCGAATGCCGGATTGCGCCAGGTGATCTCGGCCGAGCAGATTCAGAAAAGAGTCCGCGAACTGGGACGGCAGATTTCCGACGACTATCGCGGCGAGACCATGATCGCGCTGGGTATTCTCGAGAACAGCTTCCTGTTTATGGCTGATCTGGTGCGAGCGGTCGATGTTCCCCTGATCTGCTCTTTTATCAAGCCGAGCTACAAGCAGAGCCAGCAGGGGGAATCCGCCGTGTTGGAGATTCTCTTCAGCCACGAACTGGCGATTGCAGGCAAGCATGTGTTGCTGGTGGAAGGGTTAGTGCACTCAGGGGTGACCAGCGAGTTCCTGATGAACGACCTGCGAGGGCGCGGCGCGGCTTCGGTGAAGCTGGTCACGCTGTTAGATAGGCAGTCGGCGCGCCGCGTACCGCTGCAGCCCGACTACTTCGGATTTCTGGTGGATGACACCTTTCTTTGCGGCTATGGGTTGGGGAGTCCGGAACAGACGGGACGGAATCTGCCGTATTTGGCCGCGACGACGTAGATCGCGGGGGACAGGGGTCCGCCCCCGTTCAACCGGAGCGTAGCTTTCAGCCCGCCAATCCGTCATGCGTCGGAAATAGGCGAAACCACTTGGGTGGAATGTCCAGCTTCCCACAAGCCGACTCGGGGACACAATCTCCGGTCTGCTCGGCATCCATTTCTCAATGAGTAAACGCCTGTTTATCAAGAAGTCCCGCTAAGGGTCAACGGGTGACACAGGTAGTCTGATACATCTAATCTCCACCCCGGTACTTCCGTAACCCATTCCTCTCGAATTAGCTAGGTCTTCACCTGGACCCGGCAAATACTTTTGCTATGAAGCATCTTTGTATGCTCGCCGCGGTACTCGTCTGCGTCTTCGCCGGCACCGCCAACGCGCAAGATAATCGCGTCTTCGATTGGACCCCTGCCAACGGCGAGACCATCCCCATGGAGCCCGCCAGCCTACACGCCGGTCGCGTTTACCATCCCGCAGCCGGGGGCGGAAACATGCACATCGGCATCGAGTCGCGATATCCCGTCACCATCGCCATGGCCTGGGCCGACGAATGGAATGCCGCGATGCAGCATCCCGACGCCCCTGCGAATTTCAGCTTCCTCTGCGTGAAGGAGCATGTCACCAACCTGATCTACGAGTGTCATCTGCCGTCCGAGCGGCCCATGATCATTACCTTCCACGACGAGCGCCGGCCGGAGAAGCCAGTAGTCTCCACGATCCGCGCAATCCTCGGACCCGGCACGCAGCAATTCATTTCGCCCAACGACCTCCACATCCAGTACTACAGCTGGAACTGTGTGGACAATTGCATCCTGCCCGAATTCCACTGGCGCCGCATCCTGAACGAAAAATATGAGGTGACGCTGGCGCCCAAGGTCTACAGCCTCATGACGCCCGATCACGACGGCCAGGAACTCAGCGTCAAGATCAAGTCGCCCATTCCGTTGACGGTCGCGCTACTGCCGTCCCATCTGGCCGACCAGGTCTACGACAAGGTCGTGAGCCTTACTGACGCACTCGATCAAACCGGATGCAAGGAACGCGGCGTGCAGTCGATGAGCTTCAATTGCTCCTTCAATGTCGCCAATGGCCCGCAAACGCTGTTCATCCTTCCCGACATCAGCTTCTCCGGACACAAAAAAGCCGGCGTCGAGGTCAATACGGTGAAGTGCGTGGAGCACTGCGACCTGCTGAATCCGGCGGTCAATCCGTAGAGGTATTCAAGCACGAGCTGCCTGTGGGAGCTGTCCAATTCGACAGCAATCGAAAACCCTCTACCTGGATTCAATGGCGCGCTTGAATGGCATAGACGAAGATTGTAGTCCGCCTTGCCAAGACTGTTGCAAAATCCCCATTACACTCATTGACCGGGCGAGGTGTCCGCAACGCGGAAACTATCCAGAAACGGGCTTCGAGGACTGTGGGCAGACCGAACTGCGAAAAGTTTAATCTAGAGCTTATGGGCATAGCCCCGCTTCCCACAAGTGTACCTCCATGATTTCTGTGCCTGGTTTTACCTCTCCGTTTCTCATCGAAAAGGGCTAGAATGAGGGGACAGGCTCTTCCAGTCGAATTTCCGCCTCCGGCATCTAACACCGGGTGAAGAGGTGCCTTCTTCCTTTTGACTGGGGACGGGCTCTTAGAGGAGTTTTAAGTGAATTCTACGATTAAAACAGTACTTTTCTGGGCGGTCATCGTGGTCTCGGCCTTCCTGCTTTGGCAGGTTGTGAAAACCGGAAGCAATGCCCAGAAGGAAAAAGAAATTGGCTTTTCTGAATTCCTGTCCGACGTGGATCAGGGCAATGTCCGCGACGTGATGTTTATCGGGCAGGAAGTCAAAGGCAAGTTTAAGAACGACTCGCCGTTTCATACGATTGTGCCGGCGAACTATCCCGACATGTACAAGAAGCTGACGGAGAAGAATGTTCCGTACGGCTTTAAGGACATCAGCAACGGCACCTGGCCCAGCTGGATTCTCAATCTGTTGCCGCTGGTTCTGCTTGGCGCTCTCTGGTTCTTCATGATCCGGCAGATGCAGACGGGTGGAAACAAGGCGCTGTCGTTTGGCAAGAGCCGGGCGCGGCTGCTCTCCATGCAGCAGAAAAAGATCACGTTCAAAGACGTGGCTGGCGTGGATGAGGCGAAGGAAGAACTTCGCGAGATTATCGAGTTTCTGCGGGAAGCGCAGAAGTTCCAGAAACTTGGCGGGCGCATTCCGAAGGGCGTGCTGCTGGTTGGACCTCCGGGAACGGGCAAGACCTTGCTGGCGCGCGCGGTAGCGGGCGAAGCGAATGTTCCGTTCTTCTCCATCTCCGGCTCGGACTTTGTTGAGATGTTCGTGGGCGTGGGCGCGAGCCGCGTGCGCGACCTCTTCGAGCAGGGCAAGAAAAACGCTCCCTGCATCGTCTTCATCGACGAAATTGACGCCGTCGGACGTCACCGCGGCGCCGGGCTCGGCGGTGGACACGATGAGCGCGAGCAGACTTTGAATCAGTTGCTGGTGGAAATGGACGGCTTCGAATCAAACGAAGGCGTGATTCTGATGGCGGCGACCAACCGTCCGGACGTGCTCGATCCGGCGCTGCTGCGGCCGGGGCGTTTCGACCGGCGCGTGGTGGTGAATCGTCCCGATGTTCGCGGACGGGAAGAAATTCTGCGTGTACACACCCGCAAGATTCCTCTGGCTGACGATGTGGAACTGAACGTTTTGGCTCGCGGCACACCAGGGTTCTCCGGCGCGGACCTGGCCAACATGGTGAATGAAGCGGCATTGGCGGCTGCCCGGCAGAACCGGAAGGCCGTACTGATGTATGACTTCGAAGTGGCGAAAGACAAAGTCCTGATGGGCGTGGAACGCAAGTCGCTTCTGCTTTCCGATGAAGAGAAGAAGAACACCGCGTACCACGAGGCCGGACACGCGCTGGTGGCAGCCATGCTGCCGCACTCCGATCCGGTGCATAAGGTTACGATCATTCCGCGCGGCATGGCGCTTGGTTTGACCATGCAGTTGCCGACCGACGACCGCCATAACTACTACAAAAACTATCTCGACACGCAGATTGCCATTCTGATGGGTGGGCGCATCGCGGAAGAGCTTTTCCTGAACCAGATGTCGACCGGCGCGGGCAACGACATTGAGCGGGCCACGGAACTGGCGCGCAAGATGGTTTGCGAGTGGGGCATGAGCGACCTGGGGCCGCTGACCTTCGGCAAGAAGGAAGAGCAGATTTTCCTGGGACGCGAGATCGCGCAACACCGCGACTATAGCGAAGCCACCGCCATTCAGATTGACGAAGAAGTCAAGAAGATGGTGAGCGCGGGGTACGCGACGGCGAAGGGTATTCTCTCGGAGAATCGGGAGACGCTGATCCGGATCGCGAAAGCGCTGATCGAACGCGAAGTGCTGGACGCCACGGAGATCAAGTTGCTGGTCGAGGGGCAGGACCTGCCGCCGATCAAGCCGCTGCCGGCTAAGACCGATGACGGCGTGCAACAAGTGATTAAGCCGGAGCGGGCTCCCGCGAAGGGCGGCGAGCGGCCGGCTACGGCGTAAGGGCCAGAGGCGGGCTGACCTCGTCCCGAAGATCGCGGACAGGTCACGGCTAAGCCCCTGTGCCCGTCGGCGACGTGTGTTAGCCTGTATCTCTAACCGAACCTTTGCTGGCACAGGCGCATGGCGGATCCGATTGTAATCCCCACAACTCGGCTGCGATTTCCCTACCTGAAATGGTCCTCCCCACTCCCCAGCCTGCGGCGACAATTTCGAGAGAACCAGCCTTATCCGCACGTGCACCTCAAAGAATTTCTAGACGATGACGTGGCTGACGAGATGGCCAGGGAGTTTCCCGACATGGCCACCGACGCCTGGACGCGCTATAAGCACCAAAACGAAAACAAGCTGGGGCTGGCAAAGCGAGCTCTGTTTCCGTCACTTTTGGGCGAAGTGGTGGATGAACTGAATTCGGAAGCGTTTGTACATTGGCTTTCGCAGTTAACCGGAATTCCGAACCTGCTGGCGGATGAATCGCTCGAAGGCGGCGGTCTGCACCAGTCGGGCGCGGGCGGATTCCTGAACGTGCACACCGATTTCAGCAATCACCACTACCATAAGCATTGGCGGCGGCAGGTGAACCTGATTCTCTATCTCAACCCCAACTGGCAGGAGCAATGGGGCGGCGCAATCGAACTGTGGGATAGGGAGGTGCGGCGCTGCGCCGTGAAGATACCGCCGCTGTTCAATGAGGCGCTGATCTTCCGGACCGACGAGATTTCCTACCACGGCTTTCCCGACCCCCTGCGCTGTCCCGAAGGCGAATCTCGCAAGAGCTTAGCGTTGTATTACTACACTATCGAGTCGGGAGTCGGCGCGAAGGCACACTCCACAAACTATCGCCCGCGTCCGGAAGACGGACCGCTGAAGTCCTGCATGATCTGGCTGGACAAGGAGGCCGTGGATCTTTATTCACGGGCCAAAGCGCGCTTCGGTTTTTCGGACGAGTTCGCCAGTAAGATTCTCGGCTTCCTCTCGCGGAAGCGCTGATTCCAGCGTCCCGAGTCCGACCTTCAAGCGGTCACGGCGGATACCGTTGCCAGCGATCATGACGCTGCCGTTTTGCCGACTTCCTCTTTTGCCGCAGCTTTTGGCATCAGCGCTGCCACGGCCAAGATAACGAACAAGGGATCGATGGGGCGCCGGTAGTAATGTTCGGGGGTCGTGATGTAGTAGATAGGCGGAAACCAAAGAAGTACGAGCGCGTAGGGCAGAGCGCCAGACCAATCCGCTCGCCAAGCGCGCCGCAGGCCTAGAAGCGCGAGGATAGTTAGCGCGGTGGAAAACAAAATATTCGGCGGATCGAGTGGCTCCTGGCCTAGATAATCACGGTCGAGGCTCCAGTAGCCGGTCCAGATAAAGAGCGCGCGGCGGAAAGTCCTCCAGATGTACCACCCAGGCTGGGCACGAATGGACTCGATCGCCTGCTGTTTTTTCTTGTCCATGTACCCGAGTTCGCCCAACTGCTTGTATTCATTCCACTCAGTGTCGTTACGCCAGGGGCCAAGCTCGGATTGTGCCCAGTAAGAAGTCGGGCCTTTTGTACCCAGCCGCAACACGAGTCCCATGTTGTCGCGAAAGGGAACGAAGCGATGGAAGACTTCATAATTGCGGACGAACCACGGGGAGACCACCGCAATGAAAGCGATGGCGGCAACGACATTGACGGCGAACCAGCGCCGGCCGCGACGATGGCGGCGATAGATGACCCATCCGGCGAGAAAGGGCAGCACCGAAAGCAGTGAAGGACTGGTTAGCGCGGCAAGTCCCCATATCAGCCCGAACACGATCCAATTCCACAGTTTCTCTTCGTTCTCCAGATTCAGCGTTATCAGAAAAAGCAAGGCAAACAGCAGCGTTGCCAGCCAGGTTTCCCAGATGCGTTCGACGGGAAAATAAATGGCGTAGGGGAAGAACACCCAGGCCCAGCCGGACCATTTGGCGATGCGATCGCCAAAACTGATACGAGCGATCAAGAAGATGGGAATGCAGACCAGCGCTGACGTTAAGGCATTCAGCGAAAGAAGGACTATGGCTGACGTCTTGGTGTAGACGCCGAAAAGCTTAAAGACGCCGGCTACCAGATAGGGATACACCGGGGTCATCCAGGCGGTGGGGCCCGTGTCCCCGAACAAAGGGTTGCTAAAACCGCGTCCCTGCGCGATGGAGCGAGCGATTCTGCCGGTTTCGTATCCGAAACGCCAGTGGTCGCGCTGTGGATCGAGTTGCTCAGGCAGTAGAAAAACCATGACCACCAATCGAATCACGAGCGCTAACAGGACCATGGAAATCAGGAA
>WNFL01025954.1_pt1 | contig 11489 bp, 10 predicted proteins | sample 5400361 | NCBI WGS metagenome assembly WNFL01 (sample SAMN13153351, study PRJNA577476) | soil metagenome | isolation source: 40 cm soil on Douglas fir-dominated hillslope | place: USA:California | collected 2013-09-17
CGCATCATGAAGGGGTTAACGACTGCAGTATTCGCGATGGCGGCTGTAATCGGCGGGCCGCTTGCGCCCGCAATCGCGCAGGTCCCCGCGCCGTCGGGCGGTCCCTCTTCTCCTTCGTTCACCGCAACCTTGTCGAACAATACGCCACTTGTGTTCGGGATGGATGCGGAAGGCGCCGCGCGGGCTTTGGGGACGCCCTTGAATTACATCAGCGGTCGACCGGGCGACGAAGTCTTCCTGACCTTCCGCAATATTGGCGGCAGCGGCTTGTTCTTCCACAAAGACCGGCTTTATCTGCAATTCCGCAAGGGCAGGCTGGCCGGCTGGAAGGGCGACTGGGGCCACAACTGGATGTGGCAATAGCAGGCGGCCAGCCACGTCCTTACTTTCCGCCACTCCCCAAAAAGATCAACTCTCAAGCAAATGGATGACCCGTGGGACAAGACCTAAAACTGACGGCTTCGGACAATTTTCAACTGGGCGCCTATCGTGCCGATCCCGCCACTGCGCCCAAGGCGGCGGCGGTGGTGATCCAGGAAATCTTTGGCGTCAATCACCACATCCGCGCGGTCTGCGACCGTCTCGCGAGCGAAGGCTATGTCGCCATCGCGCCTGCGATCTTCGACCGCGTCGAGCCTAATTTCACCTCCGGCTATTCGCCCGATGAGGTCGCGGTGGCGCGCAAGTTCGTCGCCAATCCGGATTGGCCGGCGATGCTGCGCGACACCCAGGCCGCCATCGATGCCGTCAAGGATGTCGGCCCGGTCGGCATCATCGGCTTTTGTCTGGGCGGCAGCATCGCCTATGCCGCCGCGACAAAACTGTCGGGGCTGTCGGCTGCGATTGGCTATTACGGCGGCGCCATCGTTCGCTTCGCTGACGACAAGCCGACCGTTCCGACCCAACTTCATTTCGGCGAAAAAGACGCGGGGATTCCGCTTGCCGACGTCGAGACTATCAAGACCAAGCGCCCCGAAATCGAGATCCATGTCTATCCGGGCGCGCAGCATGGCTTCCACTGCGATGAGCGGGCGAGTTACGACAAGACAAGCGCGGACATCGCCTGGCCGCGCAGCCTCGGCTTCTTCGCCAGGCATTTGAAGAAGTAAAAACCCGTCATGCGCGGGCTTGACCCGCGCATCCATCAAAAGCGAAGCTTTTTGAAACAGATGGATTGCCGGGTCAAAGCCCGGCAATGACGATGGGGATGTGTGTCAAAACCAGCGTTCGCCGACCAAAACAGTATCGCCGGGGCCAAGCGCGGTGCCGAGCGACACCACGATGCGCGATGAGCCCGAATTGTCGGTGTGGGTCAGCGTAACGCGGTCGCGACGTGCGCGCGGCGAAAATCCGCCGGCGATGGCCACCGCACTTTCGACGCTCATATTGGGCACGTAGGGATATTGGCCGGGGGCCGCGACTTCACCGAGAATAAAGAACGGCCGGTAGGCCTCGATCTCCACCGCCACCGACGGTTCGCGGATGTAGCCGTTGCGCAGTTTGGCTGATATCGCCGAAGCGAGACCCGCCGGTGTTCGTCCGCGCGCCGGCACAGAGCCGATCAGCGGCATGGTGATCGCGCCGCCGGCATCGATCGCATACGTATTGGTGAGACCCTCCTGGCCATAGACCACGACGCGCAATTTGTCGCCGGCATCGAGCCGATACGCGGCATCATGGGCGGGCGGCATTGGCGCGGCAGCGTAGGCAACCGGGACCGGCGCGTATTCCCGCCGCGGTGCCGCGGCAAAGCTATTGCGAAGCGCGCTGATGGCGCCACCGGAATCCGCGACGCTGGATGGCGATGAAACAACCGGGGCCGGATCGTAGGGCTGGCCGTAGGCCAAGGAATCGAGATCGCTTTGCGGCTGCGCCACGGCGACCGACGCGGTCGTGCGCATGCAGCCCGACAAAGCGAGCGCGGTCATGATGGCAGTGATCGGTAATCGAAACGCGCGCGCAACCCGCACCGGAGCCATCCCTCATAGCGAGACAGCGACAGTCTTGCACCGGTTATGGTTAACAATTGGTTTTGCCAAACGACCTGAAAGCCGATGTGAAAAACGCAATCCCGTTTCTCACATCGGCGATTTTTTCACATCGAGCGCGTGCGTAGCCGACGGGCGAACACCGAAGGGCGGTGTCGCCCTATGGCGATCAGGCACTGACCCCCGCGCCGATCGGACACGACACCCCAGTGCCGCCAAGTCCGCAATAGCCGGCCGGATTTTTGGCGAGATACTGCTGATGATAGTCCTCGGCGAAATAGAATTCGCCTGATGGCGTAATCTCCGTGGTGATGGCGCCGAGGCCTTTGGCCGCCAACGCCTTTTGATACGCCGCCTTGGAAGCGTCCGCGGCTTTGCGTTGCGCGTCACTGAAGGTGTAGATCGCGGAACGATATTGGGTGCCGACATCATTGCCCTGCCGCATGCCCTGCGTCGGATTGTGACTTTCCCAAAAGACCTTCAACAGTCGATCGTACGATATCTTCTTCGGATCGAACACGACCAGCACCGCTTCGGTGTGCCCGGTACGGCCTGAACAAACCTCCTCATAAGTGGGGTTTTGGGTATGACCGCCCACGTAGCCCACCGCGGTGGTGTAGACGCCATCGCCGAGTTCCCAGAATTTCCGCTCTGCGCCCCAGAAGCAGCCGAGCCCGAACACCGCCTGCTCCAGACCGGCGGGGTAAGGCGGCTGCAGTCGACGGCCATTGACGAAATGGCTGGTAGCGGTGGGGATCGGTTTGGAACGGCCCGGCAGCGCCTCAGCTGCGCTCGGCAGTGCGGTGGTCTTGCGCATGAACAACATGGGTTACCTCCCGGCGAGATGCACTCGAACTCGTGACGACGATGTCACTCTATTCCATGCATTACATTATATGCATTTACGCTGGCGCGGCAGCCCCGTTACGCCGAACGGTCGAACATCAGCGCGGGCCGCGCCGGTCTCACCCGTCAGTTCCGCGAATAGCCGATCAGCGGCTTGCGGGGCCGGAACAAAAGCATCAGCAAAATACCCAACACGCCCATCACGGCAAAAACCGGCTGGTCCAGGACAATCTTGATGACACTGGTCCAGAGCCAGGGCGCCGTGCTCTCCACCCAGGCCCGGAACGCCTGCTGACTGGATTGGTGGATATCGTTCCAGAATTGGCCAAATCGGGTGAAACGCAGGGTCTGATCGGCGACCCAGCGCGCCCCGTCATAGACCATGAAAACAAATCCGCCGGCCAGCAGCAGCAGCCCCACAAGTCGGAAAAAACCGCGGATCATGCGTCACCTTATCTCTCGCGCCCGAAAACGCAGTCAGCCATTAACGGCGCAGCGCGGGAAATTCAACCTCTTCAGCATCTTATCAGCGCCTCCCGGCGAGCCGCCGGAACCCGAAGGGTCCGGAAAGCGTTGACGCTGCAAACTGCGCCCTCTATAAGACCGTCAATGGCGGCGGGCGCAATCCTGCCGCCGCTGTTCTTTGAGCGGCGCCGTCACGTGAGCAATCTAGGCTCCGAGAATGGCATTCTCGTAGAACACCCGGAAATATACCAGCGTCGATCACGCGGCTGAACGGCCGGCGCGCTCAAGCCTGGGCACCCGCGATCGATCACTGTCGAAGGATAATTGTAAACATGGCCAATACTACCTCCGCCAAGAAGGCGACGCGCAAGATTGCCCGCCGCACCATTATCAACAAGTCGCGCCGTACCCAGATGCGCGGCGCAGTCCGCGTTGTCGAAGAGGCGATCAAGAGCGGCGACCGCGAAGCGGCGCTGAAGGCAATGACACGTGCGGAACCGGAACTGATGCAAGCGGCGCAACGCAACATCATCCACAAAAACAATGCAAGCCGAAAGGTCTCGCGGCTCGCGCATCAGATCGCAAAGCTCGCGAAATGAATTGATCGAAAAATACCCGTCAAAAGGCCCGGCATTGCCGGGCTTTTTCTTTTCTTATTGTTGTTGTTTTTCGTTATCGTGTTGCTGTGCAAAATTTCAGCGCACGAATTCTTGCGGGCCCGCGTTTTTACGGTGCAATTCTGCCGTAAGCAGGAAGACGGGCTTATGATGGCCATGACGAGATTGACGTCGGTTATTAATCGCGCAGGTTTTTGAAATAGCAATCGCGGCCGCGCCACCGCGCTCGAAGGTCCTTCGGGGTTACCCTGCTACGGCGCGCAAAAAAATGTGCGCTCGATTAGTCACTTATCAGCATAGCGCAGAACAGCAGTTCGAAAAACCTGGGGCGCCGCGGGCAAAAATTAAGGAAATGTGACTTTATTTTTTGCAGCCGACGAAAATGTCACAGTCATTCGTCGCGTCGATTCTTCAATCAGATTCAAAACCTTGCTGCTGCGCATGAGGGCTGTTGCCTAGTTTTGCGAAGCCGAAGTCGGTTTTGCGGGCTCGCTCGTTGAATCATTTCCGTTGCGGGAAACAGGGCATGCTGTATCTCTAATTGGGTTCGCGACGCCTACGGCTCTAGAGACCAGCGCGGTTTAAGGAACGGGGCGGACGTGCAAATCGGCGGCGGTGTGCGCGTTGGCGACGCTTTCCAAGCGATTGTCGGGTCGTAACTCATAGAAATATGAGGACGGTAGTGTTGTGTCGAAATTTCTCACGCGGGGCGTTACGTCTCGCTCGCTTTGAACAAGAGAGATACACATAACCAAAACCGCAATCGCGCCGAAGGCGAAGTACGTGGACGTGTTGGTGGGCGTGTTGAACGTACGGGCTAAAGACGCGGCGGCGGAGCGGCTGAACGATTTTGATGTTCGGACGCGATCGGCTGAATTTGAAACTCACGTGATATGACAACTTGCTGTGAGCAATCACGGCGGGATGGGGAGGTTGCATGCTTTATGGTATCATCGCGGTACTCGATCAAACGCCATTTTCAGATAATGCGGTACGGAACGCCTTAGACGTTGCCTGCGCGCAGCCTCCCACGCGAACTCCGGACAGACCGTTGAGTACGCGCTGACCTCGCGGACGCTTCTTCTTCCAGTCTGATGGTTTGCTTGCGGCATGTCGCCGGACGGCTGGTCTATGGCTGAAGACGAAGCCCCGATTGAGGTCCCGCCGGGTGGATCTTCCACACGGCGTTTCGCAGGCAATATTACTCCTTCAGAAAAGTCGTTAGGCAATGACAAATATAGAACAGGATCGTTGGTCCCGCGTGAAGGGTCGGCTGCGCTCGAGCGTTGGAGAAGACGTCTATTCAAGCTGGTTTGCGCGCATGGACCTCGAAGCCGTGCAGCAGGAGAGCGTGCATCTTTCGGTTCCGACGCGTTTTCTCAAGAGCTGGATCCAGGCGCATTATGCCGAGCGCGTCCTCACCTGCTGGCAGGCCGAGATGCCGGAAGTGCATCGGATCGACCTCACCGTGCGCACGGCGATGCGATGCGCGGCGCCCGCAAGAGAGGCCCCCGCGCCATCAGATCAACGCCGCACGGAGCGATCCGACGGTCGTCCGGCGCCTGAGCTGCGCGCAACCGCGATCGCGCCGGTATCCGCCAGTCATGACGCGCTCGGCGGCTCGCCGCTCGATCCGCGCCTGACCTTCGGAAGTTTTGTGATCGGCCGTTCCAATACGCTGGCACATGCCGCGGCGCGCCAGGTTGCCGAAGGACGGCGCGGCGACAGTGTGATGTTCAATCCGCTCTACATCCACGCCGGCGTCGGGCTTGGCAAAACCCATTTGCTGCAAGCCGTGACCTGGGCGGGCAATTCGGGCAGCGAACGCAAGGTGCTTTACCTCACGGCCGAGAAATTCATGTACGGCTTCGTCGCGGCGCTCAAGACGCAGACGGCGCTCGCGTTCAAGGAGGCGTTGCGCGGCATCGACGTGCTGGTGATTGACGATCTGCAGTTCCTGCAGGGCAAATCGACCCAGGCCGAATTCTGTCATACCCTGAATGCGCTGATCGACGCCGGCCGCCAGGTGGTAATTGCGGCGGACCGTCCGCCTTCCGACTTGGAGAGCCTCGACGATCGCGTGCGCTCGCGTCTCGCCGGTGGCCTCGTGGTCGAGATGGGATCGCTCGGCGAAGAATTACGGCTCGGGATTCTCAAATCGCGTGTCGCAGCGGCGCGCGCGCATCATGCGAGCTTCGACGTGCCGGCGCCGGTATTGGATTATCTCGCCAGGACCATCACCCACAACGGCCGTGACCTCGAAGGCGCCATCAATCGGCTGCTGGCACACAGCAAACTCAACGCGCAGCCGGTGACGCTGGAAATGGCCGAGCGCGAAGTGCGCGACCTGATCCGTCCGCAGGAGCCCAAGCGCATCAAGATTGAGGACATCCAACGGGTGGTGGCCCGGCAATACAATGTCAGCCGCTCCGACCTGTTGTCTTCGCGCCGTACTGCGAACGTCGTTCGCCCGCGCCAGGTCGCGATGTATCTGGCAAAGACGCTGACGCTGCGCTCGCTGCCCGAAATCGGCCGCCGGTTCGGCGGACGCGACCATACCACGGTCCTGCACGCCGTACGCAAGATCGAGGCCCTGGTCACAAAGGACGTGGCACTCTCCGAAGAGGTTGAATCGCTGAAACGCCAGTTGCAGGAGTGAGCTTCTCTGCTAGTCCCTCCCCCTTGCGGGGAGGGCTAGGGAGGGGGGGTAAGCCACAACCACTGGGCCCGCCGCGGTGCCCCCAACCCCTAAGAGCGAGCTCCGCTCGTCTCGCCCCCGCGAGGGGGAGGGGAGCAGAAAATGCCGTCGTCTCTTGGTTTTCGTTCCCGCAAAACGTGGGGAACGGGGTAACGCATCCTCTTGCGCTTGCGAGCCATCCGCGCCACCTTGTTATCCCCCCGCGGGTTTGATCAAATCCAGCTTTGATCGGGCTTTTCGGGTTTCAAATGCCGCGGCGCGCCTTTCGGGCCGCCCGGCTTTTCCATCTTTGGATCGGGCGGGTATTGCAATGAAGGTTACCGTCGAACGCGCGCAACTGTTGAAATCGCTAGGCCACGTCCATCGCGTGGTCGAGCGCCGCAACACCATTCCGATCCTCGGCAACGTGTTGATCCGCGCCGAAAACGCCAAGCTGTCGCTGAAAGCTACCGACCTCGACCTCGAGGTGACGGAAACATTGGCGGCGGAAACCGCAACCAGCGGTTCGACCACGGTGCCGGCGCATATGTTCTACGATATCGTGCGCAAGCTGCCCGACGGTGCGCAGATCGTGCTGGAAGGCGACGGCGACCGCTCGGTGCTGGCGATCCGCGCCGGCCGGTCGCGCTTCACGCTGCAGACCCTGCCCGAAAGCGACTTCCCCGATCTTGCCGCCGGCGACATGACGCATTCGTTCGGGCTGGCAGCCTCCGACATGAAGCGGCTGATCGATCGCACCCAGTTCGCGATTTCGACAGAGGAAACCCGATACTATCTCAACGGCATCTATCTGCACTCGGCCGGCAGTGCCAAGGCCCCGACCTTGCGCGCGGTCGCGACCGACGGCCATCGCCTCGCGCAGATCGATCTGCCCTTGCCGAAAGGCGCATCCGACATGCCCGGCGTGATCGTGCCGCGCAAGACCGTCGGCGAAGTGCTGCGCTTGATCGAGGACAACGAGGCTGAGGTCAGAGTCGAACTGTCGCAGGGCAAGATTCGCTTCACCCTCGGCAATGTGGTGCTGACCTCCAAACTGATCGACGGCACGTTTCCGGACTACGGCCGCGTGATCCCGCAAAACAACGACAAGGAACTCATCGTCGACAAGAAGGATTTCGAGGCCGCGGTCGACCGCGTCTCGACGATTTCCAGCGAGCGCGGCCGCGCGGTGAAACTGGCGTTGTCTGCGGGCAAGCTGGTGCTGTCGGTAACCAACCCGGATTCCGGCAGCGCGACGGAAGAGCTTGAGGTCGAATACGCCTCCGATGCGCTCGATATCGGATTCAATTCGCGCTATCTCTTGGACATTGCGGCTCAGATCGAAGGCGAGGTCGCGGTACTGAAACTGGCCGATCCGGGTTCGCCGACGCTGGTGCAGGACAAGGATTCCAAAGGCGCGCTCTACGTGCTGATGCCGATGCGGGTGTGATTTGACGTTTCACACTCGTCATTGCCGGGCTTGACCCGGCAATCCATCAAACTTCAAAATGACGTATTGGGTATACATTCTCGCTAGTGGGCCCGGTGGAACGCTGTATGTCGGCGTGACCAACAATCTGGTGCGGCGTGTTTGCGAGCATCGGGAGGGCCTAGCCGAAGGCTTCATCAAGCGATATCACATCAAGACACTGGTATATTTTGAGCCGCACGAAACAATCGCCACGTCGCTTCAACGCGAGAAGAACATCAAGCACTGGTCGCGCGAGTGGAAAATTGATCTGATCATCGCGAGCAATCCGGGCTGGCAAGATCTGTATGATGAAAACGTCCGCTGACGCGGACGATGGATTGCCGGGTCAAGCCCGGCAATAACAACTTGTGACCGACCGCCCTAGCATGACCGCCTCCCGCATCCACCGACTTACCCTCACGCATTTCCGCAACTATCGCGCGGCGAGCATGGAAACGCGTGGTGACGTGGTCGTGCTGGTGGGCCCAAACGGCGCTGGAAAGACCAATTGTATCGAGGCGATCTCGTTTCTGTCGCCAGGACGCGGCCTGCGCCGGGCGACGCTCGACGATGTCGCCGACAACCAGGGCGATGGCTCGTGGGCGGTATCCGCCGAGGTCGAAGGCGCACTGGGACTGGCGACGCTCGGCACCGGCATCGACGCGCCCGGCAGCGAGGCGGCGGCCACAAGCCGGCGCTGCCGCATCGACCGCGAGCCGGTGACTTCGGCCACCGCATTTGGCGATCACTTGCGCATGGTGTGGCTGACACCCGCGATGGATGGACTGTTTCTCGGCGCCGCGTCCGAGCGGCGGCGGTTTTTCGACAGGCTGGTGCTGGCGATTGACAGCGAGCATTCGAGCCGGGTGTCAGCGCTCGACCGCTCCTTGCGTTCGCGCAACCGGCTGCTGGAGGTGCGCAATTACGACGACCACTGGTGCGATGCGATCGAACGCGAAACCGCCGAACTCGCCGTCGCGGTGGCGGCGACGCGCGGCCAGACCGCAACAAAACTCGCGGCGATGCTGCGCGCACGCGGCGATGCGTCCGCATTTCCCTCCGCCGACATCATGCTCGACGGCTGGATGGAAAACGCGCTGATCAGCGAGCCAGCCACCGCGGTGGAGGACCGCTACCGGGAGATTTTGCGCGCCAGCCGCGCCCGCGATGCCGCCGCCGGCCGCACCCTCGACGGCCCGCATCTCACCGATCTGCAGGTGATCTACGCGCCGAAGAACATGCCGGCCCGCGACGCCTCCACCGGCGAGCAGAAGGCGCTTTTGATCGGGCTGGTGCTGGCGCACGCCAGTCTGGTCGCGGAAATGACCGGCATCACGCCGCTTTTGCTGCTCGACGAGGTGGTTGCGCATCTCGATCCCTCGAGGCGCATGGCGCTGTTCGATGAGTTGGCAAAACTGGGCGCGCAGGTCTGGATGACCGGCGCGGACCCTGCGGCGTTCGCCGACATCGGGGCATCCGGCGAGATTTTTGACGTCGATTCCGGCCGGATCGCCCGCCGCGGCTGAGAGGCCTTACCTCGGCTCGCCCGAAGCCGCCGCCTGCTCCCCAAGCAACCGGTCAACGATGGAATTTATCAGAAACTCTGATCCTTTTTCAGTCAGGTGCACCTGATCGCTTGCCGAAATGTCGCCGGCTGAACCGCCGAGACGCGTCAAACAGCCGTCTGCGTCGCACATGACGTCCGACGCGGAAATGAAATCCGCGCCCGACGCTACGAGCTTCGCGCGCAGAATCGCGCCGGCCCAATCAGGCTCCGCCCGATTGGAGCGCTCCGGAATCAGGCGATGATGCAGCATGAAATATCGCAGCACCTCATTTGGCAGCCCGCGTTTCCACACCGGCACCGGACCAAGCACGACGACGCGCGCGCCTGTTTGCTGCTTCAGCGCGGCAACCGTCTCAACGACGTTATCGAGATGTTTCTCCCAGGTCCCGTGCAGCAGCACGATATCGGGCCTGATCTGGCGGGCGAGCGACAAAACCTTGTCGTTGATCGCGCGGCAGTTCGGTATGCCCACGACATCGATATTGAGTGCCGGGACACAGGAACTGGAGGTAAACTGCGCGATGCCGAAGTCGCGGGTTTGCTGGACCTTGCGCAGGCCGGGCAGCAGCGCGCCGGCGGTCGAATCTCCCCAGACCAACAGCAGCGGCCGCCGATCGCGATCTACGCAGCTGTCGGCAAACGACATTTCATGACTGAGATCGAGCAGGCATTCGTGCACCTGCCATTGCGAGGCTTGCGTCGGCACCTCAGCCATGTCGCGGATTTCGGGGGGCAACCGAAAGTCGAACCCGCGTCCCGTGACGACAAGACCGCCTGCCACGGCGATCAGCGCCATGCCCGCGCCAAGACCGGCTATCTTGATCGGACTCGGACGGCCCAGTCGAAAGATGGATTCGACGAACCGGTATGTCAGCCACGCCAGCGCAATGCTCAGTCCAACGATAAGTTCGCGCTCCAATAACGTCAGAGGCCCGAACTTGATGATTCCGAAAAACACCAGCAGCGGCCAATGCCACAAATAGAGCGGGTAACTGATCAGCCCGATCCAGACCAGCGGCCGGCTGGCGAGCACGGTGCCGGAACACCATGCGGCTGGGGCAGACAGCAGGAGCGCCGCGCCGGCCACGGGCAACACCGCCCACCAGCCCGGAAATGCGCTTTTGGTGTCGAGAATGCCAGCCGCCGCGGCAATCAACACCAGTCCAATGGAGGCGCGCAGATTGCTGGCGGCGCTGGTCTGACTGATTTGACTCCAGCCGCAGGCCAGCGCGGCGCCGGCCAGCAATTCCCAGGCCCGGGTGAACGGCAAGTAGAAGGTCGCTACCGGATTCGAACCGATCAGCGCCACGTTGAGCACAAAGGACGATAGCCCGATGACTGTCGCCACCGCCAGAAAGCCAAGGCGCATCCGGGTGGCCAACATCAGGACGAGTGGCCAGAACAGATAGAATTGTTCCTCGATGCCCAGCGACCAAAGATGCAGCAGTGGCTTCTTGCCGGATTCGATATCGAAATAGCCGGACTGCAACAGCAGCGCGATATTCGATAAAAACGCCGCGCTGGCAAAAACATCGGCACTCAATTGCGCGTAGGCTGCCGGCAACATCCATAGCCAGCCCAGCACCAGGATAGCGCAAAGCACGACGATCAATGCCGGGAAAATCCTCCGGATCCGCCTGTTATAGAAACCCACGAGGCTAAAGCGCTGCTGATCCAGCCCGCGCACAATGATGCCGGTGATCAGAAAGCCGGAAATCACGAAAAAAATATCGACGCCAATGAAGCCACCCGGCATCGCTTCCGGGAAGGCATGAAAATTCACCACCAACATCACGGCGATGGCCCGGAGGCCATCAATATCTGGCCGATATCCAGTAGAAGGCGAGGACAGGATCGG
>WNFL01033660.1_pt3 | contig 11488 bp, 7 predicted proteins | sample 5400361 | NCBI WGS metagenome assembly WNFL01 (sample SAMN13153351, study PRJNA577476) | soil metagenome | isolation source: 40 cm soil on Douglas fir-dominated hillslope | place: USA:California | collected 2013-09-17
CTTGCACGCCGATGGCGTTGAGCGGCGAATCCGCCGCGGCGTCCCACGCGTCGCCATCGACGATGCGCCCGATCTCGTAGGCTTTGCCGCTGTCCACCGATCGCAATTCCGCCGCGAGGTGGCCCAGGGCAATCTGCGGCGGCCGCCGATGGTCGCCACCGGCCTCGTAAGCATGCGACGTCCCGAGCTCGCCCTGCATTTCCCAGATGAGGTCCGACAATTCGCCGCGCGTTGCCACTCGCGCCAGCAGCGGCTCATACCGGCGATAAATCTCGTTCCAGTCGGTGCCGGACATGTTAGGCACCCAGAACTGGTCGCGTTGCAGCCGCCAGACTTCGCGCAGCATCTGCCGCCACTCGAGGCGCGGATCGACCGACAGGCGGATCCGGTTGAGATCGATCCAGCCGGTCTTGCGCGAAGGCTCGTCCGACGGCGGCGCTTCCTTGCCTTCAGCCCGCGCGGCGCGAATGGCGCGCAGCCGCTTGCCCTCGCGCACGACCAACGTCGCGTGATCCGCAGCGAGGACGAAGCTGTCGGCCTTGTCGGTGAGCGTTTCGGCGCGCAGCGTGGCGAAGTCGAAGATTTCCAAGCGGCCGGGCGATTCCTTGTGCCCCCCGCGGCCGTGCGCACCCGCGATCGGAAGCACGGTCCACACGACCTTGTGCGCCGCGCCGGCAATCTGGCCGAAGCGACCTTCGGCGACCGGAAATGCGGCGGTGCGCCGCTCGATCCCGTCGATATCAACGCGAATCGCGCGCGGCCGCTTGTCGGCCTCGTCGCTCGCGCGTCTGTCGTCGGCAGGCTTGAGGCCCTTGGGTTCAGGATCGAACGGCGGCCGTTGATCGTTTTGCAGCGCGATCAGATAGGGACGCGCCGCGCGCGGGAAGCTCAACTCGAATTGCACGCTGTCGTACACCGGGTCGAACGTGCGGACCGACAGGAAGTACAGGTACTTTCCCTCGGGGTCGAACGCCGGGCAATAGTCGCGGAACTCGGGTTGCGTCGCCAGCACGCTCTTGCGCTTTGCAACGTCGTGCAGCTTGATCGCGCAATGCCGCGGATCCGTCCAGAACGAATACGCGAGCCACGCGCCGTCCGGCGACCAGGCGAGGTCCTCGCTGCGTCCCGAGTCGCTGCGGTCGACGACCGACAGCTTTTTCGTCGCGACGTCGCCCTGCAGCACCTCGTTGCGATGGTTGGTCAGCGCAATCCGGTGGCCGGTGGGCGCGGCGCGCAAAGCCTGCACGCGGCCGATGTCCCACGGCAACGTCGTCGACTTGCCATCGCTTATCACGACGATCCGCTCTTCGCCTGATTCGTCGCTGACGCCGACGAGCGTCTTGCCGTCGGCCAGCCACTGCCCATGGCGGTAGCGGACACCATCGGCCGCGCCGTGCTGGCGCACCGCGCCTTCCCACATCGCCATCGTGAAGAGCTTGCCGCGTGCGTCGATGGCCAGGCTGTGGCCGGACGGATGCACGCTGTATCCGTTCAAGTGATCGGCGGTAGTGACGAACTTGCGCGACGCCTGCGTGCGATGCGACGGCACGTCGATGTCGACGCGCGCTGTCCGGTTGCTCGCGGGGTCGAACAGCCAGATTTCGGCGCCGCACTGGTAAACGATGCGCGTGCCATCGGTCTGCGCATTGCGCGCGTAGTAGATGTCGTGGTCGGTGTGCCGCCGCACGTCGGCGCCGTCGGGCCGGCACGAATAGAGGTTGCCCACGCCCTGCGCGTCCGAAAGAAAATAGACGCGCTTGCCGATCCACATCGGGCTGGTCAGGTTTCCGGCGAGCTTCGACAGGCGGCGGAACGTTCCGCTCCCCGACGCGTCGATCCACAAATGGCCCGCGGTGCCGCCGCGGTAGCGTTTCCAGCGCGCGGGATCGGCGGTGTTGCGGCCGATGACCTTCGCGTTGCCCGGCCCGAAGGCGAGGTGATTGACTTGGCCGTACGGCAACATTTCCGGCAACCCGCCGTCGACACCCAGCGTGAATGCGCGATAGTTGCGGAAGAAAGGCTGCCCATGCGTCGTGACGAACAGGATCCGCCCCTCCGGCGTCCAGCCGCGCACGAGCACATCGGGCCCAAGCCACGTCATGCGCCGCGCGGGACCGCCCGCCGCGGCCATCAGGTAAACCTCGGGGTGCTGCTCGTCGCGGCCGACGTACGCGATCCACTTGCCGTCCGGCGACAGCGCCGGCGTGGCCGGTTCACCCAATCCTGCGGTCAGGCGGCGCGCCGTGCCGCCGCTTTCGTCGACGCGCCAGAGATCATCGTCGCAGACGAAGGCGATGGTGTTGCCACAAATTGTGGGCTGACGCAGATAGCCACGTTGGGTCATGAATTCGATTCCTTGGGGGGTACAGCGGAATCGAGATCATAACGCCTCCGATGTTTGGCGCGGCGCCAACGCTTTCGTCGAATAATCACATCGGCGTCATTCCACCACCCACCATCCAGGGCGTGCCGAAGCGGTCGACGAGCATCCCGAATCCCTCCGCCCAGAACGTCTTGTCGAACGGCATCGTCACCTTGCCGCCCTGGCCCAATACATCGAAAATCCGCTTGCCTTCAGCGGCGGTCGGATACACCAATGACAGCGAAAATCCTTTCATTCCTTCACCAGGATGTCCGGCCATCGTGTCGGAGGCCATCAACGCGCCGCCGTCGAAAGTCAGGCGAGCGTGCATGATCCGGTCCGCGCTGCCGGGCGGCGTCTGCGCGGCAACGGGCGATTGCGCATGGGTCAGGAGATCGAGCTTGCCGCCCAGCGTCCGTTCGTAAAAGCGCATCGCCTCGGCGCATGTGCCGTCGAAAAAAATGTAGGCATTGTGATGGGGCATGATCTTGTCCTCGTTGTGGGTTGTTGCAATGACGGATTCGAAATCGACTACTTGTTCGCAGCTATTTGCGCGCGTTGCCGCTCCTCCTGCGCGCGCAACTCCGGTGTGAACTCCGCTCCGAAATCCTCCGCCTCGAATACCTGGCGGATCTCGATTTCGGCGTCACCTTCGAGCGGGTTGGGGCAGCGCTTGACCCAGTCGATCGCCTCTTCCTTCGATTTCACCTTCCAGATCCAGAAGCCGGCAATCAACTCCTTGGTCTCGGCGAAGGGACCGTCGACCACCGTGCGTTTCGCTCCCGAGAAGCGGACGCGCGCGCCCTTCGAGCTCGGTTGCAGCCCTTCGCCCGCGAGCATGACACCGGCCTTGATCAGCTGTTCGTTGAAATTGCCCATGTCCGCCAGCAGCTTTTCGCTCGGAAGAACGCCCGCCTCGGTATCTTTGTCAGCCTTGATCAGAATCATGAATCGCATCGCAGTTTCTCCTCTCATGGGTCGTGGAAATCGGACCTCGGACGGATTCGACTAGTTCCGGTTCCAAGATCTCATCAGATAGTCGAACGGGGCCCGGCGAATTCGACAATTCGTGGCCTCGGGTAGAATCCTAAGCGGCTAAGTTCCGGTCGCGAAAGTCGCCGCCGGAAGGCCAAAGCAACCATGACCCAAGTCGGACTGGTGTTGGTGACCGGTGGGAGCGGGTTCGTCGGCTCTGCGGTCGTCCGCGCCCTCCTCGCCGCAGGCTATCCGGTGCGCGCGCTCGTCCGGGCCTCGAGCCCGCGGGCCAATCTCAGCGGGCTCGATGTCGAAATCGTCGAGGGCGACATGCGTGACGCCGCATCGGCCGCCGTCGCCGTCACCGGCGTCCGCTACGTGATGCACGTCGCCGCCGACTATCGACTGTGGTCGTCCGATCGCCTGGAAATCCAACGCAATAACGTCGTCGGTACGCGGACCATCATGGAGGCGGCGCTGCGTGGGGGCGCGGAGCGCATCGTCTACACGAGCAGCGTCGCCGCGCTGGCGCTTCGCCCCGGAGGGCAATCGGCCGACGAAACCACCGCACTCGCCGAGTCGGCAGCGATCGGCGCCTACAAGCGCAGCAAGGTCGCGGCGCAGGTGATTGTCGAGACGATGATCGTGCGCGACGCATTGCCGGCGATCATCGTCAATCCTTCGACGCCGATCGGGCCCCGCGACATCCGGCCGACGCCGACCGGACGGATCATCGTCGAAGCCGCGTCCGGACGCATGCCCGGCTATGTGCACACCGGACTCAACCTCGTTCACGTGGACGATGTCGCCGCCGGGCATCTCGCCGCACTGCAGCACGGCAAGATCGGTGAGCGCTACATCCTGGGCGGCCAGGACGTGCTGCTGTCGGACATGCTGCGCGACATCGCGATGCTCGTCGGGCGCCGGCCGCCGCGATTGCGGATGCCGCGAAGGCTTCTCTATCCGGCCGCGGCAATGGCCGAGTTGCTTGCGACCCGCACGGGACGCGAGCCGTTCCTGACACTCGACGGACTGCGCATGGCCAAGAACCGGATGTTTTTCACCAGCGCCAAGGCCACGCGCGACCTGGGCTACAGCGCCCGTCCCTATGCGGAAGGGCTGCGCGATGCGGTCGAGTGGTTTCGCGGCGCGGGCCGCTTGCGGTGACGGCGCTCGTCATCGCGTCGCTCGCGTGCGCGGCCTGGGCGTACCTTCTGCTGTTCCGCGGAGGCTTCTGGCGCGCGGCCGAACGCGACGACGAAGTGATCGCCATGACTCCTGGGCCCGCCGCATGGCCGCGGGTCGTCGCCATCGTTCCCGCCCGCAACGAAGCGGAACTCATCGCCGCAAGTGTGGGTTCGCTTTTGCGGCAGGATTATCGCGGCGCCTTCGAGATCGTCGTCGTCGACGACCACAGCACCGACGCCACGGCCGCCCTCGCGCGAGCCGCGTCCGCGAAGGCCCCGGCTGCTGGACCATTGACCGTTCTGTCCGCGCCGGACCTTCCCGACGGATGGACCGGCAAGCTGTGGGCCATGCACTACGGGACGGCGCACGCCGACACCTTGCCGCAGCCGCCCGACTATCTGCTGTTCAGCGACGCCGACATCAGCTACACGGCCGATACGCTGACGACACTGATCCTGCGCGCCCAGCGCGACGGCCTCGTGCTGACGTCTCTCATGGCCAAACTGCACTGCGAGAGTTTCGGCGAACGGGCGCTGATCCCGGCGTTCATATTCTTCTTCCAGTTGCTGTATCCGTTTGCCTGGGTCAACCGTCCGCAATCGAGAACGGCGGCGGCGGCCGGCGGCTGCATGCTGGTGAGGCGCGACGCATTGACGGCCACGGGCGGCATCGCGTCGATCCGGGGTGAATTGATCGACGACTGCGCCCTTGCCGCACGATTGAAGAGGCGGGGGGCGATCCGCCTTTCCCTCACCAGTCGCGCACGTAGCCTTCGCGCCTTTGGCTCCATCGGCGATATCCGTCCGATGATCAGCCGGTCCGCATACGCGCAGCTTCGGTATTCGCCGTGGCTGCTGGCCGGCACGGTTTTGGCGATGTCGGTGACCTGCCTCTCGCCCCCGCTCCTTGCGCTAGGGGCGGCGGGCGCATCCCGATGGCTTGCCGCGGCGGCCTGGGCGGGGATGGCGCTGGCGATGCTGCCCACGCTTCGCTTTTACGGCGTGTCGCGGTGGTGGGGATGGGGCTTGCCGGCCATCGCCTTCGTCTACGTCGCCTTCACGCTGGACTCGGCGTTCCAGCACTGGCGCGGGCGGGGCGGCATGTGGAAAGGGCGCGCACAGGGCCAGGCGGCGCACCGCGGATGACGGACGGAGGATGCCGCCCAAGGCCGGGGATATAATTCCATGTTCGACGGGGGGCAATCCCATGCCCCTTGGTCGCTCATCCCTTCGCCCTTCCCTTTCCCCTGACGTGAACGCGCACGTGACCCGCGGCGCCGAACGCGCCGTCCGGCAGACGCAGGTCGAGGCGGATATTCCGCTCGACGTTGCCAAAACGCGGCTCGACGCGTGCGTCGATCGTGCAACCGCCGCGCTGCTTTCGGCGCAGCGCCAGGACGGCCACTGGGGCTTCGAACTCGAGGCCGACGCCACGATTCCGGCCGAGTACGTGCTGCTCAAGTATTACCTGGGCGAGACGGATCCGTCGCTCGAGGCGAAGATCGCGACCTACCTGCGGCGCATCCAGGGCTCGCATGGCGGCTGGCCGCTCTATCACGACGGCCCTTTCAACATCAGCGCCAGCGTGAAGGCGTATTTCGCGCTGAAGGTCATCGGTGACTCCCCCGACGCCCCGCACATGCGAAAAGCGCGCGAGGCGATTCTCGCGCACGGCGGCGCCGGAACGACCAACGTCTTCACGCGGATGCTGCTCGCACTGCACGGAATCATTCCGTGGCAGGCCGTGCCGACGATTCCGGTCGAGATCATGTACCTGCCGCGGTGGTTTCCGTTTCATCTCTTCAGGATTTCGTACTGGGGACGAACGGTGCTGGCGCCGCTGCTCGTCCTCCAGGCAATGAAGCCCTCGTCGCGCCACCCGCACGGCGTGACGATCGACGAACTCTTTCCCAGCCGGTCCGCGCGCATCCGCCGCGCGCCGCGCGCGTTGCACCAGTCCCGCCCGTGGTTCGCGGTGTTTGCGACGATCGATGCGCTGATTCGATTCACCGAGCCGTTCTTCCCCGCGGGCCCGCGCAAGCGCGCCGTCGCCAAGGCCGTCGCGTTCATCACCGAGCGGTTGAACGGCGAGGACGGCCTCGGCGCCATCTTCCCGGCGATGGCGAACACCGTGATGCTTTTCGACGCGCTCGACTATCCGCGCGATCATCCGGACGTCGTAACCGCGCGCAAGGCCATCGACAAACTGGTCGTGGGCAAGCGGGATGAAGCGTATTGCCAGCCCTGCGTGTCGCCGGTGTGGGATACAGTCCTCGCGTGCCAGGCGCTGATCGAGGTCGGCGGCGAGCAAGCGTCGTCCAGTGCGCGCAAAGGCCTCGTGTGGCTGGCCCCGCGGCAGGTGCTGGACACCGTCGGCGATTGGGCGTTTCAGCGGCCCGGCGTGCGCCCCGGCGGCTGGGCGTTTCAGTACGCGAATCCGCACTATCCCGACTTGGACGACACGGCGGTCGTGGTCATGGCGATGGACCGCGGCGCGCATTGCCTCGAAGTCTCGCGAGGCGCGGACTTCAGTGAAGCGATCGCGCGCGGCCGCGAGTGGGTCCTCGGATTGCAAAGCCGCAACGGCGGTTGGGGTGCGTTCGATGCCGACAACACGAGCGAGTACCTGAACCACATTCCATTCGCCGACCATGGCGCGCCGCCGACGTGACGGCGCGTTGCGCGAGCATGATCGCGCAACTCGGAACGGCATCGGATCGCGCGGCGCTCGATGCCGCGCTCGATTTCCTGCGCCTGACGCAGCACGCGGATGGCTCGTGGCACGGGCGCTGGGGAATGAATTACATCTACGGGACCTGGTCGGCGTTATGCGCGTTCCATGCCGCTGGCGTCCGCCCGCAGGCGCCCGAAATCCGGCGCGCGGTGGAGTGGCTCGTCTTCATCAACAATCCGGATGGCGGCTGGGGCGAGCATGGAAACAGCTACGACCTCGACTACCGCCGCCACCAGCCGGCGCCTTCCACCGCATCGCAAACCGCGTGGGCGCTGCTCGGATTGATGGCTGCCGGCGAAGTGAACCACCCGGTGGTCGAGCGCGGAATCGATTACCTGCTGCGCGAAATCGGCGAGGATGGCCTCTGGCCCGAGCCGCACTTCACCGCCGTCGGCTTTCCGCGCGTCTTCTACCTGCGCTATCACGGCTACTCGAAGTACTTCCCTCTCTGGGCGCTCGCTCGCTACCGCAATCTTAAAATCTCCGGCGAACTCCCGGCACGGCTCGGCATGTGATTCTCCGCCGATGAGGGTCGCCGCGACCGATTCGCGTTCCATCGTTGCGGTCACGGGGTTGGCGTTCGAGGCGCGCATCGCCGCAGGCGCCGGCGTGCGGACCGTCGCGGGCGGTGGCGACGCGCGGAGTCTGGCCGCGGCGCTCGAGCGAGAGTTGGCGCGCGGAGCGTCGGCGATCATGAGCTTCGGCATTGCCGGCGGGCTGCATGCGGATGCAACGCCAGGAGCCTGGCTCGTTGCCAGCGCTGTCGTCACGCGCGCGGCGCGCTGGTCGGTCGATGCGGCCTGGGCCGCGGCGCTTGTGCAAAGATTGCCGGGCGCCGTGCATGCGGACGTTGCCGGCGTCGATGCGATCGTCAAATCCTCGGACGAAAAGCGGGCGTTGGGTGCCGCGACCGGCGCGTTCGCCGTGGACACCGAGTCTCACGTGGTCGCAGCGTTCGCCGCCGACCACGGCCTTCGGTTCGCGGTGTTTCGGGTGATTGCCGATCCCGTATCGCGGGCGCTGTCCGACGCCGCATCCGTGGGCATGCAGCGCGACGGAACGGTCAACCGGCGCGCGGTGCTGGGGTCCGTCCTGCGCGCGCCGGGGCAGATTCCCACGCTGCTTCGCAACGCCGTCGACGCGCGGACCGCCGTTCGCGCGCTGTCACGCGCCCGTCGACTCCTTGGCCCGGGCCTGGGTTACCCGGATTTCGGAGAGCTTCTGCTCGACGTGCCGTGAGAACACGTATTGCGCCGGGCGCTGGTTCGCGAGCGAAATTTCCGCGGCCATCGCCGCTTCGGTTTCGACGCCGCGGCGATTGACGGCCAGCGCCTTCAGCGGATGGCGCACCGCATCCTGCACGGCGGTGGCTTCGAAGCCGCTGTGCACCATGCAGTCGGCACACTTTTCGTAATTGCCGGTGCCATACGCGTCCCAGTCGGTCTCGTCCATCAATTCGCGAAAGGTCTTGGCGTACCCTTCGCCGAGCAGATAGCAAGGGCGCTGCCAGCCGAACACCGTGCGTGTCGGATTGCCCCATGGCGTGCAGCGGTATTCCTGGTTGCCCGCGAGGAAGTCCAGGAACAATCCGGATTGGCTGAACGACCACGCCTTGCCGCCGCGGCCGCGCCGGAAGATGCCGCGGAACAACTGCTTCGTCTTTTCGCGGTTCAGGAAATGCGCCTGGTCGGGCGCGCGCTCGTAGGCGTAGCCGGGCGAAACCGTGATGCCGTCGACCCCCATCGCGTGAACACTGTCGAAAAATCGTGCGACGCGCTCGGGATCGGCGTCGTTGAACAGCGTGCAGTTGATGTTGACGCGGAAACCCTTTTCCTTCGCGGACTTGATCGCCTGGACGGCACGATCGTAAACGCCTTCTTCGCACACCGAGCGATCGTGCATTTCACGGTCGCCGTCCAGATGCACCGACCAGACGAAATACGGGCTCGGCCGGAACAGCGACAACCGCTTCGGAAGAAGCAACGCATTCGTGCACAGGTAGACGAATTTGCGACGCGCAATGATTCCCGCGACGACCTTATCGATTTCCTTGTGCAGCAGCGGCTCGCCGCCGGCGATCGATACAACCGGCGCGCCGCATTCGTCCACCGCATCGAGGCAATCGGCAAGCGACAGCCGCTGATTGAGGATTTCGTCCGGGTAATCGATCTTCCCGCAACCGGCGCAGGCCAGGTTGCAGCGGAAAAGGGGCTCCAGCATCAGCACGAGCGGATAGCGCTTCCGGCCGGCCAGTTGCTGGCGGACGATATAGGCGCCGATGCGCGCTTTTTGCAATAAGGGGATGGCCAATGGGGGCTTTCAGCTGTTTGAGCGGCTCGACGGGAAGCTTTGAATTCTACATTCTCTGGGATGCCGGCGCGCATCGAAAGTTCGATCGGGCCGTGAGCGCCGCCGGGGCCTCCGAGATCGCGGGACTGCTGGCCGCCACTGGGGGCAGCGAACGCAGTGAGCGTGGGGGTCGTATCTGCCCCTGCCGCTACAATCATGCCTCTTCGCGCATCCGGCGACAAGGCGGCTGCCGCAGGAAACGAAACGCTTGACGGAACAACAAGCATGACCGGCAAGAGGAGCGACATGTGCGGGCATTGATTGCACGTGTGGTCGGCGCGTGCGCGGCGCGCCCGTGGTTCGTGCTCGCCATCGCGGCGGCGCTGGGCGTGATCGCGTCGACTTACGCGGTGCGGCACATCGCCATCGACACCAACACCGCGAACCTGATTTCGCCGGACTTGCCGTGGCGCCAGCGCGAAATCGACTTCGCGAAATCGTTTCCGCAGCGCGTCGCGGTGATTGCCGTCGTCGTCGAAGGCACGACCGCCGATGTCGCGGAGGAGGCGGCGATCGCGTTGACGCAGCGACTCTCGGCGAATACCGAAGCGTTCCATTCGCTGCGGCGGCCCGACGGCGGCCCGTTCTTCAACCGCGCCGGACTCCTGTTCGCGCCGACCGAAGAAGTCGCGCGCACGACGCAGCAGATCATCGCAGCGCAGCCGCTCTTGGGAACGCTGGCCGCCGATCCGACGTTGCGCGGCGTGATGGATGCGCTGTCGCTCGTGCTGGAAGGCGTGCGCCGCGGGCAGATCAAGTTGGACGATCTCGCGCGGCCGCTCGCCGCGTTCGCCGATGCGCTCGACGCGGTCAACGCGGGACGGACGCCGCAATTCTCGTGGCGCACGCTGATCATGGGTCGTGCGCCCGACCCGCGCGAATTGCGCCGGTTCATCCTCGTGCAGCCGGTGCTCGATTTCGGCGCGCTCGAGCCGGGGGCGCGCGCGGTTGCGGCCATCCGCCAGGGCGTCCGCGACTCGGGCTTCGCAAATGACCCGCGGGTGCGCGTCAGGCTCACCGGCCCCGTGCCGCTCGCCGACGAGGAATTCGCAACGCTCGCCGAGGGCGCCGGCCTCAATGCCATCGTGACGATGCTCGTCGTCGTCGCGCTCTTGTGGGTCGCCCTACGCTCCGGCCGCCTGATTCTTGCGATATTGATCAGTTTGTCGGTCGGCATGGCCGCCACCGCGGCGTTCGGTCTTTACGTGTTCGGTGCATTCAACTTGATCTCGGTGGCTTTCGCCGTCCTGTTCATTGGACTGGGCGTCGACTTCGGCATCCAGTTCTGCGTTTGCTATCGCGCCAAGCGTCACCTGCACGACGACCTGCAACGCGCGTTGCGCGAGGCGGGCGCCGAAGTCGGCGTCCCGCTCGCCCTCGCCGGAGCGTCCACGGCCGCGGGGTTCTATGCGTTTCTTCCGACGCAATACCGCGGCGTGTCGGAGTTGGGCCTGATCGCGGGAACCGGCATGATCGTCGCCTTCGTGACCAGCATCACGGTGTTGCCCGCGTTGCTCGCGGTGATGCGTCCCGGCGGCGAACGCGCTGCGGTCGGCTATGCGGCCTTCGCCCCGCTCGATCGTTTTCTCACGCACCGTCGGCTCGGCATTCTCGTCGCGGCACTGATCATTGCCGTCGGCAGCCTGCTGCTGCTGCCCAAGCTCACGTTCGACTTCAACCCGATCAACTTGCGCAGCGCGCGGACCGAATCGGTGGCAACGTTGCTCGACCTCATGAAGGACCCCGATACGACCCCAAATACCATCGAGGTTCTCGCCGCGACGCCGGCGGAGGCCGTCGCGCTCGCCAGGCGTCTTTCCACGCTGCCGGAAGTCAATCGAGCGATCACGCTGGCAAACTTCGTTCCCGAGCGCCAGGAAG
>WNFL01173337.1_pt1 | contig 11482 bp, 9 predicted proteins | sample 5400361 | NCBI WGS metagenome assembly WNFL01 (sample SAMN13153351, study PRJNA577476) | soil metagenome | isolation source: 40 cm soil on Douglas fir-dominated hillslope | place: USA:California | collected 2013-09-17
CTTCCAGGTGAACCTGTGCGTGATAACCGGCCGCTTCCAACTCCCGGTTGCGATCTACCAGCGCGCGCTTCAACTCCGGCGCGGCGACGAGGGCCTCGGCCACCAGGGGAGCGCTGATGGCGCGCACGGCCGGATCGAGCGGGTCCAGAAACAGCAGGCCTAGCCGACTCAACAACGTCTTCAAAAGCGTTTTGAAGCTCTCGCCCAACGTCGCGCCTGGCTGGTATGCCGCTTCCACCGCGGCGATCACTTCGTCGGCGTGTGCGAATCCGGCGAGCGACTGCCGAAGCTCGTCGATGGGTGCGCGCTCAATCGCGATTCCACCCACCGGTCTTTGCCTTCCGTTCGCCTCGCCACCGCCGTCCAAATTGGCTTCGATTTGAAATTTGAGAGGTTGGTGCGCAGCGTCGAAGCCCCACACATGATTCACTTCGGCGAAATCGTGATCCTCGGTAGCAAGCCAGAATACGGGCACCGCAGGTGTCCCCTGTTCGGTGAGCTTCGCGGCCAGCTTAGCCGCGGTCAGCGCCTTGTAAATGGTGTATGCCGGACCCGAAAACAATCCGACCTGCTGGCCGGTCACCACGGCGACGGTTCCCGGCTTGGCGAAGCGCCTCAACACCTCAGTTGGACCGTTCTGCGACTCGAGGGCGCGGGCCATCGCGGCCCGGCGATCATCCGGATAGTTCACCTCGCGCGCTGCCGCCTCCAGCGAACCAGGCTGGTGCGGGTCGTGACGATAGAACTTTGCTACGCGGTCAAAATGATAGGTAAAATCGAGGAATAGCCGGGAAGCTCCGGGCAGGTCGGTGTGTCGGATAGAGGCCGGTTCCATGTGTTGTAGACGCGGGGATGGTCCAAGCGTAACAGATGCAGAACATGAGGCGGAGGTCGCGAAAAAGATCAGCTCTCGCCGGGTTTCTTGGTGGTGATTCGGACCGGGACAAAAAGGGTACAGGCACGAAGTTTCGCAAAAGCGGCGAAATTCGAGCCAGTCCCCCTTTGCAGGCTGAAGCGTTAGTAGTCGTGATTTAAGATCCTGGCGACTAGTCCAGGCTACAGGCAACCTAGCAATGCTTCCAGGACCTGCTGGACCAACTCATAGGGATCGCCGCGACCGCCGGCCTCGATCGAGTACACGCCCGCAAACTTTGCCTGCTTGGCGATCTCGACGCAACGGGCGATATCGAACTTGGCGGTGTTGAGTTTCGCGTGACAGACGCCCTTTGCCAGGGGGAACAACAGTTTTAACCCGCGCTCGCGGGTTTCCGCATCCGGGAAGTTCCCGAAGTCCGGCAAAGCGCCTGCGCCCGATGCCTTGAGAATCGCGGCGAGTTCCTCGGGATGCGCCGCGGCGGTGCCGTGATTCTCCACGATTAGATCGATGTTCCGGGCACGCGCGTAAGTCACCAGTGTTTTATAGGACGCGATCGTCGGCGAAAGATCGGCGAGGTTGATGGTGCCTGGATCGCAGCGAACCGAAGGCGATCCCAGCTCGCCGGCGCGGTCGATCCACTTCGAGTAGAGCGAAATCGCATGCTCCCGCACTTTGGCGTCCGGCGACGAGAGCGAAGGTTTCTCCCAGAGCTCGGCGATATCGATCGGGACGTTGACCAGCCGCGAGTGCGCGCGCTTCAGCCGCGCATTGAATTCGGAGAAGTAAGAAGACTCTGTGGACGCGAAATGCGGCGCAACCACCTCCACATTGTGAACGTGATAACGATCCGCGATCATCTCCGGGAATTCGAGCAGGTCGAGGGGCTTGGCGGGCTTAGCAGAATCGTTGGGGAAGAGCGTGTGAAAACTCCAGGTGGAAACGCAGACGCGTTCCAGCTTCGCGTCGTCCTTCCGAGTCTGGGCCAGCGCGGCCGACCCCGCAAGGATCAGGAATTCGCGGCGTCTCATAGGGATTTGTAGCCGTCCCTCTGCGGCGGATCGACGTAACGATTCGCCTTCTCGGAATTGGTCACGCGCATGTTCGCGGTGTCCCATTCGAATTTCTCTCCCGGGAATCGTTGCGCCATACAGCCCAGCAGGAATGCCTCGGTGACCGGGCTCTGGATCTCGAAGTTAGTGAGAGAAGCCGCTCCGCCTTTGCACGCGCCGATCCACTGATCGATGGCTGCTTCGCGGGCCGGCTCGCGCGCGGCCCCTCGATTGTTGGGCGGGGGCGCCACCTCGTACTTCTTCGATTCTGGATAGACGCGCGGGCGATCGCCGTTGAATCCGGCGAGGATCAGGCCCTTGTCTCCGACGTACATCACGCCTTCTCCCGCATCGTTGTGACGAAACAATCGCTGATCCTCTGGACGCAAACCGGGCGGACGCGACGGTTTCATCCCACCGTCGTACCACGCCATGTGCACGGGCGGCTGGCTGCCGCGCGCGGGATAATCCAGATGAACGATGGACGCCTTCGGGAACGTTTCTTCGAAGGATTCGCTGGAGCTGGATTCCACGGCGAGCGGCGGCGCCAGATCCAGAATCTTGAAAACTCCCGCGAAGCTGTAACAACCCATATCGCCGAACGAGCCGCATCCGAAGTCGTACCATCCCCGCCACACGAACGGCTGATAGGCGCGATGGAACGGCCGCGCGGCGGCGGGACCGAGCCACATGTCCCAATCCAGACCGTCGGGAACGGGCTGAACATCCTTGGGGCGATCGATACCCTGCGGCCAATAGGGGCGGGCGGACCAATTGTGAACCTCACGCACCTGGCCGATCGCGCCGTCGGCGAGCCAGGCGGAGATGGTGCGGGTTGAGTCGCTGCTGGGATTATTCACCGGCAGCGAAGTGGCGACCTTCATTTCTCGCGCGACTTGCGCCATACGGCGGGCCGAGGCGACGGAGTGGCCCATAGGCTTCTGGCAAAGCACATGTTTGCGTTTGCGCATGGCCGCGATGGAGATGGGCGCGTGCCAATGATCCGGCGTCGCGACATACACGGCATCCAGGTCTTTGTGTTGGTCCAGCAGCTCTCGAAAATCGCGATACGCGGTGCAGCCCTGATACGAACCAGATTCCTTGCGCGATGCGTAATAAGCTTCCACCAGCCGTTTGGCGGGATCGCGGCCACCCATCCCCAGGCTGCTCGAAAACTCGCGCATGAGGTGCACGCGTCCGGGCGAGGCCAAGTCCTCGGCCCACTTTTCGTATCCAGCGCCCAGCAGCCGCCGCGCGGAAGTCAGCAGCGCGTTGTCGCTGTACTCCATGTAGTCTTTGCTGCCGCGGTTGCAATCGCACACCGCAACCACTTGCACGTCGGCGCGCGCCAGCAGACTCATCGTCACTGCCATGCCCTGGCGGCCTAGGCCGATCGTCGCGAGCGTGATTCGGTCGCTGGGCGGAACATAAGGATAGCCCAGCACGTGGCGCGGAACGATGCTGAATGCGGCGGCGGCGCCCGCGAACGCGCGACGTGAGATTAGACTCTTCGGAGTGTCGGTCATCGCAAGCTCCTCGGCGCGGTGCACGCGCAACTAGGCCGTCAGATTCGACTTATCATACGCCACGGAGATGAGAGCCGCTACCCGGCCCTATAAGGGGGCTCAGTCGACGGGCTGCGGTACGGTTTCGTTGACTAGCGCTGGTTCTGTGAGTTTCTCGAGTGCTACGCCTTTCAACTGGGCGCTCAGCTCCAGCCCGAGGATGAACTTGGATCCAGCCCGGGCCACGTTTTTCACCGCCGCGGTTCCACACACGTTGATCCTTTCGGCGCGCAGCGTGACATAGGTTCGCAGTGGGATCGACACCGGAGCCTCGATCCGCAGCCCCGCTTCCGAAACGTCGAGACATTTGGCGATCGTGTACCTGGGTTCGCCGCGCTCATCGTCCCAGGAGAGGCGCACCGGGCCGCCATAAAGAACGCGTAAATGCCTGCGAGTACTGGACACGATCAGGGACCTCTAAGTGACGTATCGACGGCGACTTGAGTAATCAGAGTGATAGTACGATGGGTGCTTATGGCCTACGATCCCGATCGCCGGTATTGGATGGGTGACGATGACGATGGCGGTTCCTTCGATGACGGCGGTGGCGGAGGCTGGGACGATGGCGGCGGCGATGACGAGGAGGAAGAGGTCTTCGACGATCCGGACGCCGAAGAGGAAGCTCCCGAGGACGACCAGGAAACGGTCGACGATCCGGATCAACAAGCCGAGGAACTTGACGCCGGTGACGACCAGGGCGAGGCAGACGGCGAGCAGGCGGAGGATGACGGCGCCGCGGGCGGCGGAGATGGTGGTGGAGACGGCGGTGATGGTGGGGATGATGGCGGCGATGACGATGTCAACGACGAATTCTCCGATCCCGACGATCTGGTGCAGCTCGACGACGATGTAGCGCTCTCGGCGGACGATTTTCCCAATGCCACGCCGGAGGATTTCGTAGAAGACGACGGAAGCTGGACACCGGAAGAATATGCGGCATCGGCGCAGAATCTCTTCGGCGATCACGAATTCTTCGGCGATACGCGCGACACGCAGCTTTCCGAGCTGGGCTATCAGCCGTTCAACGATGAACGTTTCCGCAATGGTTTTGAGCAGATTGCCCCGGGCAGTTCCGAATCGCTGAAGCTGTTCGAACAGAACGGAGTGCTGCACGCCTTTGGATTCGTTCCCGCCATGCTGCTGCAGTTCCTGGCGGCGCGCTATGGGGGCATCGATTTCAGCAACGTGGATGTATCGGTTCCGCCGCGAGGCGAACCGGTGGCGCCGCAGCCGCTGCCTCCAGCGTTCGAATCAATTCAGCCGGCGGACGCCGTGGATCTTCGCAAGTACGCGACGCCGATCGGGGATCAGGGACAAACCTCGCGCTGCTCGGCATTCGCCTGGACGCACGCGACCGAACTGGCGACCAACATCAAGACCGGAACCGCGCCACGTCTTTCGCCCAGCTTCACCATGCTGGAGTTTCAACGCATGCAGGGCGACGCGCAGGATTACGCCTACGCGCACTCGGGCGGCGAAGGTACGGTGGGCGGGACCGATCCCGGTCGTGTGCTAAGGGAGCAGGGAACCTGCCGCCAGGATCTTTGGCCGGACGATGCAGAGACGCCCGTGACGTCGGAGCGCGTGCTGCTCTCCGACGCCGAAAAGCACAAGCTGGAGGGCACGCCACATCCGATCTCGATCGACGACGCGCGCAAAGTTCTCACCGCAGGTTGTCCGGTGCACGTGGCGATCAACACCGGACAATCCTTTTCGAATGTTGGACGCGACGGCCTGTTCAGTGCCGCCGAGGGGCCTAGTGGGCGGCACGGCAGGCACGCCATGCTGATGGTGGGCTATACCGGGAATTACTACATCATCAAAAATTCGTGGGGCGAGGATTGGGGCGATAAAGGATACTGCTACATTCCGAAGAACGTGCTGGCGGAATCCGATCCGGAACTGGTCGCAGTGTTGCTAAAGAAAGATGAACCGGCACCTCCGTCTCCCGCGCCTCCGCAACCGCCGCCCCCACCGGCAGCAGGGAGAAGACGATGAAAAACACACGACGTACATTTCTGAAAAACGCGGCGGCGGCCACGGCTATCGCTGGAGCCGCGGCGCCATTCATCCGCGCGCAAAGCAAGAGCGGCTCGCGGCCGCAAGTGATCGGCGCGGGCGATTTTCAATATGAAGTGATTCACGATTGGGGTGAGCTGCCCGCAGGACTCGCTTACGGCAACTGCCACGGCGTGTGTGAGGATTCGCAGGGCCAGATTTACATCCATCACACCGTGCACGCGACTTCGCAGAAGCACGATTCAATGGTGGTGTTCGACGAGGCTGGCAAGTTTGTAAAGAGCTGGGGTCGCGACTTCGAAGGCGGTGCGCACGGCCTGCACATTCGCAAGGAAGGCAGTACAGAGTTTCTCTACCTCTGCGATACGCGGCGTTCGCTGGTGGTAAAGACCACGACCAACGGCGAGGTGGTGTTCACGCTTGGCACGCCGACCGAATCGTCCGCCTACGAGCCGGGCGCTGACGGCAAGCTGCCGAAATACAGTCCAACGAATCTGGCGATCGCGCCGAACGGCGATCTCTACGTGGGCGACGGCTACGGGTCGAGTTTCGTCAATCAGTACAACTCGCGCGGCAAGTTCATCCGTACTTTTGGCGGCAAGGGCAAGGAGGCCGGCAAGCTGGATTGTCCGCACGGAATCACGGTCGACCTGCGTGGCAGCGAGCCGCAGTTGCTAATCGCCGATCGCGGCAACCAGCGGCTGCAATATTTCACGCTGGACGGCAAGCACGTGAAATTTGTCGAAGGCGTAAATATGCCGTGTCACTTCTCAGAGCGTCAGGGCGTGATGGTGATTCCCGACCTGGCTGCGCGTGTCACTCTGATCGGCCGCGACAATCACGTGATCGAACACCTGGGTGAGGATACCGAAAACGACTGGCGCAAGCTGCGGACCAAGGCTCGCGATGCCTTCGTGCCGGGAAAATTCGTGTGTCCGCACGGCGCGTGCTTCGACCATGCCGGAAACATTTTCGTGGTGGAATGGGTGGAGGTCGGGCGGGTGACGAAGCTGCGAAGAGTCTAAGAACGAATTAGCCGCAGATGAACGCAGATACACGCAGATAGTTTTGAACCACGTGCATCCGCGTCGATCCGCCGCCAAATACTAGTGGAGTGCGTCGTTGATTTCAATCAGTATGATTCGAACCCGAGCAAAAAGGGTACAGGCGCGAAGTTTCGCAAAAGCGGCGAAATTCGAGCCAGTCCCCTTTTTGCCGACTAAGTTTCGCAAAAGCAGCGAAATTCGAGCCAGTCTGCCTTTTGCAGACTGAGTTTCGCAAAAGCGACGAAATTCGAGCCAGTCCCCTTTTTGCCGACTGGACCACTAGAAGCTGATGCGAGCACCCAGCACGATCAGACGGTTGCCCGTCGCCGTGGTGATCTGACCGAAGCCGGTGCTGTTGATGGTCGTATTCGGATTGCCCCACTGTGGCGTATTGAACAGGTTGATCGCGTCGACGCGGAGCTGAACTTCGTACCGCTCGCGAATCCTCACCCGCTTCATGAGATCTACGTTCAGTGCGAAGCTGCCCGGTCCGCGCAGGAAGGTCGGGTTCAAATTGCCGAGCGTGCCCACTTGCGGGTTCGCGACGATCAGCTTGCCGGAAGCGTCCTGAATGGCCGTGAGCGGGCTGAGGGTGCGAAGATTCGCCGGGAGGTTCTGCACCCCGGGATCGGTGACTTGCGACCAGCCTTGGAAATACACAACGTTGTTTCCCGACTTGTTAACCGTGCCGAAGGCCTTGTCGATGGGACCGAAGGCCACGGGGGTCGCCCCGCCCAGGAAATTGAACGTGTCGCCTGCGGAGAAGCCCGTGAACCCGGTCGGCACGCCGGCCTGCAATCCCAGGGGCACACCGGAGAACTTATTGAAGATAAATCCGGTCTCCCATTTCTCTACCAGGTGGGAAATCAGACCTCCGCGCGATGGCAGGAACTTCCTCCCAGGCCCGAAAGGGAGCTCGTAGGTTCCGCTGTTGCGGAAGATGTGCGGAACGTCGAAGCCCAGCAGCCGCTTGTCCAGGCTGCGGTTGCGCGAGGTGATGTAGCTGGCCACCTGGCTCTGACTGCTGCCGTCCTCTTCGCCCAGCGTCTTGCTCCAGACGTAGCTGCCCTGGTACACGAAGCCATTGGCGAAACGCCGCGTGACCTCCACCTGGAGCGAATTGTAGGTGGAGTTGGCGTAATTACCCAGCAGCCGCGCGGCCGCGAACTGCGGGCTTGCGACGATGAAGTTCTGCGGCAGGCCAGCCTGCGTCAGGAAGCTGCCGCGAACGCCGGTGAGGCCGGCGTTGGTGTTGATCAGGTTGGCTAGGCCACCCACGTCGTTAGTCAACAGGTACGGTTGCAGCACGCTGTTCAGGCGCACGGCGTCCGATCCGTGGACGGTGGTGCCGTTCACCGTGCCCAGGCTGCCCGCGCTAACGCCCTTGAAAATCGCATCGAACAAGGGTGCGTTGCCGCCGGCCTGGGTGACCTTGAATGCATCGGCGATCCCGTTTTCAAAGATATTGACTTCGTTAACGTTGGTGCCGCGAACCAGGCGAGTTCCCTTGCTGCCCACCCAACGAACGTCGAGCAGGACGCCCTTGGCGACCTCACGTCCCAGGGAAACATTCCAGTTCTGGGTGTACGGCGTGCGAAGGCCGTTGTCGAGCACCTGAATGGTCTGCGAGCGATCGGTCAGCGGAATGGTCGACAAGGGTGTGCCCTGCGGTTTTTGGGGAAGCACCGCGGAAGCCAGGTTGATGTAGTTGCTCGCGCTGAAACTGAATGTATCGGCTTCGCTGAGGCCAGGCTGGCCGAAGCCGGCGGTGTCATCCAACAACACGAACGCGTTGCGCTCGTAGCCGATGCTGTAGCCCATGCGGAAGATGGTCTTGCCTTCACCGAACCACGGCAGCGCCCACGCCAAGCCGACCGCCGGCGCGAAGTTGTTGTAGTCCGGCTTGTAGACCTGCGAGTTGGGATTTGGCGAATTGCGGCCGATGAGCTGAAGATTGGTGAGTGACCCCCCGCTCGCGCCCGGATGGAACATCGCGTCGAAAGTCGTGCCAGAGATCCCGAAGATACTCTGCGATCCGCCCACCAGGCCGGTCAGGTTGCCGTTGGCTTCGTAGGGCACGCCATAGTATTCCCAGCGCACGCCCAGATTCAAAGTCAGGCGGCGATTCACTTTCCAATCGTCCTTCACGTATACGCTGAATTCGCGTTGGCGGAAGGTACGTTGCACCGTCTCGCCATTGAGGAAAACGGGGTTCGCTCCACCGGGCGAGTTGAAGGTCTGGGTCAAGGTGTTGACGCCGCCCGCGAGCGAAGCAAGAATGTTGCGCGCGGGAGTAAGGTTCGCACCGATTCCGGCGAGAGCCGTCGCGTCGACGCCCGTAAAGGGAACATTGCCTTGGCCCAGATTGGCGCGCGGCAAGACGGTGAATGAAGTGAACCCGTTGCCTGACGGGAAGCGAACTTCAAATCCCGCCTTGAACGAGTGAGCGCCGCGCAGATAGGATACGGCATCCGAATATTGATATATCGGCGATTTACGACCCTGCGGATCGTTGCCCTGGCTGATGGGATTCGTGAAGCTGGGGAAAGTCAGGATAAACGGCTGGTTGCCCGTCTTCGGCAGCGCGCCCAGCCCCGAAACTTCCCAGGGCGCAAGGAAACGAACGTCGTAGCGCGCCAGCCCCCCTCGAAATTCGTTCAGCAGATTGGGCCGCAATGTGGACGTCAGCGCGACCGAAGCCTGATGAGCGACGTCGGTGACCGCGCCACCCGGTGCGGCCGGAACGGGCTGCCCCAGGAATCCGTTAAGGTTGGTTTCCTTATCGCGATTGTAGTTCAGCGTCAGTCGATGCTTTTCGTTGATGTTGTGGTCGCCTCGCAAAGCCAGAGAGTAGGTATCGTCCGGCGCAGGACGCTGCCACACGAAGGCCGCGGTGTTGAGTCCATCGCCGGCAGCCAGGAAGTTATTGGGAGACGGAAGCAACGCGAGGGCGCTCTTCACGGTGCCAGTGGCATCGGGCGCCAATCGGTTGGGATCGCGTCCGAAAAGGTTCACGCTTTGCAAAGCGCCAGTGGCGCCGCGGGGCGTGATGGGATTCCCCTGCAGGTCCACCACTGGGTTGTTCCCATTCGCGTTGGCGTTGGTGACGCCGGGGAAGTAGCGGAAGATGCCCTGGCGCGCGAGGTCGGTGGGAACCGTCGCTGTCACAGCCGTGCTCTGACGGATGAGTTGCGATTCAGGAAGTTTCGCGGGATGCCGTTGCGATTATTGGCCCACGTATTCGCCGCGAGTTTCGCGTTGCGATTGAATTCGTAGACCGTGCCGCGATATTGGTTGGTGCCGGACTTGGAGGTGAGTAGCACTTGCCCCGAACCGCGCCCGAACTCAGCGTCGGCCGGCGAGGTGACCACACGGATCTCGGAGATGCGGTCGACATTGGCGTTGATGGTGGATGCGCCCAGTCCGGAGTTAATCACGTTGTCCTGATTGTTGATCCCGTCCAGCGTGATGTTGAGCTGACCGATGCGTCCACCGGCGAAGTTCGCGCCGTTCAGACCCGCCTGCGTCAGCACCAGGTCCATCGCATTTCGGCTGGCCACGGGCAAGTCCAGAATCTTCTGACCGCTGATCAGGCCGCCTACGGACGTGGTGACATAGTTGATCGCCGTCTCGGAATCCGCCTTGACTTCAACCGAATCGGAGGTAGTCCCGACTTCGAGCGTCAGACTCAGCGTCACGCGATCGCCCAGGCGCAGCGCAATTTCGTTATAGACCAGTTTTTTGAAACCGGTGAGCTCCGCGGTGATGCGATAGTCGCCCGGCGGAAGCGCGGCGAACAGGTAGATGCCTGCGTTGTTGGATTTGGTGGTGACGGCAACACCCGTCTTGACGTTCAGCGCTGTGACACTCGCGTCCTGAACGATGGCTCCGGTTCCATCCAACACACTTCCCGAAAGGATGGCGTCAGTTCCCTGAGCACAAAGAAGAGAAGCAAAAAGGAAAAATGCCAGTAAATAGAGCTTCAAAATGGGCCTCCCCAGATCGTGTGCGCACACCTACGGCACACATAGAGATGCCCTTTCCCTTGATTCAAACCCCACCAGTATGTGGTTACTATACGGTGAAAGGGAAGCAACAATCAATAGGAATTTGGAACTTTGGGCCGCCGAAACGGTAATCGGTAGGACTTGCGGCGGCCGAAGCTAGCCCAGGTTCCTCATATTCGAGCGCTTCCACCAGCGACCCCCGCACCGCCGTCTCGGCCGGCGCCAACGCTGCCAGAAACGCGGCGCCTAGAATGATCGGTGCCAGCGCCAGGGCCATCTGGAACGGATACGCGTAACCCATGTCGATCCCGATCAGGTCACGACGCGCGACTTCCAGGCTGTAGAAAAGCTGTAGCGCGCCGAGGGACAGCCCCAGCAGCAGGCCGATGAAACCGATCGCGGCCGCCTCCATCCAGATGGTGCGGCGAATCTGGTTGCGCAGCCCGCCCACCGCCTGCAGCACTCCTAACTCGCGGCGCCGATCGGTGATCGAAACCGTCAGCGCATTCACGATGCCCAGCACGGCGACTAAAACCGCGACCGCGATCTGCACGTAGGTCAGGCCGAACCACTGATCGGTGAGCCGCAGAACAAAATCGCGCAGATCCTTGTTAGTGAGCACGAAGAGGCGCTGTTGCCCGCCGTACTTTTCGAGGATCGCGCGCCGCACCAGGGAGCCGTCTGTGCCGGGCTTCAGGTAGATGCGAAAGATGTTCACGGCGTCGTCGTTCCACTTGCTGATGAAAACCTTGCGATCGAGCAGCAGGCTGCCCTGCTGATCGGAAAAATCGCGCACCACCCCCACGATCGGCAATCGCAACAGGCCTGTCGGGGCGGGGATTTCAAGAACGTCGCCGAGCTTGCAGCCGTGCAGCCGGCACATGTTCTCCGATGCGAGCAGACCTTCGCCCGCAGCGGC
>WNFL01237064.1_pt1 | contig 11482 bp, 16 predicted proteins | sample 5400361 | NCBI WGS metagenome assembly WNFL01 (sample SAMN13153351, study PRJNA577476) | soil metagenome | isolation source: 40 cm soil on Douglas fir-dominated hillslope | place: USA:California | collected 2013-09-17
CCAAACGCGCTTGTGTCTCAGGCCGAGGGGTGGTTATATAAGGGAGGGCGGGCTAAGTCTGGCTCTCGAACTGAAACACCGTACAACTCGCGCTAGAAATAATCATGCCTGATCAGGACCGCCGGAGATGGCCGCGGTAGAGTCGGTATCGGGGAGGGGGGTTGGGGGACGATCCCCTGTGCGGTCCCTTGTCTGTCGGGTCGGCACCTCGGCACCTGGGAAATGGATTTTGTCCAGAAACAGAACTATAACCATAACTGGATAAATTGTAATAAATGATTATAATTAAGAAAGCCCCCACGCAAAAAGGAGGCCGCCCACGGTTCCGAAGTTCTGGTGGTCCGCAGTGGATCACGGGAGGGTAATGTCGCTCGCAGAAGCCATCTCGGTCAGCATCAATACCCAATACCGAGTACCGATAGGGGAAGCCCGGTAGCCGGTTGTTTTTTTTGCATCACCACACGACGAGGGCTTCGTGTCGTCGATCGGAGTGAACAAAAAAAACCAATGAACCAACAAACCAACGAAGATGAGTTGGTGAGTGGGAAACGGCAGGGGTGCCACGGGGGGGCCCGGCACGGCACGGCACGGCGACCCAGATGTTGGGCTACGCAGCTGGTATGCAGCTAGCTCGATGGCCTCCAATACCATCACGCGCAGCATCGACAGGCGTCAAGGTCATTCAAGGTGCCAACGTGTGTTGTAAACCAAAAACCAGCCATGATCGTCCCAGCGATGCATCGTAAGCTCATCAGCAACTTGGTCACACACGCACACGCACACGCCCAAGCACAAGGCCAAGCCAGGGGTGCTCTGCTTGGAATGCAGCTTCTAGTGGGAGTATCGCGTGCACGTGCATCGACGTAGAAAGAGCGTGAAAAGGAGCCGGAGCCAGACGGGTTATTTGTGCGAGTGTTTGGATTCCGTTTCCTCCGACTTTGACGATGAGCGGGCGGCGAATTGACCGAAAAGTGGTACACGAACGGCTGTCGTCGTTGATTTGGAAATGTCTGGATAATGACCTCAACAAGACAGCCCATTTTTACGCAGAACGGCTCTTCGCGTTGGATGGCTCAAACCACGAAGCCCGCCACCTCCTCGCAACCGCAACCCTCAGACTCAACCAACCTCACTCAGCCCTCCACCTCGTCACCCGTCCCCGTGACGATCAGTGTGCTGGCTGCTACGAAATCGCCGCGAAATGCAGCACTGTGCTTGGTAGACACTCAAAAGCGCGTAGTCTGCTCGAATACTCGATTGTCTTATCCACCACCTCTCCGATCAGTACGTCTATCATCATTTCAACCAATTCTCCTCGCGTCGCTTACCCCCGCTACGCTCTCCAACCATCCACAGAACCACGCACAACTCGCGTCGCTTCCACAGTTCAAGACGCGGCTTCTCTTCACTGCCACTCGGGTATCCTCGCTGCCAAGGCTTGCCTCACCTCCGAGGCCATCGCAAGCTTTACACGCGCTCTTCAACTCGAACCCCTCCTGTGGGAAGCATGGACAGGCCTCTGTGCCCTAGGTGCGTCTACACATCCGCATTTAACCATTGCATCATCTATCTCATATTTATTTTCTATGCCATGATCTACAGGCGCAAAGATTGATGTCGACGCGCACCTCCCTATTCCACCTCACCTGCGCGACGTACCCAGTATATTCCTAGAAGAGTCCCCCACAAGTGGCATCTATGGTACAGATTTGCGCGCAAGGGATCAAACACCTTCGTCCTCTGCCCCACGAGTGACTGGTGCAGGTTTCTTCACCCCCGATGCTGCTGATCCACCCACCCGCAGCAGAGCTCAGCAGCAGAACGTCAGGTCTATGCTTGGTTCCAAGGATATCCTCACGCGAAAACCACAGTCAGTTCCTTTCGCTTACCACACAAGCACTCTCTGCTTATCCCCTCATCAAGACAAGAAGCTATAGATTCTATGGTCGAACCGAATCCAACTATAGGAGCACGGGCCGGCCTGTTTAACCTTCAAGTGAGCCGAAAGGGCGAGTTTGAGCACGATGAGCGGGCGAGCAAGCGGCCGCGTTATGGGCCATCAACATCCTCTGCGTTGAAAATGAACCCCGATAGTATCGTGGAGCCCGGTCCTCCCCCAATTGTGCGTAAAGCCACCACCAAAGCCACTGCGCCATCGATTTCCACAGCTTCTGCACGGAGGAGTACGAGGTTACAGCAAGGAAATGTGAAGGCGCAGATAAAGGTGAGGTGATCTCGCTCGCATGAATGCGTTCTCCGACTAAAAATGTCTGGTGCAGCCCCCACCTCCATCTGCCGTAAACCGAAAATCCCGGCACCACTCACAACCCTCAGAACCTACAACCGACTCAGGGTCAAACTCTCAATCGCCCCTCCCCAACTCACCTTTCTGCGATGCGGACAAAGGCCCTACCCTGCCGTTCGTCTCCGAGCAAGAAGAGAAACAGGCAAGTGGTGTGCTCGTGGATCGATACATCCTCGACATGGTGCGCGTGTTCGCAAAGGCGTATTTGCAAATGTCCCGGTTCGAGTGCAAGGAGATGATCGCGACCCTGGAAAAGCTGCCGCCGCAACAGCAGCTCTCGCCTACGGTCATGATTCTCATAGGGAGAGGTTATTTTGAGATGGTTGAGTATGCCACAGTACGCCCTCCCACCGCACACCTCAATTTCAGTACTGACACTGGTTTGCCCACAGGCGGAACGAGCGTATAAGACGGCGAGGTCACTCGACCCATACAGGATATGGGACCTCGACTACTACTCCACGCTCCTCTGGCACCTCAAGCGCTCGTCGGCGCTCGCGGGGCTCGCACAGGAGATGCTCAATATCGACCCCAAGGCACCCGAGGCGTGGATCGCGGTGGGCAATTGCTTCTCGCTGCAGCGCGAGCACCACCAAGCCATGACGGCATTTCAGCGCGCGTACCAGCTCGACGAGGGCTGCTTCTATGCGTACGCTCTCCAGGGTCACGAGGCCCTCGCGGCAGACGAGGTGCGCAAGGCGATGAGCTGCTTCCAGACTAGTATTCGGATCAACCCGAGGGGTGTTACTGCGTTGTGAGTGTTTTTGAAACGGGTCTCTCCTTTGCTGGTTATTGGGGGGACAACGGGTGGTTGGGTGGTCGAGCGCTTTGGGCGCTTGGGCGCTTGGACAGTTGGGCAGTCGAGCAGTTGTGGGCCCGTCCATTATCAAACCGCGTACGGACGGCGACTCGAAAGATGATACCCAGATTTGTCCGCTATTCTCAAGATTCATGCTATCGGTGGTGGCCTGTAGGCATCATTGATTTTGAATGTGGGTGTACAGGAGTACTGACATCTCCTGCTTCTCGCCACCCTCCCATACTTCGTACCCTGCCCTTCGCTCCACATTGCTCCATATCCCATCCCTCACACACTCCCACACTACCTTTGCATAGGTATGGCCTTGGGGTGTGTTTCCTTCGATCAGGGCGATTAGAATTTGCGAAGATGCACCTTGAGAAGGCAGTCGAGGTCCATCCGAGGAATGCAATTATGCTCAAGAGTCTCGGGGAGGTGAGTGGTTTGGTTTCTGTGGATATTTTCGATTGTTGTGGGAACACGTCTATCCGGGTTCCATCAAAAGCCCGGAACGACGGTTTGAAGCAGACTGTGTGCGATCTTGCTCGTGTGATACCAAATTTGTACACGCCGATCCTGACTCTGACACGCGCTACCCCAGGTCTACGAACGCCTCAAGGACCCGGACTATGCGCTCGAGCTGTACCATCGGACATTGGCACTCCAGCCCAATTCGGCGATGTGTTTGTACAGACGGGCCAAGCTGCTCCACACACAGGGGAAATATCAGGTCCGTGTGTTCTAGCTTCTCGCTTCTTGCCCCTTTCCACTTTCGCTCTCCCCTTTCACTTTCCACCCCCCCACACACGCACCTGTCGTCCGTCGATGTGTGTATGAACATGCCGCTGACGGAAATTCTGTGGGGACTTTGACATGACGGCTGCGCTTCTCGATTTCGATTTCGACATTCCCTCGGATTCAACACATAATACTAATAAAACCGCGGCTACTCAACGACCATCTTGACGCAAAATGGCGAAACTGGTCGTCATACACGGCATCTTATGGCTATGTGGGTGACATTATTTATGACGGATCGGATGAAAACCAAACGCCACACGACAATTACATCAACGTGGAATGGGATGAAATGCGAACGATCGGTCTGCAACGGGGGACTGGTGTATAACCCACCGCAGGCTGCTGCGGATGATCTGGAACGGGCGATGAAGATTGAACCCAACGAGCCGAACACTGTCTTGCTGATGGGACAGGTGTGCAGGGCGATGGGAAAGCTTGCGCAGGCGATGCAGATGATGACGGTTGCTCGGGACCTGGATCCTAAGAATGCGCAGAAGATCAATCGGATGATTGAGGCTTTCAAGGCAGAGAGCTCGAAGGTGCCTTTGTTTGGTGGAACCGGGGGCTTTAGGGTCGGGGGAACGGCTGGGAACGCGATCCCAAACGCGATCCCAACTCTGAATGGGAACGGGGGTCCGGTTCAAAACCGGGGCGGGATGCTGGCAGGCGCTGGAGGATACGCCGGCGGGTATCCGTATGGGTACGCAGCATCAGCAGCAGCAGCAGCTGCTGGTACGAGCGGGTCGCAGTCTGTTGACGATATTAGCATGGACATTTCGTAGCTGAGTGGGTGGGCAGGTGATGGTAAGCTGATAGTAGTAGCTTGGTCGCCGGTGGTGCAGGTCGCTGTCGTCGCGTTTGGACGGCCGAAGAGCTTGAGTCGGAGGGATCGGATGGGGCGGTGGCTGTTCATGATGATGAGTTAGTTATGACTTAATTTGGCGTGCGAGTGGGTCGATTGAGTCGATGAGTCAGCCGCCTTTTCAGCCGTTCCCCTTGAGCCCTTGCCCTTGTGAGCTCTTGAGTCCAAAAGCCGGCGCCTTGGACTTGGACGGTCCAACTTCGCCTGCCTTCGCCTGCCTTCACCCGCATCCATCACATCACCAACAACGCTCTACGCGACCATGAGCTACTAAATCCGCTGCTACTTGCGAGCAAACCCGTCTTAATTCTGTGTCCACTAGCGTACTAGAATGGTACGGAAGAACAAGACCACATCGTCCGGCAACGTCCTCGTCGAGCCCTATTTAGTCGACCGCATACGAAGCTATTAAATAGAGAACAGAGAACAGAGAACAGAGAACAGAACGTGAGTAGTGGTATTCCATTTCGCCTCGTTTTTCCACCCGGTGGCTCGTCCGAGCTAGGTTGTGGGGGCTGCCCTTGGCCGTCCGTGGTCCGTGGCTGCTCGTGCGACGAGAAGCACAGCTCGTTGTCGTTGTCGTCCACCCTCGACAAGCCCCTATAAACCCATTACGGGCGACATATGCTCCTCGTCTCGTCTGAGCTCCCTGGTCCCCGCTTCTCCTGTGCGCCCGCCGCTGACGACCCACCGCTCCAGCCTCAATACAAACGACAAACGACTGGCGCCTCAGCCTCAGCCTCCTCACTCCACTTCAAACGCCTTGCCCCTCTACCTCATCGTCCACCGCAACCACCCACCACATCTCCTCGTCGTTCAACACGTCCTCTACCACCCGAACACCCACCACAACGCTCGGTAGCTCCGTCACCGCTCCACCTACTTTGCCACTCCGAACTGAGCCTTCTCCCAAAAACCACCATCGAACTCCATCCATGTTCCACAACATCGATACAACTGCCTGGCTCTCAAACCTCTCCCGGCGCAAGCTCCAGACGGCGGCTTCCCCTTCGGAGCGGCCCCGCGAACGCGACACGCTCCTCAGGCGCGTCTTGCTCAGAAACTCGATCACACGCGTAGACCTCGCTCTCGCCGAAGCACAGGAGGCGCAACCCCTCCTTCCCCCGCAGCCCTCATACACATCCCCTTCCGCTGGTACCAGCTCGCCCACCACCCAGTTGCCACTCCTCCCCTCGTCTTTGTCTCCTCCACCTCCTGGCCCTGCACCAGCATCAGACCTCATCGACAATGAGTTTGTCTTCCCGTCCCTGCCAAATGGTCGCGTTTACACCCAGGAGGAAACCATCGCCGAGGAGCGCTGGCTCGACTCTCTCCTCGATACTCTCAGCGACGCCGACGATGACGACGATAGCGAAGAAGAAGACGACGACGACGACTATGAGCATGCGCTTGTCGTCCAGGTCGAGTCCTCACCAGAACCCGAAGAGGACGACTACCTCGACCTGGAGGGTCTCGCATGGCTCATGTCAGACGCTGCCGACGAACAACCTACCATCTCCGTACCATCTCCTACGTCCATGCCAGTACGCTCATTGTCCCCTCCACGAGCACTGCCAATTGGCCCCCTTGAATTGCCGTTCTATTACCCGCTCCCCGACGATTCAGACGACGATCTTTCGACGCCTGGAATGGAAGAAGACGTCGAGGGGGAATCTGAGGCAGATTCACTGGAATGGCCATCCACGCCGGGATCGCAATTCCGATCGACAGTGTCTTTGGGGCGGTCTTCGTCCACCTCGTCACTTAATAACCTCATTGCCTCCGGCTCGGAGCATACCCATCTACCCTCTTCTCCGACTGCACCGCGAGAACGTGTCGTCGTAAAACCAGCAAAGCATCCCGCGACGGACAAACTAAGGATTCACAGTGTCCACCTCACTGACAATCTATCGTATATGTCACCTCCAGAACGACAACAAAAGTAACAACAACAACGACGACGACGTCTCCTGTCTCTTCCTTTCAGTGAACACTCGCCCTCAGGACCTGCTACAGTTGTTGTGTTTGTTGTTGTTGTTGTTTCCCGTCCACTTCTATCGCTCCCTCCCTATGTTATTCATAGCCTTGGTTCTGCCTCTCTTGCTCGACTTATGTTCCGTGTCGTTCCACCATCTCTGTTCTGTTCCCCCACCCCCAGTGACAGACACAATACACTATGCCATGTGTTCTTGCATAACCAATGACCTGACTCCTTCCATGCACACGATCTCATTCCCTGGTTTCCCTCGAGATTAGTATGTATATAGTAGTGTACCTTATACGGCTCGAGTTCGCGGTTTTGGTTCCCCTTTCTTGCCCCTCCACTTATACCCCGCCCATTGTCACAGCGCACCACTCAAGCCTCAAACAGTACCATTCCCTTAGTTTTGTCGTCGCTTGCTCTGTCGCGTAGCAGTTACTACGGTTTTTGGGCTAACGAATCCAATTCCACTTTCTCTCCCTGCGCCTGCCGTGACATTCGCTTGTTCGCCGTTCTCTGCCTGTCCCTGTCCGTTCTGATTTGATTTTGCATTCCCGTTCCGTTGTGTGATCCTTCTGAGAGGCTACTTACTTGCAATACATTCGACCCTCTGACCGCACGCCTTTAATTCAATACATTTCGCAAGATGCAACCAGGTGCAGTGTGATGGACATGGACATTTGAGCCACAAGGCTTAACCGCTCAAGAAAGCGGGAACTCTTCCGAACTGCTTGTCATGCTGTCTTTCAACCTATGCATTTCTATTATTTGTCTTGGAGAAACTTCAAGGACCGGGTAAAACAGCTGACGAAAAGCTTAGTGCTCGTCCCGTTCGGGCGTAGGCTCTGTGGGAGGGAGGGAGGAAGAAGGAGGAAGTGAATGTGCCGCAGCAAACGGATCAGTAACCCAGTCCCACGCCAGCAGTTTTAAAAAAAAAAAATTAAAGGAAAAAAAAAAAGGAAAATGAGAAACCACTTTTAATGAAAAAGCCCATAAAAACGAAACCTACTACTCACCAGGTGCACAAGCAATCGCATCGTCAATACGCAAAAGCGACACGGCCGCCTCAAATGCGCTCTTGAGACTCTTGACTTTGCTCATCGTCGGCTCCAACACGCCCGCGGTGACGTTGTCTCTGATCTGGCCGTTGAGCAAGTCCAAGCCGTACCGCATGTACTTCTTCTTCCCCCCGTCGTCCTTGGGCGCTGATTGGGCCGCGCCGTGTGCCGCGCGAAGCGTGCCCACGAGCTCCGTGCTGTCCTTTGCCGCGTTTACCGCGAGCGTTTTCGGGATCACGAGGAGTGCGTCTGCGAATTCTGCGATGGCGAGTTGTTCGCGCGACGCCTGGTTTCGACGAATATGGATCAAGGGATGTGCCCGACCCCAGTTGCGGTGGCAGGTGGATGGGCGCATAGGGTTGACCACAAAATTTGAATGAGATGTGGTAAAATTGGTTAAGCGTAATGCGAAATCATGTGGTAGAGATTGGTAAAATGCGGGTGACCATGAGAATACGAAGTAAGACAATGAGGTGTAAAGTTACGTACCAAAGATTTCGCGAAACCTTCGAGGTAGACGTTCAATGCAGTCTCCACTGCACCTCCGCCCGGCACGACAGACCCACTCTCCAACGTACGTTTGATGATGGAAAGGGAATCGTGCAACGCCCGCTCCATTTCGTCTAACATATAATCATTGGCTCCACGCAAGATGATGCTTGAGGAGCTGACAACTTTGGTGCCCTTGACGAGGATGAGCTCGTCGTCCGAAATGCGTTCTTGCACGACTTCCTCCGCTGATCCGAGGTAAGCGACTTCAAAGGTTTCTTCTCCCTCCAAGTTCGTGAGGGTGGAGAGCAGTTGAGCACCGGTGGCTTTAGCGATGCGTCTGAGGTCTTCTTTGCGACACCGTCTGACCGCCATTGCGCCAGCTTCGATGAATTCTTTCAGGCAGAGGTCGTCGATGCCCTTTGTGGTGAAGACGACATTAGCACCTGCACCAAGGATCTTTCGCACACGTTCCAGAGTGATCTCTGATTCCCTGCGAAGAATGATCGAGGTTAATTGGCTTTAAGACGCGGGGCTTGTCCGGAACACGGTACCGATTTCGGATGAGCTCCAGTTCTTCGGGATCCTCAGCAATGATCTGTACGCCGAGTTGCATTCTTGCCTTTCGCAGATCGATATCAAGGCAGGCGATCTTTGCGTTGAGTATTCGGGTTTTCATAGCTGAGCAACAGAACCATCAGTAAGAGATTACGTCGAAACAATCTAAAAGCTCACCTTGACTAGCGACTGTACAATTCAGTGCATATCCTTTCACTAATATCGATTCGCGAGCACTCCTGCCATGTGCCTTCAGGACATTGACCGCCTTGACCGGGTATTTGATGTCGCCTCGAGGGGTTATGGTCTTCACTGCCAGCATGGCATCAACAGCCATGGGTGCAAAGAAATCATCGTCGCTGTTAAACAGTATCAAAGGCTCGGATCGTGGGCGTAAAAGAATCGCACACCCACCTCCCAAGAATTTTGCTGCTCATGCTAGTCTTGGCAGCGTTAATCAAGGCATCCTTCCCGATAGCATCGACTTTGTGGCTCAGTTGGTCCACCATAAACCTGCAAGCCTCTCGACACGCCAGACGGTAGCCAGTAATGATCGTCGTCGGATGCATCTTCATCTTAACGAGTTCGTTGGCTCTCCTTAGTAACTCTGCAGCGATGATGACCACGGATGTCGTGCCGTCGCCAACTTCCTTGTCCTGCTTTTGCGCGAGCTCAACGAAGATTCGCCCAGCTGGGTGTTCCACTTGCAGAAGTCCAAGGATTGTTGCACCATCATTAGATATTGTTACTTCCTATGGACGGTGAAAACCAGGCCGCGTTTGAGACTGCAAGCTTCTAAGAGGAAAATAGACGACGCCGCAGCGCTCACGTACCCCGATGTTGTCGACCAACATCTTATCGAGACCCAGAGGTCCTAGTGAACTTTTGACAATATTCGCAATGGAAAGAGCCGCCGTGACTAAGTCGCACAAAAAGTTGAATCCGATTAGACGACGCGTCCATCTGCTCCGGGGGTTTGCGCACCATTTTGATCTCTTATTTCCTGACCAGATACTCGATCGCCTCCTAGGAAGAGTCCCGCTCGCGGATCTCGTGCAAACATGGACATGGTAAATGGTCAAGATTGGTCGCGTTCGCCCACAATTGTACCAAACAGGAGCGCAGTATACCTGAAGCATTGCAATACAAACAATAATTACAATAATTAGGCACTCGTGGAGTTGCCATTGATATGGCGCTGGGTCTTCGTTGAGATCGATTTCGTGGATACCATCAAATCTACTCTCTGACAATATTGCCAGATTAGAGACGGTGGCAGACATCGTTCAATAATTCGTCGAGTAGCGAGTGCGCGCAAGAGGTCGATACTGTAAGTTGTTACCTTTTGTAATGGTTGACCCCCGTTTCCCATCCCATTCCCTGCCTATTTTCCCTTGTTTCCGAGCCCCTTTTTCATTGCTCTCTGTATGCTATTTCTGTCGATTAATTGCCTAACGTTGTCGCCTCAAAACCCCTAAGCCGTGAACCAGGGACTTTATGAGTGTTGTATCTACCTTAGAAGACCGTCAAGCTGTAGGGACATTGTGCGGTGCCTCCTGGTCAAACTCAAGCCTGCTCAATGGATACAACGGACCACGATTGGAAGCCATCTATTTGTGCGGTGCAATGACAATATAAAGGACTGCGTGCGTCCATAATAATACGGAGGGGCAGCTAGTTCATGGGAGCAGACCATATGATCCACGGGGTAACGGCCAATGTATGAGAACGTAGTTGCCCATGAAGAGTTCCTATGATACTCTTAACCGATCACGCAGCGATCTGACGACCTCATATGGCGATGGATATGGGCTGTTCAAACTTCAACCTTCAAATACATCTCAAGGGAAGTTAGAATCCCTTGTGCTATATTTTGATGAATATTCTGAAAGGTATTGGTACTGTCCTCTCGGTTAGTGGCTGGCGATGCGGCGGAGACACGGCCGATGCGCACTCAGGGCGCGGCGCGGTGGCGATTTGACGAGGGGGGGCTTTAGGGTGGCAAAGTGCTCCGCTTAAGCGTCGGAGTCTAAATCTGATTTGTCAGACGTGCACTGCATAGCCCAGTCGACAGTGAACCAAAGCTGCCAGACCGCTTGTCCCCCCGCCCATCCTCGCCACCCTTCCCACCGCCTGAACACCTAGATAGAAATATATTCGAATAATCCTAGTGTGATCTAGTGTGCCTCAACATGCGTGACCCCAAGGTGTGATCTAGTGTGCCTCAACATGCGTGACCCCAAGCCCATCCTCAACTGCAAGTCGCCCTGGCCCAAATAGCCTCGCACCCGTCCCCGCAAAACAATTTTCCAACCAAAATGTCTGCCTCAATCTCCCAAGTCCAAATCCTCCTCCAAAGCCCTCTCACAAGCGACCTCACTCGCTCCGTTATCAGCGCAGTCCTCAACGAGTGCACCAATCCGACCGTCCTCGCCGACTTTGTCCTCACGCGCGTCCAACAGCGCGCCGCAGAGACCACTGTGAGTGGGGATACCATCTGCCCGTGCGGATGCGGTCGTCGCCTCCAGCCGCAAGCCCACGACTACCGCGATTTCCAGGCCGCGGCGTTGAATGCAGAAGCAGGCGACTGGCTTGCTGACCTCCTCCTCGTCCGTCAGTAAAACACGTG
>WNFL01437283.1_pt1 | contig 11482 bp, 8 predicted proteins | sample 5400361 | NCBI WGS metagenome assembly WNFL01 (sample SAMN13153351, study PRJNA577476) | soil metagenome | isolation source: 40 cm soil on Douglas fir-dominated hillslope | place: USA:California | collected 2013-09-17
CTGGCAACGTCGCAGCCTGCGCTCAGAGGGCTTTCCCGCGAACTGGGCACGGCTTATTACAAGAAAAGCGACTATCTTAAAGCGGTCGACTACTTCAAGGCGGCGTTGGCTGAAGATCCCTTGGACAACGAGGCCACCCAACTCCTCGGCCTCTCTTACTACTTGGCCGGACGCCCCGCGGATGCCATCCCTTATCTCGAAAAGGTCCAGTCCTGGTTCCCACGCGCCAATGTCGACGCGGCCTACATTCTCGGGATTTGCTACATCCAGACGAAGGACTATCCAAAGGCTCGTACGGCTTTTGCGCGGATGTTTGATGTGCCTCCGGATTCGGCGGCGGGATACCTGTTTACGGCGCGCATGCTGCTGCGCCAGGAGTTTGATCCGGTGGCTGAAGAATATGCGCAGAAGGCAGCGACGCTCGACCCTAAGCTGCCCGGTACGCACTTGCTGTTGGGCGAGCTCTTTCTTTACAAATCGCGAGTGCCGGAAGCGATCGAGCAATTCCAGAAAGAGATCAGCGTGAACCCGTCCAACGCCTCAACTTTCTACAAACTCGCGGACGCTTATTCGCGCATTCAAAAGTACGACGACGCGGAACGCCTGCTGCAACGGTCGATCTGGCTGGATGCGACTTCAACGGGGCCGTACATCCTGATGGGCAAGGTGCTCGAAAAGAAGGGTGAGTACGAACTGGCGGTGCGGGCGCTGCGTCGAGCGGCGGCGATGGATCCGAATAATCCGATGACGCATCATCTTCTCGGGCAGACGTATCGCGACATGGGCAGGAAAGAAGAGGCCGAAACCGAATTGAAGGTCGCAGAGGAGTTGCGTACGAAACAGGACTCACATCCGTAAGATTTCGGCGCCACCGGCGGACTGCAGATCCCTCGCTTCGCTCGGGATGACAGTACATAAATGATAATCGGCATTGGTTAGAGTTGAGGAGTAATGGTGAACCAACGCTACAAAGTCGTCGGGCTGGGCGAAATTCTCTGGGATATGCTTCCCAACGGGAAGCAGTTGGGCGGCGCGCCGGCGAATTTTGCGTACATTTCCAGCTTGTTCGGCAGCGACGGAATTGTGGCCAGCCGTATCGGGAATGATTCTCTGGGCACGGAGGCGGTGCAAAAGCTGGCGCCCTTGGGAGTAACAGCGGAATTCGTTCAGCGCGATACGGTCCATCCCACTGGAGTCGTTCAGGTCGAAATCGATCATGCGGGACAGCCAACGTTTGAAATTGCGAAGCTCGGCGTGGGATTTTTTGGACTGGACTCCAGATTGGCAAACTTTGGCGCAGCACGCGGATGCCATCTGTTTTGGATCGCTGGCGCAGCGCAGCCCCGCCAGCCGCGCTACAATCCGCCGGTTTCTCGCAGCGACACACACAAAGGCGGTGCGTGTATTCGACGTCAACCTGCGGCAGGAATTCTTTTCAGCCGAAGTTCTCAGCGAATCGATGAAGATGGCGGACATCGTGAAACTCAATCACGAGGAATTGCCGAGGATCATCCAAATATTTGGCATCGAGCATCGGGACGAAATCACTTCTGCGGACACGCTCATGGAGTTGCACCATCTCAAGCTGATCTGCGTTACTCGCGGGTGCCGAGGCAGCCTGCTGATCAGTCAGCGGGGACTGAATGAACATCCCGGCTACCGGATCCAGGTGGCCGATGCCGTCGGCGCGGGAGACGCCTTCACCGCAGCGCTGGTACACGCATACATGCGCGGTGCTTCCCTTCCCGAGATGAACGAAACGGCCAATCGCGCAGGAGCGTGGGTCGCTAGTCGGGTCGGAGCGATGCCGTCGCCCGGAGAAGGTGGGATTCGCGAAGAGATGGCGCGTGTCAGCTAGCGGCGCTGCCCTCGAGGGATAAAGCCCTCAATCAAAGAATGATCTGACCGCAGCGGTGAACCGCTGCGCCACTCCAAACCATCACTGCGGGTTCAATTGGGTACTGCTTTCGCAGCGGCCGCTTCCTTCTCCAGTTTGTCCACAGCATCTTTCGGCAGAGCGTGCAGCAGTTCGAGGAACGCGGCGTTCGTCCAGCCAAAGCCGATGACGTTCATCTGATATCCGGATTCCACTGGCGACTCAGAAGAGCGCGTCACAACGTTGTATTTTTCGCGGATAGTTCCATCACGCTGAAAATTCTCAATCACCGTGGAAAGAAATTTGTAGGACAGGCGATCCGCTTCAGTGTTATAGCCATAACGCCGCAAGCCCTGGATGGCCAGCAGTTCCACGGGAGCCCATCCGTAGGGGTAGTCCCACTGCATGCCGGTATTTTCCGGACTCATCGCCAAGCCGCCCGGCTGCTCGAAGACCGGCAGGTTCTTAACCGTGGCGGCTGCCTGTTCGGGCGTAGCTAGACCGGACCACAGCGGGTAGTACGTCGTGAGATAGCGATACGTAGATTTTTTTCCGGCCATGAACTCGTAATCGAAAAAGAAACCGCGCTCGGCGTCCCATAGATATTTTTCTATGCGATCTTTGCGAACTTCCGCACGAGAACTCCATAACTTTGCCTCGGACGCCTTCCCGGCTAGTCCGCTAATGTGCTCGAGGTCACGCTCCGCCTTATAGAGCAAGCTGTTCAGACACATGGGAGCGAAGTGATGAGTGCCAGAGCCGTAAGCGCCGAAGCGGAACGAAATATCGAATCCCGATTCGCGCATGGAACGGTCGCCTTTGTAGTAGTCCGCGCTAAGCCGAACGATGCGTTCTTTCGCACACTCGGGACGTGCCATCGTTACCGCGACGTCGCACACTTTAATGACGTAGTTTGCTCCGCGGCCGTCATCGCCCTGGCCCGACTTCTGTTCGACGAGATAATGATCAGCCTGGTCCGGATGAACCATGAAATAGCTCGCCACGTCGCGATAGAAGCCGCCTTCGTCCTGCAATCCTTCGGCGGGAGGGCCATCGCCAAAATCAAAGTAGCGGGCTAGATCAGTGGAGCCGGCAAGATGTGGATCGCGCGTCCACATCGAATAGTCTTTCACCAGAAACGGATACGCTCGCGTCAGCCAGGCTGTGTCCGCGTGCCCGGCCTGCTTCTCTGCTTCGTATACCGCGAGGACCATCGAAGTTAAAAATGGCGGTTGCGAGCGGGTCAGATAGTAGGTTCGATTGGCGTTCAGTAGCGCTCCGTAATTTTCGATTTCAAAAAAAAAGTTTTCCACCATGCCGCGCGCCAGGTCGGTGCGGCCATTGCGCAGCAGGCCAATGATGATGAAGTAGCTGTCCCATCCATACATTTCATTGAAACGTCCGCCGGGTACCACGTATTTATTTGGGAGATAAAGAAGGCCGTGAGGATTAATGGCGTTCGTGTCGATCTCGCCGAGTTGATGGATCGGCTTCGGGAGATGCTGGATTTCGACGTTGCAGTCGGCATGCAATTTCTTAACCGCCGGTGGCACGGGGAATCCAGCGGGCAGGTAAAGCACTGGATGGACTTTGATCTTGGGATCGACCACTGAGGCGCAATCGGTCATCGAACGGGTGAGATTGTCCCACCCCGTGGCGATGTATTGAAGGACGGGCGCGAGTCCGGAGTTTTTTTCTTGAGCTGGCGCGCTGGACGGATGCGTGACGAGAAACAGAATGCAGAATATTGAGAGATAAAATTTTCGTTTGACCATTTGGACCTCGCGAAGCGTCACCATGATAACTCTTGAGTGGAGAACTTTTTCATCGTCAGAGATTGTCGACTCGTCATGAGTGGTATTCCCCCGTGCTCTCCGTGTCCCCTGTGGTTAGGATTTTTTCCGCACGCTTAGGCCGGAGTTTCCCATTGGAAAGACATCACTGCGACGGCGCCGAAAATAAGTGTGAATAAGAGCAGCATAGCCATCGGGACCAAAGCGGCGGACAAGCCGAGGCCGCGCCAAGTCATGCCGTCGAGGCCGTCCATGGCCCAGCGGGTGGGGACGACCACCGTGATTTTCTGCATCCACTGTGGAAAAAACATTGTCGGCACCCACGCCCCGCCGAGCATCACCATCAGCAAGGTTGCCATGACGGCATAGCCGCGAGTCGCTTCCACTGTCTTGCCGAGAGCCGCGATCATGAGTCCGAAAGCGGCAGTCATCAGCGAAAATGCGGCGCAGACTCCGAGGAAGCCCAGGAAACTGCCCCGGATATGAACGCCGAAAACCAGCCGGGCAAAGATGAAGAGCACGCACAGAATGAATCCAGCAATCAGCGCGGCACTGGCAGCCCGGCTGCCAAGCAACATACTGCGTGAGAGCGGAGCCGCGCGAAGGCGCTGCCATAGCCCACTCTGCCGGAGCAGGAGCATCCGCACTCCGACATCGAGCCCCATAAAAAGGATGAACTGTATTCCCATTCCAGCGAATGCGTGCGCGTAGCCGTTGTACTCGATGTCGGGACCGGATGTGATTGCTTCCTCATGGGTCTGGAAAGGAATCGTCAAGCCACCGGCTGCACCATTTTGTCCGGCCGCGGGTTGCTGGGCTTGTTGCTCGTTCCATTTTTCAACGCTGCTTAGTAGATCGCTCAGCGTCTTCTTTTCTGCGGGCCGCATCTGGCTGTCTTTTTCAATCTGGGCGCGGGCTTCTTTGGTAGCCTGGCGACCACTCGGACCGGAGAACATTTCCTTGCTGACCGATTGCATCACAGCACCGCTCAGGATTCCCTGCACCATGCCCAGTTCGATGGAGTGCGAAGGATCGTACAGTAAAGAGATCTCCGGCTTCTTGCCTCCGGCAAAAAGAGCATGTCCGGCTTCGATGCCGAAATCCTTGGGGACCACGATGGCCACGGTGGCCTTTCCTTTTCGTACCAGTTCGCGGGCGTCGTCCATAGTGGATGGCTTCACATCGAGATTCTTGTCGTCGCCCAGTTGCGCGATGATGCCACGCGAAATTGCACTACGGTCCTGGTCAATCGCCAATACCTGCATTCGGCTGGTCTCGGTTTTTCCGCGCTGGCCTCCGAAGATGTAGCCGAAAAATGACGCGAGGGCGATCGGAACTACGAGGCCTACCACCACGGCGCGACGGTCATTGAAAAACAGCCGCAGATCTTTTCGAACGAGAGCCAGGAATGGGATCATGCGTCGCGCAGGCTCCTTCCGGTCAAGGTAAGAAAGACGGTTTCCAGATCGGGACGCTCACTGGTCACGTGTTGATACCCATGACCGTTCTCCGCAAGCCATCGCAGGATAGCGGGCGCCCCTGCGGTGAGATCGTGGAGACCTACTCTGATGACTGCTTCGTGCACTTCCGCCGACACAACTTCCGGTAATCCCAGCAGCCCTTCCGCGTTGAATCCGTCTGGCTTCTCCAACTCAATCGCGAGCACGTTTGTGACCGGCAACATCCGGTGCAGACCATGAAGAGTGTCGTTAGCGATAACCTTTCCGTGGTCGATGATGATGATGCGATCGCACAGGCGCTCGGCCTCTTCCATGTAGTGGGTTGTATAAAGCAGCGTTTTGCCGCGCTTCTTGAGAGTTTCGAGATTGTCGAAAATGGCGTTGCGGCTCTGCGGGTCCACGCCAACAGTTGGCTCGTCGAGCAGCAGGATCTGTGGATCATGCAATAACGCGGTGGCCAAGTTGAGGCGGCGTTTCATTCCCCCACTGAATGTGCCTACTTTATCCTTCGCCCGATCCGTCAAGCCTACTAGGTCGAGCGCTTCCCCGATGGCACGCTTAAGGGCCGCGCCGTGCAGGTTGTAGAGAGCGCCTAGAAAGTTGAGGTTGTCGAGGGCCGTCAACTCGTCATACAGCGCGATGTTCTGCGGCACTAGACCGATCTTGCGTTTGACCGGGTCGGTATCGCCGCACAGAGGACTTCCGTCGATCAGAACTTCGCCGGAGTCTGGAGGGAAAAGACCAGCAATCATGGAAACGGTCGTGGTCTTTCCGGCTCCGTTCGGCCCGAGCAGACCGATCGTTTCAGATGAGCCGGCTTGAAGACTAACGCCATCAACAGCTACAACTTTTCCGTAGCTCTTCTTGAGGGCCTTGACTTCCAGCATACGTCAAGGATTTTAGCATCGGCTGAAACGAGAGGTTCTTCCGTGGCAGTCGGATTCTATTGGGTCAAAAAAAACGGGCGGCTTGGGGGGCCGCCCTAAAGGACTGCGTTCAGCTCTTATCGTCCGTGATGTCCACCGCTCGGCTGTCCTCCACCGCCGTGGCTCGGCGCGGAATGTCCTCCGCCGCCACTGGGAGCGGAATGTCCACCGCCGTAGCCGCCGCCACCGCTCGGGGCATGTCCACCGCCGTAGCTCCCGCCACCATAACCGCCACCGCTGGGAGCGCGCCCGCCACCATAGTTACCGTAGCTGCCGCCACTCGGAGCTGGACGTCTACCACCGTAGGCGCCGCCACTCGGAGCTGGACGCGCGCCGCCATAGCCACCACTGTAGCCGCCACCGCCGTTAAAGCTGCCACGAGGGTTGCTGGAAGGAGGAGGCGAATTCCGCGGAGTAACAATCGGCTGCCTCATATCGAGCTGCGGCCGAGATTGACGTCCGTTGTCTCGAGGTGCGGACTGACGCCAGCTTCCAGAATCGCGCTGCGCGGGCGCCGAGCTCCGAGACGGAAAGCGATCCATCGAACCGCTATTTTGCGGACGATTCTGCGGAGCATCCATCGGGCGTTGCGCTGGCATTCTCCGCCAGTCATTCCCGCGATCTTGCGTGGGGATTGAGCCCCCAAGCTGCGAACGATCGCGGGATGCTGGCGCCTCTGTCAACCCACCAGAACTCCGGGGCGCGGACGATGGCCGATCGAGCCTGCGCCAATCCTGGTTGCCACTTCCTTGCTGAATCGAGCTCGGCGCACGCCGATCAACCGGAGCATTCATGCGTCCAGACGGACTGTTCGAAGAGCCATTGCCGAAAGATCCACGCGTGGTTGGCGACGATGGCCGATCGAGCCTGCGCCAATCCTGGCCGCTGCTGCCTTGCGGAGCCGAGTTTGGGGCGCGCCGATCCACCGGAGCCGGAGCGTTCACACGTCCAGACGGACTGTTCGAAGAGCCATTGCCGAACGATCCGCGCGTTGTTGGTGACGATGGCCGATCAAGCCTCCGCCAATCCTGGCCGCTGTTGCCTTGCGGAGCCGAGTTCGGCGCGCGCCGATCCACCGGAGCCGGAGCGTTCACACCTCCGGACGGACTATTCGAAGAGCCGTTGCCGACTGGTCGTTGTGGTGCACCGGAATTTGGAGAACGCCTCCAGTCGCCACTGTTGCTACCCGTTTGTACGCGCTGACTTGGATTCGAAAGCCCAGTGCCTGTTCGGGGGACGTTTGAACCCTGTACTGGCGACCCCGGACGACGCCACGTCTGGTTGGAGCCCTGCTGCGATCCGTTAGAAGGCAGACCAGGCGCCGGTTTCATTCCTCCAGGATTCTGGCCGTTACGATCCTGTGCAAACGTTCGAGGATTACCTTGTCCCGCCGTCGAACCCTGGTTGCCGACGATGGGCTTGAAGCGTCCATCGCGTTGAATCGCAGTGTGCAGGTCCGCTACCTCCCGATCAAAAGATCGTGGCGCTTGGACCGGACGATTGTGATTGTTGCTAAAGAACTGTTGGTTCTGACCTCCCCGAGCAACAGCCGGAGGAGTCGCGCGACGCTGGCCTGCCAACAAGCTTTCCCGGCCCGGAACCACCGGGAGATTGCCGGCTACCATTCTTCCATTGCGAAACATCTCGCGCGATGCGGGCCGAACCGAGACACGGCCTCTGCCGAAATCATTTGCATTTACCGTAGATACCGCCAGCCGCATGCGATCGTTTGCAGCAGCGAGCCGCAGGTTCGAGTAGCGGGTTCCGCTGCGCAACGGGGGAATTCCGCCGTTGTGGGCGTAGTAGTTGTTGACGTTGTAGACGTTGGTAATGTTCACAGAGTTAAAACGCGACCGATATCCACCCCACCAGGGATAGTAGCCGTCACACGGCCCGATGGGGAGCCAACCAACCGATCCGAATCCACCACCGAACGAGAATCCGGCACTGAACCCACTGTCGAATCCAAAGAACGAAACATAAGCTGGCGCCCAGACTGGACGGTAGTAGCTGCGATACCCGTAGGACTGACCGGGCCACCACGCCCACGAATTTTCATACATGAACCAGCGTCCGTAGTGATACGGTGCCCAACCCCACGGTTCAGAGGAAACCCAGGTCCATCCCCAATAGGGTTCCCAAACCCAACGGCCATCTCGATAAGGGGCCCAATCCGCGGCTGTTGCCGAAGGTACCCACACGTCGCCATAGTCAGGAACGTTTCTCCAACGCCCATAAGAATCCAGGTCTTCCGACCCGACGTAATAACGATTCGTGCGCTGCCATGACCTCGCGTTGCGAACGGTGTTGTCGCGATCGCTGTTCCAGCGATCAAAGTCATCTCTGGATGAGGCGTCTGCAAGTTTGTATTGCGTGTCGTTGCCGCTGCCCCGCACCATGATCGACTGACCGCTCCGCACGTACGTGCTGCCCTGCGGAGTCGAGATGTCTACGTCTCCTCTGCGGACCAGAACTTCCGCCTGATCGTCCGAATAAACCGTGATCCGGAAGCTGGCATCGCCCCGACGAGGATGAACGGACAGATTGGGCGCGTCGATTTCGACGTCCGCTTCGCTGTCTTTCAATACCGAGTAGTTGGCAAGTCCGCGGGCGAGCTGAATCTGAATCTGGGTGCGGCTCAAACCTGTAACGTTGGCTTCAGTATTCTGGTCGAGGCGCAGAATGTTGGCGTAATCCAGTTGAACTTCTGTACGCGCCCCAGCGCCCGTCGAAACGCGGTCTCCAGATACGACCGGAGAGTTGAGAGTCGCATTGCCCCAGTCACCTGAGTCTCCCCGCTGCGTCGAAACGTCGCCATGGATCAGACTGATGCGCGCAACACCCGTATCACTATTTTGCGCGGACTGACTCTGCGCAGGTTGACTCTGTACGGGGTCATTTTGCGCCGGCTCCGATTGAACCGGTTCATTTTGCGCCTGTTCCGCTTGCACGGACCCATCGCTGGAAATCAATATCAGAAGTCCTGCCAAGCTTGTTACCAGTCTGACTTTCATAGGGCACCTCCACCAATTGCGAGAAATCTTCGCTGTTGATAAGGCAAGGGAAGGGCCAAAAGAAAGTTGGGATTTGTATTGTATTTTCAACCACTTACAGCCCGTAAGGTATTCCCGGAGGAGGCGTTTGGTGGCCCGGTTCCACCGAACTGGTGGTTTTGAGCCATGGGCCGTGGCTCACAGCTGACTCAGACTCCAGTTCGCCTCTACTCCGCTCCATTCTCGTCTTCGATTCCAATCTTCGAGAGCCGGTACCGCAGTGCATTTCGTGATAGCCCGAGCAGTCGGGCGGCCTGCGACTTGTTGCCCTGCGCACGACGCAACGCTTCCCGGATCAAATCGTCTTCCCACTGGTCGAGAGTCATCCCCGCGGGCAGGAAGCCGTCGCTCGACGATGAGGTCTTATTGCGCGGGGAAGAATCGATGTGAATGTCACTGGGCTCGAGCTTGTTGGTTTTCGCCAATGCACAGGCGCGCTCAATGATGTTCTGCAGCTCTCGGACGTTGCCCGGCCAATGATGACTCAGGAGAAGGTTCACAGCTTCTGGCGAAATGGTAACGGCCTCTTTTTCCGCGTCACCGCAGAATTTTTTTAGAAACAGATTCGCCAGGTCGGGAATGTCCTCCTTGTGTTCGCGCAGCGGCGGGATATCAATCGGAACCACGTTAAGCCGGTAGTAAAGGTCTTCGCGAAATGTTCCTTCTTCAAGAGCGGCCCGCAGATCGCGGTTGGTGGCGGCGATGAGGCGCACATCCACTTTGACGGTACGCGTTCCGCCGAGCCGTTCGAATTCGCGTTCCTGAAGTACGCGCAAAAGCTTCACTTGCGTGGCCGGAGGCACGTCGCCAATTTCGTCCAGGAACAGTGTGCCCTTGTCCGCGAGTTCGAACTTGCCCGGTTTGCTGGTAGTGGCTCCGGTAAATGCGCCCTTTTCATATCCAAAGAGTTCGCTTTCCAGCAGATTTTCTGGAATGGCGGTGCTGTTGATCTTGACGAATGGACCGGACGCTCGTCGCGACTTCTCATGAATCGCGCGGGCGATCAGGTCTTTGCCGACGCCGCTTTCTCCGCCCAGCAGAACCGTTGAATTCGTCGGCGCAACCCGCTCGACGATAGCCAGCACTTCCTGCATCTTCGCGCTGCGAGCAACGATATTGGGATGACTATACTTCTCGCCAAGCGCATGACGAAGGCTGCGATTTTCTTCGCGCAGACGGGAAACATCGAGCTCCTTGTGAACGACCATCCGCATTTCAGCCAGTGAGAACGGCTTGAGGACGTAATCGGTAGCTCCCGCTTTCATGGCATCGACCGCGGTTTCGACTGATCCGAATGCGGTCATTACAACCACTGGCAGCGCGCCGTTTTGCTGTTTCACGGCTTGCAGCAGTTCGAGTCCACTCATACCCGGAAGCTTGAGATCTGTGAGCACCAGATCCACTGACTCAGAGGCGAGCAGTTTCAGTCCGGTCTCGGCATCCGCGGCGGATACGGTCTTGAAGCCGTCCTCGCCGAGGTTCAACTCCAGGAGGCGGCGCATTTTCGATTCGTCTTCGATGATGAGGATAGTTGGCATCTTTAGTCCGCTTGCTCTACGTCGCGATATTCGGCGACCCGCGCACCTGTCGAAGCCAAATACTCAGGCTGCGCCGCGCCGCTCTGCTCCAGCGGGAAGAAGAGTATGAACGAAGCCCCGCCTTGCGGTCCGCTCTCCACGCGGATGGTTCCATGGTGGCCATCAACAATCTGCGACACAATCGAAAGGCCCAGCCCAACGCCGGTTTTCTTGGTAGTCACAAACGGATTGAAAATTTCTTCGCGTAGTGCGTCCGGAACGCCTGGACCGTTATCCGTGAGACGCACCAGAACACCTTCGTTGCCATTTTGCACCACTGCCGTTACCTCAGCTCGCAACGTGCCGCCGGTCTCCTCCATTGCTTCGTGTGCGTTCTGCACCAGGTTGATGAATGCCTGTTCGGACAAGCTCTCGTCGAGAGGTACCGAAGGCAATCCTGAAGCGTAGGCACGCTCAATCTGAACCGGTTTTCCCTTCCAATGCTCGCTGACATTTTTCAGAACGCGATCAAGCAGCGCTGTCAAATCGGCGGGGTGTGGATCAACGTGAAGCGGCCGCGCAAAATTTAGGAACTGCGTCACCAGTGTGCTCAGACGATTCACTTCAACGGAAATATATCCGGCCAGCTCACGGGTAAGTTCATTCGCTCCGTCCAATTTTTGGGTCAACATCTCCGCCGAACCTTTGATCACTCCAAGCGGGTTGCGGATCTCGTGCGCCAACCCGGCCGAGAGCTGGCCCAGCGCGGCCAGTCGTTCCGATCTGCGCGCTTCCGCCTGTGCTTGCGTCAACTGGCGATTCGTCTCCGCGAGTTGCTCGGCGAGTTGCTGATACAA
>WNFL01360072.1_pt1 | contig 11481 bp, 9 predicted proteins | sample 5400361 | NCBI WGS metagenome assembly WNFL01 (sample SAMN13153351, study PRJNA577476) | soil metagenome | isolation source: 40 cm soil on Douglas fir-dominated hillslope | place: USA:California | collected 2013-09-17
CGCGGGCAACGTGGGCACCTACGAAGGGGCCGCCGACCTCGTGGCGGCCGGGGTCAGCGCGGTCAAGGTCGGCATGGGCCCGGGCTCGATCTGCACGACTCGGGTCGTCTCGGGCGCGGGCATGCCCCAGATCACGGCCATTGCCGAGGCCGCCCGGGCCACTGTCAAGGCCGACATCCCGATCATTGCCGACGGCGGGGTGAAGTTCTCCGGGGACGTCGTGAAAGCCATCGCGGCCGGCGCCTCATCGGTGATGATCGGGTCCCTCTTCGCGGGCACGGACGAGAGCCCGGGTGAGCTGATCCTGCGCCAGGGCCGGTCCTTCAAGAGCTACCGGGGGATGGGCTCGATCGGGGCGATGAAGGAAGGGTCGAAGGACCGCTACTTCCAGGAGTCCGAAGACAGCAGCGACAAGCTCGTCCCCGAGGGGATCGAGGGCATGGTCCCCTACAAGGGGCCGCTCTCCGCCATGGTGCAGCAGCTCGTGGGCGGCCTCCGGGCGGGCATGGGCTACTGCGGGGCGGCCAGCATCAAGGACCTGCAAGAGCGGGCGCGCTTCGTGAAGATCTCCCCGGCCGGTCTCAAGGAGAGCCACGTCCACGACGTCATCATCACCAAGGAAGCTCCCAATTACCGCCTCGAATAGCCGGCGGCGCCGAGCGCTCCTGCTCGTCCTGCTTGCGGCGGGCTGCCGCGGAACCGGCCGGGAGCCGCTGGTCACCTACTACAATGGCCAGTTCGGTCTGTCCCTGCGCCACCCCGCCGCCTGGCGGACCGAGCAGGCGGAGCAGGAAGGCGTGTGGTACCGCTACTTCCTCGGCCCCCCTGGCCCCAAGAACAAGCCCGCGGTCTCGGCGACGCTGCTAGCCGGCAACCTGAACGGCACCCTCCAGGAGTACGCCCAGGTCTACCTGGCCGGCAACACGCTGGCCTCATCGCAGCCCGAGGAGCGACAGGGGGCCAAGGGCCGCTCGTACGCCTTCGCGTCCCCCGACGGCGGAACCCGGTACTCGCTGCTCCTGCTCCAGGAGGAGCAGCGCGTCTACGGCCTCTATGCCCAGGGCGAGACTCCCCTCTTCGAGCAGCATCACGCGGTGCTCGACGAGATGACGCGGAGCCTCACCCTGGAGCGGCCCGCCACCTATCCCGAGCAGAAGAACCCGGACTTCGGCTTCTCTCTCCGGGTCCCACCGTCGTGGAAGGAGAGCCGGCGGTTCTCGGGGGGAGGGACGCTGCTCCTTCAGCTCACGAGCCCGCCCCTCGCCGCGGAGAAGGGCGGCCAGACCGTCCACGGCTCGCTCACCCTGACCGTGGAGCCCTTGCGGGCCGGGGCCACCCTCGAGTCGTTCTACGAGGCGACCCGGCAGAAGCTCGGCGAGAGCTTCACCGTGATCAGCCACGGCCCTTGGCAGAACGGGTACGTGGACGTGATGCGCACCGAGACCCCGATCGCGGTGTCCTACGTCAAGCGGTTCTCTCGCCTCGAGGGGCGGCGAGCCTACACCTTGTCCTTCGAGGCCCGGGACGACGTCTTCCCCCGGGTGACGCGGTGGTACGATGGGATCGCGTCGACGTTCAAGACGGGCTCGGAGCCCGTCAAGCCATGACCACCACTCTCGCCCGCCTCGGAGGATCGCTGGGACGGTTGCTCCGGCGACCGGACCATCTCGAGATGACGGTGGGAGCGGACGGCCCGCGGGGCGACCTGGGCGTCCCCCGCGCGGGAGACGGGGTCTGGGAAGTGACGACGGTGCAGGGCCGCCCCTGCCTCACCCCCGACGAGTCGTCCTACTACCTCTACTTCACGCTGCCCCGGCCGTTCCGCGATCGCGCGCAGAAGGGCCTCTTCGTCGACGTGGAGTACCACGGCGACCGCTATGCCCAGTTCCGCGTGCAGTACGCGTCCTCGGACCGCACCGCGGAGTTCGACGGGCTCTACAAGGCCGCCGAGCAGCGCTTCGACCCCGACACCCAGGGCCTGGGCCGCTTCCGGCGCGCGCTCTTCCTGCTGCCGGACTTCGCCTCTGCCCGAATGCAGAACGAGGGAGCTTCCTTCCGCATCGAGTTCCGGCGGGAGGTGCTGGTCTCGAAAGTCGTGGTCACGCTCGATCCGCCGGCCGACCTCGCCGGGTTTCCCGCAGTGGCCCCGACTCCCGATCTCCGCAAGATGCCCGGCCGCTTCTACCCGATCAACTACCTCTTCATCGAGATCACCAACGCGTGCAACTTCAAGTGCACGTGGTGCCCCGACGACGTCATGAACCGCCGACGGGGCTTCATGAAGAAGGAAAAGGTGCTCCGCCTCCTCGACGAGGTGGCGGAGAAGCGCCCGTGGCTCGGGCCCATCTATCCGGTGAAGCTCCACCAGATGGGCGAGCCCATGCTCCACCCGGACCTGGTGGAGATCGTGGCCCACGCGGAGAGCCGCGGGGTCGCCATCGAGCTCAACACCAACTGCGGCCTCATCACCGAGGAGAAGGTGGACGGGCTCTTCCGGGCGGGCCTCACGAACCTGATCCTCTCCTACCAGACCCCCGACACGGAATCGTTCAAGACCCGCAAGGCCCCGCGCCTCGTCTTCGACGAGTACCGCGACAAGGTCCGGCTGGCCGTGGAGCGCAAGGTCGCCCTCGGCGCCCGCACGAACGTCGAGATCGACATCATGAACACGAAGCACGCCGACGGCTACCGCATCGTGAGCGAGGACCAGCAGGCCCTGGCCTTCCTCACGGACTGGATCACGTTCTGTCAGGAGCTGGAAGGCAGGTACGGGCTCGCTCCGCGATCTCACGACTGGGAGGGGATCCGCTCCGCGCGCTTCCTGGACTCCGACGAGAACGGCAGCCGGTACACCCTCCTCGGCGGTGTGCACCTCATCTGGAAGCGCTGCCACAGCTGGGGCAACGTCATCGGCGAGCACACGCTGGTCCAGCCACCGGCGGCCGGACCGACCGGATTCACCCCCGACGCCAACCTGGGTCTGAAGGGGGCGCCGCAGCCAGCCTTCCGTGACAAGGAGCAACGGGCGGCGGGATTCACTCCCGACGCGGACGCGGGGGGTTTGGGGGGGGCGGCGCAGCCCCCCCCAGTTTCCGTGGTAGACAGCTATTGCCCCGCGCCCTACGACCAGTTCGTGGTCCAGTGGAACGGCGACGNGTGGAACGGCGACGTGGTGTCGTGCTGCACCGACTACGAGGGACGGACCAAGACCGCCAACGTCTTCGCGAGCTCGCTGGAGGGCGTCTGGCGGAGTGACGTCGTGAAGCAGCGCAAGAAGGACATGCTGGCCGGGCGGCTGCTCGACGTCTGCGCCCGCTGCCAGGGGCTCAAGTAGCCACAGCCGTCTTCAATGGCTCTCGGCATTCGGTAGTGGGTCCACCCCGCTGACCCACCACCCGGCAATCACGGCAGGGGTCGGCGCTTCCCTCCCCCGCTCTCGCTCGCTTCGAGCTCGGCCAGGTCCCGCCAGGCGGCGGCGTGGCCTGGATCGCTCGCCAGCACCTGCTTGAGCTGAACGATGGCCCGCGCCGCGACCCCCGCCTTCTTGTAGCTCATGGCCAGGCGGTAGCGCAGCTCAACGTCTCGTGCGTCTTCTTCCAGAAGGCCGAGCATCAGCTGCTCCAGGCCCGGCGACAGGCCTTGCTCCTGGTGGGCCACCAGCAGGGCGAGCAACCGCCGGCAACCGCGGGCCTTGGGATTGCGCTCGGCCTCGTCGTGCAGCAGGGTGAGGGCCCGCGCGCGCTCGCCCTTCTCCAGCAGGGCACGCGCTTCCTGCTCGACGTCGGAGGAGAGCCCCGCGGGCCCCGGTGGGAATGAGACGGCGGGATCGGGCCTCACCGCCGGACGAGCGGCCGCGACCGGAGCGGCCATCGTGGGGGCCGCGGCCGGTGCGGGGGCGGTGGGGGCGATGGGCTCTGGAGGCGAGACCGCCATGACCCCGGCCACCGGCGTCTCGGAGGGCGCGTCCTCGAGAAGCCGTCCAACGGACAGCGCGTAGACGGCGCGCACCAGGGCCGGGCGCGGGCTCGGCAGGGTCAGCAGCTCAGCGATCGGTTTCGGCGCGCGCAGAGCGGCGAGCACGGCCTTCTCGGCCCTGGATTCGGAGACCCGGCGATAGTTGAAGGCCGGGCGGGCGTTCTCGGCGCGCTGCACCCGGCGGCTGGGGTCGCCCAGCGCCTGCTCGAGCCGGCGCGCATCGGGATAGGTCCGGGCGCCCTCGAGGAGCAGGCGCTCCGTGGAGAGCGGGAGGGCGAGGTCGGCGGGGATCGGCTCCTCCACGGCCTCGAGGAGCGCCGTCCCCACGGACCACCGGAAGGTCGAGAGGGCGATCACGTGGAGCTGCTCGGCCACCAGGTCTTCGAGGTCCAGGTCGTTGACCGCCCCGATCTCAACCAGGGCCTGGCCGAGCCGCTTTCCGGGCGCCTGGGCCGCCTCCAGGGCCGCCGCGAACTGCTCGCGGCTGATCCGGCCAGTGCGGACCAGGAACTCGCCCAGCTTGTCCTCTTCCACGGTGGATGCGGCGAAGACGAAGCGCCCGCGCCGGAAGTAGAGGCCCTTCGTGACTTCCCCCGAGGAGACCGCCACGACACCCGACCACAGGGTGCGGTGAAGGTAGCGGATCGTTTCGGTCAGCAGGGTCTTCTCGAGGTCCGTCACTGGCGAAGAGCCTCTTCGAGGGCGGCCGCAGCATCCGTCTTCTCGTCCCGGTACTTGACGATGATCGGGGTGTAGAGATGGAGCCCATGGCGCTCCGCGAAGCCGGCCTTCAGGCGCCGCGAGCCCGGCACGACCACCGCCCCCTCGGGAATGCGCAAGGGAGCGTCGGGGCCGCGGCGGTAGGTGGCCTGGCGCGGAACGTCGTATACGGTGACGGACCCGGTGAGGACGACCCCCGAGCCGAGAACGGCCCTTCGGCCGATGATCGTCCCCTCGTAGACGCCGCAGTTCCCGCCCACGAGCACGTCGTCCTCGACGATCACCGGCAGCGCTCCCACGGGCTCGAGCACGCCGCCCAGCATGGCCCCCGCCGAGAGGTGGACGCGCCGGCCCACCTGGGCGCACGAGCCGACGAGAGCGTGGGAGTCGATCATCGATCCCTCTCCCACCCAGGCGCCGACGTTGACGTAGGCGGGCGGCATCACCACCACCCCGGGCCCGAGGTACGCCCCGGAGCGGACCGCGGTCCCGCCGGGCACGACGCGCACGCCATCGGCGACGGTCAGGTGCCGCGGCGGAAACGTGTCCTTGTCGAAGAAGCGCAATGGACCGGCGGGCGGGAGCTCGACCACCCGGCCGAGGCGGAAACCGAGGAGGATGCCCTTCTTGACCCAGCCGTTGACGGTCCAGCCCGAAGGACCCGGCTCCGCGGCGCGTATGGCGCCCCGCTCGAGGCCGGCCAGGAACGCGTCGAAGACCGCCCGCGCATCCGCCCCAAGGGCCTCCGCGGGCAGCGCGAACAGCGCCTCCACCTGCTCCTTGAGCTCGGGCGCGCTCACGAGCACCTCAAGCGAGGAGCCCCAGCTCGCGCAGGGCCGATCGCAAGGCTTCGCGGGTCTCTTCGGTGGGCGGACACAGCGGCAGGCGGAAGCTCTCCTGGCAGAGGCCGAGGAGGGCCAGGGACGCTTTCACCGGGATCGGGTTCGATTCCACGAAGTTCAGGTTCATGAGCCGCAGCAGCCGGTTGTGGATGCGGCGCCCTTCCGCGAAGTCCCCGCGGGCGCAGGCGACAACAAGGTCGTGCATGGGGCCGGGGACCTGGTTGGCGCAGACTGAGACGACACCCTCGGCCCCCAGCGCCATCATGGGCAGGGTGAAGGCGTCGTCTCCGGAAAGGACCTCGAATCCCGGCGGACGGTCGCGAAGGACCTCGCTGATCTGGCCGAGGTTGCCCGAGGCTTCCTTCACCGCGGTGATGTTGCCATGGCCGGCCAGGCGTCGCTGCGTCTTCGCGTCGATGTTGCTGCCGGTCCTTCCGGGGACGTTGTAGACGACGACGGGAACGCTCACCGCGTCGGCGATGGCCGCGAAATGGCGGTAGAAGCCGTCGGGTGTGGGCTTGTTGTAATAGGGACCCACCGAGAGGATCCCCTGCACCCCCAGGCTCGCGGCCGCCTTCGCCCTCTCGATCGCGGTGCGGGTGTCGTTGCTCCCGGCTCCCGCGAGCACGGGCTTGCCGCCGGACTCCTCGAGGGTGATCGCGACGACGCGTTCTGTCTCCTCCGACGTCAGGGTCGCGCTTTCCCCGGTCGTCCCGCAGGGGACGAGCACGTCGATGCCGCCTGCCACCTGCCGGCGCACGAGCTTCCGGAGCGCGGCCTCGTCCAGGGCGCCCTCCTTCGTGAAAGGTGTGACCAGGGCAACTCCCGCTCCCGCGAACGATCCCGCCATCTCCTCCTCCGTCCTACTTGCAGCCTGCGACCCCGAGGTAGTTCAGGGACTTCAGCTTCTCACAGGCCCCGTCGCTCAGCTTCTGCGCGCCGGACTGGCCCTCCACGAGCCCCCGCGTCCTCCCCCACTCGCCGTCGAGCCTCTGCCGAAAGAGCTCGAGCTCCCTCCGCTGCACCCGGAACACGTCGGGCCGCCGGCTCGCGACGTCGTGCGTCTCTCCGGGGTCGGCGGCGCGGTCGTAGAGCGCGTAGCTCATCCGGTCGCCCTCGGGAGTCGCCACGACCTTGAACCGCCGGTCCCAGACGCCGATGAGATTGCGGTCGTTCTGCGCCTGGAGGCGCGTGCGGTTCGGCCGCAATCCGCCCTGGGCGGCGGGCCAGAGACTCTCCCCTGCCAGCTCCGGCGGGTAGGAGACCTTGACGGCGTCGAGAACGGTCGGCACGAGGTCCAGGGTGCTCGCGAACACCGGGCTGCGGTGGCCCGCCCTCACTCCCGGGCCGGCGAGCACGAGGGGGATGCGCAGCGAGGGGTCGAACAGGTTCTCGCCGTGGTCGAAAAAATAGTCGTGCTCGCCCAGGCTTTCGCCGTGGTCGGACGTGACGATCACCAGGGTCCGGTCCTTCACGGCCGAGTTGCGGAGGGCGTCCAGGACCCGTCCCACCTCCTGGTCCACGGCGGCGATCTCGCCGTCGTACTGCGCCACGTAGTAGCCGAGCCGGTCCTGGCCCGCCACCGCCCACTTCTTCGGGATGCCGCCATGATCGCCGGGGACCACCGCGAGGCGCCGGCCTCCCTTCGCGTCGTCGTCGAGGAACGCGGTGTCGAACGGAGCCGGCGGCGTGTACGGCGCATGGGGGCTGACGTAGTGCAGCCAGAGCAGGAACGGCTGCTCGGGGCGCGCGGCCGCGAGGGCCCGCACGCCGTCCTCGGTGATGGCCGCGGCGCGGGCCGCCTCGGTGGCAAGCGCCGCCTCCTCCCACGTCTCGCGGTAGGAGTCGAAGCCCTTGGCGTAGCCGAACGCCTTCGCGACGTTCGGGTTGTCGACGGTGGCCGCGGTGGCATAGCCCGCGGCTTTGAGAACGCTGGCCAGGGTCGGGTTCATGCCCAACAGCATCGGATGGGCCTTGCTGTAGCCCGTCTGGGAGGCCCGCCGTCCGGTCAGCATGGCCACGAAGCTGCCGCGGGTCTTCGGCCAGTAGCTATATGCCTCCTCGAACACAACCCCCTCGTGGGCCAGGGCGTCGATCCGCGGGCTAGTGTTGCGCTTGTACCCGTAAGTTCCCAGGTGGTCGGCCCGCAGGGTGTCGATCGTGATGAGGACGACGTTGAGGCGGTTGCCGGCGAGGACGGTGACCTTCGGCGGCGGCGCCGTCTTCGGCCCGGGGCAGGCGGCGAGGAGCAGCGCGAGGGCGAGGACGCCACTGCGACTCACGTCTCGGTCGCCTCGATGCGGATCCGCCGCGCCTCCTCGCCGGCGTGATCGAGGGTGACCCGCAGGGGGCGAGGCCAGGGCACGTCCGAAAGCCGCTCGGCCCACTCGACGGCCAGCACTCCCCGTGGCCCCGGCAGCTCCTCGAGGCCCAGCTCCCGATCGTCCCCGTCGCCGCGCAGGCGGTAGAGGTCCGCGTGGTGGAGGGTCAGCCGCCCGGGGTGCGACGTGAGGAGCACGAAGGTCGGGCTCGACACCTCCGCCGGCTCGACCCCGAGCCCTCCCGCGAGCCCACGCACGAACGCGGTCTTGCCGGATCCCAGCTCGCCCGAGAGCAGGACGACCTCGCCGCCGCGGAAGCCCTGGGCCAGCTCGGCCGCGAGGGCGAGCGTCTCCGCCTCGCCGTGCGTCACGATCTCACGGATGACCGCCCTCCGATCGCGCGGATCGCGTCGGGCACGGCCGCCGCCACGTCTCCCGCGAGCAACGATTCCTGCCCGAGCCGCTCGGCCGCGCGGTCGCCGGCCAGTCCGTGCAGGTACACTCCGGCCGTCGCCGCCGTCCAGGCGTCGTGGCGCGCGAGGAGCGCTCCCAGGATGCCGGCCAGGACGTCGCCAGTCCCGCCGGTCGCCATCCCCGGGTTGCCCGTCGGGTTGACCGCCGCTCGGCCATCCGGCCGACAGACGAGCGTGCGCTGGCCCTTCAGGACGACGAGGGCGCCCGTGTCCTGGGCAAGCCGCCCGGCGATCTCCAGGCGCGCCCGCTGCACGTCGGCCGCGCGCAGTCCGGCGAGGCGGGCCATCTCCCCGGGGTGCGGCGTCAGCACGGTGGCGACGCCGCGGCGCAGCGCTTCGAGCGCTCCCGCTTCGCGGTCGGAGGGAGCCAGCGCGTTCAAGCCGTCCGCATCCACGAGCAGGGGCACCGGGCAACGAAGGACGAACTCGCGGACGAAGGTGCCTGTGCCGGGGCCCTGCCCGAGGCCGGGACCGATCACCGCCGCGTCGCGCGTGGCCGCCAGCGCCAAGGCCCGCTCGAGGGCCTCGGAAGTCAGGTCGCCCGAGGGTGAGACAGGAAGCGGCTCGGTCATCACCTCGGGGCGGCCCGCGGCAACGAGGCTGAGCGCCGGCTCCGGGGTGGCCACCGTCACGAGCCCTACCCCCGAGCGCAGGGCGCCGGTCGCGGCCAGGATCGCGGCGCCCGTCTTCCCCACCGCGCCCGCCACGATGAGCAGATGGCCGTACGTGCCCTTGTGCGCATCTGGCGCGCGCGGGGGGAAGGCCCGGGCCGCATCCGCAGCCTCGAGCAGGAAGAGGCGCCCCGCGCTCCCTTCGAGGGCTCCCGCCGTGATGCCGATGTCGGCCACCACGAGCTCCCCCACCCGGTCGCAGGCGGGCGGGAGCACGTGGCCGTGCTTCGGGGCCCCGAACGTCACCGTCACCGAGGCGCGCACCGTCGGCCAGGTCACGTCCCCGGTGTCCGACGGCAGTCCCGAAGGCAAGTCGACCGCCACGATCGGCGTGCCCCGGTCGGCCGCGCGCGCGATCTCTCCGATCGCCTCGGCCAGGAGCCCGCTCGGCTCTTTCCGCAGACCCGTGCCGAGCAACGCGTCCACGATCACCCCGGCCTGCCACAGCTCGGCCTTCGAGCGTGCCCAGTCCGCCTCGTCCGCAACCTCCGCCACGATCCCGCCCGAGCGCTCGAAGGCGCCGAGATGGGTCGCCGCGTCGCCGCGCACCTGGTCGCGGCGGCCGAGGAGGCAGGTCGTGGGCCGGAGGTCGAGCAGGCGGCGCGCCACCACGAACCCGTCCCCGCCGTTGTTGCCCTTTCCGCAGAGGACGAGGGGACGCCGTGCCGACGGGTACCTTTCCCGCACGACCCGGGCCACCGCAGCCCCCGCGTTCTCCATGAGCACGACACCGGGCAGCCCGATCTCTTCGATGGTGCGGCGATCCGCCTCCCGCATCTGGGCCGCCGTGAGCACGGGGAGCACCTTTGGACTCTATCCCAGGTGCGCGAATCGGGCCAAGAGGACGGCCCAGACGAGGATCGCGAAGGCGAAGCGGTAGACGACGAAGGGCCGGTAGTCGCGGGTGCGCACATAGGTGAGGAGCCAGCGGATGGCGAGGAAGCCGAAGACCGCCGCGGTGGCCATCCCGATGACGACGGGGACGAGATCGGTGGTCTCCCGCAGGAGCTTCGGCGCCTTCACGATCGCAGCTCCGAAGGTGATCGGCAGGGCGAGCAGGAAGCTGAAGCGGGCCGCCTGCTCGCGGCGATGACCGAGGAAGAGGCCCATGCTGATCGTGGCCCCCGAACGGGACACCCCGGGCACGATGGCGAGCGCCTGGGCGAGGCCGATGAGCAGGGCGTCGCGGGCGGAGACCTCGAAAGCGGCGGCGGCTGTCGCGGGCCCCGTCGCCGCCTTCCGATCGGCGAGGAACAGCACGGCGCCCATCAGGGCCATGGTCAGGCCCACGAGGCCCGGGGACCGGAACGTGGTCTCCGCCCAGTGGTCGAGCAGCAGGCCGGCGACCGCCCCGGGAACGGAGGCAGCGGCCAGCAGCCACAGCATGCGGCTCTCGGGCTCGGCGAAGGGCCGCCCGCGCAGGATGCCGCGCAGGCCCGCGGCACCGAGGCGCCACCAGTCCCCGGCGAAGGCGAAGGCGACAGCCGCGAGCGTTCCCACGTGGAGGGCCACGTCGAAGGCCAGGCCGTGCTCGTCCCAGCCGAGGAGCCAGGGCACCACGATCAGATGGCCGGAGCTGCTGATCGGCAGGAACTCTCCGAGGCCCTGAACGAGCCCGAGGACGAACGCCTGGAGCGCGCTCACCGGCTGTCCCCGCACTGGCCCGCGCGCAAGGCCTCGCGTTGACTCGTGAGAACGCGGTCTGATAGTTTGGCTCGTTTGGCGCGAGACGAGCGCCGCGGGGTATCAGGCATGGGTTTCTTCGCCTCCGTGAACGGGATCGTGACGCCGGCCGATGAGGCCCGGGTGTCCGTCCTCGACACCGGCTTCACTTTCGGGGACAGCGTCTACGAGACCCTGCGGACGTACGCCGGCCGGCCCTTCGAGTGGGGACGCCACATGCGTCGGCTCCGCGCCTCCGCCGGCCGCCTGGGCTTCGACATCCCGCTCTCCAACGACGAGGTCCTGGCCCGCCTCGACGCCGTCATGGCGCCGGCCGCCAACCCCGAATCCTACATCCGCATCATCGTCAGCCGGGGCCTGGGCGACATCTCCTACAACTTCGACCGGGTGAAGGGCCCCACGGTGGTGATCGCGGTCAAGCCCTGCGTCTCCCACCCGGAGTGGCACTACACCCAGGGCGTCCCGGTGGCCCTGGTTTCCGTCCGCCGCAATCATCCCCAGGCCCTCGACCCCGCGATCAAGTCGAGCAACCTGCTGAACAACGTGCTGGCGCTGCGCGAGGCCCGGGCCCGGGGCGCGGAAGAGGCGCTGCTCCTGAACCAGAGGGGCGAGATCGCGGAAGGGGCGAGCACGAACGTGTTCGTCGTGCGCGAGGGCTCTGTGATCACGCCGGTCCTGGAGACCGGCATCCTGGCCGGGATCACCCGCGAGGTCGTGCTGGAGATCGCGCGAGCGCTCTCCCTGCCTGTTCGCGAGGACGTGCTCCGGCCCGAGGATTTGATGGGCGCGGATGAGG
>WNFL01389997.1_pt1 | contig 11481 bp, 4 predicted proteins | sample 5400361 | NCBI WGS metagenome assembly WNFL01 (sample SAMN13153351, study PRJNA577476) | soil metagenome | isolation source: 40 cm soil on Douglas fir-dominated hillslope | place: USA:California | collected 2013-09-17
GGTATAAGTGAGCGTGTCGCCCGCATCCGTGTCGGCAAACGAATTCCCCGGCACTTGGAAGCCAAACGCGGCGTCTTCCGTGGCGCTCTGATCGGCGATTGGGCTTACAAGCGTGGGAGCGCTGTTGCCGGCGATAGCAGGATTTACAATGATCGCAAGCATGGCGCTGTCGGTCAGCCCAGGCCCGAATGACTGGTCGTTCACAAGAATACTCAACGTATCCTCGCCCATATAGCCGAAATTCGGCGTGTAACCAACACCCATGCCCAACGCAGCGTTCAAGTCCGTCATCGATCCGCGAAACGCGATCGTACCGTCGCTCCCATCCGCATCGGCGTAGGTTAGGCCGGATGCCCCTAACAACTCGATAGCCCCGTGGCCCGCCGACAGTGTCACCGTCATAGGCAAAGTTCCCGCATCGACGTCGCGTATCACAATCCCGCCAATGGTCACGGGAACATTCGCATTCGTCGTCACGGTAGTCGGCGGAAATAGCGGGTTGGGGACGCGAAACACGTCCGTCTCTTCGTTGGAATCGCCGTCAACCAAGTTAGACGACACGCTCTCGAATACAATGTAGCGTCCATCCGAGGAAACTTTCGGGGATTCACTGTAGCCGTCCGAGCTCGCCTGCGTTCCGTCGGCGGCGACATTGACACGCGAGGTGACTCCGGTCTGCAGATCCTTCACGAATACATCGTTAGTAAAATTCGTATCGCCCTGCACCAGATTGGTTGCATAACTGATGAAGGTCACGTATCGGCCATCGGCGGAGATCGATGGATTGTAACTGTCGCTGTCACCGGGTTCTCCATCCGGTGAAGTGCTCACCCAGACGAGATTTCCCGTCAGAAGATCCTTGACGAAAATATCTTCCGAAAAGTCGCCGGGGTCACCCGATACAAGATTGGTCGCGGCGCTTGCAAACGCCACGTAGCGTCCATCCGCGGAAATAGACGCTGTGTAGCTATACTCGTCCGCCTGCGATCCGTCAGAAGCGGTATTGACTCGCGTGACAGCGCCAGTCTGGACATCTTTGACAAAGATATCCTCCACACCGTTAGTGTCATCCCCGACGAGATTGGAAGCGGCGCTTACAAAAACTACATACCGCCCCTCATCAGAGGGCGCCGCGCCATAGCTGTAGTCATTTGCCTCGGTTCCGTCGATGGCGGTACTGACGCGCGTGATGGCGCCCGTTTGAAGATCCTTGATGAAAATGTCGAAGGTGTCGTTTGTATCGTCCGGCACTAGATTCGAAGAATCGCTTTCCAACACTACATATCGGCCATCGGACGATATAAACGGCTCGTAGCTGCTGCCATTTCCCTGCGCCCCATCGGCCGCCGTGCCTGCGCGCGTAATAGCGCCCGTCTGCAGATCTTTAACGAAAATATCAGTGAATCCGTTCGTGTCGTCCGGAACCAAATTGGTCGCGGAACTTTCAAACGCAACGTATCGCCCATCGGCAGAGGAAGATGGGCGCCCACTCTCACCGTCGCCTTGTGACCCGTCGACGGCTGTGCTGACCCGCGTGATCGCGCCGGTTTGGATATCCTTTACAAAGACATCGTTTGAACCGTTGGTATCATCATCCACCAGATTCGACGCAAAGCTATCGAAGACTACATAGCGGCTGTCGGCGGAAGGCGATGCGTTCTGACTAGAGCTGTCGCCAATCGTCCCGCCCGAGTCGGCGCTGGCGATGACTACCGACCCCAAGCCATTTTGAATCGTGATTTCAGGAGAGAACAATCTCGTCAAGTGGATGCCGAGAGGGTTGGTAATGGGATCGTAGATATTATTCTGGATGTACAACGCAGCTTGGCCGTCGAGCGTAATCGAGATGTTGCCGTTGTCGTCGATCGTGTAAACGAACCGACCCGTTTCGTCGGCGTACGGGCCGTCGCCAAGCGCACTGCGGGCGCCGCCGGTCAATGCATATTCGATGTCTTCCGCATCACGATAGACGATTTGACCGACGCCGTCGGCATCGTAAATCATGCTAAAACCATCGCCGAAGGTATAAAAATAAGTATCGTCACCAGAAATATCGTAGATTTGATTAGAACCGGCTGGATCGCTGTACACGTCGTTGCCGGTGCCGCCTTCGAGATAGTCGTCTCCGGCACCGCCGTTGAGGATATCGTTGCCGCCGCCGGCATAGAGTTGATCGTTGCCGTCAAATCCTGATATCACGTCGGCCCCATCGCCGCCGAAGAGAACGTCGTCTGCCTCGGTGCCCGTGGTGTGAACCGTCATCGCGGTGAGCGTGGCCGCGTCCCAGCTCGTGCCATCGGTAAATTCAACCTGCTCTATCCTGCCATCGGGGCTGTCGAACCAGGACAAAACCCATACACCATCCTGGCCGCTGTTCCACTGAAGATGCAGTCCCGAATAGTCGCGTGATACTTCCACATCTTGCGGTGCCACCGCGGACGAGAATCGGATCGTATCGAATCCGCCCTGATCGACGATGGTGTCATTTCCGGACCCATTGCCGAAAACGTAGATGTCGTCACCCGAGGGGTCATAGAGGAAATCGTCGTTCGGCCCGCCATTGAGAACGTCATTACCATCGCCACCGTTGAGATAGTCGTAACCTCGGCCCCCGCTGAGAACATCGTTCCCGCCTAGGCCCAGGATCGTGTCGTTCCCGCCAATACCCCCAAACACCTCGTCTGCATCGGTGCCGGCTAGGAAATCGGGGCCCTCGGTGGCCGAGGCCGAAGCCAATTCCGCAAAACTCGCGAGCGTTGCCGCGTCCCAGACCGCTCCGTCGGCGAACGCGATTTGCTCCACTTGATTGGCGGCAACAAACCAGTTTTGAATGGTCACCCGGTCCGAGGTGTCGTTGACGTACAGCGAGAGATTGTTATCGTTGCGGGTGACGGTAATATCGCCCGGCGCGATGCCGGACCCGAATTGAACGGCATCCGTGCCTCCACCATCGTCGATCAAATCTTGTTGATCGCCAAGATGAAAAATATACGTATCATTGCCGTTGCCACCGTTGAGATAGTCGTAACCCGTTCCACCGATTAAGGTATCGTTGCCACCTTTACCGTATAAACTATCGTTACCGGCGAGACCGTTGAGCACATCGGCGGAGTCGGTTCCCACAAGAAAATCGTTACCCTCGGTTGCCGTAGAAACCATCGCGGTTAGCGCGGCGCCGTCCCAAACCGTGCCATCGGCAAAGGCAACCTGTTCTATCTTATTGTTGGGGCTACTAAACCAATTTTGCAACCACAACAAATCGCTGGTGCCAATGATCGAGAGATAAAGATCGTTGAGGGTGCGGGATACGGTGACGTCGCTAGGTGTGATGTCCGCGTCAAATGAGACGGTATCCGTGCCGCCGAAATCGTTGATAACATCGACGCCGTCACCGCGACCGAAAAGGTAGGTATCGTTACCCTCGCCGCCGAAAAGCGCGTCGTTACCGGCACCGCCGCCAAGGATATCGTTACCGGCGTCACCGAAGATAAGATCGCTACCCGATCCGCCGACAAGCGTGTCGTCCCCGTCGCCTCCGTAGAGCAAATCGTTGCCATCGCCGCCATCGAGGATATCGTTTCCGCCTAAGCCGACAAGCGTGTCGTGTCCTCCCAAGCCGTTCAACACGTCGTCGCCGTTGGTACCGAGAAGATAGTCGTCGCCGTCCGAGGGCATGGAAGCCATCGACACAAGCGTCGATGCATTCCATTCCGTTCCATCGGCAAATCGTACTTGCTCAACCGTCGGCGCGCTAAACCAACTCTGAACGGTTATCCGATCCGAATTGCCATTGATGGTAAGGCGGAGATCATTTTCCTGGCGAGAAACAGAAACATCCGACGGGGCGATATCTGCCTCGAACTGGATAACATCCGACCCACCGTTATCAGTGACGGTATCGAAGCCGTCACCGCGGCTAAAGACATAGATATCGTCCCCAAGACCTCCGTATAGCCGGTCATTACCGGTACCGCCGTCAAGAATGTCGTTGCCGGCGTCGCCATAAATCTGGTCGTCACCACCGAGCCCGCTGATCGCATCGTTGCCGGTGGTGCCAACCAGAAAATCGCTGTTTTCGGTCGGCGTAGAGGCCTTGGCAGCGAGCATCGCCGTATCCCATACCGTGCCGTCGGCGAACACAACCTGTTCAATCTGAGACGTAAGATCAGCCCAACTCAGTAACGTCAGCTTGTCATCAGTGCCGTTTATCGAAAGATAAAGGTTGCTGAGATCGCGGGTCATGGCGATATCGGTGGGAGCGATATTTGAGCCTAATTGAACGGTATCGATTTCGTTGGTTAAGCCATAATCGCCAATGATGTCCTGCCCAAAGCCGCGGCCAAAAATATATGTGTCGTCACCGGCTCCGCCATAAAGTCCATCGTTACCGGCTCCGCCGTCAAGGATGTCGTTACCGGCCTCCCCGTAGATCTGGTCGTCGCCACCGAACCCATTGATCGCGTCGCTTCCTGCCGTACCGACTAGAAAATCACTGTTTTCGGTCGGCATAAGCGTCTTCACTGCAAGCGTCGCCGCGTCCCATACCGTACCGTCAGCAAACACGACTTCTTCGTTTTGGTTGCCAGGAGAACTGAACCAGAACAGCAATGTCAGCTGATCGTCACTGCCATTAACGTTTAGATAGAGGTTCGAGAAATCGCGCGTGACGCTGACGTCGGCAGACGTGATATCCGCCCCGAGTTGCACCGTGTTAAGTTCGCCCGGAAGGCCCGTGTCGTAAATAGAATCCTGACCAGAACCACGAGTAAAAATATATGTATCCGAGCCGGATCCTCCATCTAGCGAGTCGTTACCTGCGCCACCGTCGAGAACGTCGTTTCCACCGAGACCGACAAGGGTATCGTTGCCGTCAAGCGCGCTAATCGCATCGTCACCATCGGTACCGAATAGAAAATCGTTGCCCGTGGTCGCTGAACCGACAACAACTTGATTGTTTAGCGTTGTGGAATCCCATATTGTGCCGTCCGCGAACACAAGCTGCTTTTGCTGATACTGGTATAAAGAATCGTCAAACCAGTTTTCCAGCATCAACTGATCTTCGGAACCATTGATGTTCAGGAAAAGATTACTAATATCGCGCGTGACAGTGATATCGGCGGGGGCGTTATCGACCCAAAGCCGTACCGTATCGATTTCGTTAGGCGAACCGAGATCGTAGATCGAATCGTGTCCATAACCGCGATCAAACATATAAGTGTCTGCACCCGCACCTCCTGCAAGACGGTCATTGCCGGCCCGACCGTCCAGGACATCATTTCCATCACTCGTCGATAGTTGGTCGTTGCCAAACGAGCCGATGACATAGTCGCTGCCCGTACCGCCGACATAGTTGCTACGAGCAAACCCGACCCCTTCATAGGTACCGTTCAGTACGTCGATGACAAACGACGTGTAAGGTGTCGGCACGATTCCCTGCGCCAGCGCGGAGGTATCGATATCCAGATCGTTTTGTAAGTGAAGAAAAATATCGGAAAATAATACAGCTTCGTCATGCGAACTAAGTGCGTTCACGTACGAGGTCAGAGACGCCATCAACTGCTGCCGATCGTGGACGATAAACCGGTCGCTACTCAATGAGTAATACGCGCCTTGAAATGCGTCGCTCAATAGCCCCTGAGCAACGAAATTTGTTTGAATGTGATCTTTAAGTGACGCGTACGACGAATCGATATAGGAAGTTTGCCGGAGACGAAACCGGCCTTCGGGATGCGACGCAAAACTTGCTTCGATTGCCGGCTTGAGCACGTGCGCGCCGACGAACGTCTCCATAATCCAATCTTTGTCGTTCTCGGTTAATCCCTGTGTCCGCTGGATTCCGTTGGCACGATGCAAAGCTTCGAGGCCCGACCATTCCGCGATCAGTCCATCCAGCCCCCTGTAGATCGCCTCGACACCCCCCGCTACTACTGAAGTTGCGATATCCTGCAACAGGGGATCCGTGTAATAGCCGACCTGCAGGTCCGGCACGTCACCGTAGCCCCGCAGCCAGGGCAACGCGAAAGCATTTCGATTCAAATTCGCCAAGACGCTGTTGTCAAGGGTGTAATTGAGCGTGGAATGTGTTAGCGCATCATCAACCGCAAACTCGATGTCCACCATCAGACCGTCGGTATCGCCCTTTCGATAAGACCCGGTATAGGTAATGACGTTGCCGTTTGTCGGGATAGAGACGGGTCTGTTGGCAAGCGGTAGCTCCGTAATGCCTAAACTCTCGAGCGTGTGAAGTTCGCCTGATTGGGATAGTCCGTCCTGATTGACGTCTTGCCAAACACGCAGTTGCGAAAACAACGGATCTTGTGAATCGATTTTCTGATCGCCATTGGCGTCGGCGGTGCTCGCGAGAACCGAAAAACCATTGGCGTCAACGCCGCCGAATGCCTCCGAGTTGTTGTCGATAAAACCGTTGCGGTTGGCGTCGTACACCAAAATCCCATCCTCGGGACCGATCCAGCCCACGTGCTCCGCAAGACCGTCCAGGTCGAGATCGAAGAAAGCCGTCGAATTGGAGAGAGCGACGGAATCAATGAGGCCATCGCCATTGATATCGAGAACAATCGGAGAAATCGCGCGTCTGGGACGATTGGGGTCAAATTCAGGAGGTTCGGATTCTCCTTTGTCGTCGAGATAGATACCCAGATCGCGATTGTTGAAATTGTTGATTACTATCGTTCCATTGATCGTCAGCGTCGAACCCGACCAGTCGTATGTAAACCTCTCATCGGGACTGATGTAGATGCTGCCACCCCCCGGGCGTTTCCCGCCGGTCAGAGTGACATTGTCAAAGACAACGCGTCCCTTACCGTCGGTGTCCGTGATAGTGTCGCTGCCGTCGCCGGTAGCGTAGGTATAGGTGTCGTAGTCCGCCCCACCTTCCAGTCGATCGTCGCCTGCACCGCCGCTCAGCTCGTCGTTGCCCGCGCCGCCGTAGAGAAAATCCGCCTCGGTCCCGCCGGACAACGCATCATCGCCAGCGCCTCCATAGAGATTGTCCCGACCAGTACCACCGTCCAATATGTCATTGTCGCCTCCACCGAGCAGTATGTCATCGCCTGCGCCACCAAATAAATTATCGCGCCCGCCTTGCCCGATTAGTAAATTCGCCGCATTGCGAGAATCACCGTAAGTGCCATCTAGCGTATCCCCGGCATCGGAAGCAAGTAACACGTCCAGCGAACCTACGAACCCGGCATCGATACCAACGCCGTAAGTGGTGCCGGCCCACGCGACAATCGTGTCCCTCGCAGGTGAGAGCGCTTGAAATAACTGATCGACGTCTGAAGGAGGAGGGGCCTGCGTTTCGTGGGTTTGGATTGTTGCACGATTGTCCGTGTACATCCGGTAAGTTTTCTGTGCTTCATCAACTGTGGCTGCGCCAGCATTGCTGTAGAGCCCAAATTGCTGCGCTTCACGGTAAAACCTGGTGGCGTCTGACGTGTTACGCGGTACGTATCGAAGTGTGTACCACGCGTCCGCTCTGTTATCGTTCCCCAGAGCCGACGCGATCTGAAACGCGATGGTGCCCAACGTTCCCTGATAAGCCGCTGCAAAAAGCGCTATTCGTTCACTAGAAAATAGTGGAACGCTCGAGACGAGTCTTGTCACTGTGCCTTCGTAGTCGCCTTTGATTAGATCAAACGTCGCTTCTTTTTCTCCTTCACTGTTGTATTTGAATGTGGATCGGAAAGGGCCAATTAGAGCGAGATCGTTGGCCGTGTAGTTATTAGCCGCATTTGCTATGATGCGGTTTGCGAGTATGTTGTTTAGATCACTCCGCAACGCGAGTGTGGATGGCCCCGCCCCTGTAGAGTCTGGGGCCCACGGACCAGCATCGCCATCAAGCACGCCTTCGAGTTGGCTTAGATAATCATTTTCCGCTGCCTGAGCTTGCGCGCTAAGTCCAGGCCGATTGGGGTTGATACCGAGGATGTTCGTAAGCAAGTAATTTCTTGCAATGGGATTTCTCGGAGCCCCATTGGCATCGCTATTGATGGCAAATCCCCAGCCAATTGTCGGATTACCAGTTTTGTCAACATAAGGGAGGTCTTTGTTCCCTTCTAATAGCTTAATAAAACTCTTCAGTTGGGCGTCATATGTGGAAGGGCCAAGATCTCTGAAAGTAATCGACATACCTCACTCCCTTGAATCAGATTTTTTAAAGCGATAGAAGCAAACTGGCTCAAGCATTCCTGGGTACTCCCTATTGATCCGCATGAGCCGGATGTTGCCATTACGCAATGCGCCCTCGACATACGGATGCTCATTGATGAGTCGCAAAGCCTCTCCTGAGCCGCCGTTCGCAAGTATGACAACATCGCGAAATAGTGTCTTGAGATCTTCCGAAACGAGATACAACTTAAGGCTGGACCAGATCTCCCGCAGAGGGCCACCTCGTCTTGGTTCGCAGCGCCAGACAGCAGAAGGATTGAACCGATCGGCTGTATTCGAGCCAAACTGGACATATGAGAAGGTTTGTGCCGCTGGAGATGTTGTACTAGGCGAGGAAAAATCGGGATAGCCTTTCAAGGCAAATTTCGCGCGCCGGAATACGTATTCCCCTCTTACTACTGCATCGGCGTACCAAATCAACGCTGCCTTCTCATCCTTGGGTGGATTGCTCCTCCAGGAATATTGTTTCGCTACAATCGATCGAAAAAGCTCTGAGTAATCTGCAGGCTTTAAATCCTGCCATTCGATTTGCCGAATCCGATCTTGGAAGCGTGGTGCAATGGGACGTTCACACGAGAGCGCCATATTAGTTCGAGCGAAATAACGCAGGTTTTCCAGATACAGGTCGCAAACTGCCGAATCGGCCGGTTGCTCGAACGGTACCTCGCCCTTGTTCCCAGACGGCTGCATTGGCGACGGATCGAGAGCGTATTCATCAGCACCTACTGCTCTGACAGCGAGCGCAAGCAGACAAAGCGTGCTCAGACGCCACAGACTCATTGGTAACCCGTTCAGATATGGGAAACTCAAAATGATCTGGCTAATCCCTCCAGGCCATGGCTATCCCTCAAAGAAGAGAATGCCCTCTTTAACATACGCCGATCATTACGTGGAAAACTGCACAGTGACGGAACTCCCTAACACCCGCTCATTGGTAACCCGTTTAGATACGTGTCACTGCCCGAGGAACCGTCAATTGGTTATTCCCGCGTTACCCTACCGCAAGAGCCGAAACCGGCAAATTTGTAAAGAAAGAATCACTATCACGACCCAGTCGATGGTTCTCATAATCGCGCCTCGCAACCCAACCAAGCCAAACCCGATTCAGTCGGTCCGCCTGACAAGGCCTCTCAGGCTACCCGAACGGAGCTGGTCTTCATATGACACGTTCGTGTCATATCCCGGTCAGTCCGGAATCGCAATTTGGGAGGCCCGGAAGAGCGCCTGAGCCCTGTTGGCGGCACCGAGCTTGCGGTAGATGCTCCGCATCTGGTTCTTGACCGTGTACTCGCTGCGGGCCAGGATTTGCGCCACCTCCCAGGCGCTCTTTCCTTGACGCAGCCAGCGCAGCACCTCCCCCTCGCGCGCGCTGAGCTGTAAGGGCGCTGACGGGGCCTCCCGCACGGAGATATTTTCCGCCGAGCGTACGCGCTGCAACACCACGTGCAAGGAAGGCGCGAGCAGCCTCAGCGCGTAGGTGTGACGGCCATCGGGTCTTGCGGGGATCCGGCACAGCGCGATGAAGCTGAGCTCCGGTCCGCCGGTGTCGAACACGCCGTGCGCGGCGCAGTTCCCCAACGCATTGCCGGCGCCGGCCGTGTCGGAGAACGTCTGCAACAACTGGGGCGTGCGCTGGCGCCAACAGCGGAGCACCAACTGCGAAATCAGCCTGAAATTTGCGGTCACGGAGTCCCTGTGCGGCAGCGCCACACGGAAACCGTCCAACAGGACCGGCCGCAGCATCAGGCGGCGGCCGCGGACTGAGCCCAACCCACAGGCGAACATCGCATGCGGGAGGATGTTCTGCAGCGCGCCCCTGCTCCAGTGCCGAAGTTCATCGAGCGTGCGAATCCCCACTGCGGCGTCGATGACCCCGAGCAGTGCCCCGCGCCCGGCTGCGCTCAGGACAGAGCCGCACCCGCCGGCGCTCGGCGCGCCAGGATCCCGCGCCGCGTCGCTGCGCGCCAAGCGAAGAAGGGCATGATCCATAGCCGCCGCGCTTTTTCGAGAAATTCGTTTCGGTCCGCGAGTTCAGTATTACTCAGCCTTCTTCTGTGTCTGTGCCGCCGCAGGCTTGGCGTTTTCGATTTCCTTGTCTTGCACATCCTTCTTCGGTGCTTCTACCATGTTGACCCCATTTCGTTTCGTTAACCGCTTTTCCGCGTCTCTCAGTTTCCGAGTCACGGCTTGGCTTTCTCTTCCTCTATCACCGTCATCTGCTTGGGTGGCTGCGGCTCGGCGGCGGCTTGCTCGCCAGGCTTCGCTGCCCCGAACTGCATCACTTCATCCACCTGCAGCCCGCGCGGCAGGTTGTGGGCGATGAAGAGCATCGTCACCTTGCCTTTCAACTGGTCGATGGTCCGGGAGAAGGCTTCGGCCGTGGGTTGGTCGAGGTTGCTGGTCGCCTCGTCGAAGATCAGCACCTTCGGGCGCTTCAGGAGCGCCCGCGCGATGGCGATCCTCTGGCGCTGGCCACCGGAGAGTCCGACGCCGTGCTCGCCAAGCGGCGTCTGGTAGCCCTGCGGCAGTTGCTCGATCGCCTCGTGTATTTCCGCCATGCGGCAGGCCTCGGCGATCTGCGCGAAATCGGCGTGCGGGCTCGCCATCTGGAGGTGTCATATACAGTGCCCGAGAAAAGCGTGGTCTCCTGCGGCACCACCCCGAACCCCGCGCGCAGCTCGTTCGCGCTCAAGTAGCGGGCGTCCTGACCGTCGATCAGGATGCGGCCGTCGCTCGGGGGGTAGAAGCCGAGCAGCAGCTTCGCGAGCCTGCTCTTGCCGCAGCCGTTGGGGCCCACGAGCACGGTGAGCTGCCCGGGCTTGGTGCAGTTGGCACAAGCTCGCCAGTATCCACTCGAAGTGCTCGCAGCTCATCAGCTCCCCTCCCATGCGGCTGCTTTAGCGCGCACGCCCCAGATATATCCGCATCGAAACTTTGTAGCTGCGGTCGGCAAATTCCGAGTGGCAATAGTAGGCTTTGGCGTTCCTTCAAAAATCGGCTTTTACCTGATAGTCCCTCAGGCTTTTCCTGAGAGGACAATGATTAGCTCTCGATCAGCGGCCGTTTTCCAGGAGCAGCCTCACCGGGCGAAAGCTGCGCCGATAGACTTCGCACACGCCGTGCCGCCGCAGCGCCCGAAGATGCGCGCGCGTCGGATATCCCTTGTGCTCGTCGAAGCCGTATTGCGGAAACTGCCCGTGAAGCCGACACATCTCGGCATCGCGCGCGGTCTTCGCCAGGATGGATGCCGCTGCGATCACTCTTACTTTCGCGTCGCCATCGACGATCGCCCGG
>WNFL01024551.1_pt1 | contig 11479 bp, 6 predicted proteins | sample 5400361 | NCBI WGS metagenome assembly WNFL01 (sample SAMN13153351, study PRJNA577476) | soil metagenome | isolation source: 40 cm soil on Douglas fir-dominated hillslope | place: USA:California | collected 2013-09-17
CGTTTGTCGATTTTGCGTTCCAGAAGAGAGTTGATCACGTTCAACCTGTAGGAGTTAAGAATTTAGGACAGCCGCACGCGGAGGCAGCAAGTCCACGCTTCAATTGTAACGCCGCAGAGCAATTGTGATCGGGGCTTTACCCTGTGCTCCTCTGTGTCCTCTGTGTTAAAGATTTTCCTCCACGAGGAGCACGAAACTCTACCTCTCGTACACCCGCGGATCCGGCAATCCCTCCAGACCTCGCCCCGCAAATATGTCCTCGAACTCCCGCAACAGCGCATCGTGAATCAGCCCGTTCGACGCCAACGTTTCACGGCTGTTGAGTTCAAACGGCGATCCGTCGAAGCGCGTCACTCTACCCCCCGCCTCCTCCACGATCAACACCCCAGCCGCCGTGTCCCACGGATTCAGATTGAACTCCCAAAACCCATCGAAGCGTCCCGCGGCCACGTTGCACAAATCGAGCGCAGCCGATCCCGCCCGCCGCACTCCGTGAGAATGCAGAGTGATCTGGTGATAAAAATAAATGTTCGGATTCTTGTGCCGCTTGTGGCTGGGAAAGCCGGTCGCAAGAAGGCATTCTTTCAGCGTAGCCGTCTTCGAAACATGGATCGCCTCGCCGTTGAGGTGCGCGCCTCTTCCCTCTTCCGCGGAAAACAGCTCATCGCGAGTAGGATCGTAAACCACTGCGGCAACGCGCTGGCCAGGCTTTCCCGATGACCGTTGTTCCGGAGCCTGGTGTTCCAAGCCCTGGTGTTCCAAACCCTGGTGTTCCAGAGCAATCGAAACGCAGAACACCGGATACCCGTGCGCGAAGTTGGTAGTGCCATCCAGCGGATCGACGTACCAGCGATACTCGCTGCCCTGATCGCTGAGCCCTTGCTCTTCCCCGAGAACATCGTGGGTGGGCCACTTCTGCCGAATGCGTTCGCGGATCAGCACCTCCGCAGCGCGATCTGCCGCCGTCACCAGGTCCGCGTCGCCCTTGTATTCGATCTTCAAGTGCTGGTGAAAATACTGCATCAGCAAGGCGCCCGCCTCACGCGCGATGGCGGACATGGCAGGAAGAAAGCTGTCGGGCTTACTAGACTCTGTTAGGTTTTTCATGCTTGGAAAATGCGACTGTTATCCTGAGCAGAACAAGTGCTTTGCGCGCCTAGCGCAGCATTCGTGGAGCCGAAGGATGCCTAGGTTTGCACGACCGTAAGCCCGGCAAGGTATTTCTATCGCCGCCCCGCTCGCGGTCGACCACACAGCCGTTTATTTCTTCTTCCCGCCATCCTCGGCGATGTACATAATCTCGTGCTTATAAATAAAAAGGTTGGGAGCGCCTTCGCGCGTCAGCCGCACCATGTGCTTGTCGTAGTACTCAATCCACCCGCTCACCGTCTGGCCATCCATCAACTTGACGCTGACTGCCTTCTGCTTCTCTCCCAGAGCTTTCAGGAAGCTGGCTTCTTCGAAGGTCTCTTCGGGAGGCGGTGTCCGGCCGCGCTTGGCGGCGTTGGGGTTTCCCTGCGCGCGGAAAGGCATGCGAACATTGTACACGGGGCGCGGGAGTGAACGTACGGAGCCAACCGATCCCGCTTAAATATGTATAGCCCGCGCACGCGGATACGGATGCGACCCACCCCATGCGCTTCGGATGAGTCAGAGGGAGTGCATAAACTCCCTCCCGCCAGCGCAGCGAACCAGTTGGCCCCGTCGGAAGCACGCAAAAAAACACCAGCCCCTGGCGGAGCTGGTGTCAATTACTACTACCCTGGAATTCGGCTAGAAAATGACCCTGAGGCTAAATTCAATTTGCCGTGGCGAACCCAGCGTAAACACGCCGGTGCCCGCACCTACCCGGTTCGTAAAGTGCCCGGCGTAGTCGGTGCCGTTGACGCTGCCCGTCTGGCCGGTCAGCAGGCCCGACATCATGCTCGTCGGCAGATCGAAGTTGACGAAGTTGAACAGGTTGTAAACGCCAATCGACGGCTTGATCGTAACCTTCTCCTTGATGTTGTACGTCCAGGCGAAGGTAGTATCGAACGTGCGGAGCCATGAATAGTTGACCTGACCCGGAGGCGCTAGGGGTAGAGGCAAACCGGCGTTGGCCGTACCGCCGAACCCCGGATAGCCAGTGACGTTGGCGGGGGTTGCTAACTGCGCTTGCGTGAATAATCCGTTAGCGATCAGTACTTGGCCCGCTGGCGTCGGCTGACCCAATACGTTATTGTTGAACTTTGTGATGACCGCATTGACGTTGCTGGCGTTTATGCCGCGATCAAAATTCCCAACCTTGGTTCCCGGGATTGGATCCTGCGTCGTACCGTCCCCGGTAAAGTCAGTACGGAAGATTTCACCTGCCCCCGACCCAGTATTGGGGACCGTCAGCGTGGTCGAAAGCGGACTGTAGAAATGGGCAATCACTCCCCAGAAGCCGCCGAACGACACCTGGTGGGTGCGGTCGAGGGTGGAAGGCCCGAAATAACGATTGACGTTGGCATTGTCCAGCGCCGGAACTATAAAGTCTTGGTCACCGCTCGCCGCAGTCACCTGGCTGTCCGCTCCAACGCCGCCGCCCGTGTTATCGAAGCGCGACAACGCGTACGAAACCGTATAGTTCAGCGCTTTGGCCCCGCGGAAGGGGTTCTTAACATTCTCCACCAGCTTCATCTGCAATCCGTTATAGACCGAGCGTCCCACAGGCGACAGGAAGCCGAGTGGAGGCGCGTTGGCATTGATCCCGCCAAAAGCGCAGTTATACCCGAGCACGGAGAGGCAACTGGCTCCGCCCATATCCGCTGAAGATCCAAGACCGTTACCAGCGTAATTGCCCATCGTCGCCCCGGCGCCGATAGCGCAGTCAATCCCAGCAGGCCCGGTCGGACAACCAAAGGAAGCATTGGTTGCGTCGATCGCAGCGTTAGCTCCAGCTAGATTGAAATAGCGCACATCGCCGGCGTGGTTTTGATCAACACCCAAGAGGTAGTGCGTCTGGACGTTGCGCACAAAGTCAACGCTAAGCACCGTTCCCGGATGAATCTCGCGCTGGATGCCAATATTCATCTGTATGGAGCGAGGCGATCTATAGTTGGGATTGAACATGGAATTGCCCGGTGCGAAGAAGCAGTTGGTACCGCCCGTGCAATCGGTAAGGTATTGACCCGCATAGGCCGGATTAGGGGCCGTCAGGCTGAGCGGTGATCCAGCCACGTAAGCCTGCTGCAATCCAATAATTGCGGGCAGAGCGTCGCCAATCAGAGGGAAACTGCTGGCTCCCGAGGGGCCGCATATTGCAATCGCTGATGCGCTTCCAACCTGGTTAATTGTGCCTGTCGTAGTCTGCAAGGGGTTCGGCGATCCTGGAGCGGCGCAGGGTGCGAAGAACTGCAGAAAAGCGCCTGTTTGCTCGCGGAACGGACCATCAAAGAGTACATTATTCCAGACTGCGTTCTCCCAGAACAAGCCGATGCCGCCGCGGATCACAGTCTTGCCATCCTTCATCGTGTCCCAAGCAAAACCCACTTGGGGAGCAAGGTTATTGTTCGGCTGTCTCACCGCGTTCCCCAAGCCAGACATCAAGGCGTTGAGCTCGGGAATTGCCGGATACTGACTATCTGTACGGCCAGTGTCGCGATCATACCGAAGACCATAAGTAAGAGAAAAGTTCCGCTTGATCTTCCACGTATCGCCTAGGTAAAACAGGATGCGGTTGTCTGGCCCCAACCCACCCGCAGGGAAGCCCAGCGCCGGCTTGGTGGTGGAGTAGCCCAAGCCATTGGCGATGACGACAGCGTCTGCCGGGTAGTTGAACGGATTGGTTATGCCACCAGAAAAAGGCCCGCTCGCCGCTGCCCCTACTTCGGCGTCGCTGACCGCCGATACAACCTCCGGTCCGTTCTTAAAGAACGAAGCAAAACCGCCACCTTGGACGTGGTTGAACGAAGCGCCGAATCGGAACACGTGGGAGCCTAAGACCTTGCTACCGTCGTACTTGATTTCATGATTGCTTTGCGGGGTGCTCTGCGGGGCCAAAAGATTCGGACCGGCGGCCAGACCAGACCCGCCCATAAAGATTTCTGCCCCGATGTTGGCAAAGGGCAGCGAACTACCCGTGGTCGCATCTACGATCTGGTTCTGGAATTTCAGAAACGAGAATCGGACGGAATGGGTAAAGCTGCCAGTGCTGAAATCCACTCCCACCACATGGTTGCGGGTAACGTCCACATTGTCGTACAGCGAATAACCGAACCCGAACGTTGCTCCAAGGTCATTCTTGAAGTACGAAAACCGATAGAATGCGCGAGCGCTCTTCGTAAGTGCGTAGTCCAGACGGCCGAGCAGATTCGATTCATGAAAGGGATCGGCAAAGGTACCCGCGTATTGGCTGAAGGGATCGGAGACAGGCACCGGCACTTGCGTGTGCTGCAGAGTTCGCTCGCCGTCGATGAAGAAGAACGCCTTGTCCTTGATGAGCGCCCCGCCGAAAGCGCCGCCGTACTGGCTGCGCTGAAAGGGTGCCGTGAACCCCGGGGGCGTGGGCAACTGGGATGAAAACCTGCTGTCGCGGAACACACCAAAAGCCTCGCCGTGGTAGGCGTTGGTTCCGGATTTCGTAGTCACGTTCACCGATCCGGAAGAAGTCAGCTCGGTAGACATGTCCAGACTGGACTGACTGACTTGGAATTCCTGGATGGCGCTGGCCGGGATGTCAGTTGTGGTCGTTCCCACGGTTTCATCGGAGACATCCACGCCATCAACTTCAATGCGAGCGGTCCGGCCGAAACGCCCCCCGAATGAAATCGACGAGTAGCCCGCCTTGGTGGGATCGAAGTTTTGGCCGTCCTGAATCTGTACACCCGGCTCCAGTTGCGCTAAATCAAGGAAGTTGCGGCCGTTCACCGGCAAGTTCTCGATTTGACTTGCCGTCAAAACACCCTGGACAGTCGCTTGCTCAGTGTTCACCTGCACCGCGCTGCCTTGCACCTCAATCACGGTGCTCTCTTGCCCAATTTCCAGCTTCAGGCTCCCATTAGCAGCGTTGTCCACCTGAACGTTCAGGGTCAACTGCGCCGTCTTGAACCCTTTGCCTTCAACGCGCACGGTGTAGACGCCCGGGACCAGTGCCCCGGAAGAATACGACCCTGACCCGTTGGTGACGGCATGAACCGTCTGCCCCGTAGGCCCGGTGATGGTGACCTTGGCATTTGGCACAACCGCGCCGCTTGCGTCGGTAACGCTGCCCGCGATACTGCCCGTTGAAAGACTTGTCTGAGAGAGTACCGCACAGGACAGAAACAGTGCGGAGAGGGTAACCAGGGTAAATCGAACGACGGAACGAGAGGACTTGAGATTCGGCACCTTACACCTTCCTTTCGGAAACGAAAAGGCGAGAACGGCGTAAAGATTGTTTCCGTGAAGCGGATGTGAAACTGAATTCTGCTACAAGTCGAGCAATTTGTGAGCCAGCGACGCGCCAAATCCTAAATAATCAGCATCACTATTTTTATCAAATGGTTAAAGGCCTTATGGAATGGGAAACACCATAAATCCGGTCCCCTAAACTCGCCCGGCAATCCAAAAACTCATATGTTCACTCCTGAAAAGGAGAGTGTCGGTCTCCTCCGACGAGCTGTGCCCACGACTTCTAGAAGCTAATTCGCAATCCGAATTCAAACTGCCGCGGAGCTCCCAGAGCATAAGTCCCTGACTGGAAACTCGCCCGGTACGGCGTCAGGCTTGATCCCGGGGCTACGCCGCCAATTACATTCGGCGCCAGGTACGCACCCGACCCAGGTGCCAGGGACGCGCTCGGCAAATTTCCCGGCAGGAATGCGTTGGCGAAGTTGAAGACGTTAAAAATGCTGGCGCTCGGCTCGATGGTCACATGCTCCTTCACCTTGATCGGCCACGATGCCTTCAAATCCATCGACTTCAGCCACGGGATACCCAGCGCCCCCGGCGCAACCGAACCTAGCGTGGGCATGACCCATCCCAGAGCGGTCAGATCACCCGCGGTCATCACCTCTGGGCCTGATATTTGCCCCGGACATATGAAGTGGCTGCTGGCAGATACGTTGTTTGCCAGAAGGCACGCGCCCGCTGGTGTGAAGGTGTTGGCATAGGTGTGGTTGTAATTGTTGATGACACTTTGCAGATTGCCGATGTCAGTGCCGCGCTGGAACTGTCCGATTTGAGTTCCCGGCACGGGCTCCGGTGCGGCAGAAGCGCCCAACCCGGCCCCAAGCCAGTCTGTGGCAAAGATCTCTCCTCCATTGGTCAACTGCGGCAGTTGCAGGCTGCGCGCAAGCGGACTGTAGAAATGTCCGATCGCGCTCAGCTGCGTGTGAAACGGCAGATCAAACGTGCCCCCAAACGAGAGCTGATGTTTCCGGTCGAGACCGTTCGGTCCAGTGAACCGCGTGGGATTGTCGTTGTCGGTCGCAATGTTGATGAAGTCCTGGTCCTGTACCTGGCTGATGAACTTGGAAAATGAGTAGGAAACCTGGAAGTTCGCACCCTTTACATAGCGCGTCGGCTTATCGATTCGGTGTACCAGCTTCATCTGCAAGCCGCTATAGACAGAGCGCCCGTCAGGAAAGAGCATGTCGACTCCGCCCACCGCTCCGCTATTCCCGGTGAGAGGGTTTGTACCCGGAAAGGCGCAATAGTTACAGGGCCCGCCGCCCTTCGTTTGGAGATTCGAATCCAGCCCCGCCGCCGAGTAAGCCGCCTGAGCGCCCGACACTCCCAAGGGCGTTCCATTGACGACGACCGAGTTAATCATGCACGTAACCTGGCCGGATCCGATGGGGCAGCCATTGGCTATCTGCGCCTTGTCACGTGCAGCAACAGCGTTCGGTTGATTGAAGCTCCTCGCCGCTCCACTGTGGTTGATATCCTGAGCGATCAAGTAATGCTCGCCAATGTTGCGGATGTAATCAATACTCAACACCGTCCCCGGACGAATCTCCTTCTGAATGCCCAGGTTCATCTGCCATGAACGCGGCGTGCGGTAGCCCGGAAAAAAGAGAACATAGCTCGGGTTCAGAGCAGTGAGCGTAGTGCCCAGGAAGTTGCTATTCGGCTGGAGCCCCGTGACGCTCGCTGTCGCCGCCTGGAAGGCACTGCTCAGCGCAAGAATCTGCGGAGCGACGGTCGAAATAACTCCCCCACAGAAGTTCGGCTGCGCCTGCGGACCGGTCGATGTATCCACAATCGTGGCCGCGCCTCCTGCAATAGAAGTGCCGACCGCGAGTGAGGTGGGCCAGACAAACGTCGCAGGCACGCCTCCCGAGCACACTTCCGGCGTGCTGGCGAAAATTCCTTTGGCAAGGCGCGAGGGGCTGTCGAACAATATATTGTTCCAGATCGAGTTCTCATAGAACAACCCGCCGCCGCCTCGCACCACGGTCTTGCCGTTACCTCCCAAATCCCAGGCGAAGCCCAGTTGAGGTGCAAAATTCAAGTTGGGATTGCGAATCTGGTTGCCGTATCCCGGCCCCCACTGGTTTAGAACCGGCAAGGATCCCAGGTTGCTATCGGTCCGACCGGTGTCGCGCACGTAGTGCAGGCCGTAGGTCACAGTCAATCTCCGCATGACCTTCCAACTATCTCCAACGTACATTTCCAGACGGTTGTCTGGCCCCAGTTCCCCCGCTGGAAAGCCAAACGATCCTTTCGCGGTGGAAAACCCGATTCCGTTCCCTAGCCCCACATAATCGGCGGTATAGGAAGTTGGGTCGGCAGAAGTTCCGGCAGAGGTCGTACCCACTTGCGGAAACGTCGAGAAGGCCGCCAACCCTCCTCCCACGATGTGATTGAATGTGACGCCGTAGCGGATGATGTGCTTCCCCATCACCTTGCTGCCGTCATACTTCGCTTCGTGGTCTGACTGAATGGTCTGCTGGGGAGCCAACCAGTTTGGCCCTCCGCAATAGGCGCCCCCGCCGGTAAAAACGCAGTTCCCTGACACCGACGCACCGATGTTAATACCCAACCCGGGTATCGGATTATCGACCGAACTGAGCCCACTCGTCGCATCCCCGATAGCGTTGCGGAACTTGAGATACTCAAAGCGAACGCTGTGTGAGTACGCGCCTTTGTTAAAGTCGATGCCCAATGTATGAGACGCGGTGTGATTCGTGTTCCGGAATCGCTGCGTGGAACTGGCAGCCCCGAAAGGACGCAGATCGCTGTTCTGGAAAAAATTGAAGCGATAGAACGCCCGTGTGTTGCCCTTGACGTTCCAGTCCAAACGTCCGTCGGTGTCGAAGTCCCGGTAGGGTTGGGAAAGCGTAGTGCCTAACTGATCAAAAGGAGGACTAAAGGCGTCGAGGAAGAAGAAAGCCTTGTCCTTGATGATCGCTCCTCCCAGATCCGCACCGAACTGCTCCCGCTGGAACGGAGGCGGCGTGAGACCCGGCAGCGCCGCCGCCAGCTTATTGTCACGGAAATACCCAAATGCCTCGCCATGCATCTGATTGCTGCCCGAACGCGTCGTCACATTCACAGCGCCGGAAGACGTCAGCTCCGTCGACAGGTCCAGCGACGACTGGGAAATCTGAAATTCCTGGATCGCACTCGCAGGAATGTTCTGCGTCGTCGTGCCCACCGTCTCGTCGCTGATATCCACTCCGTCCACTGCGATCCTGGCCGTGCGCCCAAACCGTCCTTGGAATGAAATCGACGAGAATCCATTCTTGGTCGGGTCAAACGTGCTTCCCTCCTGGATCTGCACGCCTGGCTCAAGCTGCGCCAGGTCCAGGAAATTGCGCCCGTTTACCGGCAGGTTCTCAATCTGGTTCAGGTTGAGCACACCTTGCACGGTGGCTTGTTCCGTGTTCACCACCACTGCGTTCCCCTGGACCTCCACCACCTGACTCTCTTGCCCGATCTGCACTCGCACATTTCCGCTGACTGTGTTCCCCACTTGCACAACCAAAGGCAGCGTGGTCGTCTTGAAGCCCTTGGCTTCGATGCGTACTACATAGTCTCCCGGCACAATGGGGCCTGATGTATACGATCCCGCGGAGGAAGTCGTCACATGAATTACCGCAGCGGTGGCCTTATTTGTGATCTCTACCTTCGCCCCCGAGACCACCGCGCCCTGTGGATCGGTGACGATACCTACAACACTTCCCGTACCGACGGTCTGAGCCGCCAGCAATGGCGAGACAACCAGGAGGGCGACCGCCGCGAACATCGCGAATGCTGGAACGACACGACAGGGGAAATTAAAATTCAAGATTGCAAACCTCGAACTCGGAATATTCACAGAACCTTTCTTAATCTGCTAGCCCGATCCACGAACTCGGCAAAATGGATCATTGACAAGAATTTCGACGGAATTTATGAGGATATCAAACCTGCCATCAATCTTCCCGACTGTTGGCAAGGCGCCACGGTTTTACTGATCACCGGCCACTGACCACTGGCTTCTGATCTTTCAGAAGTCCGACTTCGTTGTGTAGTATCCCGCCCGATTTCGCACTCGATAAGACGCCGCCTCGGCCCGCCCCGAAATTCCAACCTGAATGCGGCGAAATTGCGAATTCGACAAGCGCTGTGACGGATAGTAAGCCAGCAGGTACTGTGTCCGGAGTTCGTCGCTGATCTTCCGGAAGGCATCATCCAGTTGCGCCATCGACGTCGCATAGTAGTACTTGCCTCCCGTGTCTTCCGAGAGCTGAATCAGAGCGTGTTCGCCGCCTGTCTCACGCCCGGCGCTGTTCTCGATGGGCACAACGATGATGCTATAGACCAAAGCTTCGGCCTCTTCGGCTGCGCGCGCCGCCTCTTTGTAGTCGATTTTGCTGATAGTGTCGCCGCCGTCCGTGATTAGCACCATCACTTTCCGTCCCTGCCGGCGGTCGAGTGAGCGCGACGCCAGATAGACGGCGTCAAACAGCGCTGTGGCCGCGCCCAATCGGACGTGATCGATGCCTTCGTCGATTCGTTTCAGATCTGCGGTGTAAGAAGAGGATTGCAAAACCGTCTCACTGAAACCAAATACTGCCAAAGCATCCACCGGTCGCAGGATCGCACGCGCGAAGCGCTTGGCCGAAGCTTGCTCCAGCGGCAGGTCGTGACGCGTGCTCAGGCTGGTATCGACCGCAAGCGCTATGGAAAGCGGCACCGCCGATTCTTTATCGAACACCGAAATCGTCTGCTCGCGGCCATCTTCCTGCACCACGAAATTCTCTCTTTTAAGCCCAGCCACGGGAGACCCATGGTCGTCGGTAACCGTGACGTAGACATTCACCAGCTTGACGTCAACCTTGAGCGTGGTCTCCGGAGCGGGAGCCGATTGCGTCTGCGCCGGAGTCTGCTGCGCCCGCGACCAGGCGCAAACCAACAGCAGCAGAATCAGAGTGGCAGGTTTTCTCATCCAGGTAAACGAAGTATACGTTGCAAGCTAACCGTGTGGGACGAGCGACTCGTGAGCCTGTCCCGAGCAAAGCCGATGGGATCCGCCGAGCGATCCTCGGAGTTTTTACATCTTCAGCCCGCTCACTTAGATGCACCCTCCGCTCCGGGGCTGCCTGCACTGCGAATTTCCTCAGGAAACGCCTCGCCCTCCGCCCACACTGCGCCATCCTCGAAATACTCTTTCTTCCAGATGGGGACGGTGCGCTTGAGCGTATCAATCACCCATCGGCAAGCATCGAAAGCGGCGGCGCGGTGTGCCGATGCGACCACGATCAACACGCTGGTCTCGCCAATCTCCAGCCGCCCCAGCCGATGTACCAGCGCAACCTCGCGCACTTGGAATTGTTTCAGCGCCTGCTCGGCCAGACCTTCCATCTGCCTCAGCGCCATCTCCTCATACGCCTCATAGTCCAGATAGAGCGTCCGCCGCCCGCGCGTCTGGTTGCGCACCACTCCCTCGAACACTACCGCAGCCCCGTCCTCCCCCCGCTTGATCCGTTCCAGCACGCCCCGCGTGTCGATCGCATCGCGGACGATCGTAGCGTAGCGCGAAGCTTGGCATTCACCGTAGCGCCGGCATCCCGCCGGCTGTCCCGAGGGCGTCCCGCCCTCGGCTTTCCCCGACCCCCCGCTCACCGGCGGTAGCAAAGCCACCTCATCGTCAACCTTCAGCGCAGTCTCCGGCCCTGCGTATTCCTGATTCACCGCCACCGCCAGCGAAGCCATCGATTCCCTCATTCGCGGAAAGTCGGAGATGTAGTGCGACAACACATCACGCACCAACCCGCCGTCAGGCAACTCCAACACGTCGCTGGATTTGCCCACAAAATCCTTCAACATCCCGAAGAAGAGAACCCTCACACGCATAAGATAATTAGCAGTCAGCCGCCCGTGACAGTTTAAACTCCCCCAGCACCGAATCCCACTTTCGCTTTGGCTTTCCTCCCTGACTAAGATTAGAATTCAGGCATTCGCGCACACTGTCGTTCATGGCTGAAGAGATCAAGACGCCCCCTGTCGCTGCTTCTTCTCAGGATCCCTTAGCCGGCACCACTGTCGG
>WNFL01132239.1_pt1 | contig 11479 bp, 14 predicted proteins | sample 5400361 | NCBI WGS metagenome assembly WNFL01 (sample SAMN13153351, study PRJNA577476) | soil metagenome | isolation source: 40 cm soil on Douglas fir-dominated hillslope | place: USA:California | collected 2013-09-17
CATGTCGTTACCGCCTGAAGGCGGCTCGCGGCATAAAGGGCGTCTCCCAGCCTGGCGCACAGCTCGATCTCGGTCTCGAGCCAGCTGAGATGCTGCTCCTCATCCGCGAGAATCTGCTCGATGAGATTGCGGCTGGTAGCATCGTGGGCGGCCGCCGCTGCCTCCGCCGCCTCATTGAGCATGGGACGCGTATGGCGCTGTAGCGCCATGTCGTTGTCGAGCACCTCGCGGACCGTGGCGCCAATGGTTGGCGCCTCGATAGTGAACGCGGGTGCGCCGTCGAGATCGGCGAGGCGATTCAGAAGAGCACCAATCGTAACCGGCTCATCCGCGGTCCGCGCTCGCATCTGGCCGGCAAGACCCTTGAGATTGAGACCCCATGCCTCGATGAGAGCGACATGGGTCTGATGCTGCGCGTAGGCGCGCCACGTTGCGCCAAGCAGGCCATTCAGGATCGCAAGCACCGGGTTGGCGGCCTTGCTCGTACTCGTGGCGGTCACTTCGAGGTGAGTCATGGTGGGATGCCTAGCTGAAGAAAACTGTCCATGCGCATATCCGATTCAATCGAACGCGATATACGGAAGTGATCAGACCAGATGCGTGGATGCGAATCTATTGAACGATGGTGTCGGTCGCCGTGCTCAGGCTGTGTCCATGTTCCAGATGTCCACGTGCCGGCGCCAGGCGCCGTCCTCCTGCTTCCACACCACGACGTACTTCGGCGTCGCCCGCCGGCCGCCGGCGAGGGTGAGCACGGCGCGTCCGATCGTGTATACCCAGTCGCCTAGCGGCCGAAGATCGAGCGTGGACAGCTCCACCCCGCGCACGCCCATTTGCGGCGCCGCCGCGGCCGCCGCCCAGAACTCGGCGATCCTGTCCCGGCCCTGCACGATCTCGGACCCGGGCGGCAGGATGCGGGCATCCCGGGTGTAGAACTGCCGTGCCGCGCCCGCGGCGTCGCCACGGTTGAACCCTTCCTCGAACCGATGGTTCGCCTCGTCGATCCCGCGCCGGACCGCGTCGATGTCGGCGGCCGTCATGGCGCTGGCGTCGATGGGAAACGCCAACGCAAATGGGCTCGCCGAAAGCGCGACTGCCGATCGGCCAAGAAAGGCACGCCGAGTCGGCGACGAGGGCTGCGATTGTTCGAGCGTCATGGACGGCCCCATTATTGTTGACGGCGGCGTGCGAACGAGTACGCATAAGCGCTCGTTCGAATGGCCGGCAATGGGTCATCGGACAGCTCGATCCCATCCGTGAGGCTCGTCGGAAAGAAGACCAGCGCCTTCTGGGCCGCGTCGCTGTCGGCGACCACGGACGTGACGCTGATCGTGCCCATTTCGACGATCCTTCGGTCGCCGGGCCAGGCCAGGGAGGCATCGTTGGTTGGATCGCCGGCGTTGGGAAGCTGCACGACCAAACGGAATTCGACCGGCCCGCGCGCGAGGCGCGTCCTCAGGTCTTCGGAGAGGAAATTCGGCGACATGGCCTTCGTCTCGTCATCAGCCAGGTCGCGCCGCCCGGCGACGGGAAGGAACTGGTAACGCCCAGCCTGTTTCACGCCATCCTTGTTCACGAAGACGAAAGCGTTGTTGGAAAAGTACGCGGCGCTGCCGTAGCTCGCGGGGGCCACGGCGGTTTCCTGAACGAACTTCAATGCGCGGGGATGGGCACCGAGGAAGGCTTCGATCGGCCACGGATGCGGCTGGCTTGGATCGGTCGCCAGGGCCGCCTTCAGGAGCGCGAGAAACTCTTCGCCCGTGCCCACGGCGAAGCCGTTGTGGTTCTGCCCTTCGACGTCGGTCTGCCCGCCGCCCGGAAGCTTGAATCGAACCGCCATTCCGCGCGGGCCGGCGTTGTGGGAGTTGTCCGGGACGAAGGGGTCGGCTGAGCCGTCCGAAAACCTGATCGTCACCGAAACGGAGCCACGTTGGAAATGTGCGGCTCTCGAGAGCGTCGCCGCCCCGGCGGACGGCACGAACGTGCCCTCGCACACGATTCCCTTCGCATGAGCCACACGGTAGCCCGGCTTCACTCCCGGGTCTTGCGCCATGGCCTCGAAGATCTGCTGGCCGATGCTCTTGTCCCCCGCGTCCGCGGCATTCGCCCCCGGCGCCGCTGCAGCCCACAACGCACCCGCTGCGAGGAATGCGCCACCAACGGCAATCCGTCGAAATCCTGTAGATGAAGAGCTCACGGTTTATCTCCTTTTTGAATTCATGAAATTGCCAACGAGCTGCGCGATGCGGCCCGCAGCGGTATCGAGCGCGAAATGACCCGCGTCGAGAATGTGGACTTCGGCGTCCGGCACGTCACGGCGATAGGCCTCGGGTTCCGAAAGCTCGAAGGACAGGTCGTACTTTCCCCAGAGGACTAGAAGCCGGGGCTGCTTCTCACGCATCCACGCTTGCCACCCTGGATAGGCGTCGACGTTCGTCCGGTAGTCGTAAAAGAGGTCGCTCTGAATGTCGGCCTGGCCCGGCTGGCTGAGGAAAGCGAATTCATCGGTCCAGAGATCCGGGTCATAGCGTTCCACGTCGGGGTCGCTTCCGACGTGACGCGTTCGCGTTGCCGCGAGCGACAGGAGATTCGCGCGAAGCGCGTCCTCGTTCGCGGCGCGATCGGCCCAATAGGCGCGGCGTGGCTTCCAGTTCGCCCCCAGGCCTTCGTTGTGCGCCACGGCGTCCTGGACGATCAACGCCTCGATCCGGTCTGGATTCGCGGGGGCCATGCGGAATCCCACGGGGCCGCCGTAGTCCTGCATGTAAAGCGTATAGCGCGACAGACCGAGCTCCTCCGTGAAGCGGTTCATGACTTGCGCGTAGTGGTCGAACGTGTAGCCGAACTGCTTCGGATCGGGCCACTCGCTGTGTCCAAAGCCGGGGTAATCCGGTGCGACAAGGTGATAGCGATCGGAAAGCCGCGCGATGAGAGGCTCGAACATCCGCGAGGAAGAGGGAAGGCCGTGTAGCAACAGCAGAGTCGGCGCATCTCTAGGCCCCGCCTCCCTGTAGAAGATGGAGAGTCCCTGGACCCACGCCGTCCGATAGGAAGTCGAATGCGCTCGACCCTCCGTCACGTTGTCACCTCGAGAATGATTTCAAGCAAGACCGTGGCGCCGAGGGGAAGACTCGCAACGCCATACACGAGGCGGCAAGGATTCCTGTCTTTCCCGAAAACGTCCTGCAGCAACTCCGAAGCGGCATCTGCGATCCTCGGGTGATCGCGCACATCTCCGGAAGTCGCGATGGAGACGCCAAGCCGGACAATCCGCACCACCTTGTCGAGCGACCCCAAATGCTCTCGCGTCACTGCGAGGGCGTTGATCGCCGCGAGATAAGCCGCCTTCCGGCCCGCTTCCGCATCGAGCTCCGAACCCACACGCCCGATGAACTTCACGCCGCGCCCTTCCGTCGGAAGCATCCCGCTCAGAAAAAGCAGCGAGCCCGTCTGCACCGCTTCCACATAGGCTCCGAACGGCTCGGGAGGCGACGGAAGCTGGATGCCGAGCTCGTTCAGCCGTTGCTCGGCGCTGGTCGCCGCGGCCGCCGCCGGGGATGCGGACATGATCGTTCTCCTTCGAGGTGAGGTGGCAAGAAAGGGACGCAGTCCCGATCACACCAAATGCGTGAAGGAGAAGCTATTGGACGATGGTATGGTTCGATACCTTGGTCCCAGCCCTTCGGAGGCATGCGAGCGTTGCACTTTCTGGGGTACCGCAGAAACGGCCGCGCCGTAAGACTCACGCAAGGAGGATCGTCATATGCGCATCGCGTTCTCCGGCCTCGCCGCGCTCGCGGTCGCCATGGGGATCGGGCGCTTCGCCTTCACGCCGCTGCTGCCGATGATGCAGCAGGACGCCGGCCTCGCGCTCGCGCAAGGCGGCTGGCTCGCCTCGGCCAATTACGTGGGCTATCTCGTGGGCGCCCTCACCGCGGTTGCGCTGCGCATGGGGCCGCCGCGGGCGATTCGCCTCGGCCTCGCGCTGGTCGCGCTCTCGACGGTCGCGATGGGTGTGACGCACGCCATGGGCGCGTGGCTCGCGCTGCGCTTCGCGGCCGGTGTTGCGAGCGCCTGGGTGCTCGTGTTCGCTTCGGCATGGTGCCTGGAGCAGTTCCAGCGGGGCGCCGCCGAGGACCGGCGCGCGCTGCTGAGTGCGACCGTTTTCTCCGGCGTGGGAATCGGGATTGCCGTCACGGGCGTGGTGTGCGTGCTGTTGCTGCTGCGTGGCGCTTCCTCCGCCACGACATGGATCGCGCTCGGTGTGCTGGCGCTGGTAGTGTCCGCGTCGATCTGGGGAAGCTTCGGCGCGGAGCGCGCCGCGCCGTCCGCCAGCCAGACGCGCGGCGAAGGCTGGAACACCGATTTCTCACGCATGGTGCTGTGCTACGGCGCGTTCGGATTCGGCTATATCATCCCCGCCACGTTTCTCTCGACGATGGCGCGTGAGGCGCTGCCCGATCCGGCGGTCTATGGCTGGTCCTGGCCCGTGTTCGGTGCCGCGGGGGCGGCGAGCACTTTCGTCGCCGCGATTCTGCGCAGCTATTGGAGCGATCGCGCGCTGTGGATCCTCGGGCACGTCGTCATGGCGATCGGCGTGGCGGTTCCGCTGCTCGTGCATGGCATGGGCGGTATTCTCGTCTCGGCGCTTCTCGTGGGTGGCACTTTCATGGTCGTCACGATGGCCGGCATCCAGGAAGCGCGCCGCGTGGGCGGTGCGCGCGCGCGGCAACTCATCGCGGCGATGACGTCGGCCTTCGCCGCGGGCCAGATCGCCGGCCCGCTTGCCGTGTCCGCCCTCGCCGCGCACGATGGCGGCTTCCAGACCTCCCTCGCACTTGCCGCGGCACTGCTCGTCGCGAGTGCGATCGCGTTGACCTTCCGCTCACGTGCGCGCGCCGACTGATACCGACACCATCGTCCAATGGATTCACCTTCGCGCCAAGGCGAACATCGGTGTGCAGGCAGGACGTTTCGATTCCGAACCGTTTCGAGACCTGCTCACTTAACGCAAGGAGAACGCCATGAAATCCAAGATCAGTCTTCGCACCACCCGCTGGCTCCTGGCCATCGGACTCGCATTCGGCGCCGCTGGGGCCCAGGCCGCACTAGGAGTTACGGTCACCAAGACCCAGGAGACCGCCGTCAAGGTCGGCATGAGTGCGGCCGAAGTCCAGCAGATCCTCGGCCGCCCGGCCCAGGTTTTCAACTTTCGCAGCGCGCCGGGACCCAGCTGGACCTATTACGTGGTCGAGGCGGCGTACGGCACTGTCGAGTTCGACGTCGACTTCAGCTCCGACGGGAGGGTAGTATCGGCTCGTGAATTCTCGCGCCCGGGCGGCAGCTGATCTGTTCACGTTCGGCCGACGAACGGCGCAAGCCTCGCGTCCATCGTCACCAGGCCGGCGAGAGAGTCGGCGTTCATCTTGCGCATGACCTGGCCCCGGTGCGCCTTTACGGTGATCTCGGAGATGCCGAGCTGGGCGCCGACCTGCTTGTTCAACAGCCCGGCGACCACCAACGACATGACCTCCCGTTCGCGGCCCGTGAGCGACGCGTAACGGTCCCTGAGCGAGCGTATCTGCGCCTCGCGATCCAATGCGAGACGGCTACGCTCGACGGCTTGCTCGATGGCCCTCAACAGCGCGTCGTCGCCGAACGGCTTGGTCAGGAACTCGGTAGCTCCCGCCTTCATCGCCTGTACCGTCGTGGGTATGTCGTCGTAGCCCGAAATGAAGATGATCGGCATGTCGCTGCGGTCGGCCGCGATGCGCTTCTGCAGATCGAGGCCGTTCAGATCCGGAAGAGCAACATCGAGCACCAGGCAGCTCGGGGCCAGGACTCTCGGGCGAGACAGGAACTCCTGCGCGGATGCGAAGGTCTCCAGCCGCCAGCCGGCGGAGCCTATCAGCATTTCCAGCGATCTGCGCACCGAGGCATCGTCGTCGACGACGAACACGATTGGCGGGGAATGCGGCATGTGCTCTTGGCCTCGAGCAAGGTCCTGTTCCTCACTCAATAGGCCATTGTCGCCTCGGGCGCCATCATATCTTTCCATTAGATACGGCCGCGCATCGCTGCGGCAGAGTTCTAGCGGGTGGCAGCATGCCGGTTGATCAACGACAAAATCGTGAAATACCGCCGTTCATTCAAGGATGTCAATGACTGACCGCTCTCCCGGTTTCGTCGTCGCAGTGGTCGACGACGATCCGAGCGTTCTCGATTCTCTCGGGATGCTGCTGCAATCGGCGGACCATGCCGTGCGCCTGTTCGACTCCGGTACTGCGCTGCTTCAAAGCGGCTGTCTGGCCGAGATCGACTGCCTTATCACGGACATCGACATGCCCGTGATGGATGGCTTTGAATTGTTGCGGGCGGTCCACGCGGCGCGGCCGGGCTTTCCGGTCATTCTCATCACGTGCCACCTCGACATGGTGGATCAATCGCCGCCCGCCGATCGCCGCTACTTCCGCGTGTTCAAGAAGCCGTTCGACGCGGAGGAGCTTCTGGCGGCCGTCTGCGACGCCGCGCGCAATCCACGCCCGCCCGCACGCCGGCCGTGACGGGCGCCGGTAGGCTGTGGGCGAAGCGAGTCGCCATCGCGCGTAAAATATATGCGTTGGTGAGTCTGCCGATGATCGAGCGCACCCCGATGCCGAAGACCGCCGCGAATTTTCCGGACGAACCGGGGCTCGTCCTCTCGAGCCTGTCGCCGGGTCCGTTGCAAAAGCGGCTGGCTCTCGCTCTAGTCCTCGGCTTGTTGGTCGTCTTTGTGGTGATCACTGCCGGGCAGCTTTCGAGCATCGAGGCAAGACCCGTCTACGCCTTCGTTCCGGCTTATGCGACGGCGATGTTCGTATGCGATTCGATCACTGCGATCCTGCTGTACTCCCAGTTTTCCATCCTGCGCTCGCGCGCCATCCTCGTGATCGCGAGTGGGTATCTCTTCTCGGCGCTTATCCTCATCCCCTGGATCCTGACTTTTCCGGGCGTGTTCGGGCCCACCGGCCTGATCGGCGGCCCGCAGAGTACGGTATGGCTCTATGTCATGTGGCACGGCGGCTTTTCCATCTTCGTAATCGGTTATGCCTTGTCAAAGGACGCGGATCCCGGGAAACGATTCTGGGAGGGCACGATGCGTGCCGCGGTCGCCCGCAGTGTCGCCTTCACGGTGGTCGCGGTCTCGGCAGCGGCATTTCTTTGCATAGTGGGGGAGGCATTGTTACCCCGCGTCATGCTCGATCCGGTCCATTTCAGCCCGCTGTTCCCCTATGCCATGGCGCCCGTCCTGTTGCTGAGTGTTTCCGCTCTCATCGCGCTCTGGATCCATCGACGTTCCGTGCTCGATCTTTGGTTGATGGTCGTGATGTGCCTGTACATGGCAGAGATACCGCTCGGCTACTATCCTGATCCGATGCGCTTCAGCGTTGGCTGGTACACCACCCGGATCATCGGCTTCCTGTCCAGCAGCCTCGTCCTGGTTGTCCTGCTGTACGAGATAAACTCCATTTACGAGAGGCTGCTCGCCGCGGTCCTTGGCCAGCGGCACGAGCACGAGGCGCGGCTGATGACCGGGGGCACGGTTGCGGCCACGATTGCTCACGAGGTGAGACAGCCGTTGACGGCGATGATCACGAGCGCCGATGCGGGTTTGCGCTTCCTCCATCGACCGACGCCCAATCTCGACAAAGCGAAGGAGGCGTTCAGGTGGATCGCCGCCGACGGTCATCGCGCGGCAGCGGTGATCGAGAGTATTCGGGCGGCCTTCAAGAGCGATGTCCGGAACAGGACCTCGCTCGACGTGAACGAGCTCATCCGGGAAGCGCTCGCCCTGGAACGCAGCGACCTGCAGAAGCACCGGATACTGGTCCAGGCCGAGGCGACCAAGCGGCTTCCGGAGGTACGAGGAGATCGCGTCCAGCTGCAGCAGGTGCTCGTCAACCTGATTGCGAACGCAATCGACGCAATGGCGGCCCGGGATGAGCCGAGGGTCCTGAACGTGAAATCCGAAGCCTATGGAGGCGAAGGCGTGGTGGTATCGGTTGCGGACACGGGAACGGGAATCAGGGCCGAAGACATCGATCGGATATTCAATCCGCTCTTCACGACCAAGTCCCATGGCATGGGTATGGGCTTGTCGATTTGCCGCGCGATCATCGAGGCCCACGAAGGCAGGTTGTGGTTTGCGCCGAATGCCCCCCGGGGCGCGGTGTTCCAATTCACCTTGCGAGCCAACGATTCGGCGCCCGCCGGTGCTTGATCGGTATCTCGAGCGCCCCGGCCATTCTTACCAGTTCGGCGATCGATCCGGCGCCCATCTTCTTCATGATCTTGCCCCGATGGATCTGCATCGTGATCTCGCTGATGCCCAGCTCGGCCGCGGCCTGCTTGTTGAGAAGGCCGCTCACGACCAGGGGCAGGGCTTCACGTTCACGAGGCGTCAGGCGCGAAAGGCGCTGGCGCAACTCGGCCAGCTCGGCTCCCTTCTGCCTGGCCTCGCGGTCCTGTGCGATGGCATCAGGTCCACCTCGCTGAACGGCTTGGTCAGGAAATCGACCGCGCCCGCCTTGATCGCGCGCACGGACGTGGGAATATCCCCATGTCCCGTGACGAACACGATTTGCGGGCGACCGTCCTGCCAGCTGCCGCTTTGCAGATCCAGCCCGTTGATGTCCGGTAGCTGAACATCCAGAATCAGGCATGCCGGCGCGTCGGGCTTTGGATACGCGAGGTACTCGGCGGCGGAGCCGAACGCGACCGCGCGCAAGTCGTAGGTCGAAAGAAGCTGAGACAGCGCTTCGCGGATCCGACGGTCGTCATCTACGATGAAGACGATGGGATCTTGTGGGTTCAATCAAAGCCTCCTGACGGCCCCGGCAGGCGGCGTGTCCATTAGTAGCGGTCGACGTCGATGACAGCCTGAGCAAAGGCCTGTGGCGCTTCCTGCGGCAGGTTGTGCCCGATGCCGCCTTTGATGTGCCGGTGCGAGTATTTGCCCGAGAACTTCTTCGCATACGCGCTCGGGTCCGGATGCGGCGCGCCGTTGGCATCGCCTTCGAGGGTGATGGTGGGGACGGTGACGGCCGGAAAGGCGGCGAGCCGCTTCTCCAGATCGTCGTATCTCGCCTCGCCGTCGACCAGCGCGAGACGCCAGCGATAGTTGTGGGTCGTGATAGCGACATGATCGGGATTCTCGAAAGCCGCGGCGCTGCGATCGAACGTCGCATCGTCGAAATCCCACTTCGGCGAAGCAAGCTGCCAGATGAGCTTCGCAAAGTCGTGCCGATACTTTTCGTAGCCCGCTCGTCCGCGTTCGGTGGCGAGGTAGTACTGGTACCACCATTGCAGCTCCGCTTTTGGCGGCAGCGGCGTCTTGCCCGCCGCCTGGCTGCCGATCAGGTAGCCGCTCACGGACACGGTGGCCTTGCAGCGCTCCGGCCAGAGCGCCGCCATGATGTTTGCCGTTCGCGCTCCCCAGTCGAAACCGGCGACGATCGCCTTCTCGATTCCGAGCGCATCCATGAAGGCCACGATATCGGTTGCGTGCGCGGATGGCTGGCCGTTCCGGAAAGTGGTGTCCGACAGGAACCGTGTCGAGCCGAAGCCGCGCAGGTACGGCACGAGCACCCGGTAGCCTTGCGACGCCAGCAAAGGGGCGACATCGACGAAGCTGTGGATGTCGTAGGGCCAACCGTGCAGGAGGATCACGGGAGGACCCTGCCTCGGACCACCTTCGGCATAGCCCACGTTCAGGACGCCTGCATCGATCTGCTTCAGCGAGCCAAACGAGGCATTCGGCGCCGGCTTGCCGGCCTGCGCTCGCGCGGGGTCGATGACGGCAAATTGGGCGGCGGCAAGACTCATGGCTGCGGCTCCGAGAAAGCGGCGGCGATGCGTCGACGGTACGTCGGACATGGTCATTTCTCTGTTGAGCAGGAGGAAGGCGAATGCGATGCACAAGAAGACTGACGCGATCACACCAGAGGCACGTGCGCGAATCTATTGGACGTTGGTCTCGGCGATACCTTCGTATTAGCCCGGGGGAGGCAGGCGATCGGCGCACTTTCCGGGGTGCCGCCGGAACCTGGGGCATCTGAAGATGCGGACTCGACCGATAGGAGACCCGCCATGATCCTCTTGAGACTTCCCACGAGCGCGCTCGTGACCATTGCAACCGCCGGCATTCTCGCCGGCTGCGCGTCGGTCGAACCGAGTAGCCTGTATCAACCACCGTCGCGCATCGAGCAGCGCACGGAATACGGCGTGGTGGAGCGCATCGAGCTCTTCCGCGAGGGACAATCCGCGCCGACGGGCCTCGGTGTGATTCTCGGTGGCGTCGCCGGCGGCGTCCTGGGACACCAGATTGGCAGCGGAAAAGGCAACACCGCGGCGACCATCGCCGGCGCGCTGGGCGGAGCGCTTGTCGGAAACAACATCGAAAAGGCCAATGACCGGGACCGCTATCGCCTGACCGTGCGGTTGGAGAATGGCGCGCGCCTCGAGATCACCGAAGTCGGGGAAGGCGAGCTGCGCGTGGCCGATCGCGTCCGCGTCGTGAACAACCGCGTCTATCGCGAATAGGGGCAGCCCGGCGCGGCGGCTTACTTCAGGGTGCCAAGGTAGACGACGAGATCGGCACGCTGCTTCGCGTTGCCAATCCCCGGGAACGGCATCTGGTTGCCCGGGACGATCTTCTGAGTATCGGAGAGGTAGGCGTCGAGGGTCTTCTCGTCCCAGGTGAGATTGGCGTCCTTCATCGCCTGGCTGAAGCGAAATCCGGGAACGTCCCCCGACTTGCTGCCGGTGATTCCCCTAAGCGTTGGACCGACACCGTTACTGCCGTCCACCGAGTGGCAGGCCGAGCATTGCTGCTGGAAGACGATCCTGCCGGCGGCGAGGGCCTGTGCGGACACTGCGAGAATGCAATTTCCGAACAGCAATGGGATGAAGCTCAGGCGAAGGGCTCGATTCATGTCCGCTCCCGCGTTGATTAGCGTCCAGAAAAAAAGATAGGCGCGCAAGAATGGGAAGGCTGGAACCTTCGTGCGGAAGTTAAGGGCTCTCTGACCCCTCCGGGGGAGGAATCCTCCTCCCCTTGCGGAGTTTCGGGCCGTCGTTTCGCGTTTGACGATGGTGGCATGAACGCCTCCCGCAACAAGGCAAGCCTTGCCCCGATCATCGTGGCGCTGCTGGTGCTCGTCTCGATCAGCCTGCTGGGATTCATCGTCGCGTCCTGGCCCGCCGAGCCGCCCGCAGCGGCGCCTCATGTGCGCGGCGGAGCCCCGCCTCCTGATCGCCATGAGATCGCGCGCGACTCATTGGCCCCACCGACCCGGAGCCCGCCGCGCGCGAAATGGATGTGAACCCCGACATCATCACCATGGCGCAGTACGACGCGCCGCATTGCGGACTCAATCGGCGCGCCATGACCCGCGTCGTTGCCCACATCGAGGAGAACCTCGGCGAAGAACTTTCGCTT
>WNFL01203206.1_pt1 | contig 11479 bp, 7 predicted proteins | sample 5400361 | NCBI WGS metagenome assembly WNFL01 (sample SAMN13153351, study PRJNA577476) | soil metagenome | isolation source: 40 cm soil on Douglas fir-dominated hillslope | place: USA:California | collected 2013-09-17
ACACCAGGCGTGCGATCTCGTCCACCGCCCGCCGCCCGTCGCACGCGTACCAGGCGACCTCCAGCGTGGTGGCCCCTCCCGGAACGCGGGCATCGAACGCCCGCATCCTCTCGCGCTCCTCGCGCGCCATTGCCGACCAGCCGGGGAGCAGGTGACGCTGGTGGTCGAGCGGCCCCGCAGGCCGGGCCGGCACGTTCCGCTCTCCCGCTGGCCGTGGCTCCGGAGCGGCGACGTGCTCCGCGGCGGCGAGCGCCTCGAGCTGCTCGCGCTCGCGGCCGCCCGCCCGTTCCCCGTCGGGGCCGAGCCGCGCCAGGCTGCCGAGGGCGCAGGCGCCGCGCATCCGTTCGGCCTCGAGGCGACGCCCGGCGTCCGGGGCATCGAGGGTGGCCAGCGCGCGGCGGCGCGCGCCGCGGCCGGTGAGCCCGGCGAGCCATTCGGTCTGCGGTGCGCCGGCCGTGGCCAGGAACGCCGCCCAGGGGGTCGCAGCGGTCGGGGGTGTCGTACGAGGAGTGGTAGAAGCGATCCGGCCACTGGATCATCATCGGGCAGGGCACGCCGATCGCAGGATCGATCCACACCGCGTGGTCGCTTCCTCCCGAGTACGGCACCTCCGCCGTTCGGGTGAGCGAGACCACGCCCGGGCCGGAGTACGACGTGACCCAGTCCAGCGCCCGCTCGCGGATCCGCGCCAGCAGGGTCTCGGCGAAGCTGCCCATGAAGCACGGCGGGTGCTCGATCAGGAACGTGCTCCCGCACTGGGCCTGGTCCTCGCCCACCATGTCGAGGTTCAGCGCGGCGTGGGCGCGCGCCGCCCGCCCGGGATCGCGGGCCAGCCAGGCGTAGGTCCCGGTCAGCTCCGGCACCCACAGGAAGCGAATGGTGCGCCGCTCGCCGCCGCTGCGGCCCAGGTGCGCGGCCAGGGCACGAGCCGCCTCGAGCGACGCCGCCACCCCCGAGGCGTTGTCGTTGGCGCTCGGGCGCGGGTGGCAGAGGTGCGAGATCAGCACGATCTCCCCGGGACGGTGCCCGCGCAGCACGCCGGAGAGCAGCGGGATCCGGGTCGCGAAGCGCCGGCTCTCGATCGACACCTCGAGCTCGGGGGCGCCGCCCTGGCGCAGGCGCTCGCGCAGCGCCCGGCCACGGCGCGGGCTGACCACGAAGCCCCACCCGCGGGGCTCGTCGCCGTTCCACCAGAAGGAGGTGTAGGCCACCGAGTCGAGATCGTGGTCGGCGTCGCGCACCGGCGGCATGAGGCGGCGCCCGTCGCACAGCAGCCCCGCCGCGCCGCGCTCCACCACCGCCAGCCGGTGCACGCGGTGGGCGTTGCCGGTGGTGAGCACCACGCGCCCGCGCACGTCGAGGCCGTGATAGTGCGCATCCTCGGTGCCGTCCTCGAGGGCCACGATCGGAAAGCGTCCCGCGGCCGGCGTGCTGCGCTGCACGACCGAGAGCGCGAGGGCGTCGAAGTCGCAGAGGCTCTCGCGGCCGGCGCGATCGTGCAGGGTCGCGACCGCGCGCGTGCAGTCCCAGCCCTCCGGCATCAGCGCCCCGAGGCAGCGGGTGCGGCCGTCGCCGTCCACCTCCTCGCGCTCGAGCTCGAGCCCGGCGGCCTCGACCTGCGCCGAGACCCAGTCCGCCGCCTGGTCGTATCCGGGGCTGGCCTGAATCCGGTGGTGGCGCGTGATCGCGTGCACCAACGCGAGCGCACGATCGCCCGAACACTCCCGGCGCATCCCCTCGAGCAGTGGCTCGAACATCGCGCGGCGACTACCGGGCGGCGCGGGGGACGCTGACCCGGGTGGAGCGCACCGCAGTGTTCCCGGCGGCGTCCACCGCGCGCACCGCGACCACGTGCTCGCCGGGCTCGACGTCGCCGATGCGCCCGTGGAATCCCAGCTCGGGCTGATCCGCGAACCCTCCGTCCGGGGTCAGGGCGTGCCAGTCCCCGTCGTCGAGCGAGGCCTCGATGCGCGTCAGCGGGCTCTGCCCGTCGCGCGCGCGGCCTTCGAGCGAGACCGCGCGGGGCGCGGGTCTGGCGTCGAGGGCCTCGACCACCGGGGGCGTGTTGTCCACGGCGAACGGGGCGCTCTCCGCCTGGTCGCTGCGCTCCTCACCCAGCGGGTTGCCGGCGGCGTCGCTCGCGGTCACGCGCACGCGGTAGCGGCCGTCGGGGATCGCATTGGTGTCCCAGGTGAACGCGTTGGCCTCCAGGTCGGCACCGAGCTTGATCCACTCCTGCTCGCCCTCCCGGCGCATCTCCACCTTGAAGCGCAACGGATCGCCGTTGGGATCGGTGGCCCGCCAGGTGATGGTGCGCAGCCCGCGCGCGAACATCGGCAGGTCGCGCAGCTGGCGGGGCGTGGTGGCGGCCGGCAGCGAGAACTCGACTTTCTGCCCGCCGGGCAGGACCTGGGTCACCGGCTCGACCCGGGGCTGGGACTCGCCGGCCTGGAACCCCTGCGCCTGCGGCGAAACCAGCACCTCCTCGACCCGCGGCGCCAGGTTCTGCTCGCGCCAGGAGGTCTCGACCGAGCCGATGCGCGGCGTGCCGCCCTCCAGCTCGAGCCTCCACTGCAGGTAGCGCCCGTGAGGCGAGCCGACGCGCAAGCCGGCCTCGGGCACCGCGCCGCCCTCCCATGCGCTCCAGGTGGTGTCGGGAGGATCGCTGTTCCCGCTGCGGGTGCGCACCGACACTCGCGTACCGCGGGTCTCGCCGTGGACCAGCACCCGTCCGAACCCGGCGATGCGGCGCGCGTCGAGCACCGGGGACTGGATCTCGCCGCGGGTGGCGGGCTGCGGTCCGAGCCGCCACAGCGCGGCCCCGTTCGAGGTCGCCGCCCACACCGTGCCGTCCGGCCCGGTGGCGAGCGCGGTGACCTGGCCCTGCGACGGCGCCAGCCATTGCGAGGCGCCGTTGGCGCGCTCGATCCGATAGACGCCGGCGCGGTTCCCGGTCGCCGCGATCACCCCTTCGCGGGTCGTGGCGAGCGCGAACACGAACGGCTGCGGCGAGGTCCACCACAAGGTGGACGAGCTGTCGGGCACGATGCGATACACGTTGGCCCGTCCGCCCGACACCGCGCTCTTGGCCGGGGTCGGCCCTTCGGTGTCGCGATCCTCGTCGGAGACCGCCGAGGCGCTGAGCGCCGCCGCGTAGAGCGCACCGTCGGGTCCCACCGCCAGGCCGCGCACCTCGTCCTCGGAGGCATCGAACACGGTGCGCACCACCCCGTCGGCGGAGGCGTGGAACACGCGACCCTTGGAATCCCCTCCCGCCCAGACCCCGCCCTTGCCGTCCGACAGCAGCACCGAGAGGTTGCTCTCGTCGGTGTCCACGATCACGCGCGTCTTCGCGCCCTCGACCCGCAGCAGCCGTCCCTTGGTTCCGGTCGCGGCGTACCACGAGCCGCCCGGACCGGGTGCCAGCCCCCACACGTAGCGCTCCCCGGTGCGCGCGAGGCGCGCGGTGTCGCCGCGCGCGCCGATCCGCCAGATCATGCCGTCGGGCCCGGTGCCGGCCACCACTCCGTCACCGCTCGCCGCCAGCGACAGCACCTGGCCGCCCGCGACCCGGCTCCAGATCCGCACTCCGCCCGAGGAGGTCCAGCGCGCGATGCGTCCCCGGTCGCCTCCCAGCGCCACCGAGCCGTCCTTCAGTACCGCCAGCGACCACACCACGCCCAGGCTCTCGACTGGAAAGCTCTCGGCCCGCGGACCCATCTCGAGCGCCCCGTCCGGGCGCACCACGATCCCGCGCGTCTCGCCCTTGGCGTAGTCCGCGGGCGAATCGGTGACCCACCACTGGGTCTCGCCGGCGCTCGCGATCGAGGCGGCGAGCGACAGGGCGATCGGCAGCGTGAGCATCCGGGCCGCGCGCCGTGCGGGCGAACGACGGAGCGGCGGGGTCAGGTGGAGCCCTCGGTCCATGGATGCGTCCTTCCGGGAGCGGCCGTGCGAGCGCAGGCTCACGGGGCCTTGGAGTCGATGGTGATCTGGAGCAGCAGCTCCCCGCGCGTGAGACCGCCCAGCGACAGGCGCTGCTCGTCGAGCCGCGCGACGCCGCCCTTGCGGGCCACGTCGCCGGCGGCCTGGCCGCCGGCCAGCATCACCAGCGCCGAGGACGGCAGCTCCGGGTAGTCGCTCCCGTCGCGGGTGAGATCCGGGGAGGTGAGGAACAGCGCGCCGTAGAGCGCGTCCGACGGGCGCGACGCGGCCAGCCTCCGCCAGGCGTCGTCCAAGGAGATCGGACGGTAGCGGCCCGGCAGCTCGCGCGCCTCGTAGCGCGACAGCTCCGCCCCGCCTCCCACCCACAGCAGCGCCCGTCCGTCGGGCGCCTCCTCGGGGACCGCCAGATCCAGCTCCCGGGTCTCGCGCGCTCCGCGCCAGCGCTCCACCTCGCAGCGCACGTGCACCCGGCCGCCGGGGCGCACCGACGCCTCGAGCACCCGCGCGCTGCGCAGCGACCACTGCTGGCGGCCGGGCTCGACCGCCAGGCTGATCGCCAGGCTGTCCACCGAGAAGCGCGAGAACGGGTTGTTCCACAGGAAGCGCAACGGGGCGACCACCGAGGCCATCAGGTCGCTGGGCGGGCTCTCGCCCGCGACCACGTCGCCGAGCACCAGCGGTGGCGCGCCGGGACGCACCACGCGCAGGGTCCAGCGCAGCGTCTGATTGGCGCCGACCCCGCCGGATTCGAGCAGGCCGTTGATCGCCGCGGTGCCGACCAGCACCGGGGCCAGCGTGCGGTCCTCGACGCTCTCGAAGTGGAAGGTCTGGGTGCTCTGCGGGCTGCGGACCGCGACCGAGAACGGCATCAGGCGGGCGCGGCCGCCGAGCCGGCCGGCCACCGCGGCGCGGCGGTCCTGGGTCACCACCCCGGCCTCGCGGCCGCTGACGCCGAGCTTGAACGAGCTCGCCTGGCTGGCCACGATGGTGGTGATCTCGGCGGTCGAGAGCGGCATGCGCACGTCGCCGGACTGGAAGAAGGGATGCCCGAAGATCAGCACCCGGTCACCGTCGCGCCAGGTCAGGGTGCCGATCGCCGAGAGCTGGAGATCCCCGCGCAGCACGTCCACCGCGACCGCGGATCCCGGCTCGAGGTGCAGCGCGCCCCCGGGGTGCGACACCGCGTGCCCGCCCGGCACGGCCGAGAACCCGAGCGGCGCGAGCCAGGGGCGGACCACGTCGAGGGCGACCGGGTGGAGTCCGGCGCAGGCCATCGGCAGCGCGATCGGGGTCGGCAGCGCGGCCCCGGGCTCGATGCCCGCGGAGGGAGAGAACGGCGGCTCGAGCCCTTCGGGCTCACGCTCCCCGCCGTCCCAGGTCAGCTCGCGGAAGCGCGGGGTCGCGGCCGGCGACGGCAGGTCGAGCCCGGCCGGCCCGGCGGTCTGGACGGTATCCCCGACCGAAGGCAGGTCGAGCACCTGGAGCATCTCGCCGATCGGGGTGATCCCGAAGATCGGTTCGCGCGAGAAGGTCCAGCCCGACGACAGCGCCCCCACCAGCCGCCCGTTCACGTACACCGGCGAGCCGCTCATGCCGGCGGCGACGCCGGTGCGTATCACCCGCTCCGAGGTGGCGCGCGCCACGATCAGATCGCCCTCGGTGCGGCCGGTGCTGAGCACGCCCAGGATCTCGGCATCGAAGCTCTCGACCGAGTCGCCCTGGAACACGGTGCGCACCACCGCGCGATCTCCGGGATGGAGGTCGGCGGGGGCGACGATCGATGGAGGGGTCGCGGCCGGGACGCTCGCCGGCGCGAGCGCGAGAGCCAGCGGGAGCAGCAGCAGGCGCAGCATGAAGGCCGACATTACCACCGGGCCGCGCGCGCGGCACAAGCGCGCCCGCGGCGACTTGACCAAGCGCTGATGCGACCGCGCGGCGGCCGGCTTGAACGCCCGCATCCGACTCCGTACAGTCGCCGCCCATGCCTTCCACCCTGCTCACCCGTCTGGCCCAGGGTCCGCTGCTCGCGGACGGGGCGATGGGCACCATGCTCTACCAGGGCGGGATCCCGTTCGACCAGTGCTTCGACGCGTTGAACGTCACCCAGCCCGCGGCCGTCGAGGCGGTGCACCGCGCCTACCTGGCGGCCGGCGCCCAGCTGATCGAGACCAACAGCTTCGGCGCCAACCCGGTGCGGCTCGCCGCGCACGGGCTCGAGGACAAGGCGCGGATCTTCGCGCGCCAGAGCGTCAAGGTGGCTCGCACCGCGCGCGAGATCGTCGGGCTCAACGCCTACGTCGCCGGCTCGATCGGACCGCTCGGCAAGCCGCTCGAGCCGATCGGCCAGATCCGCGCCGCCGAGGCGGAGCAGTGGTTCTCCGCCGCCGCCGAGGGCCTGCTCGAGGGCGGCTGCGACGCGTTCGTGCTCGAGACTTTCCAGGACCTGAACGAGATCCTGGCCGCGCTGCGCGCCGTGCGCCGGGTCTCGCTCGACCTTCCGGTGATCGCACTGATGACCTTCGGGATGGACGGCAAGACCCAGTACGGGCTCACCCCCACCGACGCGGTGGGGGCGCTGCGCGACGCCGGCGCCGACGTGGTCGGGGTGAACTGCGGGGTCGGCCCGCAGGCCACGCTCGAGGTGCTGGAGGAGATGCTGCAGGCCTCCAACGGGCTGCCGGTGGCGGCGATGCCGAACGCCGGGCTGCCGCAGTACGTCGGCGGCCGCTTCCTCTATCTCGCCAGCCCCGAGTACTTCGCCGACTTCGCCGCGCGGGCGGTGGGCATGGGCGTGCGCCTGGTCGGGGGCTGCTGCGGCACCACCCCGGCCCACATCCGGGCGATGCGCGAGCGGCTCGCCTCCCAGCTCCCGGCCGAGAAGCTGTCGCCCGGCGCCGACGTGCGGGTGATCGAGGCGCCGCCCGCACCGGTGCTGCCCGCGGGCGAGAGCGAGGTGCCCTCGTTCCTGCGCAAGCTGCGGGAGAAGTTCGTGGTCAGCGTCGAGATCGACCCGCCGCGCGGGATCAACACCCAGAAGGTGATGGAGGGCGCGCGCCTGCTGGTGCAGCACGGCGTGGACGCGATCAACATCGCCGACTCCCCGCTGGCGCGCATCCGCATGAGCGCGATGGCGCTCGCGTTCCAGATCCACACCCACTTCCCGGCGGTGGAGGTCATCCTCCACTTCACCACCCGCGACCGGAACCTGATGGGCCTGCAGAGCGACCTTCTCGGAGCCCACGCGCTCGGGCTGCGCAATATCCTGGCGCTGACCGGTGATCCTCCCAGCCTCGGGGACTACCCCAACGCCACGGCCGTGTTCGACACCGACGCGATGGGCCTGATGCGCATCATCCACAAGATGAACGCCGGGACCGACCTGGCCGGGACCTCGATCGGGGCGGCCACCCGCTTCGCGGTGGGCTGCGGGGTGAATCCGACCGCCGACGACCTCGACCACGAGGTCGAGCGCGTGAAGAAGAAGATCGACGCCGGGCCGCAGTTCATCATGACCCAGCCGGTCTACGAGCTCGAGCCGTGGAAGCGCTTCCTCGACCGCCTCGGCGGGCTCGGCCGGGTGCCGATCCTGATCGGCATCCTTCCGCTCCAGTCGTTCCGTCACGCCGAGTTCCTGCACAACGAGGTTCCCGGCATCCAGGTACCGCAGTGGATCCGCGAGCGCATGCACCAGGCGGGCAACGAGGGCCAGCGCGTCGGCGTCGAGCTTGCGCGCGACCTGCTCGCCCAGTGCCGCGGCCTCGCCAACGGCGTCTACCTGATGCCGTCGTTCGGCCGTTACGAGAACTGTCTCCACGTGCTGGAGGGCTGACCATGCTGAACCTGCTCCTGTACTTCGTGGTCATGGCGGCGGTGATGCTGGGACTGTCGCAGCTGCTGCCGGGGTTCCACGTGCGCGACTTCGGCGCCGCGCTGATCGCCTCCATCGTGCTGGCGCTGCTCAACGCCACGCTGCGCTGGCTGCTGATCCTCTTCACCCTGCCGCTCACGATCCTGACCCTCGGCCTGTTCCTGCTGGTGATCAACGCGATCGTGCTGTGGGTCACCGCCAAGCTGGTCCCCGGGTTCACGCTGGCGAACTTCGGCACCTGCTTCGTGGCGTCGCTGATCCTGTCCGTGGTGGGCATGCTGTGGAAGGCGGCCGTCAAGACCAAGAGTTGAGCGTGGGACCCTCCGATCCCGCGCCGCAGGGTCCCCGCGTCGCCGGACCGGTGATCGCGGGCGCGATGTTCGCCGGCGTCGGCGAGCTGCTGGTGGCGCTGGTGCTCGCGGCGCTGGACCGCGCCGGGCCGGGACGCTCCTCCTCCGCGGCGGCGATCTACCGCGACTGGCTGGTGGCCGGAGGATGGGCGTGGGTGCCGCTCTGGGGCGCCGCGATCGGCCTCGGCTTCGGAGCCTGGAGCGCGCGCGGCGTGGGCCGTGGGGCGCGCCTGCTGCTCGCCGCCGGGCTGGCCGCGCTGCCGCTGATCTGGAAGCCGGCCGTCGGGGTTCCGGCCGAGAGCGCGATGCCCAGGACCCCCGCGGCCAAGACCCTCGCCCTGCGGCGCTGGGCGTTCCACGATCCGGCCTCGGTGGCGCGGCTGGTCGCGCTCTCGCGCGATCCCGACCCGACCCTGCGCGAGCAGGCGATGCTGTCGTTGGGCGTGAACCTGGTGGTCGCCGACCTGCAGGGCGCCTCCCCGCGCACTCCCTCGCCGTTCGAGCGCGCCCCGCTGCGGGACAGCCTGCGCCTGCGCCTCGTGGAGGGCCTGCGGGATCCGGTCGAGGCGGTGCGTGCCGAGGCGGCGCGCGCGCTGTGGAAGGCGCCGCGCGCCTTCGGCGCCCAGCCCGCGGCGGCCGAGACCCTGGTCGCGGTGCTGGACCGCGAGCCGCGCCCCCCGTCTCCAGGGCGCCTGGCGTGGCTCGCGCTCGACGCCGCGGCCGGCGTCCCCGATCCGGCGCTGCGGGAGGCCGCCGCCCGGTTCGCCGCTCGCGTCCCCGACGCCGGGTGGGCCGCCGCGGCACGCCGCGCCGCCGGCATCGAGCCCGCGACACGATGAGCGGGCTGCCCGGGCCGCTCGAGGCCTTCGCCCGCGGCGCGCGGGCGCTGGCGATGCGCGGCGACCGGGTCGAGTGCCCGATCTGCGGCGGGCGCTACCGTGCGTTCCTTCCCGGCGGGCCCGAGCGGCGGCCGAACGCGCAGTGCCCCGGATGTGGATCCCTCGAGCGCCAGCGCCTGCTGTGGCTCTACCTGCAGGAGCGCACCGAGCTGTTCACCCGGCCGCATGCGCTGCTGCACGTGGCGCCCGAGCGCGACCTGGCGCGCCGCCTCGCGGCACTCCCCCACCTGCGCTACGTCAGCGGCGACCTCGACTCGCCGCGCGCCCAGGTGCGCCTCGATCTCGAGCGCCTGCCGTTCCGGGAGCGCACGTTCGACGCGATCCTGTGCAGCCACGTGCTCGAGCACGTCGCCGACGCCCGCGCGGCCCTGCACGAGCTGCGCCGCGTGCTGGCGCCGGGAGGCTGGGCGATCCTCCAGTCTCCAATCGACGCCGCGCGCCAGCGCACGTTCGAGGATCCCGCCGTCACGGCCCCGGAAGATCGCCTGCGCGTCTTCGGACAGCGCGACCACGCCCGCATCTTCGGCCGCGATTATCCGGAGTGGATCCGCAGCGCGGGCTTCGAGGTCACCGTGGACCGGTTCGTAGGCACGCTGGGCGAGGAGCGGATCGCCCGCCTGGGGCTGGATCGGGACGAAGACGTACTGATCGGCCGCGCGGGCTGATCGGCTACTCCTCGCCGCATTGCCGCTTCCACGCGGCGATGCGGTTGAGCGCCTCGAGCGGCGTCAGGGTTTCGAGATCGAGCGCGCGCAACGCCTCGACCACCGGATGCGGTGCGCCGGCCGAGAACAGTCCGATCTGCGCCGGGTCCACGCGCTTCGCCCGGCCGCGGACCGGACGCAGGTGCTCGACGGTGCGCTCGCTCTCGAGCTCGTGCAGCACCTCCGCGGCGCGCTCCAGCACCGATTCCGGCAGGCCGGCCAGCCGGGCGACGTGGATGCCGTAGGAGCGGTCGGCGGCGCCCTCGGCGATGCGGTGCAGGAACACCACGCTCTGTCCCCACTCCTTCACGGTGACGTGTACGTTGGCGAGGCGTGGCAGAGTCTCGGCGAGCTGGGTGAGCTCGTGGTAGGGGGTGGCGAAGATGGTGCGCGGACGCGGGCCCTCGCCGGCGTGCAGGAACTCGGTCACCGCCCACGCCAGCGCCAGGCCGTCGTAGGTGGCGGTGCCACGTCCGACCTCGTCGAGCAGCACCAGCGAGCGCGGGCTCGCGGCGCGCAGGATCTCGGCGGTCTCGGTCATCTCCACCATGAAGGTGCTCTGGCCCGCGCCCAGCCGGTCGGCGGCGCCGACCCGGGTGAAGAGCCGGTCCACGCGGCCGATCACCGCACGCTCGGCCGGCACCCAGGATCCCGACTGGGCGAGCAGCACGCTCATCGCGACCTGGCGCAGGTAGGTGCTCTTGCCGCCCATGTTGGGCCCGGTGAGCAGCAGGATCTGACGCCCCGCCGGGTCGAGCCGGCAGTGGTTGGGGACGAACTCCCCCTGCGGGATCAGGCGCTCGACCACGGGATGACGCGCGTTCTCGAGCTCGAGCCGGTCGGAGTCCTCGACCCGTGGGCGGCTCCAGCCGAAGCGGGCGGCGGCCTCGGCCAGGGCCGCCTGGGCGTCGAGCGCGGCGATCGCGTCGGCGGCACGCTGCAGCGCGTCCACGTCCTCGGCGGCCCGCGCCCGCAGCTCCAGGAAGCGCTCGTGCTCGCGCGCGCACAGGCGGTCCTCGGCCGAGAGCACCTCGCGCTCCTTGAGCTTGAGCGCCGCGGTCACGAAACGCTCGGCTCCGGTCAAGGTCTGGCGACGCTCCCACTCGGCCGGCACCTTCTCCAGGTGGGAGCGGGTGACCTCGAGGTAGTAGCCGAACACGCGGTTGAAGCCGACCTTGAGGCTGGCGATGCCGGTGCGCTCGCGCTCGGCGGCCTCGAGCTCGGCGATCCATCGCTTGCCGGAGTGGGCGAGATCGTCGAGCTCGTCGCGCAGCGGATCGAACCCGGAGCGCAGCAACCCTCCCTCCTTCGACAGCGGCGGCGGGTCGTCCACCAGCGCGCGCGCCAGCAGGGCTTCGAGCTCCGGCAGGCCGGCGAGCGCCGCCCGGGCCGGCTCGCCGATCGCGCCCAGGGGGCTGAGTACCTCGCGCAGCGAGCCGAACGACGCCAGCGCGTCGCGGATCGCGCCCAAATCGCGCGGGGTCGCGCGCTGCGCCGCCACCCGGGCGGCGAGGCGCTCGAGGTCGGCGAACCCGCGCAGCCGATCGCGCCACGCCGCGCGTGCCGGGCCGGCTTCGAGCCAGGCGGCGACCGCGTCCTGGCGGCGCTCCAGCTCGACGAGATCGAACAGCGGGCGCTCGAGCCAGGCGCGCAGCCGGCGGCGTCCCGGTCCGGTCACCGCCAGGTCCAGATGGTGCCACAGGGTGTGGCGGG
>WNFL01224531.1_pt1 | contig 11479 bp, 9 predicted proteins | sample 5400361 | NCBI WGS metagenome assembly WNFL01 (sample SAMN13153351, study PRJNA577476) | soil metagenome | isolation source: 40 cm soil on Douglas fir-dominated hillslope | place: USA:California | collected 2013-09-17
GACCGGTTTCCCATGCGGCCCGTGCTGGTGGTCAGCTTTCTGGTCGCAGCCGGAATCGGTTGGCTGCTGTTCAACGGGCCGGCGGATTTCACGGCGCAAGCGGCACTGGCGTTTGCGTTCGGCGTGACCTTCAGCGGAACCATCTATGTCAATCTCGCTGCCTATCACGTGAAGGCCGTGACCGGCGAGCTTGCCGGACGCGCCTCCGGCATTTTCGTGACGAGCTTTTATGCTGCGGCTTCCGTTGCCGGTTACGCGATCGGCTGGCTGGCGGCTAATTTCGGCTGGTCATTCGCGGGCGATCTGCAGCTCTCTGCGGGGTGTCTCGTCGGCATTGTGCTTGCGCTCGCGCTGAAGCCGGACCAGATGGCGCGGCATGCGGTGGAACCGGCGTGACGCGGCTTTCCCGTCTGCGGGTGAATGTCTTTCCCGGCGGCTTCAACTGGCCGCTCTTCGTCGCCATCGAAATGGGCTGCTTCGCTCGCGAAGGCATTGCCGTCGAATTGCAAGCAACCACCGGCTCAATGGCGCAGATGACCGATCTTGCGGCCGGCAATTTCGAGATCGCGATGACCGGCTTCGACAATGTCGTCGCTTATGCGGAGGGACAGGGCGAAGCCCCGATCGGCGCTCAAGCGGAATTTTTTGCGTTCCTCGGCAGTGACGACAGCTTTCTCAACTTGGTGGCCCAACCGGACATATCGTGCGCGGCGGATTTGCGCGGCCGGGCCGTATCGGTCGACGCGGCGACGACGGGTTATGCGTTTGCGCTGTTCGATATGCTCGATCGAGCGGGTTTGAAGGAGGACGACTACGCCGTCGTCAAGGTCGGCGGCATGGCGCAGCGTTTCGACGATCTTACGCGCGGCTCCAACGCCGCGACTTTGTTGTCTACGCCATACGATCTCCTGGCGCGGCGGGCGGGATTGCGCGTTCTCGCGCGTCTCGAAGGTCCCTACCAAGGCAATGTCGGCGCGGCGAAGCGCAGCTGGGCACGCAGCAATCCGAGTTTGGTGGTCGCTTATATAAAAGGATATCTCGAGGCGGTGCGCTGGCTTTACGAACCGGCCAACAAGTCGCAAGCCTGCGACATTCTCGTGCGCAATGTTGCCACCATGACACTCGAGTTGGCCGCGGCAAGCTATGCGATACTGCTCGCACCCAGCGGCGGATTCTTCCGCGACGGGCGCGTGCAAGAGAACGGCGTGCGCAAAGTTCTGCGTCTTCGCTCTCGCTATGCGGCGGAGCGGCGGACGTTGAGCGATCCGAGCAAGTACGTCGATCTCCATTATTGGGAGCTCGCACGAGGGGCCGGACGTCCTTAAGCCCGGGCTGATCGACGATCGAGTCAAGCCCAGCGCTCATACGCTTGACGTTGCAATTCAGCTTCGCTGTGCAACCAATCGCGGAAGATCACGAGCGCGCGCCTTACAGTATATGCGATACGCGGCTGCCGCGCTTGGCGAAGTAGGACTGCGCCGCCCCCTTCGGCGGTTCCGAAACAATGCTATAATAGGGGAAGCGCGTTTGAAGCGCGGACGGAACACGAATTGACGGAGACGATGATGGCCAGATTTGCAATCAGAGTGTGTCTCTTCGGAGGAGCCGCTACGCTGGCGCTCGCGGTCTCGGGCGCGACAGCGCAGAACGCCGCGCCGCCCGATTTTTCTTCGAATGGGACCGCCTGGCAGACCCCCAACGGCACCGACTTCATTCCGGTTCCCGGGTCGCCGCCGCTCGTCGCCAACGACCCGGCCCATCCCTATGTCAGCAATGGCGTCGCCATCCGTACCGGCACGCAACCGACCTATCGCATCGCCGATCTTTCCAATCCCAATCTGAAGCAATGGGCGAAGGATGTGATGAAGAAGGACAATGACGAGGTCCTGGCCGGCAAGATCGGCTATACGCCGAGCTCGTCATGCAAGCAGGCCGGTCTTCCCGCGTACTGGCTGGCCGGCGGACCGGTCTTCTTCATTCAGACGCCGAAGGAAGTCGTGATCGTCGAAGAGGGCGACCGGCACGCGCGGCGGATCCATATGGATGTTCCCCATTCGGCCAATCAGAAACCATCCTGGTTCGGGGAATCGATCGGCCATTACGAAGGCGACACGCTGGTGGTCGACTCCGTTGGGTTCAACACCAAGACCTTCGTCGACAATTTCCGCACGCCGCACACCGACAAGCTGCATGTCGTGGAGCGCTTCCACATGATCGAAGGCGGCAAGACGCTGGAAGTTCATCTGACCGTCGAAGATCCGGGCACCTTCAATCAGCCGTGGCAGGCGATCCGGCGTTACGGGCGCGTGCAGGCGACGCTTGGCGAGGAGATCTGCCAGGAAGGCAATTTTACGCTCTTCGACTACGGCATCCCCGTCGCCAACAAACCGGATTTCTGAACTGAAGCGTGATCCGGTCGACTCGGATTCTGCTTTAGTTCGTTGCCCCCGTCAGGTCTGACAGCCGAAAGGGTCATTGTGCCAAGTCTTGAGCGGCGATTAGGCCTTCGCGCCGCCACCACGGTCAATGTTCTCGCTATGGTGGGTGCGGGACCGTTCATCACGATCCCACTCCTGCTCAGCACGATGCAGGGCCCGCAAGCGATGATGGGATGGATCATCGGCGCGGTGGTTGCCGTCTGCGACGGGTTGGTTTGGGCCGAGCTGGGGGCGGCGATTCCGCATTCCGGCGGCAGCTATGTCTTCCTGCTCGAATGCTATGGTCCGGATCGGCTCGGCCGGTTGATCGGGTTTGTCTCGGTGTGGCTGCTTGTCCTTTTTATGCCTCTGGTATTGGCGTCCGGCGCCGTGGGTTTCTCCGGCTATGCGCTATACCTTTTCCCGGCGATGACACACGCGCAGTCGATCGCGCTCGCGATGGCCGTTTGCCTGCTCACCACATTTCTCGTTTATCGGCACATCGATGGCATCGATCGCCTGGTCGGCTTGTTCGGTTTGGTGGTGCTGGGCGTCGGAGTGTGGATAGTCGCCGAAGGCCTGACGAACGGCAGCGCCGAGCATCTGACGCTGCCGCCGGAAGCATTCCGTTTGTCGCACAGCTTCTGGGTTGGCCTCGGCGGCGCCACGCTGTTCGCGATGTACGACTATGGCGGTTATCAGTCGGTCTGCTGGATCGGCGGGGAAGTGGTTCGGCCGGCGCGCACCATTCCCTATTCGATCCTGCTGTCCGTGGTGATCGTCGCTCTGCTGTATCTGACGATGAATTTCAGCCTCATCAGTGTTGTGCCCTGGCGAGAGGCGATGCAATCGCAGTTCATCGTGAGCGATTTCATTGCGCGACTGCACGGCGGCTGGGCCGCCAAGCTGATGACGTTGCTGGTGCTGATCATCATTCTCGCCGGGTTGTTTGCGGGGCTTCTTGGCGCATCGCGCGCCCCCTACGCGGCGGCCGCACGGGGACTGTTTCTGAAGCCCTTCGCGCGCCTTCATCCCACCGGCCACTTTCCCTCTTTCTCGGTGCTTTTTATCGGAATCGGATCGGCATTGTGTTGTGTATTCAAACTGGATCAGTTGATTCAGGCGATGTTGGTGATCACCATTCTTGGTACCTCGCTGCCGATACTGGGAGCGTTCCTGATGTTGCGGTATTTTCGCCGTGATCTTGAGCGGCCGTTTCGCATGTGGTGCTACCCGGTGCCCTTGCTGGTCGCGCTCGCCGGTTGGATCTACATTCTCAGTGCCACCGATTTACTGTACATCGCCATCGGTGCGGCGCTGCTTGCGGCAGGAGTCGCGGCTTATCTCGTGACCGCCAGACTCAATTCGGAGTGGCCTTGGAGCCGGAAGGCCGCGCTGTCTCCCACTTTGCAAACGGATCGATCGAGCTGACGCAGGCGAAGGCCAATGATGCGGCATGTCAGCTGCATTCAGGCGTATGCGACCGCATTTTCGAAAGCGTCCCCGATTGCAAAAGTTGGCGACGATCGAGTCAAGCCCAGCGCTCATACGCTTGGCGTTGCGGCTCGGCTTCGCTGTGCAACCACTCGCGGAAAATCAGCAGCGCCGGATCCTCCTGACGTATCGGTCGGTAGGCCAGATACCAGCTCTCGTATTTGCGCCGGACTATCGGAAATGGCGCAACCAGCCGGCCCGCGATCAGCGCATCACTGACATAAGGCAGCTGCGCTACAGCGACCCCTACTCCATCGAGCACGGCCTTTATTGCCATCGCTGAGTTCTCGAACGACACTTCAGCGGCTGGTTGGACCGGTGTGGAGACAAATGTGACACGACGATCAGTGTAGCGCTGCTGAGATCGCGGGGCTCACGCAAGCCCTTCGCAATCGCCGGCGTGCAGACGGGTACGAGGGTGGCCGGGAAGAGTTCTTCGGCAATATAGCCTGGCCAATCCCCGACACCGCGACGCACGGAACACGTCCAATCGTCGCGCAGGGGAAGCTTCGCACCACCGGTGGCCATGCGCACCTCGACCTCCGGGTGCTCACGATTGAAGGCCGCCAATCGGGGAATCAACCAGTGCAACGCAAAAGCCGGCGCGACCCCAACGGTGAGCACGGGACCCGACCGCATCGCCGCCACTTGATCCGTGAGTCGCTCGATCGTGTCGAACGCGTCGGTTAGGCCAGGCTGGAATGCGCGGCCCTGGTCGGTGAGCTCCAGTCCGTTGGCGTGACGTCGGAAGAGATCAAATCCCAGGCGCCCTTCCAACAGCCGCACCTGTTGGCTCACCGCTGCTTGCGTGACGTGCAGCTCCTTCGCTGCCAGGGTAAAACTGCCGTGGCGCGCCGCCGCCTCAAAAGCGCGCAGTCCGTTCAAGAAAGGCGGAGGCCGAGTCACCAGTCAAACCCCAAGATTTTCTTAAGCATAGCATTAGATCAAATCGCTGGCGCTGCAAGTCCGACTATCGCAAAAATACCAACGTCGTTAAGCGACTCGGTGGCCTGTCTAGGGATCGAACTTCTTTTATATCGGCCTCAAGGAGACATAGATTGCCTAAGGCATCCTTCGTCTCTTTGATCGGTATAGCGGTGGCTGTAGCCGTTTGCGGCGCCGGAGGCTTCATCTATGGGAGCTGGGCGAGAAGCGCGGATACGGGCCAACCGGGCCGTTCCGCTTCAGCGGTCCCCGTAAGCGTCGCCATAACAGCCCGGAAGGACGTGCCTGTCTATCTGACAGGACTCGGCACCGTGCAGGCCTCGTCCTCCGTCGCCATTCATTCCCAAGTCGACGGTGAACTTAAGGATGTGCTGTTCACCGAAGGGCAGCAGGTGAAAAAGGGCGACGTGCTCGCCACAATCGAGCCGCGGCTCTATCGAGCGGCGCTCGACCAGGCAAAAGCCAAACGGGCTCAGGACACAGCGCTTCTCGTTGCCGCCGAACAATATCTCACGCGATTCACTGCGCTCGGGCTGAAGAATATTGTACCGCAGCAGGACATCGAACAGCAGCAGGGCAAAGTCGATCAGCTGAAAGCGTCTATTGCCGCCGATGAAGCCGCAATCGAAACCGCGCAGACGCAACTCGATTACACCACGATCAGAGCGCCGAACGATGGACGCGTCGGGATTCGCCTCATCGACCGCGGAAATCTCGTGCGCGCATCCGACGCGGGAGCGATCACGACTTTGGTCGTGACGCGGCCATCGGCGGTCCTGTTCACCTTGTCGGCGAACGCTCTTGGCGATGTGCGCGCCGCAATGGCACGCGGGCCCGTCGAGGTGACCGCCTTCGACCAGGACAACCGCTCTCGTCTGAGCGCGGGAAGACTCCTGCTGATCGACAATTCGATCGACACGGCCACAGCCACGATCCGCCTGAAAGCGATCTTCGCCAACAATGACGACCGGCTCTGGCCGGGTGAATTCGTCAACGCACGCGCGCTGATCGAGACCCGCCGCAATGTTCTCACGATCCCCGCATCGGCCGTGCAGCGGGGACCCCAGGGCTTGTTCGCCTGGATCGTCTCGACGAACAAGACCGCCGAGCCGCGCCCGCTGCAGGTCGGCCCGACGACAGACGATGTGACCATCGTCACTGCGGGGCTTGCCGATGGTGAAACGGTGGTGGCTGGCGGACAATATAGACTGCAGCCCAACGCGCCGGTAACGATCGCTCCGCCCGCATCGCCGACCTCGCGGGGCGCCAAGTGAATCTCTCCGAACCGTTCATCCGCCGGCCGGTAGCGACCTCGCTGCTCATGGCGGGTTTGGCGTTCCTCGGCATGACAGCTTTTCCTCTCCTCCCTGTCGCTCCGCTGCCGCAGGTTGACTTCCCGACCGTGCTGGTGACCGCGACCCTTTCCGGTGCGAGCGCTGAGACCATGGCGTCATCCGTCGCTGCTCCGCTCGAACGTCAGCTCGCGCAGATCTCCGGCGTGACCGAGATGACCTCGTTCAGCGGTCTCGGCGCGACGTCGGTCACGATCCAGTTCGACCTTAATCGCAACATCGACGCGGCGGCGCAGGACGTACAGGCGGCAATCACGGCCGCCGGCAAAACGCTGCCGCAATCGATGACGGCGCCGCCGACCTATAAGAAGCTCAATCCGGCGGATGCGCCGATTCTCATGCTCTCGGCGCGCTCCGACACATTGCCGATCACGATCGTCGATGAATATGCCGACAATTTTCTCGCCCAGCAGATCGCGCAAGTTCCGGGCGTGGCCCAGGTTTCCCTCGGCGGCGAACAGAAGCCTGCCATTCGCATCCAAGTGGACCCGGCCAAGCTCGCCTCGAGCGGCCTTACGCTCGAAGAGATTCGCAATGCGCTGGTCGGTTCGACGACCAACGCCGCGAAAGGCACGCTCACCGGCGCAACGACGAGCTTCACCATCGACGCCAACGATCAACTCACCGAAGCCGCGCAATATGACGACCTCGTTCTGGCCTACCGAAACGGCGGCTCGATCCGGGTGCGCGACATCGGCCAAGCGGTTTCCGCCGCGACGGATCGCTATGTTGCGGGTTTTCACGACAATGCGCCCGCGATTCTGCTCTCGGTCTATAGGCAGCCGGGTGCCAACATCATCGACACCGTCGAGCGCATCAAGGCGCTGCTGCCGCAGCTCACCGCCAACATTCCGCCGGCCATCACGATCGATACGATTCTCGATCGGACGGTTACGATCCGGGCTTCGGTCCTCGATGTCGAGTTCACGCTGGCGCTCACGGCCAGCCTCGTCGTCATGGTCGTGCTTCTCTTTCTTCGCAATCTCTGGGCGACCCTGATCGCGAGCATCACCATCGTTCTTTCGCTGCTCGGCGCCGGCGTGGCGATGTATCTATTCGGCTTCAGCATCGACAACCTGTCGCTGATGGCGCTCACCATTGCCGTCGGCTTCGTGGTCGACGATGCCATTGTCGTCGTCGAGAATATCTATCGTCACCTCGAACACGGCGCGTCGCCTTTCGCGGCTGCGCTGAACGGCTCGCGCGAAATCGCCTTCACGGTTCTATCGATCAGCATCTCCCTGGTCGCGGTTTTCATTCCGCTGCTGCTCTTGGGCGGAATCGTCGGCCGTCTGTTTCGGGAATTCGCACTGACCGTGACCGCGTCCATCGCGGTATCGTGCCTGGTATCGCTCACGCTGGCTCCGATGCTATGCGCGCGCTTCATGCGGACGGAGTCGCGCGGCCATGGCCGTCTTCATCGCGGCGTCGAAGCATGGTTCAACGCCTTGCATGCGTTCTACCGGCGCACGCTCGACGTCGTGCTGCGCCATCAGGCGATCACACTCGCGACGTTTTTCGCCACGATGGCGCTGACGGTTGTCCTGGCCATCCAGATCCCCAAGGGATTTTTTCCGATTCAGGATACCGGCATGCTCCAGGGCCTCGCGGAGGCGGCGCAAGAAGTCTCACCGGAGGAGATGATGCGGCTGCAGCGCGAACTCGGCGACGTGCTGCTGAAGAATCCCGATATCGCCGGGTTTGCCTCGCAGACGGGCAGCGTCGGCGGCAACGGCAATGCCCAGACAGCAAATACCGCGCGCTTCTTTATTGCCTTGAAACCGCGCCAGCAGCGCAGCCTGACGGCATCCCAGATCATCGATCGGCTTCGACCGGAAATTGCCAAGGTCAAGGGCGCAAGTATGGCCCTGACAGCGACGCAAGACATCACGGTGGGCGGGCGGGCGCGGCGCGGGAATTTCCAATACGCGCTGCAGGACGCCAATCTCGCCGAGTTGACAGAGTGGTCCGAAAAGCTGCTCGAGAAGATGCGCACTCTGCCGCAAATCAATGACGCGGAGAGCGATCTTCTGGCCAATGCGCCTCAGCTGAAGATCGAGATCAACCGCGACCAGGCCTCGCGTTTCGGCATTTCGCCGGAGATGATCGACGGCACCCTTAACGATGCTTACGGCCAGCGGCAAATCACGCAGTATTTCACGCAGCTCAACACCTATTGGCTGATCCTGGAGATCACGCCCGAGCTGCAGGGCACATTCGCCTCGCTGGATCGCCTCTATGTCAAATCGCCGTTGACCGGCGGGGCGGTACCGCTTTCCGCGCTCGTGACCGTCGATGCGACGCAAGTTGGGCCGCTTTCCGTGACGCACCAGGGGCAGTTTCCGGCGGTCACCCTATCGTTCAATCTTCGTGCCGGTGTCGCGCTCGGCCAAGCGGTCAACGCAATCAACCAAGCCGTGCGAGACATCGGCATGCCCGGCTCGGTCGTCGGCGCATTCACGGGCAATGCGCAGGCGTTCCAGACTTCGTTGACGGACGAATCCCTCTTGATCGCCGCCGCGCTCGTCATCGTCTACATCATCCTCGGCGTGCTCTATGAAAGCTTCATCCACCCGCTGACCATATTGTCGACGCTGCCCTCGGCCGCGGTCGGCGCGCTGCTCGCGCTGCGCTTCGGACATATGGACTTGTCGGTCATCGGCATCATCGGAATCATTTTGCTGATCGGCATCGTCAAGAAGAACGGCATCATGCTCGTCGACTTTGCCATCGCCGCCGAGCGCGACCGCCATATGGCGCCGGTCGCAGCCATCCGCGAGGCCTGCCTGTTGCGCTTCCGTCCGATTCTGATGACGACGGCAGCCGCACTCCTTGCGGGGCTCCCGCTCGCCATCGGCACCGGCACCGGCTCAGAACTTCGTCAGCCCTTGGGCTATGCCATGGTCGGCGGACTTGCGCTGAGCCAACTGCTGACGCTTTACACGACGCCGGTCGTCTATCTGTATCTGGATCGACTGCAATCGTGGCTCAGGGTGGGAGCCGACGGAGCGGAAAAGATACACGCAGCGCCGATAAAGTGAGCGTGACTGAATCCACGAAGAAGAAGCGATCGTCGTTCATCCCGCGCTCGTTTCAGGCCGCGCTATCGCCGCCCGCGACGTCATCGCGCGGCCGAGCGCGAGAATGATGAACGCGCCGACAATGAGCTCGAAGGCGAGCATGGCCATGCCGGAGGCATAATTGCCGCTCTGCTCCCTTAAGATGCCGATGAGCGTCGGCGCCACGAATCCGCCGAGCGAAGCCATCGTGTTCATCAGCGCGATGCCGCCCGCGGCCGCCGCGCCCTTGAGGAACGTCGAGGGCACTGCAAAATAGGGACTGATGCTCGATTGGATGCCGGCGACGGCGAGAGTGAGTCCCACCAGCGCAACAAGATTGTTGCCGGCGAGGCTCGCAACGGTGCAGCCCGCGGCGGCGAGGAGCCAGGCGAGCGCGACATGCCAGAAGCGTTCGCCGCGCCGATCGCTGGAATAACCCCAGGCGACGATCGCGCCCATGCTGGCCGTATAGACCAGCGCCACCACGATCCCGGTCGCGAAAATGGAGAATCCCATCGCCCCGACGATTTGCGGCAGCCATAGGCCGGTGCCGTAAAGCGCGGACCCTTCGCCGAATCCGGCGAGCGCGAGCACGACAATCCGTGGATCGCGCAAGGCCCGCCATAAATCCTCATCTTCGGCGCCCGCGTCGGCGGCGAGTCGCGCCGCAATTGCGCTCTTCTCCGCGGGCGTCAGCCATTGGGCATCGCGCGGCCCGTCGGGCAGATATTTGAGCACGGCAAAAGCGAGCGAGCAGAGAGACCGGTAAGCCCTCGATCAGGAACAGCCACTGCCAGCCGTGCAAACCTGCGAAACCGTCCATCCCGAGAATGAGCCCGGAAAGCGGACCGCCAACGATCCCTGAGAGTGGAATCGCGCAAATGAAGCTCGCGGCGAAGCGCGCGCGAAAGGCCTGCGGAAACCACAGCGTCAGATAGAACATCATGCCGGGGAAAAAGCCGGCCTCGGCGACGCCTAAGAGAAAGCGCAAGGTGTAGAAGCCGCTCGGGCCTTGCACGAATGCGGTCGCCGCCGATATCGCGCCCCATGTCAGCAGAATGGCGAAAATCCATCGCCGTGCGCCGATGCGGCCGAGGACGATATTCGCGGGCACCTGGAAGAGAAGATATCCCACGAAGAACACGCCCGCGCCGAAACCAAAGACCGCTGGCGAGAAGCTTAAGTCCTTGTTCATGGTGAGGGCGGCGAAACCGGCATTCACCCGGTCGATATAATTCGCGAGATAGAGGAGCCCCATGAACGGGATCAGCCGCCACGCGCATTTGGCAAAGACGGCGTCGTGCTCTTCCACCGGTATGCCCCCCGCGGACGGGTTTAACATGGATTTGGTCTTCGAGCTGAAGAGCGCTGCTACTCGGCCTTCAGCACATTCAGACGCTCGATCTGTAATTGCAGCCTGACGGCGGCGAGAGGTGATGGTTTCTTACAGCCAAGCGCTGCCGGCGCGCATATTTGCGCGCGATGCTCCTGAGCGTCCATCGATCGGCTGCGAGACAATGGCGGCGCCGGGGCTTCGCCGCCGGAACCTTTCAGCCGATCACATTTTCAGGGTTTGCTGGAATCCGATGCCTGGGTATGGGACTAATAGGCCGATGGGGGCCGCGCAGCCCGCGCGTAGCGGGCGCATGAAGACAGGCCGCATCTGAACAATCACCATCGGGGAAGACATGAGCAACATAAACTGGGGCCTCCTCTTTTATTTCGATCCTGCGACCGGTGAGAGCAGTCCCGTACCGACACCGGGCGCAATAGGCTTCCCGACCTACGGACACTACGGTGGCGGCGATTATTCCGCCGGCGCGTTCGGGGGAGCCTTGCTGACCAAACCGGATGGGAGTGCCTACACCTACAAACAGTTGGTGACCCTCGGCGATGTCCTGCAAGACCCGGTCGATAAATTGGATTATCTGTTTTATCGGCACGATGTGGCTTCCGCCGAATCTGGGCCGGGTTACTCGAATGCTCAGGCCGAGGCCGATATTTCCCTGCTGCAATCTTTGATCAAACTGGACGCGAGTTACGATCCGGAGGCCAGTCTCTATGCCGGATTTGCATCGCTGGCGATGATCGGCGATCTTGCCATCCACAACGACCTTGATCTCGTCTCGCCGAAACTGCTGCTGGCGGGGCTCAAGGATGCAGCCGGAGACATCCAGTACGGACTGCAACATCTATCGGCACAGGAACTCGC
>WNFL01278112.1_pt1 | contig 11477 bp, 5 predicted proteins | sample 5400361 | NCBI WGS metagenome assembly WNFL01 (sample SAMN13153351, study PRJNA577476) | soil metagenome | isolation source: 40 cm soil on Douglas fir-dominated hillslope | place: USA:California | collected 2013-09-17
TCACGTCGTAGTCGGCGAGGCCGAGCCTCGACACCGCTTCCAGTCCGTCGGCGGCGATGTCGATCTTGTATCCCTGGCGCAGAAGAACCGCCCGCACCAGCCGGCGGATCGACGCATCGTCCTCGACGATGAGGACGGCGCATTCCGAGGCTGGCTTGTCGATCACGGGTGGTCCGGCAGCAAGAAGCGCTCCTACGTACAATCGCGCGATGCAGGCATACGGCTCCGATCGCGTGCGCTCCGAGGATGGGGAGCGCGTGGTGCTGCTATCGCGCATCCCGAAAGCGTGGACGCCGCGCGCGCCGAAGACGCTCACCACCGCGGAGTTTCCGGGGACGGCGGTGCTGTGGGAGGAGCGCTATTTCGAAGTGGTCGATGCCGAGGGGCTGCCGCAGGGGGGAGTGCGCTACGTGCTCGAGCCATGGCGCGACATGCACGTCATGCGGACGACCGTTCGGTACGACGCGGAGAGCGAAGCAGAGCGCTTGATCGAGTACCGCGCGCAACTGTCGCGGGAGACGAAGCGCAAATCGGCGAATGCGCTGGCGATGCTGGTGGGACACCTTCCGGCCGCCGTGCAGGAAGAGCTGGGGCGCGAGCTCGGCATCCTGCCGACGCGGCTGACGATTCTCTCCACCCTCCCGATCTACGCGGGCGTCATCGCGCTGGTACTGTGGATCGTCGACGGAATCATGTCGGGGACGCCGCGGCCGCTGCCGGTGTACCTCGTGACCGGTTACCTGTTCATCGAGTCGTCACTCCGCTTCATCGTTGCCTGGCTGATCGGGCGGCCCATCGGCTCGCCGGCCGGAACCATCGTGTATCTCCTCTACTTCACGGTGGCCGATCGCACGCGCGGCGTCTCTCCGTTCGCGAGGGAGAAAGGGACGCTGGTAACGATCAGCGAGGCCCCCGAGGAGCGGAAGGTGAGCGACGCGCTGCTGATGCGCGAGGCGCTGGTGACGCTGCTCAGTCCCGCGGATCAGGCGCGCGTGGCCGCGCGGTTCGGCTACGACTACCGGCATCAATCGTCGACCATCGCCTGGATCATTCTCGTTTTCGCGTTGATCGGTGTGGCCACCTCGGTGCAGCGCGGGGCGGTGATCTCGTACATCGTGGCCAGCGCGGTTGCGGCGGAACAGATCTATCGCCTGCTCGTTCTCCGCCGCCGGCCAGCCGGCAGTTTTCTCGGCATCGCGGCACGGCCATTCGTCCGAAAGTTCCTGTAATCGCGCGAGAGGCATGCAACTCGCACCAGGCAGCGGCGTGGCCGAATTGCGATTCGACGGGCGTCGCCGTGTCATCATCGAGGGCGTCGCTCCGTCTGTCGACGGCGGCCATTTTCCCGCCAAGCGCGCGGTCGGCGACGTCGTCGCGATCGAAGCCGACATCTTCGCCGACGGTCACGATCTCCTCTCCGCGGTCATGCTCCATCGGCACGAATCAGAAACGGCGCATTCGGAGACGCGGATGACGGCGTTGGTCAACGACCGCTGGCGCGCCGAGTTGCCGGTCGACCGCCTTGGCTTCTACTACTTCACCTTCGAGGCGTGGGTCGATCACTTCCTGACCTGGCATCGCGATCTGAAGAAGCGCGCCGATGCCGATCTCGAGGTTCAACTGCGCATCGGACTGGAGATGATCCGCGCCGGGGCCGCACGGGCGAACGGCCGCGATCGAAAACGGCTCGATCACTACATCGCTGTGATCGAGAGTGACGACGAACCGCGGGATAAGGCCGGCGACGTCGCGAATGATGAGCTCCCGCGGCTGATGGAGCGCAACGGCGAACGGCCGTTTGCCATGCGCTACGCCGGCGAGCTGGCGATCGAGGTCGATCCGCGCCGCGCGGCGTTCAGCAGTTGGTATGAGCTCTTCCCGCGCTCTGCAGCCGCCGATGGGGGGAGACACGGGACGTTACGGGACGTCGAGACGCAACTGCCGAGCATTGCGAAGATGGGATTCGACGTGCTCTATCTCCCTCCGATCCATCCCATCGGAACGACCTTCCGCAAGGGGCGCAACAACACGCCCGGTGCCAGCGAGAATGATGCGGGCAGTCCGTGGGCCATCGGCGCGAACGAGGGAGGGCACAAGTCCATCCATCCCAGCCTGGGCACGATGGACGATTTCCGGCGGCTCGTCGAGGCGGCCAGGTCGCGCGGGATCGAGCTGGCCATGGATATCGCCTTCCAGGCATCTCCGGACCATCCGTATGTGGCCGAGCACGAGGAATGGTTTCAGAAACGTCCCGATGGCACGATTCAATATGCCGAGAATCCGCCGAAGAAGTACCAGGACATTTATCCGTTTCACTTCGAGAGCGATGCCTTGGCCGATCTCTGGAAAGAGCTCTGCGACATCTTCCGGTTCTGGATCGACAAAGGGGTGCGCATTTTCCGGGTCGACAATCCGCACACCAAGCCGCTGCCGTTCTGGCATTGGGTGATCCGGACGGTCAAGAAGCACCATACCGACGTCATCTTTTTGGCCGAGGCCTTTACGAGGCCGAAAATCATGTACTGGCTGGCCAAAGCCGGATTCTCGCAGTCGTACACGTACTTCACCTGGCGCAACACGAAATACGAACTGACCCAGTACTTCGAAGAGATCACAAAGCCGCCGGTCAGCGACTTCTTCCGGTCGAATGCATGGCCGAACACGCCGGACATCCTGACCGAGTATCTCCAATACGGCGGCAGGCCGGGCTTCACGATCCGGCTGATGCTTCTGTCGGCGAACTACGGCATCTACGGGCCGGCATTCGAGCGTTTCGTCGGCGCACCACGCGAGCCGGGCAGCGAGGAGTATCTCGACTCCGAGAAATACGAGATCAGGAACTGGGCGGCGACCGATGACGATCTGACGGAGCTGATCGCTGTCGTCAACCGCATCCGCCGCGATAATCCTGCGCTGCAGCAGAACCTTACGCTGCGGTTCCATGAGACGTCGAACGACGACATCCTCTGTTACAGTAAATCCGCGGGGAGCGACGTGGTGCTGACGATCGTCAATGTCGATCCGCACAATACGCAGGCCGGATATGTCGACCTGGACCTTGCCGCGCTGAACCTCGACGCCAATCAACCGTTTCAGGTCCACGAGCTTCTCTCCGGCGCGCGGTATACGTGGCATGGGGCACGGAACTACGTGCAGTTGAATCCGCACGTCGTGCCGGCACATATCTTCAGGATCAGGCGGAAGGTGAGGAGTGAGAGGGACTTTGAGTACTTTCTCTAGCGCAGCGTACCGGAGCGCTGGCGTCTCGCCGGCTGGCCGGGCGGCGTCTCGCCGCCCGCGCGCGAAATACTACACATTCGCTGCTAACCTCAGCGGCGAGACGCCGCTGAGCCAGCCGGCGAGACGCCAGCGCTCCGGCCGCAAAGAATCGCAATGAACACTGACCTTTGGTACAAAGACGGGATCATCTACCAGACGCATGTCCGCGCCTTCTTTGACGCGAATAACGACGGGATCGGCGATTTTCAGGGTTTGACGCGGAAACTCGATTATCTCCAGGACCTCGGTATCAACATCGTCTGGCTGCTTCCGTTCTATCCGTCGCCGTTGCGCGATGATGGGTATGACATCGCCAACTATACGGCGGTCAATGCGAGCTATGGCACACTGGCCGATTTCAAGGCCTTTCTCAAAGAGGCGCATCGGCGAGGACTCAAAGTCATTACCGAGCTGGTGATCAACCATACCAGCGACCAGCACGAATGGTTTCAGAAGTCGCGGCGCGCGAAGCCGGGATCGCCGTGGCGTGATTTCTATGTATGGAGCGACACGCCGGCGAAGTACAAGGATGCCCGGATCATTTTCAAGGATTACGAGACGTCGAACTGGACATGGGACCCGGTCGCGAAGGCGTACTACTGGCACCGCTTCTTCTCCCATCAGCCCGATCTCAATTTCGACAATCCGGCGGTTCATGCGGCGCTGCTCAAAGCCCTCGACTTCTGGATGGAGATGGGAGTGGATGCCTTCCGTCTCGATGCCATTCCGTATCTGTTCGAACGGGAAGGGACGACGTGCGAGAACCTGCCCGAGACCCACGAGTATCTGAAGTCGCTACGCGCGCATGTCGACGCGAAATACCCCGGCAGGATGCTGCTGGCCGAGGCCAATCAATGGCCGGAGGACTCACTCCCCTATTTCGGTGACGGCGACGAGTGCCACATGGCTTTCAATTTTCCGGTCATGCCGCGGATGTATATGGCGCTGGCCCAGGAAGACCGCTTCCCCATTATCGACATCATGGCCCAGACGCCTGCGATCCCGGAGAACTGCCAGTGGGCGATGTTTCTCAGGAACCATGATGAGCTGACACTGGAGATGGTGACGGACGAGGACCGCGATTACATGTGGCGGACCTATGCGTCCGACCGCCAGGCGCGCATCAATCTCGGCATCCGGCGCCGGCTCGCGCCGCTCATGCAGAACCACCGGCTTCGCATTCACCTGATGAACGGCTTGCTTTTCTCATTTGCCGGTACGCCGATCATCTATTACGGCGACGAGATCGGAATGGGGGACAACATTTACCTCGGCGACCGCAACGGCGTCCGGACGCCGATGCAATGGAGTCCGGACCGCAACGCCGGCTTTTCCCGAGCGAACCCGCAGCAGCTCTACATGCCGGTGGTCATCGATCCGCAGTACCACTACGAGCAGGTCAACGTCGAGCAACAGCAAACCAGCCCGTACTCGCTGTTGTGGTGGATGAAGCGCCTCATCGCCCAGCGCAATCGCTACCAGGCCTTCGGTCGCGGCACGATGGAGTTTCTGCATCCCGAGAACCGCAAGGTCCTGGCGTTTATACGGCGTTATCTCGACGAAACGATTCTAGTCGTCGCAAACCTGTCGCGGCTTGTACAGTGCTGCGACCTCGATCTGGCCGCATTTCAGGGGATGACGCCTGTCGAGCTCTCCGGCGGTACACGATTTCCCGAAATCGGCGACCGGCCGTACTTTCTCAATCTGGTTCTCAATCTGGGCCCATTCGCCTTCTACTGGTTCTCGCTCGAGCGGCAGCAGGCAAGCGAGACGAGCGAGGAGGCGCCGCTTGTCGGTGCTGTGAATTTCGAAGAGGTCTTTTCGGAACGCAACCGCGACGACGTCCGCGGCGCCCTGGAAAGCTATATCCGGTCGCGCCGCTGGTTCGGCGGCAAGGCGCGAACGATCACGTCGCTGCGCATCAGCGACACTGTTGCGCTTCCCGGCGATGCAGGCCAACTGGCATTCGTAACGATCGAGTACGCGGACGGCGAACCGGAGATCTATCTCCTGCCGCTGGCGATCATGCAGGCTCGGCGTGAACAGGAGACGTCGAAGGTGGCGACGCTGATCGCGCGTTTGCGCGACGGCCATCTCTTGTACGAGCCCGTGTCGGATGCGAAGTTTGCTGCCGCCTTGCTGGAGATCGTCGCGCGACGCCGGACGCTGAAGGCCGACCAGGGCACCGTCACCGGCACGACGACACGCGTGTTCAAGGAAGTACGAGGCGCGGACGTCCTGGCACCGCAGACTCTCAAGACCGAGCAAAGCAACACGGCCATTCTGTATGGCGACAGGCTTTTCCTGAAACTCCTGCGGCGCCTGGAGCCCGGGATGAACACCGAGATCGAGGTGACGCGTTTCCTCAATGACGAAACCTCGTTTCGGAGCACTCCTCGCCTCGCCGGCGCACTGCAATATGAAACGACTACATCGGCCGAGCCGTCGACGCTGGCCATCCTGCAAGGCTACGTCGAGAGCTCAGGCGACGCGTGGAGCTACACCGTCGACGCCATCGGGCGCTTCTTCGATTCGATCCTGAGCGATTCCGCGGCGACGGAACGGGTCACGGTAACGCCCCCCGAGTCATTGCTTGCCATTGCCGGAAAGCCGTCGCCGGACATTGCGCAACAGACGATCGGCCTCTATCTCGCAGACGCGGAAATCCTCGGCACGCGTACGGCGCAGATGCACATGGCGCTGGCCTCGCGTGACGACATCGCGGCCTTTGCCCCTGAGCCGATCACGCCGCACTATCAACGCTCGATCTACCAGCACATCCGCTCCCAGGCCGTGCGCACCCTTCAATTGCTGCGCCGCCGCGGAAAAGGGAATCCGGACGCGGAGGAGCTGCTGGCGCGCGAGGCGGAGATCCAGCAGCGCACCCGCCGGATCCTCGATGGCCGCATTACCGGCCTTCGCATCCGCACGCACGGCGACTATCACCTCGGCCAGGTGCTGCACACCGGCAACGACTTCATCGTCATCGATTTCGAAGGAGAACCGACGAGGCCCCTCAGCGAGCGCCGCATCAAGCGCAGCGCCTTGCGCGACGTGGCCGGCATGCTGCGCTCGTTCCACTACGCGCCGTATGCCGTGCTGTTCGGCCAATCGCAGCACTCCGTCATCCGCACCGAAGACATGGCCGCGGTCGAAAGCGGCGCGCGATTCTGGTATCGCTGGGTCAGCGCCGCCTTCCTGCGCGCCTACCTCGCGGAAAGCGCCGGCGCCGCGCATCTTCCCAGGACAGCCGAGGAGGTCGAAGTGCTGCTCGATGCCCATCTGCTCGAGAAAGCGTTCTACGAGATCGCCTACGAGTTGAACAACCGGCCGGACTACAACCGGCCGGACTGGCTCCGCATCCCGCTTCGCGGCGTGCTCGAGCTTCTCGGGCGCTGATATTCTCCCCACCCGATGCGCGTTCGCTTCATTTGCATCCATGGACACTTCTATCAGCCTCCGCGGGAAAACCCGTGGCTGGAGACGGTGGAGACGCAGGATACGGCGACGCCGTATCACGACTGGAACGAGCGCATCACCGCCGAGTGCTACGGACCGAATGCGTCGTCGCGCATCCTCGACGCACGGGAACGCATCGTCAAGATCGTCAACAACTACTCCGCGATCAGTTTCAACTTCGGCCCGACGCTCCTCTCCTGGCTGGAGCAGCAGCAACCGGAGACCTACGCCGCGATCCTCGATGCCGACCGCGCCAGCAGCGAGCGCTTCGGCGGCCATGGATCCGCCATCGCGCAGGCGTACAACCACATGATTCTTCCCCTCGCCAACGCGCGCGACCAGCGAACGCAGGTGCGCTGGGGGATCCGTGACTTCGAGAAGCGGTTCGGGCGAAAGACGGAGGCGATGTGGCTGCCGGAGACGGCGGTCGACGTGGCCTCGCTGGAAGCGCTCGCCGCCGAGGGGATCGCCTTCACGATCCTCGAACCGCATCAGGCGCTGCGCTGGCGGAAGATGGGCGATGACGATTCAACCGAGTACGCGTGGACCGAGCAGGCCGGCGCGATCGACCCTACCATGCCGTACCGCTGCAACCTCCCCTCCGGGCGCTCGATCGACCTTTTCTTCTATGACGGACCGATCTCGCGCGCCGTCGCGTTCGAGCACCTGCTGGCACGCGGCGAGGATTTTGCCCACCGTCTGCTCGGTGCATTCAAGGAGGGGCCACAGCACCCGCAGCTCGTCAACATCGCCACCGACGGCGAGACGTACGGCCACCACCACCGCAAAGGCGACATGGCCCTGGCATATGCGCTCGACTACATCGACGAGCAGAAACTCTCGCGGATCATGAACTACGGCCAGTTTCTGGCCGAGGTGCCGCCGACCCATGAAGTCGAAATCGTCGAACGGACGGCCTGGAGCTGCGATCACCGCCTCGGGCGGTGGGAACGCGACTGCGGCTGCAGCACCGGCGGCAACGCGGGATGGAACCAGCAGTGGCGGACGCCGTTGCGCGCCGCGCTCGATTGGCTTCGCGATGAGTGCATCACCATCTTCGAGAACCACGGCGCGGGCGTGCTGCACGATCCGTGGGACGCGCGCGACGACTACATCAGGGTGGTCCTCGACCGCTCGGAAGACAACGTCGACCGCTTTCTGGCGCGTCATGCCGTCGATGAGAGCGGCCACGTCACCGCGCTCGAGCTGCTGGAGATGCAGCGCAACGCCATGCTCATGTACACGAGCTGCGGCTGGTTCTTCAACGACGTCTCGGGAATCGAGACGGTGCAGGTGCTGCACTACGCCGCGGAGAAGATTTCGGGACGCAGCCTGGAGCTGGCATTCCTGGAGCGCCTCGCCTCCGCGCACAGCAACCTTTCGCAACACGGCGACGGCCGGCAGGTCTACGAGCGCGAGGTCAGGCCGATGCGGATCGACCTGCGCCGCGTTGCGTCGCATTACGCCGTGGCCTCGCTCTTCGACAACTTCGCGCATGACGACCGCGTCTACTGCTATCGCGTCCGCCAGAACGACTTCGAATCGTTCCGCGCCGGCCGGGCCAGGATGGCCATCGGCTCGATCACGGTCACCTCGCTCATCACCCGCGAGGAGTCCTCCTTCGAGTTCACGGTCATCCACCTCGGCGAAACGGAGCTGACCGGAGGCGTGCGGCCCGCATCGGAAGCGGGGTACTGCGAGGCCATGAAGCGCGACCTCAGCGAAGACCTGCGCGTCAATGGCATCTCATCGGTGATCCGCGTGCTCGATGAATACTTCGCCGGGGCTCCGCTGCTCTCCATTCGCGCGCTCTTCCGCGACGAACAGCGCCGCATTCTCAACATGCTCTGCGATACGACGCTCAGCGAGGCGGAAAGCGCCTTCCGGCAACTGCACGAGCGCTACGACCCGCTGATGCGCTTCCACGCCGCGCTCGGCGTTCCGCTGCCGAAGGTGCTGCGGACGGCCGCGGAGTTCGACGTCAACATGCAGGTGCGGCGCATGGCCGCGGCCGACGACCTTCCGCTCGGCGATCTCGAATCGCGCCTCCGCGAATCGCGCGACGAACAGGTCGTGCTCGACGAGACCACGCTCATGTCGCTGACCGAGGCCGTCGAGCGCGCCGCCGGCGCCTTTTCGCGCACTCCGGACAGTCTGGAACTTCTCGAGCGGTGGGAGACGCTCGTGGCAATCGTTCGAGGGGCCGGTGTCGGCGTCGATCTGCGCCGGCCGCAGAACGAGTATTACCGTCTCAAGAAAACGGTGCGTCCCGTGACCGCCGCAAACGCCGGCAATGGATCGTCGAGCGCCAATCGCTGGCTGCAGCATTTCGACGCCCTCGGGGAGAAGCTGTCGATCAGCCCGGAGACGAGAGGATGAGAGGCAATGTTGAATGTTGAATGTTCAATGTTGAATGTTCAATGAAGGCAGGCACTGGATCGTTGGTTCCATTCAACATTGAACATTCAACATTCAACATTAACGAACCAACTACTAAATGACCCATACCTCCGCTCCCCAACCCGAAAACCCCTTACGCTCCTCGGGCGTCCTCCTCCATCCGACCAGTCTTCCCGGACGCTTCGGCATCGGGGACCTCGGCGATGAGCTGCTGACGTTCCTTGACTGGGCAGAGAGCGCGGGACTGCGTATCTGGCAGGTGCTGCCGCTCAACGCGCCGGGGTACGGGAACTCGCCGTACGGTTGCCTTTCGTCCTATGCCGGCAATCCGCTGCTGATCTCACCGCAGCGATTGCTGGATGATGGATTGCTTCCGGCCGGCGGGCTCAATGACGTGGCCCCGTTCCCCGAGGGCCACATCGATTTCGGCCGTGTCAAGACGCTGAAAAAGGAGTTGTTGCATCGCTCGTACGAGCACTTCACCGAACATGCGTCGGATGAACAGCGGCATGCGCTGGCCGCGTTCGTCACAGACAACTCCTGGCTTCGCGAGTGGGCTCTCTACGCGGCGCTCAAGGGCCGGTATGACGGCCAGCCATGGACGGCGTGGCCCCGAGGATTCGCAGATCGCGCGCAGGATGCGATCGCGGATGCGCGGCTCGATCTGGCGGACGAGATCCGCTTTCATGAATACATCCAGTGGCTCTTCTTCGATCAGTGGGCCGCGGTGCGCGAGGCCGCAAACGCGCGCGGTATTCGCATCATGGGAGACGTGCCGATCTACATCGCCGGCGACAGCGCCGACGTCTGGATGAATCGCGAGATCTTCCAGCTCGACGAGCACGGCCAGCCGACCGTCGTCGCCGGCGTACCGCCCGATTACTTCAGCGAGACCGGGCAGCGATGGGGCAATCCACTCTACCGCTGGGACCTGCTGCGCGAGACCAACTATCGCTGGTGGGTGTCACGCGTTCGGGCCGCCCTCCGCTTTGCCGACGTCCTTCGCGTCGATCACTTCCGCGGCTTTGCGGCGTACTGGGAAATCCCGGCCGCCGAGCCGACGGCAATCCGCGGACGATGGATGCCCGGCCCCGGCCGCGAGCTCTTCGAGGCCATACGCGATGCACTCGGAGAATTGCCCATCGTCGCCGAGGATCTCGGATTCATTACCCCGGAAGTGCAGGAGCTGAGAAGAGCCATCGACGTGCCGGGGATGAAGATCCTGCAGTTCGCGTTCTCGCATGTGAATAGCACGCACCTGCCGCATGGCTACGACCCGAAGACCGTCGTCTACACCGGCACGCACGACAACGATACCGCTCGCGGCTGGTACGCGGAGGCCACGGCGGAAGAGCGTGAAACGGTGGAGGCGTACCTCGGCGTCACCGGCGCCGACGACGTGGCCTGGGCTCTGATCCGGGCTGCCTATACCTCGGTCGCCGAAACGGCCATCGTCCCGGTTCAGGACATTCTCGACCTCGGCACCGACGCCCGGATGAACATGCCGGGCGCCGAGCACGACAACTGGACGTGGCGGCTCGCGGACGGCGCGCTCACGCCCGAACACGCGGAGAGGCTTTTGCGTCTCGCTGAGGTTTCCGGACGGCTTTGAAACAACCCGGGAGCGGACATGGTTTGCGGCTTTCGGCTGTCGGTTCTCAGTTGTCGGTTGTCGGTGCTTTAGAAGCGTCCAATTTTTACCTCAGAAGGCTGAGCCGCCGGAGCCGCGTAATCGCGGAGCTATTGCGCGGCGAAGAGCCTGCCCTGAGCGCAGCCGAAGGGACGGTCGAAGGACCCCCACGTCGTATCCCGGTTGGGGGGCGGAATAGTCGACGTTCCCCCGCCCTGTCCGGGTTGCAGGCTGGGGGTCCTTCGGCGCGCTCTGCCCCTCGGGGGCTGCCGCCGCCTCAGGATGACAGTGAGGTGCGGCTGCGGCGTACACCGCACTAATCGCTGAAGATGCGTTGCAACTGGATCTCGAGAGTCGGAAAAAGTGGAGAGGTGAGCGTGTCATTTTCCGATAGCTCGGCGGCTCGCTCATAACGTCCCGCGGCGTTGCGGCGGAACACGCGAACGACGTCACGAGCGGGATCGACGATCCAATACTCCCCGACGCCCGTCCGCTCGTAGAGCGCGTGCTTGGTGACCTCGTCGTATTTCTTGTTGGACGAGAGGATCTCTATTAGGAGCTCGGGAGCGCCCTGAATGTTGTTTACGGTCACGATCTCGCGCCGCTCGTTGCTGATGAACATCAGGTCAGGCTCGACCACATCGTTCTGCGAAAGGACGATGTCCAGCGGAGCGAAGAAGAGCTGACCGAGCGGATGGTCTTCGAGGTA
>WNFL01021582.1_pt1 | contig 11475 bp, 7 predicted proteins | sample 5400361 | NCBI WGS metagenome assembly WNFL01 (sample SAMN13153351, study PRJNA577476) | soil metagenome | isolation source: 40 cm soil on Douglas fir-dominated hillslope | place: USA:California | collected 2013-09-17
GGCTCGCATGGCTCGTCGTGCCGCTCCGCCTCGTCCTCCAGGCGGGACGGCCAGGCCAGGCTCACGAGCAGCCACATCAGCAGGGCGGCCAGCACGGTGTAGGCGGCGTGGTAGGCCAGGCCGATCGGCACGAAGCCGAAGACGAGCGGCCTCGCCGTGCGGAAGAACCAGACGTCCTGGTGCAGGATGGAGACGATCAGCACGGCGAGGGTCAAGAGCGCCTTCTTCATCGCCCCCTGCTCGGTTGAACCGACGCTGCATTCGAACCTGCGTCAGAGGGGCAGTCAAGGCTGCCGGCTGTGAAACGTTGTCTCCGGGCCCGGCCAGCGACGCTTTTCGCTTCGGGCCCCGGGCGTGCGTGTCGCAGAATAGGCCGACGGCTTCAGACGGGGGCCCTCAAGGAGTCTCGCCCATGCTCTTCGCGATTCGCCGTCCCCTCGGCGCGTTCGCCCTTGGCATCGCGCTGCCCGCCGGCCTTCTCGCGGCGCCGGCCGCCGACTGGCCCGGCTGGCGGGGGCCCAACCGTGACGGCCTCTCCCCGGACCAGGGGCTTCTGCCCGCCTGGACGGCCGCGGGGCCGCCGCTGGCCTGGAAGACGACCGGCATCGGCGTCGGCTTTTCGAGCGTGGCCATCGCGGGAACCCGTCTCTACACCATGGGCGACAAGGCCGGGGCCCAGCAGCTCATGGCGTTCAATCGGTCGGACGGCAAGCCGCTCTGGACGGCCCGGGTCGGCGCGCCCTGGAACGACGAGATGGGCGGGCCCCGAGGCACTCCCACGGTGGACGGCGACCTCGTGTACGCGATCGGCACCGAGGGCGACCTGGTGTGCGTGGAGGCGGCCACCGGCAAGGAGCATTGGCGCAGGAGCCTGGTCAGGGACTTCGGCGGCGAGATGATGTCGATGTGGAAGTTCAGCGAGTCGCCCCTCGTGGACGGGGACCGGGTGGTCGTCACGCCGGGGGCGAAGAACGCCGCCCTCGTGGCCCTCGACAAGAAGACGGGCCAGGAGATCTGGCGAGCCGCCGTCCCCGACCTCGGGCCGAAAGGCAGGGACGGGGCCGGTTACTCCTCGATCGTGATCTCGAACGGCGGCGGGGTGAAGCAGTACGTCCAGCTCCTGGGCCGCGGCCTCGCAGGGGTGCGGGCCAGCGACGGCAAGTTCCTGTGGGGCAACAACCGCGTGGCCAACCACGTGGCCAACATCTCCACCCCGATCGTCAAGGACGACTACGTCTTCGCCTCGACCGGCTACCAGGCCGGCAGCGTGCTGCTCCAGCTCGCCAAGGCGGGCGACGGGGTCGCGGCCAGGGAAGTCTACTTCCTCGAGCCCACCACGCTGCAGAACCACCACGGCGGGCTCGTGCTCGTCGGCGATCACGTCTACGCGGGCCAGGGCCACAGCAAGGGCTTCCCGATCTGCGTCGAGCTCAAGTCCGGCAAGGTGGCCTGGGGCGGCGACATCCGAAACGCGGGGACGGGCTCGGCGGCGGTCGTGTACGCGGACGGCAACCTGGTCTTCCGCTATCAGAACGGAACGGTCGTGCTGATCGAGGCCTCTCCCACGGGCTACAAGGAGAAGGGCTCGTTCGCGATCCCCGGGGTCAAGGACCCGAGCTGGTCGCACCCCGTCGTGCTCGACGGCATCCTGTACCTGCGGGAGCAGGACACCCTCTACGCCTACGACGTGAAGCGGCATCAGTGAGTCAGGGGGTGCAGCGCCGCACCCCCAAGGCCCCTCGTTCGTTCGGGTATGCTCCTTCACGTGAGCAGGCGTATCGGCCTTGGACTGGTCGTGATCGCCGCGGTCGCGGGTGGCGTCTGGGGGTGGGCGACGATGAGGCGCCCGCCCATCCCGAACCGTACCCTGCGCATCGGCTATGAACACAACCCGCCGTACCAGGTGCGCCGGGAGGAGGGCTCCCCCACCGGCCTGGTCATCGACACCGTGGCGGAGGCAGCGCGGCGGGCCGGCATTCCTCTCGAGTGGAAGGAGAGCATGCTGGGCCCCGACCAGGCCCTCCGCACCGGCTCCGTCGATCTCTGGCCCCTGATCACCGACCTTCCCGACCGGCGGAAGGTCCTCTACATCAGCGCACCATGGCTGCAGAGCCAGCACGTGCTGGTGCTGCGGGCGGGAACGGAGATTCCGGGTCCGGGATTTTCCGGGCCCATCTCGATCACCGCCGTGGCCTTGCACATCCGCTTGCTGCGGGACCACTTTCCGGCCGCGCGCCCCGTTGACTGCCCCGAGGGCACGGATGCCCTGGCAAAGTTGTGCACGGGCGAAGTGGCGGGAGCGTTCCTGGAATCGCGCCTCGCCCTGGCCGTGCTGCGGGAAAGGCCTGCCCAGTGCGCTTCCGCGGACTTGCAGGCGCACCTGCTTCCGGGCGCCCACGCGCTTGGCGTCGGCTTCACCTTCGCGGCCGCGGGGGCCGCCGACCGGATCCGAAACGAGATCTCCGCGCTGGCGCGCGATGGCACGCTGGCGGTGCTGATGGCCCGCTACTCCTTCTTCGGCCTCAGCGACACGCGCGCCACCTACGATCTGCTGGAGGCGCAGGAGGGCAACCGCCGCCTCCTCTGGGTGATCGCGGGCCTCACCCTGGCCCTCGCGATTACCCTGTGGCTGGCGTGGTCCCTTCGCGCCGCGCGCCGTGCCGCCGAACGGGCCCGGCTCGCCGAGACCGAGATGCTGACCCGCTACCGGGTGGCCTCCCGCGCGGCCAGCGATGCGATCGGGGAGCTCGACTTCGCCACCCGGCGGGTGACGTGGAGCGAGGCCATTGAAACGCTCTATCGCGGGCCCGTCCCGGACCTCGAGACCAGCCTCGATTGGTGCGAATCACGCCTGCCCCCGGAAGACGGCGAGCGCCTCCGCCGCAAGGCGGAAGAGCTCGTCGAACGGGGCGAGGACAGCATCGAGGACGAGTTCCGCTTTCGGTGCGCGGACGGCTCGTACGCCCGGGTGGTCGGCCGCGGGTATGTCGTGCGCGACGAGGGCGGCGGGCGCCCGCGGATGATCGGGGCCCTGCTCGACGTCACCCGGCGGCGGCAGCTCGAGGAGGAGCTGCTCCAGGCCCAGAAGATGGAGGCCATGGGACGCCTGGCGGGCGGGGTGGCGCACGACTTCAACAACCTGCTGACCGCAATTCTCGGCTGCGCCGATCTGGCCGCCGCCCGAACGGGGAACGACGAGCGTACGGCCGCCTACGTCCGGGAGATCGTGAAGGCGGCGGGCCGGGCGTCCGACCTCACTCGACAACTCCTGGCCTTCAGTCGACGCCAGGTGCTCCATCCGGAGGTCATCAGCCTCAACGCGGTCGTCGCCGACATGGAGGCGCTCCTGCGCCGGCTGATCGGCGAGCACATCGAGCTGATCGTGCGGCCGGCGCCCGACCTGCTCATGGTTCGCGCCGACGCGGGCCAGATCGGCCAGGTGCTGCTGAACCTCTGCCTCAATGGACGCGATGCCATGCCCCGGGGGGGATGCCTCGTGATCGAGACCGCCAACGTCGTCCGAATCGAAGGCGATCCCGCCCATCCGAAGGAGCTGAAGGCGGGGCCCTACGTGGTGATCACCGTGAAGGACAACGGGTCAGGCATGGACGCCCAGACCCTGAGCCACCTGTTCGAGCCGTTCTTCACCACGAAAGAGCGGGGCAGGGGGACGGGCCTGGGCCTTTCCAGCAGCTATGGGACCATCCGGCAGAGCGGCGGCAATATCGCCGTGGAGAGCGAGGTTGCCCGCGGGTCGACCTTCCGCGTCTACCTGCCGCAGGTGGACGCGCCGCCGTCGGGGACCGCCGCGACGTCGCCGTCCGCCGCCGTCTCCGGGACTCTCCAGCGCGGGTCGGAGACGATCCTGCTCGTGGAGGACGAGGAGGGCGTCCGCACGCTCGTGGCCCAGGTGCTGCGGGAGCAGGGATTCACCGTGCTGGAAGCCAAGAGCGGCAGTGAGGCCTCACGCATCTGCCGCGAGCTCGCCCGGCCGGTGGACCTGCTGCTGACCGACGTGGTCCTGCCCGATCTGAATGGCCCCGAGCTGGCGGAGCGCGTCCAGCCGGTCCAGCCGGGGATGAAGGTGTTGTACATGTCGGGCTATGCGGATGGAGCGCTCCTGGAGGATCTGCGGCGCCGGGGCGGTGCGCTGCTGGCGAAGCCGTTCATGCCGGAAGCCATGCTGCGGCGCGTGCGCGAGACCCTGGGACGCTGAGTTCACCTCGGCGAAGCGAGCGGGGGTCCTATGCAGTAGAGGGCGCCCGCCGTCCGGATGAAGATCCGGCCCCCGGCGATGGCGGGAGTGCTGAGGGTGAAATCGTCGAGATGGTTCTCGGCCAGCAGCTCGAAGGCGGGGCCGGCCTTGAAGACGCTCGTCCGGCCCTCCTCGTTCGTCGCGTAGATCCGCCCATCGGCGAGCACCGGCGAGGCGCTGTACGTCCCGAGGGGCAGGCGCGTAGGCCCGTAGACGAGAGTGCCCGTCTGGACGTCGAGACACCACACGACCCCCTTGTCGTTCACGACGTACAGGCGCGTGCCGTCGCTGACCGGCGTGGGCACGTCGGGGCCGTTGTCGAAGGACCAGGCGCGCCGCGACTCCGTCACGTCGCCGCGCCCGCCGGCGCGGACCGCGATGAGGGGGCGCACTCGGGTCGGCGCGATGACCAGCTCGCCCACCACCAGGGGCGAAGCCACGATCCGGTAGTTGGGGTCGTGGTCCGGGTTGAGCCCGGAGGAACGCCACAGCTCCTTGCCGGTGGCCGGGTCGTGGCCCGTGACCACGTCACCTCCGGTGATCACGATCTCGGCCTCCGCCCCCCGGCGGACGATCGCGGGGGTCGTGTACGCGTCGGGCGACTCGGACCTGGCCGTGGTCGGCCGCTCGACCCGCCAGCGCGTCTTGCCGGTGAGGGCGTCGATCCGCAGCAGATACGAGGGATCGGTCGTCTTCATTCCGTGAAGGACCTGGACGTAGAGCGCGTCGCCCTCGAGCAGCGGAGACGAGGCGTAGCCGTGGTTCAAGCCGAACCGGCCATATTCCTTCTGCAGGTCCCGCCCCCAGAGCTCGCGGCCCTCGAGGTCGAACGCCTTCAGGATGCCGGTCCCCGTGAGTGCCCAGACCCGCTTGCCGTCGGTGACCGGGGATGGCGACGACCGGTCGCCCTTCCGGACCTTCTCGTTGCCCCCGCCCAGCGGCCGCTTCCAGAGGACCTTCCCGGAGAGCCGTTCGACACACCAGAGCGCTATCTCCGACCCGTCGGGCACGCTCAGGTAGACCCGGTCACCGGAGATGATCGGGGTGGCTGCGCCTCCTCCGGGAAGGGCGAGCTTCCAGGCGACGTTCTCCTCGACTCCCCAGCGCAGGGGCAGGCCGCGCTCGGGGCTCGTGCCATCGAGGGCAGGGCCGCGCCATTGCGGCCAGTCGGCCCCTGCCACGAGGCCGGGGCCGAGGGTGAGAAGAAGGGCGGCGGTGCGCGGGCCTGGGAACACCTCTTCGGCTCCTTCCGGCGGGGAGGGGTCGGCCGGGAGCGCCAGCGCCCGCGCCGGGTTGTCCTCGAGGAGGGCGCGGACCTGCGCCTCGGTCACTCCCCTGCTTCGAAGCGCCGGCAGGAACTCCTCGAACAAGAAGGTGTAGCCACGGTAGTTGCCGCCGCCCGGCTCACCCACGTGGTACCAGCCAGCGTCGTGCGACACGAGCAACCGGTCCAGATGGCCGCGTCGAATCATGTCGGTGACCTCCGCCATGTGCGCGTCCAGCGAATTCGGGCCGACCCCGTCGAACTCGACCCAGGCCCCGGCCTCGGCGGCCTTCACGTGGATGCCGCGGTCGGTCTCGTTCTGGGCGTGGATCCAGACGTAGGCTCCGGGTGCTACCCCCTCGCCTTTCAGGGTGCCGAGTATGTCGAGGGCAGCGGCCCCGTCGCCGGTGTGGACGCCGATGCGAAGCCCAGTCTGGCGATGGCACCGCGCCGCCGCCACGATCAGCTTCCGGTCGATCTCGGACAGAGGCCCCCGGTCCACGCCGGTCTTCAGGAAGCCCGGCCGGATGCCGGTCCCCTCGATCCCGCCGCGAAACTCCTCCGTCCAACGCGCGGCGAGCTGATCGGGCGTCTCCCGGTAGGCGTGGGCGGGCACGGCCTTGTCGTCGGCAGCGCCGTAGTAGCCCGTGTTGGTGACGATGTGGAGGCCGCTCGCTTCGGACAAGCGGCTGAGCAAGGCCACGTCCCGGGCAAGGTACGCGGGCGTGCACTCCACCAGCGTGCGGCAGCCCTTCTCCTTGACGGCCCGCAGGTGCGGCAGGGCGACCCTGAACACTTCCTCGGGATCGTAGCGGTCGCGGCTGACCTTGTCCGCCCCCGCGAAGTCCACCATCACATGCTCGTGCATCAGGGTCACGCCGAGGTCCCGAGGAGCGATCGGCCCGCGCACGGTGAGAATGCGCGCGCCGGCTGGACGAGCGGCGCCCCGCGAGCCGCGGGCGGCCTGGCCGGGGGCGGCAGCGAGCACGGGAAGAAGGGAAAGGAAGCCGCGCCGATGCATCGAGCCTCAGAACTCCACTTGGGTCCCGGCGCCGGTCTCGCGGGCCCGCTCGTACACGTAGGCCGCGGACCACAGGTCCTCCACCGCCAGGCCCAACGATTTGAACAACGTGATCTCGTGGGGCCCGGTGCGGCCGGGGGCCGCGCCGATCAAGACCTCCCCCAGCTCGGAGCGGATGTGGTCGGGCTGGATCGCACCCTCGCGGACCGCGATCCGGTAATCGCCCGCCTCGTTCTCGGCGGACTCGCGGCGGTCGACGAACACGCGGGCCGCCGCCATGGTCGCCCCGTCCACCTCGCGGCGGTCGGGAAGGCTTGCCCCGACGACGTTGAGGTGCGTCCCGGGCGCGATCCACTCGCGGCGGAGCACGGGCTCGGCCGCGCTCGTCGCGGTGACCACGAGATCCGCGCCGCGGACCGCCTCTTCCGGAGTGGCCACCGCCTCCACCGCGAAGAGGCCTCCCATGTCTTGGGCGAACGCCCGTGCGCGCTCGAAGCGCCGGCTCGCCACCCGGATCCGCCGGACGCGGCGCACGAGGGCCAGGGCCGCGAGGTGTGACCGGGCCTGGACACTGGACCCGAGGATGGCCAGGTCCCCGGCGTCCTCCCTGGCCAGGGCGCGCGTCGCCACCGCCGAGACGGCCGCGGTTCGGATGGCCGTCACCGCGGCCGCGTTCATGAGCGCCCGCAGCTCGCCGGTCGCGCCGTCGAAGAGCATGACGGCGCCCTGGTGGGCGTCGAGCCCCCGCTCGACGTTGCCGGGGAAGACTCCGATGGCCTTCAATCCGAACGCGGGCGCCGCTCCGCTTCGGTACGCGGGCATGAGGGCCATGACCCCCGCGGCTCCGGGCGGACGTACGACCAGCCGCAAGGACTGATGCGCCTGCCCGCGGGCGAGCTCGGCCAGCGCCTCCGCCATCAATTCGATGCACGCGGCCATGGGCAGGAGTCGCTCGACCTCGTCGTGGGTGAGGACCAGGATCCTCGGCATTTCCCGTGACGCTAGCACGCTTTTCCCGTTGACCCCGCTGCCCCGCCGGGGTTAGATTGGGCCAACCACCAAATCACCCATCACTGTCGAGAAACGAGCCCCCTTGGCGCGAAGGAGGAGTTCATGAACAGAGGTTGCTTGCTTCGAAAGGCGTCGTGTCTTCTGGCGTTGCTGGTCCTGGCGTGTCCGGTCCTGGCCCAGTCGACGGCCAGCCTGCGCGGCACCGTCTCGGACGAGCAGGGCGCTGCCCTGGCCGGCGCAAAAATCCTGGTGAAGAACCAGGCCACGGGCGAGGAAAGGACGACGCAGTCCGACCCCCACGGCGAGTTCCAGGTGGCGTCGGTCCCGGTGGGCGTCTACCGCCTCGAGGTCCGGGCCGACGGCTTCCAGACCAGGGTGGTCAAGGACATGCGCCTCGAGGTCGCCCAGATGATGGTCCAGAACGTCCGCCTGGTCATCGGGAGCCTGTCCGAGGAAGTGGCCGTCGTGGGCGAGGCCCCGGTGATCGAGAGCACGACCACCTCCGTCGGCCAGGTCATCAACCAGCGCACGGTCCAGGAGATCCCGCTCAACGGCCGTCACTTCGTGGACCTGGGCCTGCTGATCCCGGGCTCGGTGGCGCCGCAGCAGAACGGCTTCCTGACCGCTCCCCTGCGCGGCCAGGGCTCCTTCGCGTTCAACACCGCGGGCAACCGCGAGGACACCGTCAACTTCATGATCAACGGGGTGAACCTCAACGACCAGGTCCAGAACCAGATCACCTTCCAGCCCTCGATCAACACCGTCGCGGAGTTCAAGGTCGACAACTCGACCCTCAGCGCCGAGTACGGGCGCAGCTCGGGGGCGGTGGTCAACATCGCCACCCGCTCCGGGACCAATGACCTCCACGGGGAGGCGTTCGAGTTCCTGCGCCACCAGTCCCTCGACGCCCGGAACTTCTTCAACGCCGCGAGCCAGAAGCAGTCGCCCTTCAAGCGGAACCAGTTCGGAGCCAACCTGGGAGGGCCCCTCGCGAAGAACAAGGCGTTCTTCTTCGTGACCTACGAGGGCCTGCGGCAGCGGCAGCAGCTCGACTTCAACAGCGGCGTCCTGAGCGACGCCCAGCGGGCGGCCGTCACCGACCCCGTGGTCAAGAACCTCCTGTCCCTCATCCCCACCGCCAACACCACGAGCGCCACCGGCGCTCCCCGGTTCGTCGGCACCGGCACCGCCCCCGTGGACATCGACCAGTGGACGGGCGACCTCAGCCACCAGGTCGGTCCGGCCGACCGCCTGCACGCCTACTACGCCTATCAGCGCGACAAGCGGGGAGAGCCGAACCTTCAGGGCAACACCATCCCCGGCTTCGGCGACACCCGCACCTCGAACCGCCAGATCGGCACCCTGAACTACACGCACATCTTCGGGTCCAACCTCGTGAACGAGGCCCGCTTCGGCTTCAACCGCATCAACATCACCTTCGCGCCCAACGTCACCACCAACCCCGCCGACCTGGGAATCAAGAACGGGATCACCGAGGCCATCGTCCTCCCGCAGATCACGGTGCAGGGCGTGGGTCTCAACTTCGGAGGCCCGAACGGCTTCCCCCAGGGACGCATCGACACCACTTTCGTCTTCTCCGATACCGTCAGCTACACGAGGGGCCGGCACTCCTTCAAATTCGGGGGCGAGTACCGCAAGTTCCACAACCAGAACTTCGGGACCCTCGGGGGCACGTTCACCTTCCCGAGCCTCGCGGACTTCCAGGCGGGCCGGGCCACCGCGTTCACCGTCCAGATCGGAGACAGCAACAACGACGTCACCCAGCAGGCCCTGGGCCTCTTCGTGCAAGACAACTTCCGGGTCCGGTCCAACTTCACCCTGGAGCTGGGCTTCCGCTACGACCTGAACGTCGCTCCCACGGAGGCCGACAACCTCTTCGTGTACTTCGACCCGGGCACGGTCTCCCTCTACAAGGTGGGGCAGGGCCCCCGCGACAAGATCTACGGCAACCGGAGCAACTACGAGCCGCGGGTGGGCTTCGTGTGGGACCCCTTCAAGGACGGCCGCACGTCCGTGCGGGCGGCCTACGCGCTCCTGAGCGACCAGCCGGTGACGAACCTGGTCACTCCGACCGCCGCGAACCCGCCGGTGGTGACCCCGTTGACCTTCACCGGAGCCGCCGGGTCCATCCGCCTCGACAACGCGTTCTCGGTCGCCCAGGCGGCCGGTCTCGCCCCCACCAGCGTCGACGCCGCCTTCCGCAACCCCCTGATCCAGACCTGGAACGTCAACGTCCAGCGGGAGCTGTGGAGAAGCTTCAGCGCCATGGTCGGCTACTTCGGATCGAAGGGCGAGCATCTCCGCGTCTCGCGCAACCTGAACCAGTTCGTGGGTACGGCGCGGCCCTACCCCCGTCTGTCGACGAGCAGCCCGATCCTTCCGAACTCGGCCCTGGGCAACATCACGGAGATCACGAGCCTCGGCTACTCCCGTTACAACGGCGTGTGGGTGACCCTGAACCAGCACTTCTCGCACGGGCTGCAACTCAACGGCTCCTACACCTGGTCCCGGTCGAAGGACACGAACTCGCTGAACTCGCAGGGCGTCGTCGTCCAGGACAGCACCAACATCGCCGGAGACTTCGCGCTCTCCGACTACGACGCGCGGCACCGCTACGTGCTGAGCGCGATATGGGACCTGCCGTTCAAGGGCAACCAGGTCGTGGAGGGCTGGCAGATCGGGGTCATCACCCAGGGGCAGACCGGCAACCCGATCAACATCCTGACGAACCTCAACTTCACCGGCAACGCCAACATCCGGCCCGACCTCCTGGGGACGATCGAGGTCTTCGGCCGCCCGGACCAGTGGTACTCGACCGCGGTGTGCAGTCCGGCGGTGGCGGGCTCCTGCACGTCGAGCTCGGTCTTCGCCCTGCCCGTGGGGCCCAATCACCTCGGCAACCTTCCGCGCAACGCGGTCACGGGGCCGGGCTTCTACAACACGGACCTTTCGATCATCAAGAAGACGAAGGTGGGAGGCACGACGGTGGAGTTCCGGGCCGAAGCCTTCAACATCTTCAACCATCCGAACTTCGGCTTCCCGCTGGCGGCGCGGACGGCCACCGTGGGCAGCACGAGCTTCGGGGTCATCCCGTCCACCCGGCTCCCCACCGGGGACTCGGGCTCGGCTCGCCAGATCCAGTTCGCCCTGAAGCTGTTGTTCTGATTCGGTCTTGATTGAACTGGGGGGTGCTGCGTCGCACCCCCCAGACCTCTTGCTCGCTCCGGCGAAGTGGATTTGCCCCCACCGTTAAGCCACGGTCTTGGGCGCTGCCGGGACTCGCCAGGGCCATCCGCCATGCGGCAAGCGAAGGGCCGAGTATAGGTCGCGAGCGCCGGAAACGAGGACGCCGGCAGCCATCATTGACAGAGTCCAGCGAAGAGCCCGAGGCACGTCGGCCGGAGCCGCCACGAGCGCGGTGGGCAGTAACCACCAATGGCGCAATGGGGCCAGCAGATGGGCGATCATCGCGCCGTAAACGATGCCCATGAGAGCATGTGTGACCCGCTCACCGGCGTAGACGTCTCCGAGTGGTTTGCGAACACTGATCTCGACGACAAAGTCGGCCATCGTGAACGCGATTTCAGCCAGTAGAACGAATGCGAGAAGGATGCCCCAAAGACCCTGCCACGCGAGCCATGGCAGGCTTCCGAAGAGGACCGCGTAAAGGAAATCGCGTGCAGCATGCAGTTTGAGCTCGGGAGCTGTTTGCGGAACGCCCGTTGGGAGTCTTGCCCGCCACTCGTGATAGTAGAGGGTGTCGAAGGCCCCGATCACGCCTTGAATGCCGAGGAGCCACAGAGCCGTAGCCATCACGCCGCTTCTTCCCTGGCGATCGTGCCCTCGTAAAGGATCAGAGGGCCGACCACGGGGACGATGACTTGGACAAACACGTGTGCCTGG